>Ga0210403_10003149_pt1 | contig 14621 bp, 10 predicted proteins | sample IncBWC19MmetaG_FD_150863 | JGI IMG/M metagenome (GOLD analysis project Ga0210403, IMG submission 150863) | Forest soil microbial communities from Barre Woods Harvard Forest LTER site, Petersham, Massachusetts, United States - Inc-BW-C-19-M | ecosystem: Environmental > Terrestrial > Soil >... | reverse complement strand
AACGAGGCGGGGTGGCGTGCCCACTCTCGCGTTCTTTGCAAGGGTGAGTATCCCGCTGCGCGAACAGAAGGGTTCTGGTTTCTTCAAGCCACGGCCGTCGAACTCTGCAGCACGAATCCCAACCCTCGAAAATGGCGAACAAAGCGGCAGACGTTAGTTACGATGCTTGTAAGATCAAAGCCCAACCAGAGTAGTCCAGCCCTCCTAATTGATTACTTTCATCCGCTGGAGGACAATAAAACTGTTGCAGATGTGATTGAGAGGTTCATTGCCGACCGGAAACTATCTTCGTGCCGTAATTCTGGGAGCTCAAATGCTCCTTCTATTATCAGCTCTACTTCTCGCTCAGAACCCCGCCCCATCATCCCAGCCAGATGCCGGCGAATCCAACTCGGTCGCCACTTTTCACGCTACTTCCCGGCTTGTGTTAGTTGACGTGGTGGCGACCGACAAGACCGGCAAGTTCGTCTCCGGGCTCACACCGGATGACTTCGCCGTATTGGAAGATGGCAAACCGCAACGGATATCAGGCTTTTCAGCCCATGTGGAAGATATTACGGCCAGGTCGCTGCCCGCCATCCAGCTTCCGCCCCATCAATACACAAATTTCACGACCCTGCCGCCCGACCGTGCCGTCAACATCATCCTGCTAGATCTGCTCGACATGCCGCGGCTCGATCAGTCGTACGCGCGGCAGGAGATGCTGAAGTTTCTGGCGGCTATGCCCCCGGGACAAACCGTGGCCTTGTTCGCGCTCAATTCACGCCTCACCATGATTCAGGGCTTCACGGGAAGTTCCGATTCCCTGGTAGCGGCGGCAAAACGTCTCCTCCTCGACAATTCCACGTCCCACTTGCGCACGGAGAAGGATGACCAGCAAAACTGGGAGATTCCTGAAAACCCCCTGGGTCTGCCCGGTGATCCAACCGTCCTCTTGAACGATGCTTTGTCTCTGGAGCAGGAGTATCAAGGTGAAGTCCGGACCGTCACGATCCTGCAAAGCTTGCAGGCGATAGCCCGCTCCGTGTCAGGGTATGCCGGGCGTAAGAATCTGTTGTGGCTGTCATCGGAGTTCCCTTTTCGCTTGGATCCAGAGTTCAACCGCGAGGGCCAGTCTTCCCACGTACGCGATCATCACTCTGAGATTCTTGAGACCGCCTCGTTGATGGCCGCGTCACAGATGGCCGTCTATCCAATCGACGTGAACGGCCTGGTCGCCGATACTCCTTTCTCAACCGGGAGGGTACTCACCCGTTGGGACCGGCAGGACGCGATGGAGGATATCGCGCGACAGACTGGCGGAATGGCATTCTCTGGCAGCAACGACCTGAAATCCGCGATGCTGCGCAGCATTCAGGAAGGCACGAACTACTACACGGTTGCGTATGCCCCTGCCAATCCAGATTGGAACGGAAAGTACCGCAAAATTGAGATTAAGGTTAAGCGGCCACACGTGGAATTGCGTCACCGCTCCGGTTACTACGCGGTTGCGCAGCCGGAATTCAAGGGCGACCAGGCGGCCAAGATGCTCGCCTCCGCGATGCTGCCTACAGTGCCAGAGTCCACCATGCTGCTGTTACGCGTACAAGTACTTCCGCCCGATCAGGATCACCGGGCGGTGAGGATTGACTATGCGGTAGAAGCGCAGGATATCGCCTTCACCGATGTTTCCGGCAAACGCAAACACGCAGCCATCGACTTTATGGCCGCCGCATGGGACAAGCACAATCAGGACGTAGGCCACGCAACCGACTTAATGGAAACCTCCATTCGTCCAGAGCAATTTGAACAGGTTATGAAGACTGGACTTCCAATGCATCAGGAACTGGAACTGAAGCCGGGCTCCTATCTACTGCGTCTGGGCGTCATCGATCGGGGTAGCCAGAAAATTGGTACGGTGGACGTGCCTTTGACTATCACCGCCAGCGAAATTTCAAAGAAGTGACGCTCCCAGACAAGGGTCAGACTGCTTGCCCACCTTTGTAAGAACTGATTTCCGTGGCGTCATTTTCAAGCTAGACTGCCCTTGGCTCTGTTTACGCCACTCCATCGCCGTTCGGATGGGCCCTAGGGATGATGGTCCGATAATGAGCGGTCATGACTTGCTGACTAAGCGACTCTGCCAGGTCTCACCATACGCTGGCCGCATCGAGCCGATCATCGATCTGATTCCGGAGATCATGGAGCGGAACGACCAACTCCGCCCTTTATGGACGGCGTGGCGACAAAATGCGACGCCCGATCTGACACCGTGGCAATTTTTCAGTCGGCGCGAAATTAAGGTGCTTTGCGATTTTATGGAGTACCTGTATTTCGCGAGCGATGCGTTTGCGCGCTCGGCCCGGAGAAGCCGGTGACGCTTCGCGCGAAGTTCTGCGTGATCGGTACGGGCGCCGGCGGAGGCATCCTCGCCTACCGTCTGGCGAAGGCCGGCGCCGATGTGCTGGTCATCAACTCAGGGCGTATTCCAGCGCAATCAGAATTTGAAAACGAGCTGAGCCCCGAACAAAAAGGCCATTTTGAAATAGGGCCTCATACCACTTTCCCGGTCAGGCCGGAAATTTCTATTGTTCATCCGCTCCTCGCGGACGCCGTTACCCGGAGCTCTATAGAAGGTCCGCGGGAAGGGGGATTCCATCACTACCAAATTCACCACGTCAACGGATTGCAGAACCTCTGGAACGGAATCTGCCTGAGGTATTCAGAAGACGATTTTGCCAACCGTAATCCATACAGTGAGGACTGCCGATGGCCGATTTCTCTAAGCGATCTTGCCCATCACTATTCTGAGGTCGAGCGGCTCGCGCTGGTGGTGGGTGAGCAAAACGGTTTGCGTCAATTTCCGGACGGATCTTTTCTCGCGCCGCGCAGCGCCAGACAAATTGACCGACTTTTCATCGACAGCAACGCCGGCTCGCTCGGCCCAGATCTTTTCTTTTTGGAGAACAGGAAATCGGTCGATCTGCGGCCGGATTCCACGCAGAAGTGCGTGGCCTGCGGCAATTGCGGGCGCGGGTGCCGTTCCGGCAGCGTCTATAAATTCTCCACGCATCTTCTGCCGGAGATAAGAACGCTGCGCAACTTTCGGCTGCTCGAACATACCAGAGCCGTCAAAGTCACTGCGGTCGAGTCTGACAGTGCGGAGCGATTCTCGATCTCCCACGTTGTGGCGATCGATGAGCGCGCCGCGCAGATCGTCGAGATTGAAGCGGACGTGGTCATCGTCTGTGCGGGGGCAATCGAATCGCCGCGGCTGCTGCTGAACTCGTTCGCCGACGACCGGACCAAAGCCGAGCAGGTGGGCGAGTTTTTGCAGGATACCCCACATGCGGTCGTCGGCACCAGTTTCTTTGGATTGTGGTTCAGGCCAGCGAACGAAGACCGCGGTTATGGCGATCACATATTGCTCGGCGGTCAGATCAAGGATTCCCGAGGGAAACGCTTTCCATTCGTGGGTCAGTTCTGGTCGGATTTCATGAAGACTCCTTATTACTTGGCCGAAATGCCCCGGTTGCCCCGATTCCTGGTGGAAACCATTTCCCGTCAAGTCTTTAAGAGCACGTCGACGTTAATATTGTGGAGCCCGGCCGTTCCGCAGCGAAAGAACAAGGTCGTTTTGGCCGATCGGGTAGATCATTTTGGACAACGTCAGGCGCGTATTGATTACGAAACGTCAGAGATCGAGGCCGATCACAGCCGGCGGGTCGCCGCGCTAGGCCGACGAATGCTAAGGAAAGCCAGCGGTTACATCACGGATGACGTCGGGTCTCCTCTGGGATCAGGCATTCATTACGCGGGTACCTGCCGAATGGCCTCTGACCCGGGAGGCGGTGTGGTCGACAAGGACCTGAAATATTTCAAGAGTAAGAACCTTTATGTCTGCGACGGCAGCGTGATACCGGTACTCAGCGAGAAGCATCCCACGCTTACGATCATGGCGCTCGCCCATCGATTGGCGGAGCGGTTGATTAAGACCTACATCTAACGCAGCGACATGAAATCCGAAATGTCAAGAATCGTTCTCGGCACTGATTGGATGATTGCCGTGCCGAATCTTGCGTCTTGGAATATCGCTCCGACAAAGCGCGCGGATGCCATCATGGACGGCGCCGTTGCGATGGGCATCAACTCGTTCGATACCGCTAGGATGTACTGGAGCGAAGGGGTCGTCGGGCGCTTCGTCAGGAAACATCCGTTGGGTCGCAGCGCCTTTCGGATCATCTCGAAGGGCGGATACCCGAGCCTTTTCAGAACGCCGCTGACGCGGAAAAAGCTATTGCGGCAACTGGACGATTCGTTACGAGCCCTTGGCACCGATTACATCGACGTCTATCTATTGCACTATGACGATCCGAAGGTTCCAGCGCAGGCGATTGCCGAATGGAGCGTTGAACTCTTGAGATCCGGGAAGGTCCATAATGTCGGATATTCCAATGTTTCTCTTGCCAGGCTCAAGGAGTTTCGGGCCTACTTACGGGAAGCAAAAGTCGTGCCGTGGGTGAGCAATGAATTTAACGCTCTCCCCGCCAACGATGGGGAGCGGTGGAAGGGTGCGCAGAACATTTCCCGCGACGGGACGTACGTGGACTATCTTCGCGAAACCGGTATTCCTTTCCTTGCCTACTCACCACTGGGGCGTGGGGGCCTAAAGAAATTCATGGAACGCCGCTTGGCGGAACGCAAGCCGGAGGACGAGCGAAGGATAAGTCGTCTGATATCTCTCTGCGAGAAGTATGGGGTTTCGCTGCCGGTTATCGCGCTCAATTACATATTGCAAACGGCGCCGAATTTTCACGCGGTCGTGGGGACGTCAAAATTCGATCACCTGAATGAAGACATGCGCGCCTTGACACTCCAAATGAGCGACGACGACCGGGACTGTTTGGCTTTCCCTTCATGCTCTTCCTGAAGCGGCGAAGGACCGGCAACCAGTCCTTCGTGAACGAAACACTCAAGGTTGCTGGTTGGTGAATATCGTTTTTCCGCCACGGCGAGCGAGCAGGAAGTGTGGCAGACCTTGCAATTCTCTTGGATCGTCCTGATCGGTCCAAATAAACACCCGCTGAGGACCTCGCCATAGCTTGTCGAACGACTCCTGAGTCTCAAAAAGCGCGGGCGCGTCAGGAAACTTTGCACCGAACCACAGATTTCCTCTCGGCTCGTCGAGGACATGGAAGGGAATCCCGGTGTAGAAATTCAGCGTTGACGCTTTCGAGTACTGTCCGTCCACGACGATCACATCCCCCGGGCGGAACTCCTTCTGAATAGCCACGGCGAGGTCGTGGGAAGAGAGAATCGGGTTGAACTCCACAAAGGCGAAATGTACGCAGGTCAGCAATCCGACCATCATCAGTGTCAGCGCGACATTGCCCCATCGCGTGAGCCCGCGCCGCCGCATCCACCAGTTTGCAACCGTACCCAGCAGCATGGATAGCGAGAAGCCCAGGAGTGGCCCACGAAATAAACCCAGAGCCTCGGGTGTGAGGTCAAGGACATGTCCGAGGGAGAAATCGTAGTCCTGCGGATTTTTCTTCAGCAGATCTGCAAGATCTGCGCCAGCTGCGGGCGGATGTGCCGCTGCCAGCACGACCATTCCAGTCACGAATGCCAGAATCCCAACCACCAGCAGCACAGTTGATGAAATGCGGCCAGTTCGGCGCTCCGTGCTGTCTCTGTTACTGGATTCTTCCCGCTGGAGCCAGCCGCCGACCAACAGGGCAATTGCGGGGAGGGCTGGGATCGTGTAGTACTCCTGCCGGGTCGAGAAACTGAAGAAGGCGAGAATGACGAGGGCCCACAATGCGAACAAGAAATTGGAGCGCTGCCGGCGATCCATTCCGTTGCGTATCCGGCTGAGTCGAACTGGTACCTCGCGCGAGGCCTGCGGAAGAAAGACTGCCCACGGGATCAGCCATACGGCAAGCAGAGTCCAGAACAGAAGAAGAGGCACCGTATCGTAGCCGGGAGGCACGCGCTTGTTCAGGAAGCGCATAACGTGTTCGTTGATGAAGTAGAACCAGAGGAATCCGCGTGCCTCTCCTTGTGCAGGATTCCGAATTGCGGCCAGGATATGCCACGGCGCGGCAATCACCAAAAAGACAATAGTGCTGGAGACGAGACGCAACCTCCAGATGTGCCGCAGATTTCCGGTCAGCAGAAGATAGAGCCCGATGGAACCCACCGGAAACACAAGCCCGATTAAGCCCTTGGTCAGCACGTTCAGCGCGCATGTGGCGGCGAAGCCCCAACACGTCCAACGCGAAGGCGGACTCTCTTCCAGGGATCGCAAGAAGAAGCAGTAGCCGAGGGTGAGCCAGAGGGCTACCAGCACATCAGGAATGAGGAATCTCGTAAAGATGAACGTACCCACCGATGTGACAAGCGCAAGCCCGGCATAGAAGCCGCCTCGCTCGCCAAACGCAAACCGTCCCAACGCGTACGTTGCAAGCACCAACGCCAACACACCGAGCATCAGCGGTAAACGGGTGCTCCAATCGCTGATGCCGAACAGCTTGTAACTGACGGCCAATTCCCAGTACATCAGCGGGGCTTTCTCGATATAACGGAACCCGTTGGTGTACAGCGTGACCCAATCGTGACGGAGCAGCATTTCGCGGCCGGCTTCGGCATGGACGGTGTCCACATCGTCGAGCAGCGGTGGCGTGAACATGCTGGCCACATAAATCGCCAGCCATAAGGAAATCAGGATTCCGGCAGAAAGGGTGATCCATCGCCGGTCAGAAGAATCAGTATCAGTATTTGAACGAGATTGGGGAAGGTCGGGTGTTAAGTTCCGGAGCGTTACAGAAGATGGCATGCAATCTTCATCTTACAGGGCGTAGAAAGAGACGATCAAATCTCCCGTCTAGGGCGAACTAGCGCAGGTGTCTGGCCCACTCTTGCGCGGTTTTTGTCGCAAGGGTGGGTATTCCGCCTGCATGCAGAAAAGGGTTCTCGATTAGTTCAGGCTAGTGCCCTCAGACTCCGCGGCGCGAATTCCTGTCCGTCGAAAATCGAGAAAACCACCTTCGGAAAGATGACAACCTTTTTCCCGCCGGTTCCGATCCTTGATCGTGATGGATTCCCAGTCACGACAACGTCAAAGGTATAATAAAGGATTCTCTACCCCCTGAAATTGCATTCTGTAGGGGCACGAAACGATTATGGATTTCAAATTAGTAAGCGATTACAAGCCGAAAGGCGATCAGGCGACCGCAATCGCATCCCTGACTAGAGGCGTATACGACCGTGATCAGCATCAGGTCCTTCTCGGCGTCACCGGCTCCGGCAAGACCTACACCATGGCCAAAGTTATCGAGGAGGTCAACCGCCCCGCCATCGTAATGGCCCACAACAAGACTCTCGCCGCCCAGCTCTACCACGAGTTCAAAAGTTTCTTCCCGCACAACGCCATCGAATATTTCGTCTCTTATTACGACTATTACCAGCCGGAGGCTTATGTTCCTGCCGCCGACCTTTATATAGAGAAGGAAGCGACGATAAACGATGAGCTCGACAAGTTGCGGCTTTCGGCTACTCGTTCGCTGTTTGAGCGGCGCGACGTTTTGATTGTTTCGTCGGTTAGTTGCATTTATGGCTTGGGGTCGCCTGAGGCTTATTACGGCATGCTTCTCTTTCTGGAAAAAGGCCAGAAGATCAAGCGGGAGGACATCACTCGCAAGCTGGTCGAGATTCTTTACGAGCGCACGGACGGCGATTTCCGCCGCGGAACGTTTCGCGTCCGAGGCGACGTGATCGAGATTTTTCCCACCTACGACGACATGGCCTATCGCGTCGAGCTTTGGGGAGACGAGATCGAATCACTCTCGCAGATCGATCCCCTTTTCGGCACCGTAAAACAGAAGTACATGCGGCTGCCGATTTATCCCAAGACGCATTATGTGATGAAGCCGGAGACCAAGGCTACGGCGGCACAATCCATCCGTGAAGAGCTGCTTTGGTGGGAGGCTGAACTTGAAAAGCAAGGACACGTTGTGGAAGCGCAACGGGTGCATCAGCGGACGATGTACGACCTTGAAATGATCAGGGCGATGGGATATTGCCACGGCATCGAAAATTACTCGCGGCATTTTACTGGACGCATGCCCGGTGAGCCCCCTCCCACATTGCTCGATTATTTTCCCCGCGACTATCTGATGTTCATCGACGAGTCTCATCAGACCGTGCCGCAGCTTCATGGCATGTATCATGGCGACCGCTCGCGCAAAGAGATCCTTGTCGAGTACGGATTCCGTCTTCCGTCGGCGCTGGACAATCGCCCGCTGACGTTTGAAGAGTTCGAAAACCGCATGGGGCAGATGATTTATGTTTCCGCCACCCCGGGACCGTATGAGTTGACGAAGTCCGCCGGCGTTGTGGTTGAGCAGATTATTCGTCCCACTGGATTGGTTGATCCTCCGGTTGAAGTGCGTCCGGTGAAAGGTCAAATTGACGATCTGCTGCATGAGATTCGTGGCCGTGTTGCGCGCGGCGAGCGGGTCCTGGTTACAACGCTCACCAAGCGCATGGCCGAAGACCTCGCCGAATACTACGGAGAAGTGGGAGTCAAGTGCCGCTATCTCCATTCAGAGATCGAAACTCTTGAACGGGTGAAAATTCTGCGCGATCTCCGCAAAGGCGAATTCGATGTCCTGATCGGAATCAATCTGCTGCGCGAAGGCCTCGATCTGCCCGAAGTTTCGCTAGTTGCGATTCTCGACGCGGACAAAGAAGGATTCCTGCGCTCCGCCGGCTCGTTAATTCAAACCATCGGGCGTTGTGCTCGTAATCTGAACGGACGCGCTCTGTTATACGCCGACCGCATGACCGATTCGATGAAAAAAGCGCTAAACGAAACCGACCGCCGCCGCGCCATTCAGGAAGCCTACAACGAAGCGAATGGCATCACGCCTGAATCCATCATTCGCCCCCTGGATATGACGTTGGTAAAGATCCTCGAAGCCGACTACGCCGACCTCACGGCGAGTGAGTCCGAAGGAATCCCAGAGTTCCAAACTCAGGAAGAATTGAATATTTACATCGGTAAACTAGAAAGCGACATGCGCGAAGCCGCCAAGAGATTCGAATTCGAGAAGGCGGCGAAGTTGAGGGACACGATCAAGGAGCTGAGGACTAAGGAATTTTTGTTTGCGTAGGTCTGGGATACCTGGCTGACGCGCGGATCCCTCGCGTCAGGTACTGATGGTCGAGGGCCTGGCGTATGAGCGTCTTAATCACCGCCTGACGGCTGATGTTCAGCTCCTTGGCGGCCCGGTCCAGTTCCTCCAACATGCCCGAGGCCAGATCAACATTTACCCTCTGTATCGGGGCCATCATTCGGCCGGTGTTGGTGAAGAACTGTGACACGTTTTTGCCCTGGTCGGCGAGGCGGGCAATGTTCTCTGCGGGTACTGGCTTGCGCTGCTTACGAGTGTTCTTCATAGAGTTGCTGCTCCTCCCGGGTAGCTTTCCATAGAGTTACGAGGTGGTAATATTCTCCTTCCTCGTCCTCCCGAACCTCAAAAATGACGGCGTACAAGTCCTCTCCCACCCACCCAACCGCCCGGCACTGCTCCGGCCAATCCGAGCGGTGGTCGAGGTAGTAAGGGTGCGAAAAGACTTCCTGCACCTCTTCGAACCCAATGCCTCTTTTTGGGTTTTCTCTTAATCGCCGACTCTTGCGCTCATCGAAGTGAAATCGCACGAGTATAACAGTTATACCACATCTGAAGCACGGCTTGGATGGCGCAGCGTTTAGCGCTGCGATTGCGACTCGCAAACCTTGTCATTCCAAACCGCTTCAGCGGTAAGCAATCTGCTCTTCGAATCCAGTTTGGCCACGGATATAGCGTATGTGTAAGCTGCCAGCAGGAATCTAATAATCAGCAAGTAGACGCCCCTCGACTCTGAAGTCTTTTTACTTGCTTCAGCAGTCACGCGAGTTCGAGGTTCAGATCGGTAAAGAACGCAGAATGGAATTTCCGGCCTTTGGTTGTGCGACTGCCTCCGGTCAGGTTGTCGCGCACAAATGCGGAAATCGTCAAAGGCTACGTGCTGTGAACTGAGGGCCGCCAGCAGCAGCGAAGGTTTCTAGGTCAGAAACAAACGTTCTCCTAGTGTTTTGTGCGCGCGGATAGAACCACTCTAGGCTTTTCCATCTCTGCTTTGATAAGAGAGAGGGTCAACTTCGCGGATTGCCTTCTGGGCTTGGGAATGAGCGCTCTGGATTTCTTGGGCATGGCGGACAACGATGCAATGAATTGGAGCTCAGTAGAGACGTTGTTAGACCACGCCTCTGCGTCCGCTCAAAAGGTTAATTACCAGGACTACCAGGGCGACTACGAGCAACAGGTGGATTAGTCCTCCGCCGATGTGAAGGCTGAAGCCGAGGAGCCATAAAATTCCCAGGATTACGAAAATCGTCCAAAGCATAAGTTCTCCTTGCGATCGGACTGCTTTTCAAGCTTGCAAGATTGCCCTACACAGAAAATTGTGGCAGTTCCGATCTGGCACGACCACAGTTTGCGCTGCCGATATTGGAATTACTGTTCAAGATTGCTCACCTCGGGACCGCGGCTTCACGGCAACGACTTGCCACATTCGAGGCATGACGATTTGGACCGCGACGTAATCAGTCCGCAGAAAGGACACATTCTTTGCGATCCAAAGCCAGCGATTTCAGGCTTCAGCTTCGTGGCGCGAAGGGACGCATTCAACTTCTTCAACCAGAGAGCAAAACTTTTCAGGATATTCATTACAAGACTCACAGCTAATGCCGGTTCTTTCAGAATGGCATATTTCTCCCGGCCGGTCTGTGCAACATTGCTCAGGTCGAGCAAACCCAGGTCAAACCGCGGTGCTGAAGCGTGGTCAATTCCGCTCAGTTATTGTTTGCCGCGCATGACATGATCATGACGGGTGCGAGTAAAGCTTGCTCGCACATTCAGATCTCTGGACTAAGTCAGGTCGTCTGGAATATTTCCCCCCTTAGCGAGAAAAATCGAGGATCAACTTAAATGAAGAAAACAATTTCGGTGCTGGTGACGATGCTGCTCGGCTTGATGGGAACATATGCCTGGGCGGGTTCGGCTCGCGAAGACACAGTCGATCGCCTGCAAATGTCGGTGGAAGTGCTGCACGCCATCATGAACACTCCGGATAAAGGTATTCCGGAAGAAGTTCTGAGCGATGCAAAATGCATTGTGGTGGTTCCTCACCTGGTGAAGGGTGGATTTATCTTCGGCGGCAAACACGGACGCGGAGTCGCTTCGTGCCGCACGTCGGACGGTTGGAGCGCGCCCGCTTTTGTCTCAGTCGGCGGAGGCAGCTGGGGATTGCAGATTGGTGTTGAAGGAGTCGACCTGGTAATGCTGGTAATGAACGAACAGGGATTTCAGCATCTGCTGGCCGATAAATTTCAACTGAGCGGAGAGGGATCTGCGGCGGCGGGACCTGTGGGACGTCATGCGTCCGCTGGAACCGACTGGAAAATGAATACGGAGATTCTGACCTACTCGCGATCCAAGGGCTTATTTGCGGGAATAACGTTGGAAGGCGCAGTCGTGGAGCAGGATAACGATTCGACCCGCGCGATTTACGGCAAGACAATGTCTTTCCGTACGATTCTTTCCGGCAAGGCAACGGCTCCGCGAAGCACGGAAGCGTTTATGGAGGCGGTGTCGCACGCTGGGCAGAAGGCCGCCATAGCGGAAGCTCGGGATGACAAGAAGTAGTGTGATCCTGGCGGAATGAGATTACGGCGCGTAAGGCCCGACTTCTCGGTCGGGCCTTATCTATTTCCGCAAATTCATTTCTTCGACGAGCTGTAATCGTAGCTGTATCCAGAAGGCTCGTTCCCGGATACGTAACGGGTGTTGTAGTTCAGCAGATAGTCAACGTGAGCCGCATCCGTGGGAAATGACTTGCCTGGGTATGGGTACTGCTCCATGCGGCGGAAGGGCAACGGCTCGACTGTGCTTCCTTCGGCGGCGTAGAAATCCATATCTTTCTCGTAGCCGTTGGCTTGGAAGAAGTAGTCGCGAGTCCATCCTTTTGGGAGCGGCGGCAGCGATACGGGATTGAATTCAAGCGCGACCTCTTCGCCTGATCCGAAAACTACGAGGCGATCGTCGAAGCTGGATAGCAATTCGCGCACATCTCCGTAACGCGTGTAAGTTCCGGCTTGCCGCGCGTATGGCCCGGTACGGCTGACCTGGTTGTAGACGTATTTCACGTTGCCGGGCGGTTGAGCTTCGATCTGGCGAGGATAGCCGTGAAAGTCGAGGTTTGCGCTTTCCAGCGGAACTTCGGTCAAGCGAGAATTCGATTTCTGCTCGGTGCGGTCGATGAGAATGCTGTCCCAGTAGATCTGCAAGTTGGTCGAAATGCGGATACGCCGCGTTCCTTCAGGCAGAACGCGGCTGAGATCGGCCGTGATAGTTCGAGGAAGCCCTGCTGGGAAACCTATGTCGTCCGATATGCGTTTCCATTTTCCATTTGCATCTTGAGCTTCTACATAAGGTGCGATTGCCTGGATGCCGGCCTGATCGGCAGCGTACATTCCGGTGGCAGTGAAGTATTCAATTTCGCCATGCATCAGCAGTTGCAGCGGGCCGCCGTGGTAGGGCTGCCCTAAATCAAGCTCGAGGCTGTGCAGCTCGGTGAAACCTTTGAAGGGGAGTAAATCGAAATCGCCGAAATAACGATGTGCCAGCAGGCTGGGAAGAACGTCGTGACCGTGTTCATCCCATGCTCCTGCGGGCAGATGCGCGTCGCGGCTGGCAATCACTTTGAACTCCGGATAAGGCGGGTTGCTCGCGAAATATTCGTTGGGATAAACCTCCACATCACTGGGATGATCGACGGCCAACAGTCGAACTTGATCGAGATAGACGACCTCTTCCATGGGTTCCATCAGGCGGAAGCTGAGTTTGCCGTCTCTCTCTCGTAAAGCATTGCGATCGACTTTCACATATTCAGTTGGGCGAGGGATGTTGCGTTGTCCCGGCCCTACCCAGTGGCCTACTACGCCCGCGCCGAGTACGTCCGCGACGAGCTCATAGTGGGTACCGTCCCAGACGAACAGTGTTGGACAGGAGCTTCCGCGGCGGTCGATTTCTGTATAAGCCTGCTGGTGATTTGCGGCGACTTCGATTTCGTCTTGCAAAACTCCGGTTGGCCAAAGCATGCGAACTACGTCGGCTTGTTTCGATTGGCCCAGACCGACGGTGATTTGCGTGGAATTTTGTCCCAAATATCCAGATGATCCGGCAATTTCAAATTTCTGGCGATTGCCTCCGGCAAACACTTCCACTTTGGTGCCGATAGCGCTCTTGTTGTCGTTCAAGCCAGTGAGCGCGAGCCGCAGCCAGTTATTTTTGTTGCCGCCTTCATTTCGCAGGAGCACCGCAGGGCCGTGATTCTGAGTGATGAGGAGGTCGGTCGCGCCGTCGCCGTCGTAGTCGCCGGTTATGATTGCGCGGGGTTCTTTGAGTTGGATTTTGTCGAGTCCAACGTCGGCGGTGACATCTTTAAAGCCGTCGGGGCCGAGGTTGCGGAATAGCTTTACTTCGCCACGTCCATCTTTGGTTTCGCCAACGGCGACGAGGTCGACCCAGCCGTCGTTGTCGTAGTCGATGGCGGCGACGCCGTAGGCTCGGACCCAATTTGTCATCGGCAGGGTCTCCAACTTAAACCCTTTCCCATGGTCATTGCGCCAGAGAGTGATTCCCGGTTCGCCCCATTGGGTAAACGCCAAGTCCATCCACCCATCACGATTGAAGTCGAGGACGGCGACGCCCGCGGCTTCCGAACGGATGGGAGAAAACCAGCTGTCGCGCCTAATGAATTTGCCTTCTCGCGGGTTCTCGTAGATTACGGCGTTCATTCCAGTAGTTGCGATATCGACCGCCCGATCATTGTTGTAGTCGGTACCCACGGCCGAAACGCTGGGTCTCCAACCCTGAAGACCAACTGAATCAGTGACGTCAGTGAATGTGCCGTTGCCGTTGTTACGCCACATCATGTTTGCTCCGGTCGGGTTGCTGGAAACCGCCCCAGGCTTGTCGGTATTGCCGGTCACATACAGATCGATGTCTCCGTCGTGATCGTAGTCGATGAACGTGAGTCCCGCGTCCCGCATGTCACTACCTATATCTACGCCAGCGGCTTTGGTTACGTCTTTGAACGTGCCGTTCTTTTCATTGTGCAACAGCATCACGCGGCCGTTGAAGCTGACGGCTAAATCTGTCGCTCCGTCGTTGTCGTAGTCGCCCGCAGTGCAGCCAATTCCGTGCGCAGTCGGATCAAGGCCAGCTTTTTTGGTGACATCTTCAAACCTTCCGTTACCGAGATTGTGATATAGCGACATTCCCCCTTCCGCACCATTGTCCGGAAGAAAAATGTCGATCTTGCCGTCGCCGTCGTAATCGAGAAAACATGCCCCCGGTCCCAGATACGAAGCGAGATCATTGCCGGTGGCGGTTGACGCCTGTGTGCGCAACCCGGCTTCCGTCGTCACGTCAACGAACTTTACCGAAATTGCGGGCGGCACTTTTTCTACCGACGCGGGCGATTCTTCCACGAGCGAATATTTTCCCTGCTCTCCGTAGGCGAGGCTGATG
>Ga0210403_10003148_pt1 | contig 14621 bp, 13 predicted proteins | sample IncBWC19MmetaG_FD_150863 | JGI IMG/M metagenome (GOLD analysis project Ga0210403, IMG submission 150863) | Forest soil microbial communities from Barre Woods Harvard Forest LTER site, Petersham, Massachusetts, United States - Inc-BW-C-19-M | ecosystem: Environmental > Terrestrial > Soil >... | reverse complement strand
GTTGCGCCTGCGCAATGACAACTATGATTGCTGGCAAATGCACAAGCGGATTATCGCCGAACTTCGCCTGCGCGACCGGTCGGTAGAGCGATGAAGGGCTGGGACAATAGTCAACGCGGTTCTATTCTTCGATCGAACAGATCGGAGCCCCGGATCAATATTTTGGCTCTACGGATGGTATGCCCCGCCTGGAGTTGATCTTTCTCCATTCGGCGAACGGGGGTGGCTGCTTTAGGTGTCGGGACGAAGACAGCACTTACTTGCAGTCCGAGCCTGACGCGCGCCCCGAGTATGTAGGTCTGAAGGGCAATGTCGTCGAGGTAGTGATCCTTCAGGCCGCTGAACGATCATCGCTACAGATCCAGCAATCGTCTATCGGGAAGTGCCTCAAGGGGTCGGTATCGAGGTGGGCATACCTTTGGGTTGTACTCGCTTGCGTGTGGCCCAGCAGCTTGCCGATGACAGGCAGGCCAATCCCGCACCAGCTCCGACGCTCGAGGGTATGTCGCAGATCATGAATGAGCGGAAGCTTTGCTGAAGTCGTTGCGCAAAACCCTTTTACCCCAACAGGGCATGCGGTCCACGGGGTCGTGCGCTCTGCTTGGGCCGGAGATGAAGAGGTCGCGGATGGTAGCTCTGCTATTAACGTGCTGGCGAGAAAATTAGGATCAGAAGCAACCGGTCCGCGAAACGGTCCGCGGAAAAATCGCTCGTCTCTGTAAACGATTGATTTTATTGGTGGGCCCGCCTGGATTCGAACCAGGAACCAGACCGTTATGAGCGGGAGAATCCGGCTCAGCTTCGTTGATTTTCCTGCGATTTTGTTTGCATTCGATCGCGTTTGTCGCATTTTGAGGAGACCGTTTCTGGTGCGAAACTGGTGCGGTATGCGCGCTCATCGTGCGAATTAAGCTTTTGGGCATCGCGCAAGGATGGCCTCTGTTATTGGCCCCGAACCATTCGAACGATTTGCCGCACGCGCGTGCGCAGAAGGTCGAATATCAGCGGAGCACCGTTGATTGCTTTTGCTCGCTCCAACGGCCCGCTTTCCGCGGCCCCCGAAAGCTGCCGATCAAGATTGCTTGCGAAGTCCGCGGTCAGACGTGCCGCAAGATCGCGTACCAGTCCTTCGCGCGCGATCTGAGCCAGCATACCCCGCAGGCTGTAGCCGATCGAAAGCTCGACACCTGTCGCAGTGCCCTGTTCGATCGGCACTAGGCGATAGCGGATTTCGCCTTGGGTGGACGAGCGGCTCCGCTGGTCGCTTCCCGTTCCGACGATCCGGCCCGACCTGTTCGCGCGGTCACGATCGATACGCGCGACGCCACGAAAATTTGCTGCTATCGGACCAAGTTTGACGCGGATCACGCCTTCGACCCGTTCTGGGGTCGGCTGGCCCGTGAGTGAAGCCCCGGGAAGACAGGCCGCGACGCGCCTGATGTCGCCGAACATCTCGAACACCTTGTCGGGCGGAGCGGCAACGGTGAAATGATTTTCAAAAGTATTGTCGGGCACGAAGTCCGGTATGTCCGTTGCGCCGCTATTCTTGAATTGCTCCTGATTTCCAGAGTCGACCTTTGCCGTCGGGAGCGCGACCTCTCCCGCACTGGTGCTCGCACCGTTACCCGATCCCACCGGTCCAAGGTGCTCGCGTCCCGCGCCCGGAATCGGCAAGTCGCCATGCCTGCGTCTCTCTTCGATGACCGAGCGCACCGCGCGCACGATCCCGACGTAGCCGGTGCAGCGGCACAGATTGCCGCTCAGTCCGACGCGGATGGCCCGCTCGTCGGCGGTAGCGAGGCGCAGCACCAGATCGCGCGCCGAGATCAGCATCCCGGTCGTGCAATAACCGCACTGCAAGGCATGCTCGCGGGTGAAAGCGGCGCGAAGCTCGGTTGCGATCTCGTCGTCGTCGAGGCCTTCGATCGTGGTTATCCGCGCGCCGTCGCAGGCCGCAGCTAAGGTAATGCATGACCGCGCCGGCATGTCGTCGAGCAGCAGCGTGCACGCCCCGCAAACGCCATGCTCGCAGCCGAGATGGGTGCCGGTCAGATTGAGGTGATCGCGCAGGAAATCGGCGAGATGGGTGCGCGGCTCGACCGACGCCGTCACCGCGCGCGCGTTGACCGTGAGCCCGATCGTGATCACGCGGCGGCCTCGTCGATCGCCCGGCGCAGCACCGTCACATGGATATGCCGGTCGGCGGCGTTGGCAACGCCTGCCTTGAGAAGAAGGGCATCGGCCACGCGCGCATCGAATTGCTGCTTGAAATTGCTGGTGACGTGCCCGCCGAACAGCAGCGAGGCGTCGCGGAGCACGATCGGGGCTGCCTCGATGGCGCCGATCACGACGCGTGCGCTGGCGGCCTCCGGATCGATCAGCACGGCGGCAATCGCGTGGGCGAACTCGCCGGGCTTGCGACAGGCTTTTACGTAACCCCAGCGGGCAGATGACCGCATGACCGGCACGCGAACCGCCTCGACGATCTCGCCAGCTTGCAAGGCCGACTCCAGCGCGCCCACAACAAAGTCCTCGATCGCAAGATCGCGAGTGCCGCTCCTGCTGCGCAGCCTCACCTTTGCGCCTAGCGCCGGCAGGACTGAGACCCAGTCCGCGGCCGGATCGGCGTGACTGAGCGATCCGCCGATCGTGCCGCGGTTGCGCACCGCGCGGTAGGCAATGGCAGCGGCGACCCGCTGCATGGCGCCGCGGGTGACATCGGGGATGCGCCCGTCCTCGATATCGCCATGGGTGACGCAGGCGCCGATCACGAGTTCGTCGCCGCTGCGTTCCACCTGCTTCAGTTCGGCAAGCCCCGCGATATCGATGATCAGATCCGGCTGCACCAGGCGCAGATTCAGCATCGGGCCGAGCGACTGGCCGCCCGCGATGATTTTGGCTGCGTCCTTTGCCCCAGCCATCAACGCGATCGCGGCGTTCAGGTCCGAGGGGCGCTCATAGGCGAAAGGCGCAGCTTTCATGCGGCCGCCCCGCTCGCCCCGCGGGCCGCAAGCACGGCTTCCACGATCCGGCGCGGCGAGATCGGTGAGTGCAGAAGTTCGACGCCGAGCGGCCGCAACGCGTCGTTCACGGCGTTGGCGATCGCTGCCGGCGGCGCGATGGCGCCGCCTTCGCCGATACCCTTGACGCCGAACATCGTGTACGGCGAGGGCGTTTCCATGTGATCGAGCCGCGGCTCGGGCACTTCCGTCGGCCCTGGAAGCAGATAATCCGCAAGGGTCGTGGCCAGCGGTTGCCCGGCCGTATCGAACGGCATCTCCTCGTAGAGCGCCGTACCGATGCCTTGCGCCAATCCGCCATAGATCTGGCCATCGACGATCATCGGATTGACCAGCACGCCGCCGTCTTCGACAATGACATAGTCGAGAAGCTCGACATCACCGAGATCAGGATCGACGGCAACGGTGACGGCATGCACGGCATAGCTGAACGTGCCGCTGTCGCGCTGCGGCTTGTAGCCGCTGGTCGATTCCAGCCCCGCGGGGTCGACGTCGGGCGGCAAATCCTGCGGCCGGCGGTACCAGGTATGCGCGATCTCGGAAAGGCCGGTGCTGCTGTTCGGCCCGCAGACGCGGCCGTCACGCATGGACACCGACGCCGGATCAAGCTGCAGCAGTTTTGCGCCGATGCGTTTGGCGCGCGCGGCGATCTCCTCGCAGGCCGTCCCGACCGCGCCGCCGGCCATCACCATCGAGCGCGAGCCCCAGGTGCCGGTCGAGTAGGGCGTCAGCGCGGTGTCGCCATGCACGACTCGCACTTTTGCCGTATCGATGCCGAGAATTTCGTGCGCGACCTGCGCCAGGGTCGTCTCGAGGCCCTGGCCGTGCGAATGCACGCCAACCCGGAGCTCGAGCCCGCCGTCCGGCGTCATCCGCGCGGTGGCCTGCTCGTGTCCGGGCACCATCGGAATGCCCCAGCCGGCATAGACGGAAGTGCCGTGCGCAGCCTGCTCGCAATAGACGGAGAGACCTGTGCCGATCAGCCGGCCATCGGGCTGTTTGATGCGCTGGCGTTGCCGCACCGAGGCCACGTCGATCGCCGCGAGGGCTCGCCGCATCGCTTCCGGATAATCGCCACTGTCGAAATGTTTCTTCGTGATGTTGTCGAACGGCATGTCCTCCGACCGGACCAGATTGCGCAGCCGGACGTCGCCGGGCTCGAGGCCCGCCGCCGCGGCCACGGCATCGAGCATGATCTCCAGGGCGAAGCAAACGCCGGTCCGCGCCACGCCGCGATAGGGCAGGATCGGACATTTGTTGGTCGCCACCGAAAAGGTCCGGCAGCGATAGGCCGGCATGCGGTAGGGGCCCGGCAGGATGCTCGCGACCTGCGCGGCTTCGAGGCAGGCGGAGAAGGGATAGGAAGAGTAGGCGCCGGAATCGACGATCGCCTCGCAATCGATGCCGCGCAGCCCGCCGTCGCGATCGGCATAGACGGTGATGGTGTAGTGATGCTCCCGGCAATTGGCGCTCGCACTTAGATGCTCGCGGCGGTCTTCGATCCAGCGGACGGTAAGACCCTTTTGCATCGCAAGCCAGGACAGGCAGACTTCCTCGGGCAGCAAGATCCCCTTGTGGCCAAATCCCCCGCCGATGTCGGGCGAAACGATGCGAATGCGGCCCTGCTCGATGCCGAGACAATCCGCCAGGCCGTTGCGCACGATGTGCGGCATCTGCGACCCGGTATGGAGCGTGAGCTGATCGAGCCGGTGATCGAAGGTGGCGACCACGCCGCGCCCTTCGAGCGGCGACATGCACTGGCGTGCCGTCGATATTTCGCGCGTCACCTTGATCGGGGCATCGAGCGCCGGCGTGATATCGACCTCGAACACGCTCTCGAGGAAGACATTGTCGCCCCAATGGTCGTGGACCAGCGCGGCGCCGGCCTCGCGCGCCTTGCGCATGTCGTGAACCGCCGGAAGCGGTTCGAGGTCGAGAATGACAGACGCCGCAATATCCTCGGCCTCGGCCCTTGTCGGCGCTACGCACATGGCGACGAGCTCGCCGACGTGACGCACCTTTCCGGCCGCAAGCACGGGCTGCTCCGAGATCTTGAATCCAGGCAGGCCCGATACGGCGCGGATCGGTTTGACGCGAGCGAGGTCGCTCGCTGCAAAAACGACGTCGCGATAGCGCTCCGGCACATGAATGCCCCTGATGCGGGCATGCGCCAGGGGGCTGCGAACGAAGGCGACGTCCTGCAGGCCTGCCAGCCTGATGTCGGCCACATATTGGCCGCGCCCGCGCAAGAAACGGTCGTCCTCCTTGCGCGGCATCCGGGCACCGACGCCCTGGCCAGCGCCAGTCGCCGCGGTCAAAGGAGAGGCACGCTCGATGTCGGACATTCGGCTTGCCGTCTCCCTTGGGACCGCGCAGCGGTCAGGCTGCCACGGCCTGCGGCAGAATGGAAGCAACCGCGTCGTGGCGTATGCCGGCGCGCAGGCAGAACACCGGCTGCAACAGCCGTTCGGCGACCACCTCGTTCTTCTCGTTGTCGCGCAGGACATAGCGGCCGGGTTTCTCGGTGAGCACGCTGACGTCAGCGTCCATGCCGGGCCGCAGTGCGCCGATCTGGTCGGAAAGGCCGAGCATTTCGGCCGGACGCGACGTCACCATCGGCACCACCTGCTCCAGCGTGAAGCCGAGTGCCATCATCGAGCTCATCGCCTGCACCAGGCTGAATTTCGCCTGTCCCGCGAAGGGGTGATTTTCATCATCGGCGTGCTCGTCCGGCGTGCCGGCCGGCGCAGGCACATGGGTGTTGTAGCCGTGGATGTCGGCGCCGAGCGTGGTCGGAACGATGCCGGAGGCAATCGCCTTGCGTGCGAGGCGGTAGGAGAAATGGCTGCCGTGGCCGACATCGACCCGCAGTCCGCGATCAAGCGCGGCCTGGATCACCGGATGCACGTCGCCTTCGCGGTTGACGAAGCCGCCGGGATGCCGGGTGAAGGGATGGGCGAGGATGTCGCCGGAGCGGAGCAGGGGGATGACCCGCTCCAGAATGGTATCGACGTCTTCGCCATTGGTGCCGCTTTCCGGCAGGCCCCAAAGCTGACCGAAATGCACATAGACCGGCAGATCGGCGCGACGCCCGATCTCCGCGGCCATTTCGATGACGCGGATGCCCCAGCGCGCAAAGCCGCCGATCTCGGCATGCGCCTTGATGCCGCGAACGATGTCGCGGTTCGCGATCGCCGCCTTCACGGTGGCGTCGATGTCGACACAATCGGGCTGGTAGAGATTGGGATAATAATGTCCTTCGAGGCCTCCGACCAGATAGGCGGAGAGGAAGGCGTAGGTGCGCGACTGCGCCTTCTCGGCAACGAAATGCCGGAAGCCCGGCAGCGTCATGCAGGAGGGCCCGCCCTGGTCGACCAGCGTGGTGACGCCGGATTGAACGCCCACCATGTCGGCATTCATGCCGAAGCGGCCGGTGACATATTGATAGACATGGGCGTGGGTATCGATCAGTCCGGGCAGCACGATCTTGCCGGTGACATCGACGACTTCGCGGGCGCTGGTCGGCAGGATGTCGGATTGCACGACGGCGATCTTGCCATTGCGGATGGCGACGTCCTTCAGCCCGTCAATACCCGCGGCCGGATCGATAACGCGCCCCCCGCGCAGAAGCAGGTCGAAGCTGGTGGCGACTGACATGGCCGATCTCCTCTCCCGGTCGCCGGCACATTCGATTCCGCCGCCGGCAGATTGCGAAGCATACTTCGTATTTTCTTACACCAAGTTCCGTGCCATAGACAGCTTCAAATTCATGCAAGGCGGCACTGCACTGGAGTGCCGGGGAGCGATCCGATGGCCGGAAGACGCGCGCCGAACGCCGAAAGCTCATGGCCGCTCGAACAGCGACCGGGTTACCTGATACGGCGGCTGCACCAGATCCACGTCGCTCTGTTCCAGGAGAACTGCGCGGCCTTCGAGATCACGCCGCTGCAGTACAGCCTTCTTACCGCGCTGGCGAAACGTGGAACCGCCGATCAGACGACGCTGGCCGCGGATATTGCGCTCGATCGCACCACGACAACAGGGGCGCTTAAACGCCTGCAATCGCGTCGTTTTGTCGATCGCGCCATCGAGCACCGCGATCGCCGGTCGCAGACCTGCCGCCTGACCAAGTCCGGCGCCGCGCTGCTGCGCAAGATGGAGAAGTCGGCGAGGACGGCCCATCTTAAGACCGTGGCCGACCTCAGCAAGGCCGATCAGAAACGCTTCATTGCCATGATGCAGAAGATTGTGGCGGCGCGCTCCCGGCAGGGTGACGTGGCGACGGCGCTTGATTGATCCGCCCTGCCGTCAGGCCAACGAGCGGCTATAATCTGGGCAACTTGCCTCTAAAACAGCAGTCCGACACAGTATCGACGCCTGCGCAGGCGTCGATTGCGAAGTACGCTTCGCATTTTCAAGATGTCATAGTGAAGCGGCGTCAGCGGTTTATCCCGAGATAACCGGGCGGTTGAGGCAATGGTCGCGATTGATTGTCGCCGAAGCCATGCGTACGAGCCGCCGCTCGCATCGGCGCCTGAACTGGCATGTCCCTTGCTCCAATTCTCATCATTGAGTTGGTGGCTAGGGTTCCGCATCTCCCGAGATGGCTGGTCCAAGAGCTGCCGCCCGAGCGGGAGAAATCCGAGCGGGACACGGCGGGATAAAATCCCGGGAGACCTCAGTAGCCAGGATTGGCACTGCTCGGGTCGGTGCCAATTCCAGGATTTTTCCAGTGTGGAGTTGGCGATGAACGGGCTCAGATCGCGACCTAAGGCACTAAGTGTCGCAACGTCGCGGCTCCATCACTCGATCGTCGGCAATGACGTGCCTCGCTTCCTGCGGAGGCCGAACTGATGTCGGCCTGTTCGGAGGCGATTGCGCGACGTTTCGGCGATGGCGGTCCCTCCGGTGAGGGCGCCGAGGATAGCGAGTTGATCCGTCGCGTGCTGTCGCGAAAAACCGTGCGGCGCTACAGCGAAAAGATGCCCGCGGAGGGACTGCTCGACCTGCTCGCCGCCTCTGCCCTCAGCGCGTCCGCAAAATCGGATTTCCAGCAGGCCTCGATCCTGCGCGTGCGCGACCCGAAGAAGCGCGCCGCCATCGGCGAGTTGTTTCCGGCCATGCCCTGGATTGCGATCGCGCCGGTATTCTTCGTGTTTCTTGGCGATGCCAGGCGGCTGCAACGCATCGGCGAGATGCGTGGCAAACCGGTCCAAAACGGAACGCTCGAAGGCTTTTTCAACGCCAGCATCGATGCGGCGCTTGCCATGCAGACCATGATCCTGTGCGCGGAATCGGCGGGGCTCGGGGTTTGCCCGATCAGCGTCATTCGCAACGAGGTGGACAAGGTCGCTGCCGTTCTCGGCCTGCCGGACCTCGTCTTTCCCGTCGCCGGTCTTTGCCTCGGTTACCCGCAAGGCGATGGCTATGTGAGCCTGCGCCTGCCCCGCGGTGTGACGACGCACAGCGATCGCTATGACGACGATGCGCTCGGCGCTGGCATCGACGATTACGACCGAAGGCGGCACGCGCTGCACGCGATCCCGAAGGAGCAGCAGCGTTCGAACGCGGAGTTCGGCGAAGCCGGCTTTTACGGCTGGTCGGAAGACAAGGCGCGGCAGGCGGCCAAGGCCGAAGGCGCGGCGTTCCCGCCCTATCTGCGCTCGCACGGATTTAGCTTCGATTGACATGCCAACGAAAGGGAGACTCATCATGACGACCTGTTCGCTTGCCCGCCGCCATTCGATACCCAGACGCCTGGCGCTGAGCCTCATCGTAGCGGTGATGGCAATGCCCATGCTCGCCGCCGGCACCAAGGCCGCGAGCCTCGAAGAAATCAAGAAGCGCGGACTGATCGCCGCCACCGAAGACGATTTCCGTCCCTTCGAATTCGTGAAGGACGGCAAGCCGACCGGCTTCGATAACGAGCTGATCGAGGACTTGCGCAAATACGCGCCCTTCGAGATCAAGCAGCAGATCCTGCCCTGGACCGGCATCCTCGCCGGCGTCAGCACCGGCAAATATGACGTCGCCATCACGGCAGCGATCATCACCAAGGAGCGCAAGCAGTCGCTCGATTTCACCAGCCCGATTGCCGACGCGACGCACTATTATGTCAAGCGCAAGGACGACAAGAGTATCTCCTCGATCAAGGACCTGAACGGCAAGGTGGTCGGCGTTCAGGCCGGCAGTGCGCTGCTGGCCCGGCTTCCCGAACTTGGCACGATGCTGGAGAAGGAGGGCGGCAAGATGGGCAAGGTCGTCGAATACACCTCCTATCCCGAGGCCTATCAGGATCTGGCGCTCGGCCGGGTCGACTATGTCGTCAACACCGTCATCAATCTGCAGACGCTGGTCGCCGAGAAGCCCGCTGTCTTTGAACTCGGACAGCCTGTGTCCGGGAAATCTTTCCCGGCCTGGGCGGTCGCCAAGGGCAACACTGAGCTGCTCGAGTTCCTGAACGGCTTTATCGCCAAGGAAAAGGAGAACGGCAGGTTTGCCGAGCTTCAGAAGAAATGGTTCGGCGAAGCCTTCCCCAATCTGCCGGTGGCGTTCGAGCCCGAGTTCTAACCTTCCGCCACGGATGATCGTTCATGTCCGCTGGCGATGTGCTAGCCATCCTTCAGGGTGCCGTCGTGACAGTGACGCTGTCGCTGATCGGCATCCTGATCGGCCTGCCGATCGGGCTGGCGTTCGCGGTGCTGCGCTGGGCTGATGTGCCGGTGCTGGCGCGGATCGTCACCGTCTATGTCAGCGTCCTGCGCGCGACGCCGCTCGTCACCCTGCTGCTCCTGCTGTTCTTCGCATTGCCCAATATCGGGATCGCGATCGGCCCGATCTCGGCCGCGATCCTCGCGCTGGTCATGAATACGGCGGCGTTCAATTGCGAGGTCTGGCGCGCGTCGCTGATGAATTTCCCTAGGGATCAATACGAGGCGGCGCAGTCGGTCGGCATGGGCGCTGGCTTGCGGTTTCGCCGCATCGTGCTACCGCAGATCGTGCGGGTCAGCCTTCCGGGTCTGGTCAACGAGATGTCGCTATTGATCAAAGTGACGCCGGTGCTCGCGGTGGTCGGTGTCGTCGACATCACGCGCGCAGCGGTGCGGATCGGCGCCGAGACCTACGATCCGCTGCCGCCTTTCCTGATCGCGGTGGCGCTCTATGCGCCGATCGTGTTCGTCCTGGTCTCCCTGCAGCGCTGGATCGAGCGGCGCCAGATGATGGCCGAGGCGGCGGCATGATCCATGATTTCGGCATCGTATGGAGCGAGCGCGACCTGCTGCTCAGCGGATTGGGCAATACCACGATTCTGTCCGTGCTGTCGGCCGCAGCCGCGCTGCTGCTCGGCTTCATCTTGACGCCCGCATTGATGTCGAAGCAGCGGCTGATCGCGGCAACCGCGCGCGGCTTCGTTGACGGCATGCGCTGTGTCCCATTCCTGCTGTTCGCCTATATCGTCTATTACGGGTTTCCCTCGTTCGGCGTCAGGCTCGACAACTGGACATCCGGGCTGGTCGCGCTGACGATCTATAACGCCGCCTATATGGCCGAGATTCTGCGCGGGGCCTGGACGGCGCAGCCGCGCGAACCGATCGAGGCCGGCATTGCCTTCGGCTTTTCCAATATCGCGCTGTTCCGCCGCGTCGTGCTGCCGCCGCTGTTGCTTGCCGCCGGACCCGTGATCGGCAACCAGATGATCCAGATCGTCAAGGACAGCGCATTCCTCACCATCATCGCGCTGCCGGAACTGACGCATGCCGCAAGCTCGATCCAGTCGCGGCATTACGTGCCGTTCGCGGCCTTCATCACGGCGGTGTTCCTCTATTGGGGCCTGTGCCTGGTGATCGAGGCGGGCGTGAGCTCGATCGATCGCCTGGCAGCGGCGCGACGCTAGGGAGCCGCGATGGCAGACGGCAGCAAGGTACTCGACGTGGCCGGCGTGTCGAAGCGTTTTGGCGAGCTCGAAGTATTGTCCGACATCAGCTTCCAGGTCACGAAGGGCGAGACCGTCTGCGTGCTCGGTCCGTCGGGTTCGGGCAAATCGACGCTGTTGCGCTGTATCAACTGGCTCGAGCGCCCGGACGCCGGCCAGATCTACCTCAACGGCACCGAGATCGGCGTCAACGGGGCCGGCATCGTCATGAGCGACCGCGAGCTGTCGCGGATCAGGACGCGTATCGGCATGGTGTTTCAGCATTTCGCTTTGTGGCCGCACCTCACGGTGCTGCAGAACCTGATGGAGGCACCGGTCCAGGTGCAGAAGCGGCCCAAGGCGGAGGTCCGCGACGAGGCGCTGGCGCTGCTGGCCAAGGTCGGGCTCAGCGACAAGCGCGACGCTTTCCCGGCCAAATTGTCGGGCGGACAGAAGCAGCGCGTCGGCATCGCGCGGGCGCTCGCGATGCACCCCGATCTCCTGTTGTTCGACGAACCCACCAGTGCGCTCGATCCGGAACTGGTCGGCGAAGTGCTGGTGGTGATGCGGGACCTCGCCCGCGAGGGCATGACCATGGTGGTGGTGACCCACGAGATGGGATTCGCGCGCGATGCGGCGACGCGGATTTTGTTCCTCGATCGCGGACGGGTCGTCGAGACCGGCCCGCCGGAGCGGTTCTTCTCCAATCCCGAGACCGAACGCGCGCGCCAGTTCATCCAGCGCTATGCCGGACACGCCGCCAACGGCGGGCGTTGAAGATAACAATCAAGGAGGGAGGCCATGGATCCGATTTTCCATTTTTTGCCCGATGCGCCGAAGCCGGTCGCACCCTATAGCCATGCCGTCGAAGCCGGGCCGTTCGTCTTTGTGACGGGGCAGCTTGCGACCGATCCGGACGACGATTCCCTTCCAATCCCTGCCGGTATCGAGGCCCAGACCCGCAAAGTGATGGACAATCTGGCGCGCGTGCTCAGGGGATGCGGCATAACGTTCGCCCATGCCGTCTTCGTGCGTATCTATCTCACGGATTTCAAGCGCGACTACGCGGCCATGAACGCGATCTTCTCGACCTATTTCAGCGACAATCGCCGGCCCGGCCGGACCACGGTCGGCGTGACCGACCTCGCGCGCGGCGGCATTGTCGAAATCGACATGATCGCGTTCAGACCGTGAGGGCGGGCGTGATGGAAACTCCCGTCGAAATTCCGGCGCGCCGCGGTAAGGCCGCTTTCGTCCGCGCGGGGCAGCTCGTCACGGTCATCAACACCCATGGTGAGCAGGTGGTGGATACCTGGGCCTTCAATCGCGCCGACCTCGGCGAGTTCATGTCGAACGAGCACACCCGCGCCCACAGCCTGCATCTCGTCCCAAAGCCGGGCGACGTGCTGCGCACCAACAAGCGCCGGCCGATCCTCACCCTGACCGAAGACACCTCGGGCGGTGTGCATGACACGCTGATCGCGGCATGCGATCGCTACCGCTACGCCTTCCTCGGCGTCGAGGGTCATCACGACAATTGCACGGACAATCTCCTTGCCGGGATGGCGGAGCTCGGGCTGGTGCCGCCGGAGGTTCCGAGCCCGCTCAACCTGTTCATGAATATACCCTGGGACGCCGATGGCTCGCTCGGTTTTGCGGCGCCGCCGAGGCCGGTGCCGGGTGGCTATGTCCGCCTGCGCGCGGAGTTGGATCTGGTGATCGCCTTCTCCGCCTGTCCGCAGGATATCCTGCCGATCAACGGAAAGGCCGGAAAGCCGGTCGAGGCGCATTTCACGGTGACGGGCGGATCGATCGGAGCGAGGACAGCATGACCCGGACCAGTCAGGAAATCGCCGCCAATCGGCAACGCTATGAAGAACTTCGCGCGGCCGGACAGGAGCTGACGCCGAAAGGCCTGCCCGAGCCGACCGCGCTCGACGGCGCGCCGATCTTGCCGGATGCGGTGATCCATCGGGAGCACGTGCCGCCCGGCTGGTACACGACGGTCCGATTGCACCGCGGTGAGGCGTTGCGGCTCGTCGATGACACCGGCCGCTCCAGCATCTCGCTGATCGGCTGGTGTGAAGAAGATGCTTCCGAGCGGATCAATTGCGCCGACACCGTCAAGGTGCAATGGAGCGCCGCCATCTCCAAGGGCCGCATCATCCTCTCGGATATGGGACGTGTGTTGTTTTCGTTGATCGAGGACACCAGCGGCGCGCACGATCTCCTGGTTGGCGGTTCCACACCCGGCTCAAGCCGCGCCACGTTCGGCGCGACGACGCGCAACACGCAGGACAATTTTCTCGCCGCTGGCTCCAAGATCGGGCTTGATATCAGGGACATTCCGCCCTGTGTCACGTTCTTCGCACCGGTATCGCTGGACGATTCGGGCCGTTTTCTCTGGCGAGAAGGCTGCAAGCAGCCGGGTGATTTTGTTGACCTGCGCGCCGAGATGAATCTCATCATCGTCGCGTCGAATTGCCCGCACCCGCTCGATCCGGCTCGACCTGTGGCATCAGGACCGGTCACGCTGATCAGGCACCGCGTGCCGCAGGCTGTACCGGACGATCTTTGCCGGACCGCATCGCCAGAAGCCGCGCGGGCTTTTGCGTTCACCGATCGGCTGTTTGCGTGAGGAGGGAATTCGAATGAACAACACAGACATCTCTGATGTGGTGTACAGCTGCGATATTCCGGCGGAACGCCCATGGTCTCGCGTGCTCAGGAAAGGGCAGACCTTGCGGATCATCGACAGCGAGGGCCAGCAGGCGGTCGATGCCTTGCTTTATTGCGCCGACGGTCCGGCCGAGCGTTACAGTTCGCAGGATACGTTGCGCGCTCAGGGTTCGGCCTATATCGAACTTGGCACGCGTCTGATCTCCAACAAGGGCCGGGTAATGGCTCGCATCACGGCCGATACCTGCGGACGCCACGACACGTCGGCGGGCTGCTGCTCCTGCGAAAGCAACGCAGTGCGGTTCGGGGAGGCGACGAAATATCAGCACGCCTGCCGCGAGAATTTCATCCTCGAATTGTCGAAGCACGGGTTGACCAAGCGCGACATCGTCTCCAACCTGAATTTCTTCATGAACGTGCCGATCGACCCGTCGGGGAAATTCACGGTCGTCGACGGCATTTCGGCGCCCGGCAATTATGTCGACGTGACCGCGGACATGGATGTGCTGTTCGTGATCTCCAACTGTCCCCAGGTGAACAATCCCTGCAATGGCTTCAATCCAACGCCGATCCGTGTGGTGGTCCGCGACGCGCCGGGATTGTGATGCCATGTGCCTTCGATCGCCATGACGGGAGAGAATGCCAGGTGGGTCGAAGTCTTGCCGCTGGAACGGCTGGCTGACCAGGCGATTGACTGTGTGAGGGTGGGAGCCGCCGACATCCTGCTGGTTCGCGACGGCGGGCGGATCATGGCCTGCGAACGCGCCTGTCCACATGAGCAAGCCGATTTGAGCCTCGGCCGTATTGTCAAAGGGCGGTTACTCTGCCCGCGCCATTTCGGATCGTTCGATCTGGATGACGGCCATGTTTCTGAAATGGACCTCGATTTTGGGACCACGTGTTTAGTTGGAAGGGGCTGCTCCGTTTGATAGACGGAGCGCATGATGACGACGAAGACGAGACGCAAGATCGACGCGGCACTGAAGGCAAAGATCGCGCTGGAAGCCGTG
>Ga0210403_10003147_pt1 | contig 14622 bp, 10 predicted proteins | sample IncBWC19MmetaG_FD_150863 | JGI IMG/M metagenome (GOLD analysis project Ga0210403, IMG submission 150863) | Forest soil microbial communities from Barre Woods Harvard Forest LTER site, Petersham, Massachusetts, United States - Inc-BW-C-19-M | ecosystem: Environmental > Terrestrial > Soil >... | reverse complement strand
ATCAAGGGCTATTACGATCTCATGCTAACGGGCTCGCTGGGACGCTTGACGGATAAGCAGCGAGACATTCTGGAGGAATCGAAAGACAGTTGCGAGCGGCTGGTGCGGCTGGTTTCCATGTTCCTGAATTATTCCGCTTTGGAGAGCGGAAAACTGGTGTTGCAGCTGCGCGAGAATGATCTTCGCGATTGTTTGGACGAGCTGGCGAAACGCTGGTCAGAGGCTTTTCAACGCAAGGGGGTCAAGCTGGAAGCCAGCTTCGATCCGTCAATTCCGACGTTCCGGTTCGATTACCAGAAAGTGCAACAGGCGGCAGCCAATCTATTGGACAACTCGTTGAAACATACGCCGGCGGGGGGAAGCGTGATTTTGAAAGCTGGCCCGCATTTTTGGGAACGGCGTGTGTCGGCGGTTGCACCTGTGGAAGAGCGGCGGAGGTTCCGGCTGCCGAGGCCGAACAGTGTCGAGGTTTCCGTGGCAGACTCCGGACCCGGGATTGCGGCCGAGCATCATCAGGAGATATTCGAAGATTTTGTGCGGGTTGACCGCAATACTTCGGGGATGGGGCTGGGTCTTGCGATTGCGAAGCGCCTGATTCAGGCGCATCGCGGGAAAATTTGGGTTGAAAGCGAACCGAGGACAGGCAGTCGGTTCACATTTTTGTTGCCGATGGATCAGGGATAGATTTTTGAAGACTTGGGGCGGTTGAAGGGAGAATTTGATGGGCGCTAAAGAGAAAATTTTGGTCGTGGATGACGAGCCGAGCATCCGGAAGTATTTGCAGACGTTGCTGGAAGTTGACGGCTACGATGTGGAGACGGTCAGTACGGGAAGAGAAGCCATTGCCAAAGTGAATGGGGGAGAGCGGCCGGACTTTATTATTTTGGACGTTCTTATGCCCGAACTAAACGGGCTGGAGACTTTGAAAGAACTAATGAAGGCGGACCGCAGCCTGAACGTGATCATGCTGTCGTGTTCGAATGAAGTGGGTACGGTCGTGGAAGCGATCCGCATTGGAGCGCACGATTATCTGACCAAGCCGTTTGAAAAGACGGAGCTGGACGCGGCGATGCTGAAGTCGCGGCAGAAAAAAGAGCTCACGACGGAAAATCAGGCATTGCGCGATTATTGCGATCAAGTAACAGAGGATTTGAGTTTTCTGGCGGCCAGCCCGCAAATGGTTCGCATTCGCCAGCAGATTCTGCAGATTGCTCCGGTAGATGTGCCGGTGTTTATTTGCGGAGAGAGCGGTGTAGGCAAGGAAGTCGTGGCGCGGATGATTCACTTGCGTTCGAAGAGGCGCAACCAGCCTTTCATAAAAGTGAATTGTGCGGCGCTGCCCGGTGAACTTCTGGAATCGGAACTGTTCGGTTTCGAGCAGGGGGCTTTCACGGGTGCGATCCGCAGCAAGCCGGGCAAATTTGAAATGGCGAACAAGGGGACCATCTTCCTCGACGAAATCGCGGAGATGACCACGCCGCTGCAGGCGAAGCTGCTTCACGTGCTGCAGGATCACCAGTATTCGCGGCTCGGCGGACGGCACTTGATCGATACCGACGTGCGCGTACTGGCGGCCACCAACGTAGACGTGCAAGAGGCGATGAAGACGGGCCGTTTCCGTGAGGATTTGTATTACAGATTAAACGTGCTCTCGATTCTGGTGCCGCCGCTGCGCGAGCGACTTGTCGAGATTCCGCTGCTGTTCCGGCATTTTCTCGAACAGTACAGCGAGAAATTCGGAAAGACCCCTTCGGGGCCTTCGAAACATTTGCTGGATGCGGCGGTGAATTATCCGTGGCCTGGGAATTTGCGCGAGCTGGAAAACTTCGTGAAGCGGTACGTAATTCTCGAGGATGACGAAGGCAGCTTGCGGGAATTGGTGGAGATGTCTTCGGCGAGGCAACGAACTTCTCCCCGCGAAGAGCCCACGCTGCCTCGAGAACAAGGATTGAAAGCGCTCGTCCGTGGATTGAAGGATGAAGCGGAGATGGAAGCGATCGCGGATGCACTGGAGAAGACGCGGTGGTGCCGCAAGGACGCCGCGAAAATGCTGGGAATTAGCTACAAGGCGCTACTTTACAAAATGAGGCAATTTAATCTGGACACCCCGCGCACGCGGCGTACTGCGGCAGCGCCAGCTCCGGCGGAAACGCCGGCAGCGGTGGGAACGCGGAACGAATAGACGGATCGGATCTCTTCAATTCGGCCGATCCGGCGAAAGAGAGAACTAGCAAAGTTTGTTGATTTCTAGTAGCTTCACATGACGACAGCGCGGTTCGAAGCACGTCATCGCCGCATATATTGGAGGTCGGGGGAATGACGGAACGCCGGACGACTCGTCGTTATGATTTGTCCCTGCCAGTCATCATTCGAATACCCACCGAACGCCAAGTTGATTCCCAGGAAGGAAAGACCAGGGACATTTCGACGCGCGGGTTATATTTTGTCATTGGTCAAGACCTCGAAGCAGGGTCAGAGCTAGATATAACACTGACGCTTCCCGCAGAGATTACTCACGGCACGGAAGTATTTGTGCGCGCCATGGGGAAAGTCGTAAGAGTGGAGCGGCGCATGGAAGATGGCACCGCACGCATGGGCGTTGCTGCGGTGATAGAGCGCTACGATATTATTCGTGGGCAAGCAGCTAGTGCATAGATAGGATTAAGGCCCGCAGGTTTAGATTTCCTCCGAAGCGCCAATTCGCTCCATCAAACCGGTGAAGCGGTGACAGCCCTCCGACTCCAGGGATAGACAATAAGAGAAAATAGTTAGCACCCCTCGGGCACATTTTTTCTCACTCCAGGCAGAGGCAAGTGCTGGGCCGATTGAGTGCGTACTATAACCAGGGAATCCGTTCTTCCGGTAAGTACATATAAATAAGAACCATAGCATGAATGTGGCGAGGGTCCGAGTCGCTCCGAACGCACGGGGCTCTGGCCTGTGGTGTGCATTCTCCCTAACGTCGACTCGCCAATCATGCCTCCGCCAAAGCCAAGAAACAGCTCGCGCACTGAACCGATCGATTTACTGCCGCCGGATGAGGTGTTATTTGGCAGGTCGTCGACGATGGAGGAAATCCGTTCGTTGGCAGCGAAGGTTTGCAATATCAATGCTCCGGTGCTGGTTTGCGGCGACGGGGGAACCGGGAAGGAAGCACTGGCGCGGTGGATTCACATGCATTCGCGAAACGCTGGTGGCCAGTTCGTCAAAGTAAACTGCGCTGCAATCCCGGGTGCACTCCTGGAAAGTGAATTGTTTGGCTACGAAAAGGGGGCGTTCACAGGCGCACACACCTCGAAGCCAGGGAGGGTTGAACAAGCCCAGAACGGCACGTTGTTCCTGGATGAGATCGCCGATCTGGAGTCGGGCCTGCAAAGCAAGCTTTTACAGTTTCTCCAGGATGGGCGTTTTTCGCGAATCGGCGGCGAAGAGGAGAAACTGGTCGAAACGCGACTGATCTGTGCGACAAACAAAGATCTGCAAAACGAAATCGATGCAGGAACATTCCGTGCTGACCTGTATTACCGCATCAATGTGGTGCGAATGAGGTTGCCGCGGCTTCGCGAGCGAAGCGAAGATATACCAATGATTGCGGAGTATTTTCACACGCAATTTCAGGAGAGATTCGCCAAACCGGCGGAACCGCTGAGCAGAGCGATGCTGCAATACCTGCAGAACCTGGATTGGCCCGGAAACATTCGCGAGCTTTCGAACGGAATTGCGCGACATGTGCTGATTGGGGCGGAAGCCAAGATTTTGCAAGAACCTGTGGCACAACCACGGGATGCTGGACGTCGAAGCTCAAAGGGAGCGGGAGTCATTCCACTGAAACAGATCGCGAAAGAGGCAGTGCGCGAGAAGGAGAGGAGCTTCATCCTCGAAGCGCTGCAGGCAAATCAGTGGAACCGACGAAAGACTGCTCAGGCCCTGAAGATCAGCTATCGAACGTTAATCTACAAGATCCGCAACGCGGGGTTTGCTTCCAGAAAGTCCGAGCGATTCTCTGCAGCCCCTGATGTGTCCCGGGTCTCCATCTCGCGAGCGTCCGACTGAAAAGGGCATTCAAGATAGCCTGAATTTGCTGATGTTATCAGCTCCGCGCTCCCCTGCGCGGGGCTTAACCCCTCACCTTCTCAGCGACATTTGATGAAGGGACCACGCCAGCGAGATTGGACAGGGTAACACCCTGTACTTAATCTGGACCTTCCGCCAGTATCACGCTTTTATCGTGAGACTTACCCTTGTCATGTGGGAGAGTGAAGGTTTGTGAAAATGCGCACGAGGGGTGTGGAAATGCCAGGGAACATGGGGATTCGCCGCGACAATACTGGAGTCGGGCAGAGACCCTCGCGGCTCTTGTCAATGCTTCTTGCACCGCTCGCTTTGGTTTTCATGGCGGGATGCGCGGGCATTGTCTCTCGACAAACGAGCCAGCAGGTCCCAACGACCTACAGCCTATCAGGCGCCATCACTCCGTCTGCCGGGGGCGCAGCGGCGACGCTGACACTGACCGGGACAGCGACCGCAACAGCGACGGCCAATGCGTCGGGAGCCTTCACTTTTACGGGCCTAGCGAGCGGGACCTACACACTCACGCCGACCCGAACGGGGTATACGTTTGCACCTACAAGTTTGCCTGTAACGGTTAGCGGGGCGAACGTCACGGGAATGAATTTTACTGCTACCCAGCAAGTCAACCCGACGTTTAGCATCACCGGGACAATTAGCCCTACCGCTGGCGGGAGCGGGGCGACAGTCACCTTGAGCGGAACTTCTAGCGCGACGACGACGGCCAATGGTTCTGGCGTTTATACCTTCACGGGGCTGGCCAATGGGGCCTATACGGTTACACCAAGCAACACGGGTTACACGTTTTCGCCAACGAGCCAGCTTGCCACGGTAAACGGGGCGAACGTCACGGGAATCAATTTCACGGCGACCCAGGGGACCACTCCGACATTCAGCATAGGTGGGACGATCAGCCCGTCTTCCGGCGGAAGCGGGGCGACGCTGACGTTGACTGGTGCAGCTAGCGCCACGACGACTGCCAACAGTGCGGGGGTTTACAGCTTTACGGGACTGGCCAATGGGGCCTATACGGTTACTCCAAACCGCACGGGCTATACCTTTGCGCCGACAAGCAAGGCTACAACGGTGAACGGGGCCAACGTCACGGGAGTGAATTTCACGGCGACGCAGGTGACTACTCCGACTTTTAGCATCTCCGGGACGATAAGTCCGACGACGGGCGGGAGCGGGGCGACGGTGACCTTGAGCGGAACCGCGAGCGCTACAACGACGGCTAATACTTCTGGAGTTTATTCCTTCACGGGATTGGCCAATGGCGCCTACACGGTCACGCCGAGCAACACAGGATATACGTTTACTCCTGTGAGCCAGGCTGCGACGGTTAGCGGAGCCAATGTCAGTGGGGTGAACTTCACTGCGGTTGCCGCACAGGCACACTCCGCTACCTTAAGCTGGACCCCCAGCACGTCGGCGGTAGCGGGGTACAACGTGTATCGAGCGACGGTAAGCGGCGGACCATACACGCTGGTCAACACCTCGTTAATCACTGTGGAGACCTTCACCGACACTTCGGTGGTGGCTGGACAGACTTACTACTACGTGACAACAGCAGCGGACGGAGCTGGCGAGAGCGTTTACTCGAACCAAGTGACCGCAGTCATCCCCTAGATTGAGCACGGGAACGGCGCGCCCCGCCGTTCCCGTGTTTACAGGGCACAACCAGGGCGCTCGAATCAGTTCGTTTTGGGATTTATTTCGCAAGATCATAACCCATCGTTCTGTCCGCCAAATTCCTTAAGTGCGGACCCACCTAGTTATATTAAAACCGGTCATTTAGAAGATAGAAGAGCCGTATTGCAAAGGTGGCGCTACTGGTTTGTGGATAGCTCAGTCATCGCGTGGCGAATTTCGAGCGCGCGCGCTGAACCAGGATCCAAGTCCAGCGCGTGTTGAAAGCTGGCCTTTGCGAGGATCGTCTGGTTAGATTTCTGATAGGCTAGCGCCAAGTGGTAGTGGTAGGTCGGGTTTTGCGGCACACGCTTGATTGCATCTTGAAGGAGATTGATCGCAGAGTCGTAGATGCCGTTCTTATAGTAAGCCCATGCGAGAGTATCAGCAGCGCTCGGAGAGTCCGGCATGCCTCGCCGGGCAATTTGAGCCAAAGAAAGAGCATAATTGGCGTCACCGCCGTGCTCGAGGAGCAGATAGCTGAGATTATTAGCGGCGGCAGGGTGATTGGCCTGCAAATCAAGAGCACGCCTGTAAAGTTCTTCTGCACGGCGCCAATTTCCGCGTCGCTCTTCCAACAGAGCATAGCCAACGCAAGGATCCGGATTCTTGGGATTGGCTTGCATCAGATGATCGAAAGCTTCCTCGGCCTCATCGAGGCGACCCGCATCCTGGCGTGCTCGTGCGAGGAGCAGCATCGCGCCAGAGTTGGATTTATCGAGGGCAAGGGCTTTCTCCGATTCCGCTTCGGCATCAGCCGCACGGTGATCAGACAATAGAAGTTGGCCTAGTAGGAAGTGATAATTGGCATTGTCAGGAACCTTTGCGACTTGCAATTGTACCCGCCGTACTGCCTTCTCTGTCTGTCTTTGAAATACGAGCAAATTGGTAAGTTCCTGCAGAGCCTCAGCGGATTGAGGATCAAACTCGAGTGCCTGCTCATAAAACTTTTCCGCTTCCGGAAGGCGTTTTTGGTAAGCGCGCACATCGCCGAGACGGGTATAGGCGGTAGCGTTTTTCGAGTCCATCGAAATAGTCCTGCGAAGATCCTGCTCAGCGCCGGAGAGATCGCCTCGCTTGATTCGTAGCGTGCCTCGCATCAGATAACCTTGCGGAGCTAGAGGAGCAAAACTTAGCCAGGCCGCCGAACTCTGGTCAAGCAGTTCCATATCATTCTTCTGAAGGGCAAGGGTCGCCAATTCTTTGTGCGCCTCCAACATGGAAGGCCTGAGCCTGACCGTGGCGCGCCACTCTCGCTCGGCACCTTGAAGATTTCCCGTCCGGGCGTACGACAAGCCTAGCTGAAAATGAGCCACCGGAGCATCCGGATTGCTTCGGACCGCTATTTCCAAAAGTGGAACCGCCGCAGCAGGCCTCTGCAGCAAATTCATTGTTTGGCCCTTGAGGGTGAGAGCTTCCGGATCATTGGCGTGATTTGAGAGGATCTCGTCTGACTGCTTCAGAGCCTGATCATATTGTTGATTTTGGATAAGGAGTTGAACGTAAAGTTTTTTGACGTTCAGGTCCGACTGATGTTCCCGTTGAAGGGAAGCAAACTCGGAAAGAGCCTTTTCTTGTTCGTGAATCGCCAAATAAAAGTCACCCAACATGCGATACCAGTTTGGATCATTGGGCTTGGCGTCCTTCGCCTGCTGCAGAATTTTCTCGGCCTGGTCCTTCTTTCCCCAAGCGAGGTAAAAGGCAGCGAGAGAAGCGCGAGGGATAGTGTTGTCGGGAGCCATGTTCAGGGCGGCAAGATACTCCGTCTCAGCTTCGGGCCACCTATTCTGACGTTGACAAAAACTGGCCATCTCCAGCCGGGAGGGCATAAACTTCGGATCCAACGAAATGGCTTTCCTAAAGCTTTGTTCCGCCAGGGCGGGCTGCTGGTTCTTCTCCTGAAGGAGTCCAAGAGCCAAATAACTCATCGGCTTTCCAGGCTCCATGTCGACGGCACTCTGGGCCTCACGCAGGGCCGCCTGCATGTCACCTAACTCTGCGTCACTATTAGCCAAAAGGATTTGGGCGGCCACTTCGCTGGGCGCCCCTTTGAGAACGGATTCAGCACGAGCTCTGGCATCTTGAAATTGTTTGGAACCAAACAAGAGATTTGCCAGGTCCAGCTGTGCTTGCAAATCCGTTGGCTCCAGGTCGGTTGCGACTGCTAGCTCCCGGTAGGCGTTTCCCCAGAGTCCCTGCTGGAGGAAACACTGGGCCAACTGGTAGTGAGCTGCTGCGAAGTTCTTGTCGATTTGAATCGCGTTTTGAAACTGAATCGAAGCTTCTGGATATTTGCCTTGCTGAAAATATTGCTTGCCGCTCTCAAAATACTGAAGCTTCTTGGCCGCGGGATTACGAAGACAGCCACCAATCCAGAGAAGACAGATGGCTAGAAACAGTGTGGATAAGGAGCGGACTCGGATATTCATAGGCTCTATGAGCTCATTGGAATGTGTGGCAATCGGATTACCAATCTTATGGCGACGGTATCCTGCCAGGAAACCTCTTAAGATACTGATAATAAATACTTTAATGTACCAAGCACGAGAAGCGGCTAGAAATGACCGCGTGCTGAGTGAGCTGGATCCGGAGATGGGTTGGTCCCGAATTTATGACATTGATTCTATGGTACTTACGAGATATGGGAGCGAGCTGAAGCGACCAAAGGGTGGCCACATTCCGAAATATTCGGGAAGAAACGGTAAGTAGAGGGGCACTTTGTGGAACTCTGTGGGATGGCCTGCAACGCAGGACTTCTTACTCCTGATCCGAAAAAACGATGTAACCTGCACAATTTAATAGCTTTAACGAAAAACTGAGCGTCAAACTCCGGTCGACGAGGCTGGCAGACGTCGTGCAACCTACTCGTGAGACGTGTGGCATCTTCTCACGCCGCCGATCTGGCGGAAATTGAGGTAGCGAGTGCAAGTGAAGTCGTACGGAAAGAATAAGAGTGAAGAGAGAGGGTTCCCCATTTCCCTTGGAGAGCAGTTTTTCCTATCGTCGTTTAGCGCTGAGATGCAGCCTGTTCAGAGGCTTTTGGCGGAAATTGCGCCGACAGAGATTCCGGTTCTTGTCATGGGCGAGAGTGGGACAGGCAAAGAGATAGTAGCCTTGCAAATCCACGAACTGTCCATGCAAAAGGGATCGCCCTTCAGAAAATTCAGTTGCCCGTCATACGCAGCGGCTTCCTTCCAAGCGCAATTGAGAGAGGTTGAAAACGGAGAGGGCACAGAGAGTGGCAAGAGTGCCGGAACACTTTTTTTTGACGAAATAAGTGAATTGGATGCGGATTGCCAGCGACATCTTCTACATCTGTTTCCTGAAGGGAACGGATTTCGGAGAAATCAGTCATTAGCGGGCCGCATTGTGAGTTGTACAGCGCGCGACCTGGAATCCGAGGTTCACGGCGGCCGGTTTCGCAGCGAGCTGTTCTATAGATTGAACGGTGTTTGCTTGAGGCTGCCTCCACTTCGCAGGCGGAAAGAGGACATTCCGCTGTTGGCTGAGTTTTTTATGGAGAAGTATTCGCGTTTATTCCGCAGGGGGGAAATGAGTTTGAGCGAACGCACCCTCGGCCTTCTAGTGGAATACCCATGGCCCGGGAACATTCGGGAGCTGGAGAACGTGATCAAGAAGATTGTGGCCCTAGAGAACGAGGAATTGGCGGTGTCTGATTTGAGCGCCCGCCCCCCGCTCCAACCCCCAGCTGCTTCAGGGATATTCACACGTTCGCTGAAAGCTGCTTCGCGAGCAGCTTCTCAACAAGCCGAGCGAGAACTGATACTACAGACACTCACGCGCACCCACTGGAACAGGAAGAAAGCTGCGGAGGCTCTGCAAATTAGCTACAAGTCGCTCCTTTACAAATTGAAGCAGATCCGAGTACCGGAGTCTTAGGAAGTCTAGATGGACTGGAGAGATTTTATGACCAATTTGAAGATCTTGGGACTCATGATTCTACTGACGCTTCCGGTGGCGAGTCCGCGCGCGCAGGAGAAATCCAGCAAACCGACTTCGGAAAATAAATTGGTATCGGACAAAGATAAAGCGGGCGGCGGAGTGGATCAGCTCGCCGCGAAACCTGCCACGGATGACCCGAATTACGTGATTGGTCCGGAAGACGAGCTGATTGTTAATGTTTGGAGAGAAGCCGATATATCCCGTTCCGTACCTGTTCGTCCCGACGGCAAGATATCTCTGCCGCTGCTGAACGATGTGCAAGCTTCCGGACTGACTCCAATGCAACTCGGTGCGGAGATCACGACCCGGTTGAAAAAGTTCATTGCTGATCCGCAGGTGACGATTATCGTCAGCCGGGTTAACAGCCAAAGGATTTATATCGTAGGAGAAGTGGGCCACGCTGGAGCGTTTACACTGGTGCCGAATATGACGGTTCTCGAAGCGCTTTCCAGTGCAGGAGGATGTTCCGTCTTTGCTAAACAAACGAAGATATACATCCTGCGAGTGGAAAACGGCCATGAGTCCCGGCTGCATTTCAATTACAAGGAAGTCCTGAGTGGACAGCGGATGGAGCAAAACATCCTGCTTAAGCCCGGCGACACGATTGTGGTGCCGTAGCAGGAATCATGGCGCACAAACTTTGCATATGCGGAATCGTGTTGGGTGGCTTGACTCTTTGGGCTCCGTTTGGGAGTGCGCAGAGTCCGGCTACTGGGACTCAACAACCAACGCCAGCCAATCCGACTCAGGAAGGGACTGGGACAGGCGCGGCTCCAAAAGAGGCGGCAAGCGGCGGTCGGTTGCTTGGTGAACAGGAGGTTGTGCCTGATACAAATCCATTGGCCGGTGCGCTAAATTTGACGATTGGACTCCCCCCTGCCGGACACAGTTTCCTTTTACCTAGTTTCGGTGTCACTTTCCAGGCACAGGCAAATCCTTACGATTCCAGCCAGCCTGGCAGCCCGGGAGTAATCGAGTCCGGCTATTTGGTAGGCCGTTTGGCCTTGAGCCGGTCATCGGGGCGATCAAATCTGATGCTTGATTATTCGACGGGCGGGTCATTCTCGAGCAATTCGACAAAAGGAACCTATGGCATTCAAAACCTGCATTTCTCGGACTCAATCCATTGGGGACGGTGGACCACAATGGTGGGAGAACAATTCAGCTACACGCCGCAATCGCCCTTTGGGTTCGCGGGGCTGGGGAGTTTGAACAATCTGGGAGTGGGTCTGGGCAGTGTGATAGGTTCAAATTCTGGATTTCAGAACGGCTTTCTCCCTAGCCAATCCATTTTCGTCGACGGATCACCCCAGATCAGCAATGCGGTAATCGGTGAAGTGGATTATGCGCTGAACCACCGCGCTTCTCTCAGTTTCTCGGGCTCTTACGATTTGTTAGATTTCGTCGACGCCGGCTTCCAGAATAACAAGAGCGCAACCTTTCAAGGTGGCTACAACTACCAGTTGGATCGGCTTAATTCCATAGCGGTATTCTATCGTTTCAGCGCAAATATGCCCTCCGGTCTCACTCAGGGAATCCAGGATCACAGCGTTCAACTGTCATACGCCCGGCGGATCACCGGGCAAATGAGTTTGCAGTTTGGAGGAGGGCCAGACGTGCAAATTTTCAAATCGACGCTGGCGGGTCCGAGTACAGTCGCGAACTGGACGGCCTCCGCATCGCTGAACTACCAATATCGCCATCTGAAAACCGGATTCAGTTACAGCCACTCAGTGACGGGAGGCAGTGGCCTTCTTCCGGGAGCGCAAACTGACCAGTTCTCGGGCAATATTGGCCGCGTGATCAACCGGGATTGGGAGGGATCGATTTCGACGGGTTATGCGAGGAACCATGCGTTCCAGCAGACGGCGCTCAATTCCAACAGCGCAACGCCACAGTCGTGGTTTGTGACGGCGCAGATAAGCCGTAGCTTCGTGAGGTACGGGAGCCTGTTCATCGCTTATAGCGCAAGCGGGCAGTCCAGCCTAGCGTCCATTTGTACGCAGCCTGCGTGCCAAGTGAGTTCGCTCAGCAACATGGGATCTATCGGTTACAACTGGGGACTACGCCCGATCGTGCTGGAATAGAACAAAGGGCGGAAGACTCTGGAAGGAATAAGAAAGGTTCGGGACAGCAATGATTGGTCAGCGAGAACTGACGATTGAGGACTACAAGAGCATCTTGCAGAGGCGCAAGTGGCTCTTGATTATTCCGGCAGTGATATTTTCGGTGGCTGCCTACACAACCTCGCTATTTCTGCCGGCGCGCTATACGTCTGAGACAGTAGTCTTGGTAGAGGCGCCGGCGGTGTCATCAGACCTCGTTCGCCCAATCGGCGGTGACACAAACCAGCGCCTCGCGACAATGCGAGAGGAGATTCTGAGCAGGACGAGACTTCAGCAGATCATAGAGAAGTTCAATCTCTACCGAGAAGATGTGGGAAAGCATCCGATGGAAGAACTGGTTGCGCGTCTGCGCAGCTCAATCGACGTAAGCGCAGTCAGGCCGATGGATCGCACAAACGCGAGTGGATTGCCAGGTTTTACAATCGATGTGATGGCCGGCCGACCGCAGCTGGCGCAACAGATTTGTACCGAAATCACCTCGATGTTCTTGCAGCAGAACGTAATTGTTACAGAACGCAAAGTGAATGTCACAACAGACTTCATCGGCAGACAGCTGCAAGAGGCAAAGGCCAAGCTGGATGATCAGGACGCGAAACTCGCCGACTTCCAACGGCACTACAAGGGAGCCCTTCCAGAGGAAGCGCAAACGAATTTCAGCCTGCTTACAGGATTGGCTTCGCAATTGGATGCCGTGACGCAGTCTCTGAATCGGGCTCAACAAGATAAGCTGTTCCTGGAATCGGCGCTAAGTGAACAAATTGCGGCTGCCAAATTATCGCAGACGGGCGAAAACCCCGACACACTCTCGCGCCAGCTCACCGCACTTCAAGAGCGGCTTGCGTCATTGCGGACGCAGTACACGGATGATCATCCCGACGTCGTAAAAGTCAAAAATGAAATATCGCAGTTGCAGCAAAGAATGGATGAGCAAGCTGCTAAAGCGCACGCCCCAAAAGAGACGGACGTGCGGGAGACGGCCGTGGACACCCCACAGGCACAGCAATTGCGCGCTCAACTCCATCAAATCGATGTGAACATCCGCGAAAGAATGGGCGAACAATCACGACTGCAAGAGGAGATTAGACGGGTTCAGGCAAAATTGGAGCTGACACCGTCCGTAGCACAACAGTACAAAGCGCTCACGCGCGACTATCAAACGGCGCTAGGCATTTATAATGACTTATTGAAAAAGCAGAACGATACGGCGATGTCTCAGGATTTGGAAAGACGGCAAGAGGGTGAACAATTTCGAGTCTTGGATCCACCCAGCCTCCCGCAGAGTCCGACATTTCCAAACCGGCGGGTATTTGCTTTCGGCGGTCTCGCCGGAGGACTAGGGTTTGGATTGGCGATCGCTTTCCTGCTGGAGGCTCAGGACACGACGCTAAGGACCGATAAGGACGTAGAGCATCTTCTGAAATTGCCAACTCTGGCGATGATTCCGGCCATAGAAACAGCGAGAGAGAACGGCAGAAACGGCTCGGCAATGCAAATTCCAGATCGAAAAGATGAGCCAATCAATATGAATGTCGGGGTTTAATCGAGAATGTACAAAAACTTTTTTGGGTTGAAAGACCTGCCCTTTAGTTTTAGTCCAGACCCGCGCTACCTGTATATGACGAAATCGACGCAGGAAGCACTGTCGGTTTTGACGTATGGGATCGAGAGCAGGAAGGGTTTCCTTTTACTGACGGGAGAAGTCGGAACGGGGAAAACGACACTTCTCAATCGGCTGCTCGATTGGATGCGTGAGCGCGATGTGGCTACAGCATTCGTATTCAACTCGCAGCTGCAGAATGTCAGTCAGTTATTTGATTTCGTGATGGCGGAGCTGGGAATACCGTGCGAATCGAGGATAAAGAGCCAGGTTCTCTTAAAGCTGAACCAGTGGTTGTTGCAGCGTTATCGGGCTGGGAAAACCACGGTGCTGATCGTAGATGAGGCGCAGAATCTTTCAGATCAGCTGCTGGAGGAGATTCGCCTTTTAACAAATTTAGAAACTTCCAGTGAAAAACTGCTCCAAATCGTGCTTTCCGGGCAACCGGAGCTAGAACAAAAACTAATGCAGTCGCAATTGCGCCAATTGAGGCAGCGAATCGTTTTCCGGAGCAGGACGGTTCCACTGAGCCGGGAAGAAACCTACGGGTATATCGCCGAACGACTACGGATCGCCGGTGCAAACGGCCAGCCAATCTTTTCCAAAGAGGCGATGGATACGATTGATCACTACGCTAAAGGGATCCCACGGGTTGTCAATCTCCTGTGTGAACACGCCTTGATTAATTCGTTTGCCGAGGGCATCAGGCCTGTGCCGGCAAAAGTTGTTGAAGACGCCGCGAAGGAATTCCAATTGGACCAAGTTTCACCCATCGCCGTGCCGGGAGCCTGGTCGGACATGAACAAGGAACCAGGAGAACGAGTGGAAGGTCTTCTACGTGACCTATTCACGATTTTGCGGCCAGCTGAAGAACCAAAGCCTCTTACGGCGGTTATACGGGAGAGGAAATCATGAGTAAGATTTACGAGGCGCTGAAGAAGGCGCATGGCGAGAGAGCGCTAGAAACGCCGGAGGCAAGAGCGCATGTCGACGAGCCAGCGCGTGTCCCGGCGGCCCCGCAAGAGGTGCCTGTCAGTCCGGCGGTGGAACGGCATCAGCCCGCGCCGCGACCGACTCATGCCGCCGGAATCTCGGGTCAATATCTGAGATTTGACGACCTTCTTAAGCAATGCGCAGAACCGGTGTGGCAACCCGATCCAAACATGATTGTATTCTCCG
>Ga0210403_10003146_pt1 | contig 14626 bp, 10 predicted proteins | sample IncBWC19MmetaG_FD_150863 | JGI IMG/M metagenome (GOLD analysis project Ga0210403, IMG submission 150863) | Forest soil microbial communities from Barre Woods Harvard Forest LTER site, Petersham, Massachusetts, United States - Inc-BW-C-19-M | ecosystem: Environmental > Terrestrial > Soil >... | reverse complement strand
CCGCAGATCATGTGAGATGAACATGTAGGTCAAATCGCGCTTGCGCTGCAGCTCGCGCAGCAGATCGACCATCTGCGCCTGGAACAGCATGTCGAGCGCGCTGGTCGGCTCGTCCAGCACCACGAAATTCGGTTCCAGCACCACCGCGCGCGCGATCGAGATGCGCTGGCGCTGGCCGCCTGAGAATTCATGCGGATAGCGGAAGCGCGTCGCCGGATCCATGCCGACATCCCGGAGTGCCTTGATCACCCGCACCTCGCGCTCTTCGCGTGACAATGAAGGCTGATGCACGCTGAGGCCTTCGGCGACGATGTCGCCGACCGACATGCGCGGGCTTAGCGCGCCGAACGGGTCCTGAAACACGATCTGCATGTCGCGGCGGAACGGCCGCATAGCCTTGAAGCGCAGGCCCTGGATGTCCCTGCCCAGGAACACGATCGGTCCGTCGGACGAGATCAGCCGTAACAGCGCCAGCCCGAGCGTGGTCTTGCCGGAGCCGGATTCGCCAACCACGCCCAATGTCTCGCCCTTGCGCACCGAAAGGCTGACGCCGTCGACCGCCTTGATATGGCCGACGGTCGAGCGCAGCAGACCGCGCTTGACCGGAAACCACACTTTCAGATCGCGCGAGGAAATCACGACCGGCGATTCCGGGCGCGGCGGCGCCGGGTCGGGTTTCGGTTCGGCCGCGAGCAAGGCCTTGGTGTAGGGATGCTTCGGTGCCGTGAAGACCTGCTCGACCGGCCCTTGTTCGACGATCTTGCCACCGTTCATGACGCAGACCACGTCGGCGATGCGGCGCACGATGCCGAGATCATGGGTGATGAATAACAGGCTCATGCCGAGCCGGGTGCGGATTTCCGCCAGCAGCGCCAGGATCTGCGCCTGCACGGTGACATCGAGCGCAGTGGTCGGTTCGTCCGCGATCAGAAGATCAGGCTCGTTGGCGAGCGCCATTGCGATCATGACGCGCTGGCGCTGGCCGCCGGACAGTTGATGCGGATAGGAGGCGAGCCGGGTTTCCGGGTCGGGAATACCGACCTGGGTGAGCAGTTCGAGCGTCCGCGCCCGCGCCTTCGCACCGCTGATGTCGCGGTGAAGCTGCAGGATCTCGACGATCTGGGACTCAATCGTGTGCAGCGGATTGAGCGACGTCATCGGCTCCTGGAAGATGATCGAAATGTCGTTGCCGCGGATGCCGCGGATGTCATTCTCCGACAACCTCAGCAGCTCCCTGCCCTTGAAACGGATGCTGCCGGAGGGATGCGACGCGGTCGGATACGGCAGCAGCTTCAGGATCGACAGGGCGCTGACGGATTTGCCGGAGCCGGATTCGCCGACCAGCGCCACGCACTCGCCGCGCTTGATCTCATAGGAGATGTGATCGACCGCGATCGAATCACCGCTCGGCTGGTGGAACGCCACCGACAGATCCCGGACATCGAGCAGAGGCTGGTTGACGGCGTCCATGCGGGTCTTACCTGAACGTCTTGCGCGGATCGAATGCGTCGCGCACCGCCTCGCCGATGAAAATCAGCAGCGACAGCATGATCGCGACCGCGAAAAAGCCGGTGAAGCCGAGCCACGGCGCCTGCACGTTGGCCTTGCCCTGCGACAGCAATTCGCCGAGCGAGGGAGAGCCCGGCGGCAGGCCGAAACCGAGGAAGTCGAGCGCGGTCAGCGTCATCACCGAGGACGACACGATAAAGGGCAGGAAGGTCATGGTCGCGACCATGGCGTTCGGCAAGAGATGCCGGAACATGATGGTGGCATTGGAGACACCGAGCGCCCGGGCCGCGGTGATGTATTCGAAATTGCGCCCGCGCAGGAATTCCGCGCGCACCAGGCCGACCAGCGATACCCAGGAGAACAGCAAGAGGATGCCGAGCAGGATGAAGAATCCCGGCGGCAGCACCGCCGAGATAATCAGCAACAGGTAGAGCGCGGGGATCGCGTTCCAGATCTCGATGACGCGTTGGAAGATCAGGTCCGTCCAGCCGCCGAAATAGCCCTGCAGGCCGCCTGCGGCGATGCCGATGATCGACGAAAAGAAGGTGAGCGTCAGACCGAACAGCACCGAGATGCGGAAGCCGTAGATCAGGCGCGCGACCACGTCGCGGCCCTGATCGTCGGTGCCGAGCCAGTTATATTCGAGGTCGCGGCAGCTGTTCAGGTGCTTCTTCAGGACCACGCTACGGCATTCGTCTTCCGTCAGCATCCAGGTCGGCTTCGACGGCGCGGGCGTCGGCAGGTCCAGATTATGGGTGTCGTAGGAATAGCGGATCAACGGCCAGACGATGGTGCCGCCCTTGTCCTTGATCAGCTTCTGCAAGTAAGGATCGCGATAGTCGGCGGCGGTCTCGAAATCGCCGCCGAAGGTGGTCTCCGAATAGGTGACGAAGGCCGGCCAATACAGATGGCCGTTGAACTTGATCAGGAACGGCCGGTCGTTGGCGATCAGTTCGGCGAACAGCGAAACGAAGAACAGGATCATGAAGATCCAGAACGACCAGTAACCCCGGCGGTTCGACTTGAAGTTCTCCCAGCGGCGACGGTTGAGCGGCGACGGCGAGAAGGGGTGGCGCGTTATCGGCACGGCCTCGCCGAGCGGGGCCTGCGTGGTGGTCTCGACCGGGGGCGGGGCCAGGATCGTCATCAGACTTCCCTCGCCTCGAAATCGATCCGCGGATCGATCCACATATAGGCGAGATCGGAGATCAGATTGACCACGAGGCCGACCAGCGAAAAGATGAACAGCGTCCCGAACACGACCGGATAATCGCGATTCAGTACGCTTTCGAAGCCGAGCAGGCCGAGCCCGTCCAGCGAGAAGATGGTCTCGATCAGCAGCGAGCCGGAGAAGAAGGCATGAATGAACGCGCCGGGAAACCCGGCAATCACGATCAGCATGGCGTTGCGGAAGATGTGGTTGTAGAGCACCTGCCTCTCGCTGCAGCCCTTGGCGCGTGCGGTCATCACATACTGCTTGCGGATTTCGTCGAGGAACGAATTTTTCGTCAGCAGCGTCATGGTGGCGAACGCGCCCAGCGCCATCGAGATCAGGGGCAGCGTGATGTGCCAGAAATAATCGATGATTTTCCAGTACCAGGGAAATTGCGACCAGCCGTCGGACGTCAATCCGCGCAGCGGGAAAATGTTCAGGAACGAACCGCCGGCGAACAGAATGATCAGCAGGATCGCGAACAGGAAACCCGGGATCGCAAAGCCTATGATGATCACCGCCGAGGTCCAGGTGTCGAACTTCGAGCCGTCCTGGACTGCCTTGCGGATACCGAGCGGGATCGAGATCAGATAGGTCAGAAGCGTCATCCAGATCCCGAGCGACATCGAGACCGGCAGCTTCTCCTTGATGAGCTGCAGCACGCTGACGTCACGGAAATAGCTCTTGCCGAAATCGAATCTGGCGAAATTCCACACCATCAGCGCGAAGCGCTCCGGCGCCGGCTTGTCGAAGCCGAACTGCTTCTCGAGACTCTTGATGAAGTCGGGGTCGAGTCCCTGCGCGCCACGTTATTTCGAGCTCATCGCATCGGCGGACGTGCCGACCTGGCCGCGCGCGCCGAAATCGCCGCCGCCTCCGGAAATCCGCGAGGTGCCGCCGGTGTCGGCGCCGGAAAGCTGCGCGATCACGCGTTCCACCGGCCCGCCCGGCGCGAATTGCACCACGATAAAGGACACGAACAGGATCCCCAGCAGCGTGGGGATCATCAGGAGAATGCGGCGGGCGATATAGGCGCTCATGAATTATTTCGCCTGCTCGGCCCTGGCCACCTTGGCCGGATCGGTCCACCAATTTTCCGGTGCGCCGACGCCTTGTCCGTAATGCGGCAGCTTTTCCGGATGCCCGAACAGGTCCCAATAGGCGACCGGGTGGGTGGCACGGTACCATTGCGGCACCCAGTAGCGCCCGGCGCGGAACACCCTGTCGAACGCACGGCACGCTGCCGTCAGGTCGGCGCGATTGTCGGCGCCGATGATCTTCTCGATCAGGGCATCGATGACGGGATTGGCGATGCCAGCCATGTTGTACGACCCCTTGGTGGCGGCGGCCTGCGACGAGAAGAACGGACGCATGCCGTCGCCGGGCGTCGCCGACATGGAAAAGCGCGACATCGCCACGTCGAAATCGAAATCTTCCAGCCGGGCGCGGTATTGCACGGCGTCGACCATGCGTATGTTGGCCTCGATCCCGAGCGTTGCGAGATTCTTGATGTAGGGCGCGTGGTGCGGCTGGATCGACGGCTCGTCGATCAGGAATTCGATTTTGAAAGCTTCGCCATTCGGGAGCTGCCGCTTGGCGTCCTTGATCACGCAACCTGCGTCCTGCAGCAGTTGCGATGCCTTCCGCAGCAAGGTCCGGTCCTGGCCCGACCCATCCGACACGGGCGGCACATACGGCAATCCAAACACCTCGTCCGGCGCCTGGCCGCGGAACGGCTCCAGCAGCTTGAGTTCTTCCGGCGAAGGCGGCCCGCTCGCCATCATGTCCGAATTCTGGAACGGCGAATGGGTGCGCTTGTAGGCACCGTACATGATGGTCTTGTTGGTCCATTCGAAATCGAACGCCTGGATCAGCGCCTCGCGCACCCGCGGATCCTTGAATTGCGCGCGACGGGTATTCATGAACCAGCCCTGCGCGCCCGATGGCGTGTCATCGGGCAGGACTTCCATCCTGACCCGGCCATCCTTGACAGCCGGAAAATCATATCGCGTCGCCCACACCCGCGCGGTGAATTCCTCGCGGAACAGGTAGTTCCTGCCGGTGAAGCCTTCGAAGGCGACATCGCGATCCCGGTAGAATTCGTAGCGCACATTGTCGAAGTTGAAGAAACCGCGACAGACCGGAAGATCGGCACCCCACCAGTCCTTCACCCGCTCGAATTCGATGTAGCGGTTGGCCTCGAACTTCCCGACCTTGTACGGTCCGGAGCCGAGGGGAATATCAAGCGTCGATTCGTCGAACGGCCGCGTCGCGTAATACGCTTGCGAGAAGATCGGAAGACCAGCGACATAAAGCGGCACGTCGCGCGCGCGCTTCTCGGCGAAGGTGACGATCAGCGTCGCGTCGTCGGGCGCTTCCGCCTTCACCATGTCGCGCATCTGCTGCAGGATCAGCGGGTGGCCTTTTGTCTTCAGCGTCGTCAGCGAGAAAGCGGCGTCGTGCGCCGTCAGTTTCGAGCCGTCGTGAAAACGAGCCTCCGGCCGCAAGGTAAACCGGTAGATCAGCTTGTCGGCGGAAATCTGCACCGATTTCGCGGCAAGGCCGTACATCGCATCCGGCTCGTCAGAGGCGCGCACCATCAGCGAGGCAAAGGTCATATCCATCCCCTGCGCGCCGTCGCCCTTGAGAATATAGGCGTTGAGCGAATTGAAGGTCTGGAAGCTTTGGTTGTTGGCGCGAACCGAGGGGATGAACGAGAACACCCCGCCCTTCGGCGCAACGATATTGACATAGTCGAAATGCTGGAAGTCGGCCGGATATTTCAGGTCGCCGAACACCGACAGGCCGTGAACCTCGGCGCCGAAATCGGCCGCAACCGCGGGGCCCAGCAGCGGCGTGCTCAATGCGCCGACGCCAAGACCGAGCACGTGCCGGCGGGAGAGCAGCGCCATGCGCGAAGAATCCTTCAACTGCGTTTGCCGATCTTGGCGGCCTTGTCGGCGTCCCACCACCACAGATTCGGGAAGCCGGCGACTGCAAATTTCGGCAGCGGCTCCGGATGGCTGAAGCGGTCCCAGCGCGCCGCCCGCTGAAAATCCGCGACGAATAGCGGCACCACGTAGAAATTCCAGAGCAGCACGCGGTCCATCGCCTTGCAGGCGGCAACCTGCTCGTCACGGTTCTTCGCAAAAATGATCCGCTCGATCAGCGCATCCACCGCCGGGTTCTTGATACCACCGACATTTCGCGCGCCCGGCGTGTCGGCGACCTTGGAGCCGAAGAAATCGCGCTGCTCATTGCCGGGCGACAGCGATTGCGGCCAGACGCTGGAGACGATGTCGAAGTCGAAATTGCGCAGGCGGTTTTGATATTGCACGTCGTCGACCGTCCGGATGGTGACGGTGATGCCAAGCCGCTCCAGATTGGGTTTGTAGAAAAGGATGCCGCGCTCGTCGCCCTGATCCTGGCTCAGAAACTCGACGCTGACCGGCGCGCCGTTGGCGTCAACGAGTTTGCGATCGCGGATTTCGAAGCCAGCCTCCTTCAATAGCCGCGCCGCCTCGCGCAGGCTGTTGCGGAGGTTTTCCGGATTGCCGTTGACCGGGTTCTCGTAAGGTTTGGTGAAAACTTCCGACGGCACCTTGTCGCGCAGGGGTTCGAGAAGCTCCAGTTCCTGCCCCTGCGGCAATCCCGACGAAGCGAGGTCTGTCCCGTCGAAATAGCTGTTATCGCGCCGGTATTCGCCGAACGAGAGTTGCCGGTTCATCTCCTCGAAATCGTAGGCGTAATTGAAGGCACGGCGCAGACGGGCGTCGGCGAACAGCGGCCGGCGCAAATTGAAGACATAGCCCTGCATGCGGCCGAGATTGCGGGTCGGGAATTTCTCCTTGATCACGCGGCCCTCCTTGACCGCGGGGAAATCGTAACGGGTGGCCCAGGAATTGGCGCTGCGCTCGTAGATCCAGTCGAACTGATCGGCCTTGAATGCCTCGAGCGCGATGGTGTCGTCGCGAAAATATTCGTAGCGGATCTGGTCGAAATTATTCTGGCCGATATTGACCGGGACCTTGTCGCCCCAGTAATCGGGCACGCGCTCCAGCGTCAGCGAACGGCCGGTGGAGAATTCCTTCACCCGGTAGGGCCCCGATCCCAGCGGTATCTCCAGCGTGGTCGCGGAGATGTCGCGCTTGCGTCCCTGGGCATCCGTGCCCTCCCACCAGTGCTTGGGCAGGACGATGAGCTGGCCAACGATGCTCGGCAATTCGCGATTGCCCGGCCCGTCGAACGTGAAGGTGACCTCGCGCTCGCCCGTCTGCTCCGCCTTGACGACGTGCCGGTAATAGGCGCGCTGCATCGGACTGTATTGCTTGAACGCATTGAATGAAAAAACGACGTCATCGGGGGTGACGGGCTTGCCGTCGTGCCAGCGGGCGGCCGGGCGCAGCCGAAACTTGACGAAGGAGCGGTCCTCGGGATGGGTGACCTGCTCGGCGAGCTGGCAATACATGCTCGCCACCTCGTCGTTCGGCTCGACCATCAGCGATTCGTAAATCAGCTCGACGCCGCCGGCGAGCGAGCCCTTCAAACCGCCGATCACGACGTTGAAATTGTCGAAGGTGCCTGATGCACTCTGGCGCACCAGACCGGCCTTGGGAGCATCCGGATTGACGTAATCGAAGCGCTTGAAGTCGGCGGGATATTTGAGATTGCCGAACATCGACAACCCATGCCGCCAGGTCAGTTCGCCCGCTGCCGTCTGCGCCGCCGCCGGGCTGATCGCCGGGAGAACCGTTGCGGCTCCCAAAGCCGGGGCTACCGCGGCAAAAACTCCACTCTGCAGAAGATGTCGTCGGGTAATGGCCAATGAAAGAATTCCTGTCGGTTACGAAACCCTACCCCTTAGATGCGCAATATAAGGCAAGGATTCGACCGATTATGTTGCTTTTTCCTCATGATACCAGCTTGTGAAGGGCCCGGCTGCGGCGAAACGTCCCGATGGGGAGCGTGGGCGACAAGCGTGGGAACCGGTTGTGCGGAAAGCAAAACGGCCGGGCAATGGCCCGGCCGTTTGCGAGGAATTTATTCGGCAACCAAGCGCCGGTTACTTCGACGCTGTCGGCAGCGGAACCGGGCTATCCGCGAGCGAGCGCAGATAGGCGATCACGTCGGCGCGCTCGCTGTCCTTCTGGATGCCGGCAAAGCCCATCGCGGTGCCGGGGACAAAGCCCTTCGGGTTGTCGATGAACTTGTTGAGGTCGTCATAGGTCCAGGTGCCGCCCTTGGCCTTCATCGCAGCGGAGAAATTAAACCCGCGGCCCTCGCCCTTGTGGTCGCCGACGATGCCGAAAAGGTTGGGACCGACGCGGTTGGGGCCACCCTTCTCGAAGGTGTGGCAGGCGCCGCATTTCTTGGCGGCGGCGGCGCCCTTCTCGACGGAGGCGGTCTGCAGCAGCTTCTCGATCGGTTCGGACGGCGCGGCCGCGGCTTCCTTGGCGCCGGCGCCTTCTCCTTCCGCCTTCGCGACGATGGCGAAGCCCGGCTTGGCGGGCATCTGTGGGGTGAACAGCGCGCCGGCGGTGAAGCTCGTCACCAACAGAACGAGGCAGGTGCCCAGAATGGCACCGAGAATTTTATTGAGTTCGAAGGAGTCCATTTCGGATCAGGCTCCAGGCCGGAAATGTCGACTTAAGGCCGGAGAGAAACGGCCGCGGATGCATCAGGAATCAGGCTTTCGCACCGCACCCCGAGCCACGTTCAGATATCGGTTTGCCCGTGCTCTGGCAACCCGTATAAATGCAAGAGCTTTCACCCCATCCCCATCATTTCCGGCTTGTTATCAACCGGGTCCGGACCTCACCCTGATGACCAAAACCCGCGCCTTGGTGCTGATTCCCGCCCGCATGGCGGCCACCCGGCTGCCCGGCAAGCCGCTCATGGATATCGCCGGCCTGCCGATGATCGTGCATGTGCTGCGCCGGGCCGAGGCCGCCCAAATTGGTCGCGTCGCGGTCGCTACCGACACGCCGGAGATCGCCGCCGTGGTCACCGCCCATGGAGGCGAAGCGGTCATGACACGGCCCGACCACCCGTCCGGCTCCGACCGGATCTATGAGGCGCTGTGCAGGCTCGATTCCCGTGGCGAGGCCGAAATCATCGTCAATTTGCAGGGTGACTTTCCGACCATCCGCACCGACAACATCAGCGATGTGCTCGGCCCGCTGTCCGACCCCGCGGTCGATATCGCAACCCTGGCGGCGGAAATTCACACCGAGGAAGAGAGCCTGAATCCAAACGTGGTGAAGGCGGTCGGCTCGCCGTTAGGCCCGCGGCGGTTGCGTGCGCTTTACTTCACCCGCGCCACGGCGCCGTGGGGCGACGGTCCGCGTTACCATCACATCGGCCTCTATGCCTATCGCAGGGCGGCGCTGGAGCGTTTTGTGGCGCTGCCGCCTTCTCCGCTGGAACGGCAGGAAAAACTCGAACAGCTTCGCGCGCTGGAAGCCGGCATGCGGATCGACATTACCGTGGTCGACACCGTGCCGCGCGGCGTCGACACCCCGGCCGACCTCGAAACCGCCCGCCAGATACTAAAGCCTCGTTCTGATTGAATCAGAACGAGGCTTTATCTTTTTGTTTTGACGCGTTTTCCTCACGCGAACCGGCATCCACTTCGCTTGAAAACGCTCTGGCAAAACCCTGAACGACTGCTACAAGGCGCGCCAGGATCAAAACCATGACAAAAACCATGAAAATAGCATTCCAGGGCGAGCCGGGCGCGAATTCCCATATCGCCATCGCCGAGGCCTATCCCGCCGCCGAACCGTTCCCTTGCGCGACCTTCGAGGACGCGCTGGCCGCGATCTCGTCGGGGGAGGCCGACCTCGGCATGATCCCGATCGAGAACTCGGTCGCCGGCCGCGTCGCCGATATCCACCATCTGTTGCCGCAATCCGGCCTGTTCATCGTCGGCGAATATTTCCTGCCGGTACATCATCAATTGATGGCGCCACGCGGCGCCAAACTGACCGACATCAAGACCGTGGAAAGCCACGTTCACGCGCTCGGGCAGTGCCGCCGCATCATCCGCGAGCGTGGCATCCGGCCGATCGTGTCGGGCGATACGGCCGGCGCGGCGCGCCTGATCGCCGAACGCGGCGACAAGAGCTGCGCCGCGATCGCCTCGCGCCTCGCGGCCGACATCTACGGCCTCGATATCCTGGTCGAGGATGTCGAGGACGAGACCCACAACACCACACGCTTCGTGGTGCTGGCGCGCGAGGCGAAATGGGCCGCGCAGGACTCGGGGCCGCTGGTCACCTCGTTCGTGTTCCGGGTGCGCAATCTGCCCGCCGCGCTCTACAAGGCGATGGGCGGCTTTGCCACAAACGGCGTCAACATGACCAAGCTCGAAAGCTACATGGTCGACGGCAATTTCTTCGCCACGCAATTCTATGCCGATGTCGACGGCCATCCCGAGGACAGGAATCTCGCCTTTGCGCTGGAGGAATTGAAATTCTTCTCGCGCGAATTCCGCATCGTCGGGGTTTATCCGGGCCACCCGTTCCGCGCGACCTTCAGCGAGAAGGCGGAGTAGTTGTCGTCCCTGCGAAAACAGGGCCCCATAACCACGAGAGTTCGTCGTTATGGTACGGTGCCGCTCCAGCCCTTCACGACAACTCCCTCCTGTGGTTATGGGTCCCGGGTCGCGCTTCGCTTGCCCGGGACGACGTAGTTATGCGTTAGTACTCACGCCGCCGCTTTCTTGCCCAGGCCAAACGTGTCCGCCAGCAGCGTATAGGACTTCTTGCGCGCGTCGTGGTCGTAGACCGCGGTGATGATCATCAGTTCGTCGGCCTGACTTGCCGTGATCATCGGTTGCAGCTTCTGCATCACGGTGGCCGAGCTGCCGACGAACAGCCTTGAGCGGTTGCGCGCGATCGAGACGCGTTCAGAGTCGGTGTAGGGATAGGCCAGCGCCTCCTCGACGCTCGGCAGCGGCAGGTACTGGCCGCGATCGCGGCGCAGGCGATTGAGGTCCATCGACGACGCCAGCTTTTCGGCTTCCGCGTCGGTTTCAGCCGCGACCACAGCAACCGCGAGAATGCCATGCGGTGTCGGGCGCCAGGCCGACGGCTTGAAATGCGCCTTGTAATTCGCCATCGCCTCGATCGCGTCGTAGCTCGCGAAATGATGCGCGAACGCAAAGCCCATGCCCACTTGCGCGGCCAGTTCCGAACTGTAGTCGCTGGAGCCGAGCAGCCAGATCGGCGGCAGCGGCGAATCGTCGGGCATCGCCACCACATTGTTGTAGGGGTGCCCGGGCGGAAAATCGCGGGTCTCCCACAGGATCAATTCGTGCAGCCGCTCGAGGAAATCGTCGCCCTCGCGGCGGTCGAGCCGGCTGCGCAGCGCATGCGCGGTGGCGCCATCTGTGCCCGGCGCGCGGCCGAGGCCGAGATCGATCCGGCCGGGAAACAGCGCCTCCAGCATCTTGAAGCGCTCGGCCACCACCAGCGGCGCGTGGTTGGGCAGCATCACCCCGCCGGAGCCGACCCGGATGCGGCTGGTCACCGCGGCGATCTGCCCGATCATCAGGTCGGGCGCGGGGCTCGCGACGGAAGCCAGATTGTGGTGTTCGGCAAGCCAGTAGCGGGTATAGCCCAGCGCATCGGCGTGGCGCGCCAGGTCGATGCTGTTGCGCAGGGCCGCCGCCGGCTTGGTTCCGGTGGTGACGACGGAAAGGTCGAGGATCGAGAGCGGTATCATTGGGCTAACCTAGTGCGCCGTGCCGGGCCCACAAAGGGTGCCCTGATGCAGATCAGGCGCGCGTCAGCCGGCCGCCGGCCATCGGCGCACCGGCAAAATGTGGGACGAAAATCGAGAATGAACCAATCATCGATCATTGCCCACCTCTGCGGGATTCGAGGTCCGGCGGCGATCTTTTTCAAAAATGGCATATAAATTGGCCATTTTGGCTAAATTGTCTCGTCGGGCGCCCTCCGTACCCATTGCCCAACATATGCAGAATCCGGCCATAATTTCATTTCATTTGCAAAAATTGGGCAATTTCCCATTCCAAATGGGCTGTTTAGGGAGCCCCATTTGGCCTATTTTAGCGACCAGCAGCTAGACCTGCCTTCCGAACCGCCCAACAGGCTTCAAGTGGAGTTCACGGCGCCATGCCCGAGGTTACGCCCCCCGCTTCGAACGGGCACCACGCTTTGAAGCAGCCTTCCATATCGTTCGAGTTCTTTCCGCCCAAGACCGAGGAGATGGAGAAGAGTCTGTGGGAGACCATCAAGCGGCTCGCGCCGCTGTCGCCGAGCTTCGTCTCCGTGACCTATGGCGCCGGCGGGTCGACCCGGGAGCGCACTCATTCCACCATCGCCCGCATCCTGAAGGAGACCAACCTGCTGCCGGCCGCGCATCTGACCTGCGTGGGGGCCGCACGCGGAGAAATCGACGACATCGTCGGCCGCTATCACGATATCGGCGTCCGCCACATCGTGGCGCTGCGCGGCGATCCCCCTGACGGCATCGGCACGCCCTACCGGACCCATCCCGACGGCTATCAGACCTCGGCCGAACTCGTCGCCGGCATCAAGCGGCAGCATGGCGATATCGAGGTCTCGGTTTCCGCCTATCCGGAAAAGCACCCGGAAAGCCCCGACTTCGAGGCCGACATCGACATGCTCCAGGCCAAGGTCGACGCGGGCGCCAACCGCGCCATCACCCAGGTGTTCTTCGACAACGACCTCTACCTTCGCTATCTCGACCGGGTTCGCGCCCGCGGCATCACCATTCCGGTCGTGCCCGGCATCATGCCGATGCACAATTTCAGGCTGGCCCGCAATTTCGTCACCCGCGCCGGCACCACGGTGCCGGACTGGCTGGCGGAAAAATTCGACGGGCTCGACGACGACGCCGAGACCCGCAAGCTGGTGGCGGCGACGGTCGCGGCCGGCCAGGTACAGAAACTGGCAAAGCACGGCGTCGATACCTTTCATTTCTACACCATGAACCGCGCGGACCTGGTGTTCGCGATCTGCCATTTGCTCGGTATTCGCCCCAAGGGCGCACAGAAAGCCGCCTGATCGATGACCGTGCCTGTCTCTCCCAAGCGAATCGCCCTGCTCGCGGCAGCCCGCGAGCGCATCCTGGTGCTCGACGGCGCCATGGGCACCATGATCCAGGGCCTCGAATACGACGAGGCCGCCTTCCGCGGCGAACGATTCAGGGAATTCCACCGCGACCTCCGCGGCAACAACGACCTGTTGATCCTGACCCAGCCGAAGGCGATCGAGGACATTCACGTCGAGTACTTGCGCTCGGGCGCCGACATCGTCGCCACCAACACCTTTTCCTCGACCTCGATCGCGCAGGCCGACTACGATCTCTCGAGCTTTGCCTATGAGCTGAATCTCGAGGGCGCCAAACTCGCGCGCAACGCCGCCACGCGGGTGACCGCCGAGGACGGCAAGCCGCGCTTCGTCGCCGGCGCCATCGGTCCCACCAACCGCACCGCCTCGATCTCGCCCGATGTCTCCAATCCCGGCTTCCGCGCCGTCACCTTCGACGATCTGCGCACGGCCTATGGCGAACAGATCAAGGGGTTGCTGGACGGCGGCGCCGATCTGCTGCTGGTCGAGACCATCTTCGACACGCTCAACGCCAAGGCAGCGCTGTATGCGATCGCCGAGATCACGGAGGAGCGCGGCATCGACGTGCCCGTGATGATCTCCGGCACCATCACCGACAAATCCGGCCGGCTGCTGTCGGGGCAACTCCCTGAGGCGTTCTGGAATTCTGTGCGGCACGCACGGCCCGTCACCATCGGATTCAACTGCGCGCTCGGCGCGGAGGATCTGCGCGCCCACATCGCCGATATCGGCCGCGTCGCGGATACTTTGGTTTGTGCGTACCCGAACGCCGGCCTGCCCAACGAATTCGGCCAGTACGACGAGAGCCCGGAATACATGGCCCGCCTGATCGGCGAGTTCGCCCAGGCCGGCCTCGTCAACATCGTCGGCGGCTGCTGCGGCACCACGCCGGACCATATCGCCGCGATCGCCGCGGCCGTCGCGCCGCACCGGCCGCGCGTCGTCCCCGCGATCGAGCCGCGCTTGCGGCTCTCCGGCTTGGAGCCGTTCGAACTGACGCCGGCCATTCCCTTCGTCAACATCGGCGAGCGCACCAACGTTACGGGCTCGGCCCGGTTCCGCAAGCTGATCACCGCGGGCGACTACACCGCCGCACTTCAGGTGGCGCGCGATCAGGTCGAGAACGGTGCCCAGATCATTGACGTCAACATGGACGAAGGCCTGCTCGATTCCGAAAAGGCGATGGTGACGTTTCTGAACCTCGTCGCCGCCGAGCCGGACATCGCCCGTGTACCGGTGATGGTCGATTCCTCGAAATTTAAGGTGATCGAGGCCGGCCTGAAATGCATCCAGGGCAAGCCGGTGGTGAACTCGATCTCGATGAAGGAGGGCGAGGCGAAATTCATCCACGAGGCCAAGATCGCGCGGCGCCACGGCGCGGCCGTGGTGGTGATGGCGTTCGACGAAGTGGGGCAAGCCGACACGTTCGCGCGCAAGACCGAAATCTGCAAGCGCGCCTATGACATCCTGGTCGGGCAACTGAATTTCCCCCCCGAGGACATCATCTTCGATCCCAACATCTTCGCGATCGCGACCGGGCTGGAAGAGCACAACAATTACGGCGTCGACTTCATCGAGGCGACGCGCTGGATCCGAAAGAACCTGCCGCATGCGCACATCTCCGGCGGCGTGTCGAACCTGTCGTTCTCGTTCCGCGGCAACGAGCCGGTGCGCGAGGCCATGCATTCGGTGTTCCTGTATCACGCCATCAAGGCGGGCATGGACATGGGCATCGTCAATGCCGGGCAGATGATCGTCTATGACGACATCGATCCCGAGCTGC
>Ga0210403_10003145_pt1 | contig 14629 bp, 17 predicted proteins | sample IncBWC19MmetaG_FD_150863 | JGI IMG/M metagenome (GOLD analysis project Ga0210403, IMG submission 150863) | Forest soil microbial communities from Barre Woods Harvard Forest LTER site, Petersham, Massachusetts, United States - Inc-BW-C-19-M | ecosystem: Environmental > Terrestrial > Soil >... | reverse complement strand
GACTCAGACGAGCGGCTCCATTCCCAGTTCCCGGCCGAGCGCGATCAGATCGTGGAGTTGCTCATCGGAGAGCGCGGCAACGATCAGCAGAAAACTGTCGGCATCATTCGCGCGCGATTCCCAGACCTGCCAGGGATCAAAAATAAAATCCTTGCGCAAGACAGGAAGCGCAACCTCCTTGCGGGCATCACGAAGATTCTTCAGCGATCCGCGGAAAAATTCGCCTTCGGTGAGCACGGAAAGAGCGGCGGCGCCGGCCATTTCTAGAGCTTTTCCAAGCGCAGGGGCATCAAATGGATCACGGATCACCCCTCGTGAAGGTGAAGCTGGTTTCAGCTCGGCGAGGACATTGAGGGTGTCGCGTGAGAGCGCCGCGGCAAAATCGCGCACGGGCGATGCGGCCTTTACGCCATACTTCAGCGCGGTTTCCGGCAACACGCGTTTGCGATGATCCACTTCGGCGCGGCGTGCCGCCAATATGCGGTCGAGGACGGTTCCCGTGTTGGCGTGGGCGTTCATGGGCGTGAACTTGTATGCTAGGGAGTGCGGGGAGCGACTGTCAAATGGTTACAGATATTTCCAGAGCATGGTTGAAGGCTGCCGAAGATTTAGAAATACGGGTGATCGCGCCATTCTGGCTAGAAAGCCCGGATGGCATCTCGGAGGTTTATGATGCCTTCATTCCCGACTTTGGTGGGCCAAAGGGAGCACTGGCTCTAAAGATCGAGGATCCATTGGGCTCCAAGGGCGCCCAGGCGGGCTACTTTGTATCCAAGCTAGGCGAAAGTTATCGGTTTTATGCAAGGCAACTGTTCATCGACACCTTAGATGACTGGGGCTGGTATGGCGACAAAAAGAGTCAACCGGATTGGTATACAGGGAAGCCGTGGAGTTAACAAACATTGAGAGATGAAATGAGTTATAGGGCGAAATACGGAGCGTTGCTGGACGACATCGTGAACGAAGCGGATGCAATGGCGATGAGCTATTTCCGCGGCGGGGCGCTGGGCGCCGAGCGCAAGCGGGATGGCAGCGTGGTGACGCAGGCCGACAAGCGCATCGAACAGATGGCGATTGCCAAGGTGCAAGCCAGCGGGCTGCCGATCGACGTGGTGGGTGAAGAAACCAGTAGTGACGTGCCCAAGGGTCCGGCAACCAATGGGCGCGCGCGCATGATCATCGATCCAATCGACGGCACCGAGGAATTTACGCGGGGCATTCCAACGTTCGGAACGCTGATCGGGATCGAGGAGGACGCGGAAATCGTGGCCGGTATGGTGAGCGCGCCGGCACTGGAGAAAGGTTCGCGCTGGTGGGCGTATCGCGGCGAAGGCGCGTGGCGCGGAGGGCGGCGGCTTCACGTCTCCCAGGTGCCGAGTCTTTCGGAGTCCATGGTTTTCACCACCGGCACGGGCCCGAGCAAAGACACCCAGGCCCGGGAGCGCATGCGCCGCCTCGCCGACGCAGCGCGCAACAGCCGCTCGATGGGCGGTTTCTGGCAACACATGCTGGTGGCGGAAGGCGCGGTTGAGTGCGCCGTGGACTGGATTTCGAAGCCGTGGGACCTTTCGCCGCTGGGAATTATCGTGGAAGAGGCGGGCGGCAAATCCACCACCGTGGATGGCGAGCGCACCATCTACAAAGGCCGCTTCGTGAGCACCAATGGGCTGCTGCACGAAGCGGTGCTGAAGTTTTTGGGTTGAGTTGGACGATGATCGGCGTGAAGCGCGTCTACGAAAAGCCCGCAAAGGAAGATGGCTTCCGCTTACTTGTGGATCGCCTGTGGCCGCGCGGCCTGACGAAAGAGCGCGCTGCAGTGGACTTATGGATGAAGGAAATCTCGCCGAGCGATGCTCTGCGAAAGTGGTTTGGCCACGAGCCGGAGAAATGGCCGGAATTTGAGAAGCGCTACCGGAAGGAACTGGCGGAGAAGAAAGATTTGTTGAATGAAATTCGAAAGTTGGAATCCGAGCACAAGGTTGTGACGCTGCTTTATGGCAGAAACGACGGAAGGCAGAACCAGGCCGTGGTGCTGGCGGCTGTTTTGAAGAGGAAGCGTTGAACGCAGAGCCGGAGCTACAAATTGTCCACGAGGAAGTTTGCGCCTGCCGCAAGTGTCCGCGGCTGGTGAAATACCGGGAAAAAGTGGCGAGGGAGAAGCGGCGCGCGTTCCGCGAATGGACCTATTGGGGTCGCGGAGTTCCGGGCTTCGGCGATCCGCACGCCCAGCTATTCATCCTTGGGCTTGCTCCCGCCGCGCATGGAGCGAATCGCACGGGCCGCGTGTTTACCGGCGACCGCTCGGGCGATTTTCTTTACAAGGCGCTGCACAAGGCTGGATTCGCGAACCAGCCCACTTCCCTGCACCGCGACGACAGTTTGGAATTGAAGAATGCCTACATCGCGGCGGCCGTGCGGTGCGCACCTCCGGCGAACAAGCCTTTGCCCAGCGAAATTCTCCATTGCCGCGGTTATCTGGAGCGGGAATTGGAAATACTGCGGCCACGCGCCGTGCTGGCGCTCGGTAAAATTGCCTGGGACGCTTACCTGGAAATTTTGAAGCAACGCGGGCAAATCGCGTCGCGCGCCGCCTATCGTTTTTCCCACGGCGCCGAGTGCGCGTTCTCGGACGATTTGCCGCGGCTCTTCGGTGTTTATCACCCCAGCCAGCAAAATACGCAAACCGGGCGCGTCACCGAAGCCATGTACTCCAGCGTGCTCAAGCGCATCCGCACCTATCTGTCTCTAGCTTAAATCCCCGCCTGGGATTTAAGCGGAGTTGCCTTGATCCCGCCCGGCCTTGCCCGTATTTTTTCGAACCATCTCCACAGCAAAAGCGCCGCGACAAACGCACCATAAGCCAGCGGCCGCAGAACGGCCGATTTCACCAGCCAATAATAGTGAACCGTCCCGGCAGCCGCGCTGATGTAAATCGCGCGGTGCAGCAGCTGCCAGCGGCGGCCGCCGAGAAGCCGAATCCACCCGGCCGTGGACGTGATCGCCAGCGGAATCAGCAGCACGAATGCAAGAAATCCCACAGTGATGTACGGCCGCTTGGCAATGTCCTTCCATACCTCCTTCAAGTCAAAGAACTTATCGAGCCAGATGTACGTGGTGAAGTGCAGGCAGCCGTAGAAAAAAGCAAAGAGTCCCAGCATGCGGCGAAAGCGGATCAAGTCCGGCAAAGTGAGGAGTTTGCGGAACGGCGTGATGCAGAGGGTGAATACGATAAACCGCAGCGTCCAATCGCCTGTGGCGTGGGTGATGAACTCGATCGGATTCGCGGTTAACCCGTGGTGCAGGCCTCGCCAGACAAGCGACGCGAGCGGCAATAGACAAAGCAAGAAAACGCCGGTTTTGGACCACTTGCTGATCAGCAATTTGCGCATGAATGTTTGAGAAGTTAGTAGTATTTTCTCAGGTCCATGCCGGCGTAAAGGCTGGCCACCTGATCCGAGTAACCGTTAAACATCAAGGTGTTGCGCTTGAAAAACTCGCCGAGGCGGCGTTCCTTGGCCTGGCTCCAGCGCGGGTGATCCACTGTTGGATTCACGTTGGCATAGAAACCGTATTCGTTGGGAGCGAGGCGATTCCATGTCGAGGGCGGCTGCTCTTTCTGAAAACGAATTTTCACCAGCGACTTGGCACTCTTGAATCCATATTTCCACGGAATCACCATGCGCACAGGCGCGCCGTCCTGATTCGGCAGCGTTTCCCCATACATGCCGACGCAGAGCAGCGTGAGCGGATTCATCGCCTCATCGAGGCGCAGACCTTCCACGTAAGGAAAATCGATCCCGGCGTATACTGCCTCGGGCATTTGCTGGCGGTCATAGAAGGATTCGAACGCCACATACTTTGCCTGCTCGGTTGGCTCGACTAGTTTGGCGATGGCGCTGAACGAATAACCGATCCAGGGCACCACGATCGACCAGGCTTCGACGCAGCGATGGCGGTAAATGCGCTCTTCGAGCGGAGCCAGCTTCAGAATTTCGTCGATGGTGATCTGGTGAGGCCTCTTTACTTCGCCCTCTATGGAAACGGTCCAGGGGTAGGTCTTCAGGCTCTGCGCGTTTTTCGCAGGTTCAGTCTTCTCCACTCCGAATTCATAATAGTTGTTGTAGTGCGTCACGTCGTCGTAGGTGTTCTGCTTCTCCGTGGTGCTGAACGGGCTCTTCGAGACTCCGGCAAGCTTCGTTCCAGCAAATACGCGGGAGGATGGCGAAGCAAGCTCCCAAAATTCGCCGCCGGCTAGCGAGGCCGCAGCCACCAATCCGGCGTTCCTCAGGAATTTGCGGCGGTTCTGATAGACCGCTCTCGGAGTCACGTCGGCGTTCGTCAATCCCGGCTTTTCTTGTAGGAGCATCTTTTAAAGGCTTCCTCTCCTGTAGGAGTAGCAACCCGGCCCCGAGTTACACGCTTTTGCGTCTCCCAACCGCGCAAGCGGCGCAGGCGGGGCAATACGACATGCAAGATTGCTCCGACAGTATTGGATGCAGTAGCAGGCATAGGCTTTAGCCCACATTCCTTACGTCGATGTATCTCATTTACTTTCAGGTCGTTAGATGCGCGGGGAATGTGACCGCCTGGCCCCTGGGCTGCTCTCCCCTCCTCGAAGTTGATCCTGGAGGTTGGGCCATGGGATTTCAGTCCAAGCGAGTTCTGACAGTTTTAACATTTGGCGCAAGTTTGGCATTCGTGCTTGCGGCGGTCGCTCCGGCACAAGACGCGCCGGTAATCAGCCGTGATGAATTGCAGACGGAAGCGCCGGGTTCACGCGCCGATTTGCATGTTGTCGACGGCGGGCGGCACGGGTTGCCCGCTGAGACATTTGCCGTCGTCCCCGGCACGCGTTTCCTTGTGCGCCTCGAAAGCAATCTCAACACGAAAGAGGTGCACAAGAATCAGGCGTTTCACGTGCGAACACTGGAGCCCCTCGAAGCCGGCCAGGGCAACTATCTGCCACCCGGCGCGGTGATTGCCGGGCACGTCAGCCGCGTCGACCCCGCGGGAACCACGGGCCGCGCGAAAATCTGGCTAACATTCGATGAAGTTCACACCCGCTTCGGCAAGCTGCCCATTGTGGCCGAAGTGGCTTCTGTGCCGGGCGACCACAGCATCAAGCCCGGCCCGCTGCAGGAAGGGGTGATCGAAGGACGCAGCAGCACGCAGAAAGACGCCGCGCAAGCGGCAGCCGCGGGCGCCGCCATGGGAGCTATGCACGGCGTGAAAGACAAAAACAAGAAAGAAGCCGCGGAAGGCGCGGCGCTCGGTGCGCTGGAAGCATACCTGATGGAAGCCGGGCGCGGCCAGGAGATCGACCTGCCTAAAGGCGCAAAGCTCGAACTGGAATTGGAGCGCGCATTGTATCTTGTCCGCGAGTAGAACCCACCCCGATCCGCAAATTCACCGTTGGAAGAGAACGCCGGAATGCTGAGCGCCGCTAGGCGCTTGGCATTCCTCAGAGCGCTTGTTACAGTCGTTTCACCCACCCAAAGTGCGACAATAGAATCGTGGTGTGAGGAGACGAGGCACAGGCGCATGGGCGATGAAAGCAAAGCGGTACGCACGGTGGAAACCGGCGAGCACAAGGACCGCATCCTGATCGTCGAGGATGAGGACAACGCGCGCAAGGGTTACGAGCAGCTTTTGCAGCGGTGGGGTTACGAAGTTCTGGGCGTCAACACGGCCGAGGACGCGCTCGCAAAATTTTCCAACTTTCAACCGGACACGCTGATCGCGGATGTCGAACTCCCGGGCATGAACGGCCTGGACCTGCTGAAGCAACTGGGCGAAGAGTTGCACGATGTTCCGGCGATCATCATCACTGGCAAGGGCAGCGAAGAACGCGCGGTAGCCGCGATCGAATCCGGCGCTTTCTGGTACATCGAAAAGCCGTTGAAGGGGCCGGTGCTGCGCGCATTGCTTGACCGCGCTTTGAGCAAGGCACGCGACGCGCAAAACCTCGCCGTGTTGCAGCGGCAATTGCGCGAAGCCGGGCGCCTCGGCGACATCGTCGGCAACTCGAAACCGATGCAAGAAGTGATGCGCATCATCGAAATGGCCGCGCCAAGTTCCGCGTCGGTGCTGATCACGGGAGAGACGGGCTCCGGCAAGGAGATCGTGGCGCGCACGATTCACAAGCTTTCGCCGCGGGCCGGCGGGCCGTTCGTGGCCATCAACTGCTCCGCGATTCCTGAAACGCTGATGGAAAGCGAAATTTTCGGCCACGAGCGCGGCGCGTTCACCGGCGCCGCGGAACGCCGCATCGGATGCTTCGAACTGGCCGACGGCGGCACGCTGCTGCTCGACGAGATTGGGGAAATGCCGGCGCCGACGCAAGCGAAGCTGTTGCGCGTGCTGGAAGACCGCAAAGTGCGGAGGCTCGGCAGCAAAACCGAAACGCCGGTGGACGTCCGTGTGCTCGCCGCGACCAACAAGGATCCCGAGCAGTCCGTCGCCAACGGTGGCATGCGCCAGGACCTCTATTTCCGCCTGAATGTGTTTCACATCCACCTGCCGCCGCTGCGCGATCACAAAGACGACATCCCGCTGCTTTCCGAGCACATCTTGCGCGACATCAACGCAAAACATGGCAAAAGCGTGCGCGGCATCGGCGCCGAGGTGCTGGATATTTTCATGAGCCACACCTGGCCTGGAAATATTCGCGAACTGCGCAACGTACTGGAGCGCGCCACGATCATGTCCGAGAAGGACCTGATTTCGCGCAGCTCCCTGCCCGGTGAGTTTGGGAAAGTTTCGACCAAGGGCCCGAGTGACTTGTCTTCCATCAAATTCCCGGTTGGCACAACGGTGGACGCGATGGAGCGTGAGTTAATCGTGCAAACGCTGCAGGCCACTGGAAATAACAAGACGCGTGCGGCGGAATTGCTGGGCGTCAGCCTGAAAACACTGCACAACAAGCTGAAGGAATACGGCAGCGAAAAAACGGAAACGGAGTCGTAGCCAGGTATGCAGCTTGGGCTGCGCGCAAAACTGACGATGATCATGACGGGGCTGGTGCTCCTGTCCACCGCGGTGTTGTCGCTGGTCTTTTCCCAACAGCTCCTCCAGCAGGTTCTGCACGATACCGATAAGCGCGCGAATGAACTGGCGCGTGAGGCTTTCGATTCGGCGCGCCACGCGCTCGAAGACGCCAAAGCCCAGGGACTGCGCCCGGCTTCCGAAGATCCCCAGGAAATCCACGATTATGTCGCACACGCTTTTGAAATCAGCGAATGGCTTACCTCGCGCCTGCAATCCGATTCGCCCGCCATCTATGAAGTAACCATCGTGGACCGGGATGACGTCGTTCTCGTTTCGAGCGATCCTGCCCTGGTCGGAAAAACCGCGCTGCGCAAGCCTCCTTTCTCTCAACTGGTGCAAAGCTCCTTCCTGCGGCAGGTGCGGGCCCTCGCCGAACAGGCGCGCATCTACGAAGTCGATTACCCATTCAAGCTGCGCGGAAATCCGTTCGGTGAAGTGCGTATCGCCGTCTCAACGGCACTCCTGTTCAACGACATCAGGCCTCGCCTACAGCGCTGGGGCTCCATCGCGTTGCTGGGGCTGGTGCTTTCGACGTTCCTGGCGGCGGTGGTCAGTGGCGCGGCGCTTGCGCCGATACGCGACATCCTGGCCCAACTCGAACGCATTTCCGTTGGCGTTTACGACGCTCCCGCGGCTTCAGCAAAGGAGCCGGGCGGGAGCACCGACGAACTTGGCCAGGTGCGCCAGAAAATTCAGCAGGTCGGCCAGCAATTGCGCGGCGTGCACGAAATCTTCAGTTCCCTGCGCGAAAACATGAATTCGGTGATGGCCGGCCTGGAAGACGGGCTGCTGCTGTTTACGAAAGACGCTCGCGCGGTGATGGTCAGCCCCGCGGCCGAAAAATTCCTGGGTGCGCCCGCGGGGGACTTCCTGGGCCGCCGGGTGACGGATATTTTTCCGCAAGGGCATCCGCTGTTCGAAGCGCTGCACCTCGATGGCGGCCACCTGACCGAAGTGGCGTCGGAGACCGAAGTGGACACTGCCGCGGGCCGCCGGCGCGTGGGGGTGAGCGTTCAGGAAATCCAGGGGGCGGGCGACCGGATGGGCGCCCTGATCACCTTGCGCGACCTGGATTCCATCGAAAGCATTAACACGCAATTGCAGGTGAGCGAACGCCTGGCGGCCGTGGGGCGCATCACGGCCGGTGTGGCGCACGAAGTCAAGAATCCGCTGAACTCAATGCGGCTCTGGCTTGAGAACCTGAAAGAATCACTCCCCGCCGATGCGGATGGCGCGGCGCTGCAAGCCGTGCATGTCCTCGATGCGGAGATCGACCGGCTCGACGCAGTGGTGAAACGCTTCCTGGATTTTTCGCGCCCGGTGGACATACGTCTGGAGCCCACACAGCTTGCCGATCTGCTGCGCGAAGTGCTCGAAGTGGCGCAGCCGCAACTTCAGAAAGCCAACGTGCACGTGGCGCGGCTGCTGCCCATAGGTATTCCCGAAGTTTTTGTGGACCGTGATTTATTGAAGCAAGCGGTGTTGAACCTGGTCCTCAATGCCGTGGAGGCCATGCCGAACGGCGGGCAACTCCAATTAACGCTCAGCCGCCGCGGCGAAATGGCGGAGATCACTGTTGGTGACACCGGAAAAGGAATCCCAACGGAAGACAGGCAAAAAGTGTTCCAACTTTTCTTTACAACGCGGCCAGGTGGAAGCGGCATCGGACTTGCCAGCACCTTCCGAATTGTGCAGCTCCACAACGGTTCGATAAACTTTACATCGGAGGTTGGCCGCGGAACCACTTTTCGAATCGAGTTGCCGCTCGCCGCTTAAGCATGCCCATTATCCCCGCCGTGATTTACACGAACGAAGGTTCGTCGAAGAAGTTACTGCTGCTGGCGTGTGCTTGCGCCTTGGTTTGCGGCGGCTGCGTTACAAAAAAACGCCCGGCAGTTCCCATCAACAGTCTTGCGATTAGCCGCCCCGTCGTGCCGCAACCAGTCGAAGTCAGCTTGACGGACGCGCCGGATATCCCACTTGAATTGGAACTCGTGCCGCGTCTTGTCGTTCCTCGCGGGGCGCCGGCGAAGCCGCGCGTTGCCTCTGCGCCGGCGCCCGGCCCCGTGGCAGCTGAAACACTGCCCGAACCCATCATTGCGCCTGAACTCAGCGACGAGCAACTGTCGGCGGCGAAACTGGATACGCAGCAAAGCCTGATCGTTGCAGAAAGAAATCTGGGCCTGGTCCAAGGCAAGACGCTTAACGTGGCTCAGCAGGATCTGGTTTCCAAGATTCGGGGCTTTGTGGACAGCGCGCGTGAAGCGATGAAGGAAAACGACTGGCAGCGTGCGCGTACACAAGCCAAAAAAGCGGAAGTGCTCTCGAAGGAATTCGCGCCGAATCCCTGATTGAATTCTCCCATCGCCTGTTCCGGGCGCGCATTGCGATAGAATAGTTCCATGAAGCCCTACGATGCAGTTGTGGCCGGCGGCGGCCTTATCGGCGCGTCGATCGCGTTTGAGTTGGCTTCCGAAGGGATGCGCGTTGCGGTTTTCGACGTGCAACATCCCGGCCGCGAAGCTTCCTGGGCCAGCGCGGGTATGATTTCTCCCGCGCCGGAAAGTTCGGCGATGGCTTCCCTGCTGCCCATCAGCATGGCCAGCGTGCGCCTCTATCCCGAATTCCTTCAGCGCGTGGAGGAAATTTCCGGTGAAACCGTTGGCTATCGCAAGGAGGGAGCGCTTGACCTGTTGCTGAACGGAACGGGTCAGAGCGAAATCGACGAAATTCTGGCGCTGCACCGCGGAGCGGGCCTGCGCGCCGAACCGCTGAGCGGTCCTGAAGCGCGCGAAATCGAACCTGCACTCACCGGCGAGCTTCACGCGGCCGTCTACCGGCCAGATGAAGCTTCGCTCGATAACCGGCTCCTGACCGAAGCCACCCTCGACGCCGCGCGCCGCAACGGCGCGGAGATATTCCCCGGCAACGGCGCAAAAGCCTTGTGGAGCGAAGGAAAAGCGTGCAAGGGATTGCACCTGCAAAACGGCCGCGTCGAAGCCCGCTGGACGGTGATCGCCGCAGGATGCTTCAGTGCGCGCATTGAGGGCGTAGCGACCTATGCGCCCGTGACGCCCGCCAAAGGCCAGATGATGGCCTTGCGTTGCGCCGCTGTAAATCTCAGGAAAGATTTGTGGTCCGGGCACATGTACCTGGTGCCGCGGCACGACGGCAGAATCATCGCCGGTTCAACCGTTGAATACGAAGGCTTCGACCGCAGCGTGACCGTGGCGGGAATGAAGAAAATCCTGAACGGCGCGATTTCGCTGGTGCCCGCGCTTGAATCCGCGCGCGTCGAAGAAACCTGGGCGGGTTTGCGCCCGGATTCGCCGGACCATTTGCCAATTCTCGGGCCGACAGATCTCGATGGTCTGGTGATAGCTACAGGGCACTTCCGCAGCGGGATTCTGCTTACACCGGTGACAGCACGGCTTATTCGCGAATGGGTGACCACCCAGAAAGTAAGCGTGGACTGGACGCCGTTCAGCCCGATGCGTTTTCAGCTAGCCCGCCACGGCCGCGGCGCGTAATCAAGCAATTCTTTTACTGTTGTTGAACGGGCTGGACAATTACCGTACTAGGTTGTCCCACGTTGGTGTAGTGAACCTGCTCGGCTTCCAATTGCAAGTCTCGCTCCAGCACAAGGTCCATTGAAGAACCGCGCGGCAACTGTGCATCCGGACCGCGCGTGAGCAGCACGGCCGCCAGACCCGCGAGTCCGCCGATGCCCGCGCCAATGCCCGCGCCCTTGCCTCCGCCGGCGATAGCGCCGATACCCGCGCCGGCCACCGTTGTGGTTGCAATCGTTTCCGCGTCTTTCCCCTTGCCGCCGGGGCCGGTAATTTTGCCCTCGGAATCGGTCTTCGTTCCGCCAGCGTCGGTGCTGTGCGGCTCGGCGTTCAAGTCAACGGTGTAGCCATTGGGAAGAATCAGCGTGTTCAGCCGGATGCGAAGTTCTCCCTTGCCCTTCACGCGCCCGGGCCGCTTCGAGTCGGTAACTTCTCCCCGCAAATACGAGCCGACCGGAATCACCACTTTGTTATTCATGGTGACGGGAAACGAAGTGCGGAAATAAACGGAGTCGCCCGGCTTCGCGGAATTGGTCGAAATCCCGTTTTCCAGAGTCACGCCGAGTCGCGTGCCAGCGGGCACAGTGATCATTTGGCCATTGCCGGCCGCTCGCGAAGCAGGCGCGGGGGCAGGCCGCGCGGCAGGAGTCGGCGGATCGGTCTGCGGCCCGTCTGGAGCCTGCGCAAAGGCGTGCGCGCCGCTAGAGAGGACGATCAGCAAACTTGCTATGGACAGGCGGTGATTCATTGGCTTCCTCCGTGTATCTGCTCCGATGCGAAATTCTGACACAGAGATGCTTACGGGGATTAGTGAATTTTCGTAGACATGAGGCGAACAAACGGGGCGTTTCAAGGCTGCGTCGAGGCTGCGAATCAGTCGGCCGGCGAACTCCTTGGACAACCCTTTGACCGGCGAGCGCGACCCGCTTAGTCTGGGAACGTGGTAAGGAGGAAGTGGATGGCGAAACTGGCTCTGATTTACGGCATGAGGCTTTTGCCGGTGGATGACCTGGGAGAAGTGAAGGAAGCTACCGTCGTGTTGAAGAGCGGGCGGACGGCGCGCGTGGCGATGCACCTGATCGAAGGCAGCAAGGAAGAAATCGAAGACACCTTCCGCCAATCGATTGACGCGTTTTTTGAAATGTACCCCGAGATCTGAAACTGATTAATGAATCAGGTAAAAATCCGTCTGCCGGAGACGAAAGAATTTGTAACCTTGGTCGGTGAGAAACGCGTCATCTTCCATCATCACGAAGATCTTTTGCCCGCCCCATTCGGGAATGGCGGAAGCGGTGTTGAGTTCCACGGAAAGATAAGTGCCATTCACCAGTGGCTTTGCCCCTTCTGTGCTGGATTGTTGGCCCGCCCGAGAGTTGATTGCCGGACCAAGGCCATGGCCTTGCGCGCCAACTGGATGGCTGTAGACCTGCGCCTCGATCCCACGTGCTTGCATTTCCGCCAAAACCTGGCGATAGAGTTCACCCGCGGTTTTGCCGGGTCTCGCGTCGCTCGTCAACGCATCCTGCAGGGCATTGGTTTTCGCCATGGCGGCAAGCAAACCCGGGGGCGGCGCGGTTTCTCCCTTCTTCAGTACATAAGCCATCTTTTGCCAATCGGTATTCAACCCCATGTAAGTGATTCCGAAATCGATGTGCAAGACATCTCCGGGCTCGATCACCAGCGATTCGGGGGCCACTCCGAGAAACCCGCGCGACATGTTGGCCTGCATTCCTTGCCGCTGCAAACGGATATCGGGTTGAAACCAAGTGGTGTAACGGCTGTGCCAGAGTTGGTCGTAAAGCCAACGCCGAATGTCGCCAACGCGCGTTTTGCCGGGCTGGATGACTTCATTGGATAGGGCGCGGCGCGTTAGAATTTCCGTCGCTAACACCATCTGCGTGTAGGTGTTGAACTCGTCCGGTATGCGCATCGACAGATAGTCTTCGATCAAATCCGTTGCGGGCACGAAACGCTTCGCCGCCTCGGGTCCCATGGCGTCAGCAAGAAAGTTGTAGCTGCTTAGAGTCAGGCTGCGGGTAACGCCGCGGTCGCCGCCGATTCCCAGTGCGATGGTTTTCGGTTGGTAAGTGTCGTACAGCTCTTTCAACGCTTCTTTCGGAGGGCGCGGATCGTCTGGAGTGACGAAGAAACGCTTTAAGCTCTCCTCTGCGTAGCCGGTCACCGCAAATTTTTTCAATCCTTGATCGCCAGCGTCCACAAACACAAAAATGTCCCGGTTGCCCGTGTAAACGCGAGGCGGTGCGACATACTCGGTCAATGGATCGTTATGAAACTCCTCGTTGACGACGATCCACATACCCACATTGTGCTTCCGCATCATCGGCAGGAGCAATGCGTGATGCTTCTCTAGCCAGCCCTCGCGCACTTCGATTTGCTCGGACCAGGACAACACAGGGGGCATTTTTTCTGTGGCGGGCTGTTGCGCGCGGGGCGCTGTGCCACTGAAAGTAAGCACGAATGCAAAGATGAGCGGCAACCGGGCTTTTGAATACATTCAGACTCCCTGGACAAACGCGCTATTTGAAAACGGAGCGACGGAATTCAGCACAATACGACGTTTTTTTGCTGGGAAGAAGTTGCCCGGCGAAATTGCGTAGGTTAAGGCGCCCGCCTCGGACGGCGGCCGCTACAAAGCCTTTTTCTAAATGAGTGCAGAGAATGTGGTTCCTGATCGCTATTATCTGTTCGCTGTTATCAGCAGCCTCAGCGATTGCCAAAATTCTCGGGATCCTCATTCGGGTCACCGAGATTGTCGTTGATGAGCACGGTGGACTGGCCGGTCAGTTCGAATCGCTTGCGGCACTTGTAACAGGCGACCAGGTCTTCCAGCCGCACCATGTAGGATGTCGCTTTCGCAAATTTGCGGCGGTCTTCCTCGCCTGCGCCGCGAGGGAGTTCCTTCCTCTTGCGGCAGACCTTCCAGCGGACCGGCGCTTCAAATTCGCCGCGGCAACTGGGGCATACCAGCTTGACCTTGCGTATCTCTTCCTTTTCCGTATAAAAGCTTCGTTCGTCCATTAGTCCTCGACGGTCTTGCTCAAAGTTTCGTCCATTGTAACAAATTCGAGCCCCAAATCGCTCCAGCGCGGGAGCCAGTATTCGAGCGCCGCGACGGTGCGAGCGCGGTCACCGTTCAGGTGCCGGTGATTCCCGTCGTGCAGGCAAAGAATGTCTCCAGTCGGTCCGCCACCATAGCCCGTGCCTGACGGCAGCTTCCTGCGAGCGTGTTCGGCAATCGGATTCATCCGTTTGATCAGCCATTCCACTGGCTTCACGCGCCAATCGCCGGGGATCAAAGTCCACATCACGGTCCGCATCGCCTGGCGTTGCACACTTTTGTTAAGCCACGGGCTGCGAAAGCCAAATGGCGGACGGAACCAGCGCGGCTCAACTCCGGCAGCCTGACGGATCGCGTCGGCACACCGCTTCAACTCTTCCTCGGTTTTCCGAGGGCCGCGCAGAAAAAGATTCGGGTGCGTATCAGTATGATTGCCGAGCGCATGCCCCCGCGCCAGAATTTCTTTTGTTAACTCGGGGCACTCGCGAACAAATTTTCCTACCAGAAAAAATGTCGCGCGGGCGTTGTGCTTCGCCAGCAGATCCAGCAACTTCGGCGTAATCGCGGGATTCGGCCCATCATCAAACGTGATCGCCAGTTTGTTCGGTGCCCGCGTGCAGCAAAATGTGCGTCCAAAGAGCTGCGCGCGCGGATAGGCGGCTCCATATGCAGTCAATCCGGCAAGCCCTGCGGCCATCGCTGCGGGCCCTTCAATCATCCATGAATCCATCGCCAGTATTCTGTCACGACAGGCGCGTCAACGCAGCAATTGGTGTATCGCGGTGACCGCGGCTACGCCGGCAGGCCCTTTCTGGCTTTAAGGTCGCTCAACAAGCGCTCGACTTCGGTGTCGCGGTCGAGGCGGTTCAGCTTTTCGGCTACGTCGTCGTTGAGCAGGTCCACTTCGGCGGAGGCGGTGGCTTCCGCGTGGTGC
>Ga0210403_10003142_pt1 | contig 14634 bp, 14 predicted proteins | sample IncBWC19MmetaG_FD_150863 | JGI IMG/M metagenome (GOLD analysis project Ga0210403, IMG submission 150863) | Forest soil microbial communities from Barre Woods Harvard Forest LTER site, Petersham, Massachusetts, United States - Inc-BW-C-19-M | ecosystem: Environmental > Terrestrial > Soil >... | reverse complement strand
CGGAGGCCCAGGCCGCGGCGCAGCGACAGGCCGACGAAGAGGCCAAGAGCAAGGCCGCCGCCGAAGCGGCCAGGAGCGAGGCGGCCGACGCCAAGGCCGCCGAAGCCGTCGAGACGGCGCTTCATCTCTCGCCGTCCGACCGCCAGCGCCTCCAGGTCGCGCTCACCGCGCTGGGCTTCGCGACCGGCGGCACGGACGGCGTGTTCGGACCGCGCTCGCGCGAGATGCTCGCGGCCTGGCAGAAGAAGAACGGCCGCGCCGCCACGGGATACGTTTCGGCCGAGACGCAGCGGGACCTGCTGCGCGACGCCCAGCCCGCCCTCGCCCGCTACGACGAGGAGCAGAAGAAGGCGGCGGATGCGCAGAACCAGGCCGCGGCGGCCGGCGCCGCACAGGGGGGCCCCGCGGCAAAGGGAGGATCGGGCCAATGCGACGGTTCCTACAGCTCGCAATGGTGCCGCGCCGCCTTCCAGGGCTTTCCGCCAAGCTGCTGGAACGTGCCGATGACGATCCGCAACGGCGCGATCTCCGGCAGCTGGACCTCGCCCCGCACCGCCGAGGAGCAGAGCTTCAACGGCCGTATCGGCCCGGCGGGCGAGGTCAGCATCACCTACAACGGCATCGGCACGCAGACCTATGTGAACCAGCACTTCACCGCGGCGCTCTCGGGAACGGTCGCGGGCGGCGTGCTGACGGCGAGCGGGCGCGCCAGCGCAAATGGCCGCGAATTCTCGGTGCGGGTCCAATGCCGTTAGCCTGGGTCCGCCTGGCTTGCGTGGCCGCCGCGTCGGTCGTCGGGTTGGCGGCGTCGTCCGCTGCCGAGGCCGCGTCGTTCGACGGCACCTGGTCAGTCCTGCAGGTCTGCGATTCAACCCAGGAAGGCGCGCGAGGCTACACCTGGCGCTATGACGCCGCGGTGAAGGACGGTCACCTGGTCGGTCACTACCGCAACAAGGGACAAAGTCCGTCGCTGACGCTGGAGGGGCAGATCAACCCCGACGGCACGGCCACGCTGGTCGGGGAAGGAATTTCGGCGGACTCCGACCACAATATCAAGTTCGCGCCGCCGATGAGCCCCATCTCGTTTCGCGTGGCCGCCAAGTTTGAAGCGACCGCGGGCACCGGCAACCGGCTGGGCGCGCGTAGCTGCAAGTTCACCTTCAGCAAGCATTGACGCCGCGCCAAAGGGTTAACCCTCCTGGCTGACGGCCCTCCCACCCAATAGTTACGGCCTTCCCTCCGACCAAGGTCCACCTTGCAGGCGTCAGGAAGGCCAGGACCGGGCGCCACGATGGGGGCCGGTCAAAAAAGACCGGGAGGACTTCGGTGATCGATGTTGCTGAAGGGGTAAGGACGGTCATCGCGTTGCACCTCGGTGCCGTGGAGACGGGAATGACCGAAGACGCCAAGCTCACCGAGCTTGGGGCTGACAGCATCGACCTCTACGAGGTCGTCATGTCGCTCGAGGAGAAATTCGACATCAGTATCAACGACCGGGACGTGCAACGTCTCGTCACGGTCGGCGACACGATTGCGTTCATCAAAGGCAAGGTCGGCTGATCGAGAGAAGCGATCCATTCGCCCGAGGGGAACATCCATGAACGTTCTGGGAGAATCGCATGCGGTGGCGCCCCAACCGGCGGCCCCGGACGATCGGCTGGCCTGTGAATTCTGCGGCCAAGGCAAGCTTGACCTGATCGATGAGCGGCCGGATCCGATTTTCGGAGTGCTGGGTATGACCTGCCAGACGTTGAAGTGCGACTTTCTCGAGTGTGGCAAGCTCACATTCGCCTGACACCGCCGGCTCACAACGCGTGTGGAGGTTGCGTGATCCGGAAGGCACCATGTCCCGCCCTGCACAATTCAGCTCACTGAACAAGAAGGCCTTCCTCGCTGCACTCGACCGCATAGCGGCGGCCAACCGCGAGCCTTCGCCGGAGGAAGCGGGGTGTCTTTTTAGTGCACTGGGGGCGATGGCAAGCGGCAACGAGCGTTCGGCCGCGCAATGGATTGCCCGGTGCCAGCATGCTGATTTGCGGCAGCAGCACTCTTGGAGGGCGCCAGCACGCCTTACCGTCGATGGGCTTCGCGACGCACTTGTCGAACTGACGCGGATCGGGAACATCAATGGACGTGCCGCCGGAATGCAATGATGCGGCCGCTACGCTGTCGCCCCGTGATGATCGACCGAGTTGCTCATGGTGCGGTCGAGGCAAACTCGTCCCTCGGCGAGCGACTTGCGCTCCTCCAGTCGAAGCCGCGGGTCGCGGTGTGGAAGGCGCCTCCGGCGGGCACAGCCGGCCTTCGATCGTGAACGCGCGCTTCAGGATGAACCAGTGCGTCCAACGGGTAACGTGCCTGACACAGTGAGGCGTTATCATTCCGTAACGTGTCTGCATCGATGTCCCGAGCTTGAGCCTTCGGCTCCCATGAATGGCCGTCCTGTCGGATAATTCCAGGTCGTTCCGCGCCGTCGTCGGGCGCCATGGCTCGTCGCTGGCGTGCGGCCTGTTCGTCCTGTCGGTCGTGCTCGGCGCCGCTCTCGATCGAAGCCTGCCGCTCGCGGTCTATCTGCTGAGCTTCTGGCACTACTATCTCTATTGGCTCGCCTTCGCCTTCGGCGGAATGGCGTTCGACGTGTTCAAGCGCGATGCCGTCGCCATGAAGACCGTCTCGGTCGCCGCCCTGGCCGTGGTCTATCTCGCCACCCCGCTCGACCTCGCCTCCCTGGTCGTCATCGCCGGCGGCATCCTGCTGAACGTCCGGGCGGCGGCGGCGCTCGGGATCGACCGGACCTATTACGGCGCCGAGGTGGCCGGCCTGCCGCCGCGGAGAATTACCGCCTTTCCCTATTCGCTGACCAACCATCCGATGATCCTGGGAAACGTCGCGGCCTTTGGCGGCACCCTGATCAACCCGGCGTTCCGGCAGCACTGGTGGCCACTGGCCGGCCTGCATGTCGCCCTGAACATCGGGCTGCTCGCCATGGAGCTGGCCGGCCCGCGGCGCCGCCGCGCCGTGCGGCTGGGCGGCGGCCTCGCCTTCGCCGGGGTCCTGTGCGGCGCGGCCTTCGCCGCCCTGGGATCCGGAACGGAAGCGACGCTGCCGATCGCGTCAATGGCCGCGGCGGCCGTCGCCTGCGCCTGGACGCTCTATCGCTGCTATGCGTCACCCGCCTCGCCGCCGGCGTTCCAGGCCGGCGAAGGCCTGCACCAAACCGCAAGGAGAATCCCGTGAGCAGCACACTGAAATGGGCCGGCGGACGCACGGAGTCCGGAGCGAGGGTCCGTGTTTCACGGCACTTTCCCGCGACGGTCGGCCGGTTCGACGAGCGCGCCGAGCGGGCCGTGATCGACGGGCTGACCCGATGGGTCGAGGAGCGCTATCGCGAGGACCTGGCCAAGCGGCCGTCCATGCATGTCTATATCCGCACCCTGCCCGAGCCCGTGATCGAACAGGTCGACCGCCTGCGCGACAGCCCGCGCATTCGCTCCCTGATCGGGGCCCAGGTCCCGGCGGGCAGCGTCGTGGCGCCGATGAAGCACACCGACGAGCTCTACGTGTCGCACTACAACAAGGACCAGGGCGGCGATCAGGGCCTGTTCGACCGGCATTACGACGGCAATCTGCGCTTCCTGTCGTCCAGCGTGGTGGTGCGCGCCCTGATCTACCTGCAGTCCGACGCGACCTACAAGGTCGTGTTCGACGACAGCCGGCTCGAGAAGGCGTTCGCGACCTACGATTTCGGGCTGATGGACTTTCACCGCGAGCTGCATTGGGTCGAGGGGCAATACAACCCGGCCGACCGCCAGCGCATCCTTCTCAAGTGCAACTACCTGGTCACGCGCCGCGGCGCCGCCCTGCTGGGGCGGGCGGCCCTCGCCGCCAACACCGGGGTGTTCTACGTCGTGAAGTCGGCGATGGAATACTCCAAGAGTCCCCGCACGCCGCCCCAGGTCGTGGTCGGACTCCTGTGCAATCTCTTCCGCCTGCTGAACAACATCCACCCCTTGATTCCGCTGGCGTTGATCGCCGCCGTCGCCGCCGCGCTCGGCTGGGCGATCGCACGCCTGCTGGCCTGATTGGCTGGACGCTCATCTTTGCTCGGGGCGCACCCGTCTCTTTACCGTAACGGCAACGCGGTACGTTGGTAACTGGTGTGCAACGAACGACGCGGCCCCCTACGCCAACCGGCCTCGCCTCCCCCTCCAAAAACAAGGAAAGCATCCATGAGCGGTTTCTTGAACGAACTGAAAGTGCAGCGTTGGGACGATCATCGCTACTATCATCACAGCAGGGTCAACCAGGCGCTTCACTTCGCGAGCGCGACCAGCTTCCTCTGCGCCTATGTGGTGGCGTTCTCGGATCCGGCGATGGCCGCGCTGATCGGCTGGCTGATCGCCATGACCAGCCGCCAGGTCGGCCACCTCATCTTCGAGCCGCGCGGCTACGACCAGGTCAACCAGGCGACCGACGACTACAAGGAGGAGATCAAGGTCGGCTACAACATCAAGCGCAAGCTCGTGCTGCTGGCCGTGTGGGCCGCCTCGCCTCTCCTGCTGGTGCTCGATCCGACCTTGCTCGGGGTCTTCGTCCCCCATGCCAACACGGCCGAGCTGGTCAGGCATGTCGGCCAACTCTGGCTGGTGGTGGGGCTGGGCGGGATCGCCTTCCGCGCGGTCCAGCTGTTCGTCCTGAAGGATTTCCGGACCGGACTGGTGTGGGCCACCAAGATCGCCACCGATCCCTTCCACGACATCAAGCTCTACCACCGCGCGCCGCTCCATCTCCTGGCGGGCAAGCGGGCCGCCGGCGCGGTCTCCCACCCGCTCCCCGAAGCCCTGTGCGAGGAAATCGTCGAGGAACTTCCCGTCGAGGCCTCAAAGGCGGGCGTCTAGAGGGCGGCTGCCGACGAGGTCGGGTCGACGCCGGCCGGGCAAACGCGGGGCGATGGCCGCGCCCAGCATCTCGCGCAGGATACGGCGCTTGATGGCCCGGTCGCTGCCGAGCGCGCCGGTCTCCCACCAGCCGTCGCGGCGCATGGCCTCGGCGGCGGCCAGAAAGCGCTCGGCGACGGCCTCGAAGTCGGCATCGCTGAAATTCAGGCTGAAGACCAGCCGGCCGGTGCCGACCCAGCTCAAGGCCAGGCCGTGGGCCTTGAGGTAATATTGCAGCATCCAGTTGTAGCGCGACGATCGGGTGTGGCAGACGGTCCAGATCGACGACAGGTGCGCGACCTGCAGGGGCAGGCCGCGCTCGGCCAACCGTCGATTGAGCGAGGCCGCCCGCCTCGCCCAGGTAGCATCGAGATCGCGATAGAGGTCCCGCATCTGCTGCCCCTCGAGATGGAGCAGGAATTCGTTCATCGCCGCCATGACGTAGGGATGAGAGTTGAAGGTCCCGCGCGCGCAGCAGATGTCGGCGGGGTGGTCCTCGCGAAAGCGCTTCATGAAGCGGTGGGGACCGCACACGACGCCGACGGGAAGACCGCCGCCCACCGTCTTGCCGTAGGTCACGATATCGGCCGCGACGCCGAAATATTCCTGGGCGCCGCCCGGCGCCAGGCGGAAGCCGACGAAGACCTCGTCGAAGATCAGCACGATGCCGCGCTCGCTGCAGATCGCGCGCAGCTCCTTCAGCCAGGCCGCGTAGGCCGCGCGATCGACGCTGGCATCGGGCCGGCTGTGGACCAGGGTGGTGTCGGCGGGCGCCCCGATGTTGGGATGCAGCGCCTGCAGCGGATTGACCAGCACGCAGGCGATGTCGCGGCGGCGGCGCAGCACGGCCAGGGTGGCGCCGGACATTTCGGCCAAGGTGTAGGTGTCGTGGGCCGGCACCGGATTACCGACGCCGGGTTGAACGTCACCCCACCAGCCGTGATAGGCGCCGCAGAAACGTACCAGATGGGAGCGCCGCGTGTGGTAGCGGGCGAGGCGAACGGCCTGCATGACCGCTTCCGTGCCCGACATGTGGAACGAGATCTCCTGCTTGCCGGAAATCCGGGCCAGGCGCGCCACGTTGTCGGCGACCAGCGACGGGTAGGAGCCCAGCACCGGGCCGAGCGCGCCGACCCTGCGGGCGCCGCGCTCCATGCAGCCTTTGTAGAAATCGTAGCCCAGCAGGTTCACGCCGTACGACCCGGTAAGATCGTAGAAGGCGTTGCCGTCGAGATCGGTGACCTGGACGCCGGTCGACGCGGCGAGAAACGAACCGGCGGGCAGATGCGTCTTCACGGCGGGGCTGAAGGGGAAGGGCACGCGGTAGCTTTCGGTGAATTGCAGGTCGGATATGTGGGGGGCCGCTTCGGCCGTCTGGTCGAGCGTCCGCATGCTCGTCGTCGCCGAGCGGCGCGACAGGCGCTCGAAGGCGGCGCGGCGGCGGTCCGCGACCTCGGCCGTGGCGTCGTCGGCGGAGAAGAAATGGGCGTCGTCGAAGGCATAGCGCGGCACCAGCGCCGCGATGCGGCGGGAGAGGCGCGCATGCCCGGCCAGGGAACGATGCTTGGCGCGCGACAAAGCAACCCTTGCCCGCAGCTTCACGCCCAGCATCACCATCAACAGGCCTGCCAGCATGAGCGCGGCAACCGACCAGGCATCCAGTATCAAGGCCATCGACCTTCCCTAGCCTCCTCGGTGGCGACATGAGCCTGCGTTCGGAACTCGCGAGGATCGTCCAGCAGGAAGACATCAACTTTCTGCTGACGAACCGGATTCCCCGGCGGCTCGTCACGCGGTTTCTGGGGTGGTTCAGCCAGATCGAAAATCCCGTCGTGGCGCGGGCGTCGATCGGGGTCTGGCGCCTGTTTGCCGATCTCGACCTCAGCGACGCCAGGCTGCGGTCGTTCAAGAGCCTGCATGCCTGTTTCACGCGCGAGCTCAGGCCGGGCGCGCGTCGGATCGATGGCGATCCGCGGGTGCTTACAAGCCCTTGCGATGCCATCGTCGGCGCCTGCGGCGCGGTTGACGGCACTCGGGTGCTTCAGGCCAAGGGCTTCCCGTACGCGCTGCAGGACCTGCTGGTCGATCCGGCGTTGATCGAGGCCTATCGCTGCGGCCAGTACGCGACCTTGCGGCTCACCTCGAGCATGTACCACCGGTTTCATGCGCCCTATGACGGCACGGTCGAGCACGTGACCTACATTTCGGGCGACACTTTCAACGTCAACCCGATCGCGCTCCGGCGCGTGGCCGGGCTGTTCTGCAAGAACGAGCGGGCCGTGATCCGGACCAGGCTCGACGGGACCGGTCACCTGGTGACTCTGGTGCCGGTTGCGGCCATTCTCGTCGCCAGCATTCGCCTGCATTTTCTCGATGTGGTGATGAACATGAACTATCGCGGCGCCGCGGAGATCGACTGCGACGCGCCCGTCAGGAAGGGCGACGAGCTCGGCTGGTTCGAACATGGCTCGACGATCATCGTGTTTGCGCCGCCAGGATTCCGCCTCTGCCACGATATCCGCGAAGGCACCCCTATCCGGATGGGCAGCGCGCTCATGCACTTGCCCTGACGATGCCTCGGCCGGCCGTCAGGTCGCGGCAGACAGGCATCCGTTCTCTGTATTGAAGCCGTTGCGTCCCGGTGACGCTGTCGTGTCAATAGGATGACATACGTTCAGCCGGGCGATTCTGCGCCACGTGGCGCCTCAGAGATCGACCCTCTCCTCGGCGAGAGACTTGCGCTCCTCCATGTTGAACCGCCCGGCATAGATCGGCCGCTCGCCGGTCGACGGGCCGGGATACTGCACGATCAGGATCTCGCCGCCGCTCTCGGTATGGAACACGCCCTCGAAATGCGGGTCGGGGTGGTAGAGCATCGTGCCCGGCGGGCACAGCCGGCCGTCGATCGTGAACTCGCCCTTCAGGATGAACCAGACCTGGGCGAAGCCATGATAGTGCTCGGGATGATGGGCGCCCGGCTCCAGCCTCAGGATGCCGGCATTGGGCGCGGTCGGCTGCTCGGGGCTGGGATGGAACAGCATCTTGCCGGTCTCGCCCGGCCAGCGGATGGTCTCCCAGTCGATCTCGTCGAGATGGCGCACCTGGTAGGGCAGATGATCGCGCCGCGAGGGCTCGCGCGCGGTGGCGAGCGCGGCATTGGCAGCCGCCGTGTCGGGAACGTGCTTGCTCATGGCCTCTCCTCCTCCTTCTCGACGTTCCCGGCGGGGCGCCAAGGCCCTTCCGCCAGGCTCCGGCACCCGGGAGGCCGACAGCCTGCCTGCAGACGAGTCGCGAGGTCCATTGCTGTTCCCGGCCGGCGCCGGGACCGGCTAGGCGTGCCGTCCGTTCTGCTTCGCGGGGCGTTTGCGCGCGGCGGTCCTGATCGGCGCCTTCGGCCGCGGCGCGGCGTGCAGCATCCGCCTGACCGCCGCTCCCCAGGCTGGATTGAGCTTTTCGGCAACAGGTTTGTTCAAGGCTGTGGCCGGCATCAAAACCTCCCTTGCTCGCGTGATCGGTGAAACGCCGGAACGATGGGCTTGGCGAGGACTTCGCTTTGGGCGCGCGACAGGCCAAGCCGGGCACCGAGCCTGACTCCGCCGTCCGGGCGGCGCAAGGGTCTCGCGGGCGAAGCGATCGCGCAGCTCTTCCATTTCGGATGGTCCATGGCCGACGGTGGCGGGCATGGCATGCTCCCTGCTTTGTCCAGGCATCGGAAGCGCGACCCGAGCGGCTTGCTCGATCGAGGTTGACCAATGTTTCACATGGGCTGGTTCGTCGGCCGGGGCTATTCGGTTCATGCCTGGAACCAGCCCTGGTCGGGCACCATTGGCACCGACTACATGCGGCCCGACCTCTACATCGACCTCGTGCAGGCCATGGAGCGGGCCTGCTTCGACTACGTGATGATCGAGGACGGCTCCTTTGTGCCCGACGCCTACACGGGGTCGCCGGAATGGTACCTGCACAACGCCTATACGGTGCCCAAGCACGATCCGATGCCGCTGGTTCCCCTGCTGGCGCAGGCAACGAGCCGTCTCGGCATCGTCGCCACCATGACCACGGGCTTCTACCCGCCCTACCTGGCAGCGCGCCTCGGCGCGACCCTCGATCACCTCACCCAGGGCCGTGTCGGCCTCAATCTCGTGACGGCGCATAACGACCGGACGGCGCAGAATTTCGGTCTCGAGCGCCACCACGAGCACGACCTGCGCTACGAGATCGCCGACGAGTGGATCCAGGTCGTCGACAAGCTCTGGCAGTCGTGGGAACCCGACGCCGTCGTGGCCGATCCGGAAACCGGCATGTATGCCGATTTCCGCAAGGTCCATCCGATCGATTTCGTCGGCAAGTACTTCAAGTCGCGCGGCCCGCTCAACATGCCGCCCGGCCCGCAGCGCCGACCGGTGATCTGCCAGGCCGGACTCTCGCCGGCCGGTCGCGCGTTCGCGGCGAAATACGCCGACACCATCGTGGCCGTGGCGCGCGGCGTGGAGGCCGCAAAGCGTTATCGCGACGACGTGCGCGCCCGCCTGGCCGGGCACGGCCGCCATCCCGACGACTGCAAGGTGATGTTCTCGGCGAGCATCGTGCTCGGCGAGACCGTGGAGGAGGCCAAGGCGAAGAAGGCGCGTGCCGACGCAGCGCTTGTCAGCAACCTCGAGCCGCGGCTCGCCTTCCTGTCCTTCCTGAGCGGCATGGATTTCTCCAAGCTTCCCCTCGACGAGCCGCTGGAAGCGGTCAAGACCAACGCCTCGCGCGGGCTGACCCTGCTGCTGACGAGCGGCACCGGCCGGAGCACGCTCCGCGAGATGCTGACCGATCCGTCCAGCGGCGGCATCGATTTCGTCGGCACGCCCGACAGCGTCGCCGCCGAAATGGGCGAGGCGGCGCAGGAGATGGGCGGCGACGGCTTCATGATCACCGAGGGCGTGACCCGCCGCGCCATCAGCGAGATCACCGATGGCCTCGCGCCGGCGCTCAGGCGACGCGGCCTGATCCGCACCGGCTACCCGCACAAACTCTTTCGCGACAACCTCGTGGCGTTCTGATCCAGCCGCGGCAGGGCCATCGCTTATGGCGATTTCCGTCGAGACGACGGAAATCGCCGTTTTTGATCTCCATGCAAGTCACTTTCCCGGTTGGCAAGATCCTTGCAGGACTGTTCCCGAACGGCCGAAAGATTATTGCCCGATGACGCGTGCCCTCGAGCTCGGAATATTCCTGCCCAATGCCAAGGGCGGCGGCGTCATGGCGACAGGGGCGCCGCCGCAATATTTCCCGACATGGGAACTCAACAAGAAGAACTCCCTGATCGCGGAGGCCGCAGGGTTCGACTTCCTCCTGTCCATGGTCAAGTGGCGCGGCTTTGGCGGCGTCACCAACCACTGGGACTACTCCCTCGAATCCTTTTCACTGATGTCGGCGGTGGCGGCGGTGACGTCGCGCATCCAGCTCTACGCCTCGGTCGCCATTCCGACCATGCACCCGGCGGTCATCGCCAAGATGACGACGACGATCGACGAGATCAGCAACGGCCGGTTCGGCGTGAACATCGTCTCGGGCTGGAACAAGTTCGAATACCTGCAGATGGGCCTGTGGCGCGGCGACGATTATTTCGGCTATCGCTACGACTACGCAGCGGAATACCTGGAAGTGCTGCGCAAGCTGTGGCGCACCGGCCGGACGTCGCACGAAGGTCGCTTCTTCAAGCTCGACGACTGCAAGTCGTTGCCGCAGCCGTCGCGGACCATTCCGATCGTCTGCGCCGGCCAGTCCGACCGCGGCATCCAGTTCACGGCCGAGCACGCGGACTTCAGTTTTCTCGGCGGCCAGGACGACAGCCTGGCCGATCTCGGCCGCCTCAACGAAAAGCTGCAGGCCGCCGCGAGGGCGCACGGCAAGACGGTGGGCGCCTATGTGCTGCTGACGGTGATCGCCGAGGAAAGCGACGCGGCGGCCTTCGCGCTGCGCGACCACTTCATCGCGACCAGCGATCGCGCGGCGATGCAGGAGTGGTCGGGAAACGCCGGGCAGGATTTCTCCCGCGCCACCTACAAGGATCTCGCGGTCCAGACCTTCATGGCGATCCCCTATGTCGCCGGGTCCTACGCCACCGTGGCGGCCTACCTGGATGGCCTGGTCGACAACGGGATAGCCGGCGTCTGCTTCATCTTCCCCGACTACGAAAACGACCTGCAGAAGATCGTCGACCATGTCCTCCCGCTGCGCAGGTATCAGGGACAGAGGCTGGTCGCCTGAAGAGCGTCACGCGCCGCAAGGAGTCGATTGAGTTTGGGCGCAAGAGTGGGTATGGACGCGGCACCGTGGCGAGAGGAGATCTCTTCAGAATGGCCTCGAGCCGATCTGCCAAGGTCGTGCGACGCCGGCGTTCGACGGGGCGCGTGCGCCGCGACGCTGTCCGGCCGACCGACGATGTTCCCGCCCTCGGCCGCCGGTTGCGCTACTTTCGTCGCATCAAGAAGCTCACCTTGCACGATCTCGCCAAGGGCGCGGCGTGCTCGGCCAGCCTGCTGTCGCGCATCGAGAACGATCGCACGACTCCCTCGCTGACCACGCTCCACCGGCTGTGCCGGGCGCTCGATATCAGCGTCGCGGCCTTGCTGACGGAGGCCGAGGAACAACCCTGCGTGGTCTACGGCCCGGCCGAGCGGCCGCGCCACGCCGGCAGCGGCATCGTCGAGGGCGACGGCAGCACCGCCGAGAGCCTGGTGCCGTTTGCCAATGTCAGGCTGCTTGAAGGCTTCGTCATCAGCCTAGCCGCCAACCGCAAGATGTGCGGTCCGTTCGAGCATGACGGCGAGGAGGTCGGCTATGTGCTCGAGGGCGAGCTCAAGCTGATCGTCGGCGGAAAGTCCTACCTTATCGCCGAGGGCGGCAGCTTCTTCTTCCGCTCCGACCTGCCCCATTCCTATGGGGCCAGCGGACGGCGCGGCTGCCGGGTGATCTGGATCAACACGCCGCCGACATTCTAGGGCGCCGATCTCAGGCATCGAGCACGGTCTCCTCGCGCTCGACCAGGCGCAGGAAGCGCTGGGTGCGCTCCTCCTTCGGATTGTCGAGCACCTCGGCCGGCGTGCCCTGCTCGACGATGGTCCCCTCGTCCATGAAGACGACACGGTCGGCGACCTCGCGCGCGAAGCGGATTTCGTGGGTGACGACGATCATCGTCATGCCGGCTTCGGCCAGCCGGCGGATCACCGCGAGAACCTCGCCGACCAGCTCGGGGTCCAAGGCCGATGTCGGCTCATCGAACAGCATCAGGCGCGGCGAGATGGCGAGAGCCCGGGCGATGGCGACGCGTTGCTGTTGGCCGCCGGAAAGACGGTGCGGCAGATGATCGGCGTGGCGCGCCAGGCCGACGCTCGCCAACAGGCTGAGGGCGAGATTGCGCGCCTTCTTCGGATCCTCGCCATAGACCTGGATCGGCGCCTCGCTGATGTTCTGTACCGCGGTGAAGTGATTGAACAGGTTGAACTGCTGGAACACCATGCCGATGCGGGCATCGGCGCGGGCCTTGGCGAGATCGCCGACCGGGCGCATCGAGGGGCCGTGCTTCTCGTATCCGACATACTGGCCGTCGATCTTGATGTCGCCCCAGTCGACATGCTCGAGATGGTTGATGAGGCGCAGGAGCGTGCTCTTGCCGGAGCCGCTCGGGCCGATGATCGTCACCACCTCGCCGCGCCTGACGGTGAGGTCGAGATTGCGCAGGACCTCGCGGCCGCCATAGGACTTGCAGACGTTGTAGCAAACGACGAAGGGTCGGCCCTCGTCGTCGGCTTGGGGCGCATTCGCCGCCAGCAGATGCTCGCGCCACAGCAGCCCGTGCGCCGATCGTTCGGCCGCCGTCTCGGGCCGAGGCGCCGCGAGGACCGGCGCTGTGCCGCCGACACCGGCGGGAGGAGCGGCAACCCGACCGGGAAGCCAGGACGGGCCCCATCCGACGAACCGCCGCCAGCTTGACGCGCCGCGCACCGAGGGCTCGAGCTCGTGGTTGAAGCGGTGCTCGAGGAGCGACTGAAAGAGCGAGATGGCGCTGGTCAGCATCAGGTAGATCACGCCGGCCGCCGCAAAGACGGTGAAGAACTTGAAGTTCTGGCCGACGATCTGCTGGCTGCGGAAGGTCAACTCGTTGACGAAGATGACCGAGGCGATGGAGGTGCCCTTGATCATGCCGATGGAATCGTTCGCCATGCCGGGCAGGATGGCGCGCATGGCCTGCGGCAGGATGATCCGGCGCAGCGCCAGCAGCGGCCCCATGCCGAGCGACGCCGCCGCGACCGTCTGGTTGCGGTTGACCGACAGGATGCCGCCGCGAATGATCTCGGCGCTGAAGGCGGCCTCGTTCAGGGCGAAGCCGATGACCGCCGTGGTGAAGGTATCGAGCTTGATGCCGATACCGGGCAGGGCATCATAGAGAAAGACCAGCTGCAGAAGCTGAGGGGTGCCGCGCACGAACCAGATATAGATCCAGGCGATCACACGGATCGGCGCGTATGACGACAGGCGCATGAGCGCCAGGCCGAGGCCAAGCACGACGCCGCCGGCCATGGCCAGCACCGAAATCTGCACGGCAAGCAGCGCGCCTTCCCAGAGGAAGGGAAGGACGACGTAGCCCAGAAGCTCGCCCAGCCAACCCGCGTCGCCCTGGCCGACCGGCGAGCCGCCGCCGGCGAGCTGAGACAATGTCGCGCCGGGAGCGCCCTGGCCGCCGCTTCGATTGTCGCAGCCCAGCAGGAACAGGCCGAGGCAGAGGGACACGACAAAAAGCGCAAGCCGGCCTTTCACGACGTGTCGCCCTCAAGAGTGCCTTCAGCGCTGGATCGCGATGGGCTGCATCAGCGTGGGATCGAGCTTGTACTGCTCGTAGATCTTCTTCTGGACACCCTCGGCCTGCAGCACGGTGAGCGCGTCGGCGATTGCCTTCAGAAGATCCTCGTTGCCCTTCTTCATGGCGACCCCGATCTTGAAATCGCTGACCACCTTGAAGCCGCGCTGGAATACGGTCGGGTTGTTCTCGGAGAGCTGATCGACGATCGCCAGGTCGCTCAGAAGGATGTCGGCACGGTCGTTCTGGATCAGGCGGGTTCCGGCCGGAATGTCGGGATAGGTCAGGATGTTGATGGTTGGCTTGCCGGCTGCCTTGCACTTCTCGCTTTGGTCGCGGAACGCCGCTTCCTCGACCGTCCCCAGGCCGGCCGTCGCCGTGAGGCCGCAGACGGCATCCATGCCGGTGATCTTCTTCGGGTTGCCCTTCTTCACCAGCGCGCCCGTGCCGGCAAGCATGTAGATGACGTAGTCGACCTGCTTGGCGCGCTCGGTCGTGAAGTAGAGGTTGTCCCACATGACATCGGCCTGGCCGGCGATCACGGCCGGCAGCAGACCGGACCAGCCGCCCAGCTTGAACTCGAACTGGCCGCCGATGCACTTGAAGGCGGCGCGCACCATGTCGGCATCGGCACCGATGATGTTGTTGAAATCCTTGGGGTCGCGATAGCTATAGGGCGGACTCTCGCCGTCCTGCCCAATGATCACCTTCTTGCCGACGAGGCTCGGATACTTGGCCGCGAGCTTGTCCGGCTCGCATTTCGGCGGGTCCGCCGCCCGCGCTGCCGGAACCGTGCCCAGCAGCACGGCCGAGCTGCCCAGGACCACTGCAACGGCGAAAAGCAACTTG
>Ga0210403_10003141_pt1 | contig 14638 bp, 14 predicted proteins | sample IncBWC19MmetaG_FD_150863 | JGI IMG/M metagenome (GOLD analysis project Ga0210403, IMG submission 150863) | Forest soil microbial communities from Barre Woods Harvard Forest LTER site, Petersham, Massachusetts, United States - Inc-BW-C-19-M | ecosystem: Environmental > Terrestrial > Soil >... | reverse complement strand
TCTGAAAGAGCATCTTGTGAATTGCGCGCGCACATTTATTTTTTCCACCGCGCTGCCGCCGTATTTCGCTGCACAAATCCTGGCGGCCATGCGTCTCGCTGAAGGCATGGACGCGGATCGCGCCTCACTTCTTCACCGCGCAGCAACGCTTCGCGCGGCTCTGCAATCGGAAGGCTTCGACACCGCCGGCACCGCCAGCCAGATTGTCCCGGTCGTCCTCGGCCACAATGACGCAACAGTCGATGCCGCTGAGCATCTCCAACGCGACGGGTTTGCTGTTCGCGGCATTCGTCCACCCACAGTGCCCGAAGGCGGTTCACGCTTGCGCCTCTCGCTAACCACCCGCATCTCGCAAGAAGAGCTTTCGCGACTCGTGAGATCACTGGTCGCCTGGTGCTCGCGCCAATCTTCGTTTGCCCATGCGAGGCACGCATGAGGCGGCATTTTTTCATCACCGGCACGGACACCGGCGTCGGTAAGACCACTCTCGCTGCGTTGCTCTGCGCGGCGCTCGACGCGATGTATTGGAAGCCGATTCAGACCGGCACGCTTGAAGGCTCCGACCGCGTCACGGTGATGCGCCTTGCGGGCATCGGCACCGACCGCACACTCGATGAAGTTTACAAATTCGTACCACCGGTGTCGCCGGACCTTGCGGCGCGCTGGGCTGGCGTCGAAATCGATTTGAACCGCATCACTCTGCCAGCGAGCCTCATCAACGACTGGCTGGTTGTCGAGGGCGCGGGCGGCGTCCTGGTGCCCATCAATCCCAAACAATTCATGCTGGACATGATGGTGAAGTTCAAGCTGCCAGTGATTCTTGCCGCTCGCAGTGGGCTGGGCACTATTAATCACACGCTGCTAACGCTTGCCGCGTTGCATGCCGCAGAACTTCCGGTTCATGGCGTGGTGCTAATCGGTGATCAGAACCGCGAAAACCGAGAAACCATCGAAAAATTCGGCCACGTCCGCGTCATTGGCGAAATTCCCAAGCTGCCCAATCTTCACCGCACTGCGCTGATGCAGGTTTTCCTGAATCACTTCGACCGCTCAGCTTTCGCGCAATGAGTTCGCCGCTGCAAATCTGGCACCCGTTCTCGAACTCCGTCCTCGATCCTCCGCCGTTGCATGTCACGAAAGCCGAAGGCGCAGTGCTATACACTGCCGATGGCCGACAGATTATTGATGCCATCTCATCCTGGTGGGTCAATCTTCATGGTCACGCCAATCCCCGAATCGCCGCCGCCATCGCCGCGCAGGCACGCAAGCTGGAGCAAGTTATTCTCGCCGGTTTCACTCACGACGCTGCCGAAGAACTCGTCACGCGGTTGCGCAAGTGGGTTCCGCGTGAACTGACGCATCTTTTTTTCTCCGATGATGGCTCAACAGCGGTGGAAGTTGGCCTGAAACTTGCCGTCCAGCATTTTCAGAATTTACCGCGCTCCGAAAAAATCGAAATCGTCGCGCTCGAACATGGCTACCACGGAGACACAGCCGGCGCGATGTCCGTCAGCGACCAATCGGCGTTCACGCAGCCGTTCCAGTCCATGCGGTATCCGGTGCATCGGGTTCACTCCGCTTACTGCTATCGCTGCCCGGTCGGTTTGAAGCGGGAGTCTTGCCATATCGAGTGCGTGCAGAAACTGGAACACCTCCTGGATGAACGCGCCGAGAAGATCGCCGCCGTCATTGTTGAGCCATTGCTGCAAGGGGCGGGCGGCATGATCGTTCACCCGGTCGAATTCCTGCAGAAAATCCGCGCGCTCTGTACAAAGCACGACGTCTTTCTTATTACTGACGAAGTGCTCACCGGCTTCGGCCGTACCGGAAAAATGTTTGCCTGCGACCTGGCCAATATAACGCCGGACATCATGTGCGTCTCGAAAGGCATCACTGGCGGCTTCCTGACGATGGGCGCGACGCTTTCGACCGATACGGTCGAATCCGCATTTCGCAGCGAGAATCGGCTGCACTCCTTCTATCACGGCCATTCCTACACCGGGAACGCGCTGGCCTGTGCCGCAGCCAACGCCAATCTACAGATTTTCGACGACGAGCCCGTTTTCGATCGGATTCGCAGCATCGCGAAAATTCACGCCGAGCGCCTCGCGCAGCTCCGCGACTTGCACCAGGTCGGTGACACCCGGCAGCTTGGCAGCCTCGGTGCCCTGGAACTCCGCGTCGACGATCCCGGGTACCTATCCGGCCTTCGCCCCAAGCTCTACAATTTTTTCCTCGAGCGCAGCGTTCTACTGCGGCCCCTCGGCAACATTGTTTACGTCCTTCCGCCGTATATCATTTCGCCCGACCAGCTTCACCGTGTCTACGACGTCATCACCGAAGCTATCCAAACCCTTCTCTGACCAACGCCGTGGCTCTGTTAAACTGAGTTCACTTTCGGAGGTTTTCTTGCCCTTCCAGCTCAGTGCCTGGAAACAAAAAATTGTCGGCTTTGCAGGAGCTCTCGGAGCACCGGGGCTTTTCCTCATTTCGTTTCTAGATTCCTCAGTGCTCACCTTTCCCGTAATCAACGATCTTCTGCTGATCGAACTCTCCATCGAGCACCCCGCGCGCATGCCGCTCTATGCGCTGATGGCCGCAACCGGCTCGGTCCTGGGCTGTGTGCTGTTGTATTTCATCGCGCGAAAGGGAGGGGAAGCGTTCTTTCACAAAAAGGCGGGCCACCGTGCCGCGGCCATTCGTCATTGGGTTGAAGAAAATGGCTTCCTCGGCATGCTCGTCGCCGCGCTGCTTCCGCCGCCCACACCATTTAAGTTTTTTGTGTTTGCTGCCGGGGTGTTCGAAGTCCCGCTCTGGAGTTACACGTCCGCCATTACGCTGGCGCGCCTGATCCGCTATTTCGGCATCGGCTATCTGGCAATCCGCTACGGAAATGACGCGCTACCGTACCTCAAGAACCACAAGCTTGAAGCCACAGTCGTGATAGTCCTATTCATCCTGCTCAGCTACCTGATCTCTCGGGTAATCCTCCACCACAAGCCGGAGCAGTCCGCATAGTCTTCTGTACCACAACCATTTCTGGTTGTGCGCGTATACTCTTGCTTCTCTCAGAATGCCGCCTAAGGTCGGAACTTAACAAATCACCGCAGATGCACTTCGCTCGACCAGCGAATCTCCTGGCTTGTCACTTGCCCTTTCCGATCCAGCAGAACTCTCACTGCGACTGCAAAGCGTTTTTCTTCTTCCGCAACATCCCGGGCATCCCGTATCGCCACTTGCGTTCCGTCCTCTGTTGCTCCGACACTCGCCTTTGGAAACCGCGCCGCTTTCAGGAATTTCTTCACGGCCTCCGTCCGCTCCGCCGCTTGCAGGAAAATAGAATCTTCCGGCTTGTGAACGCACAATCCGCTTTCGGGATCGAAGTGGGAGCTCGTCGCCGGCACGCTGATCGAACAAACCTGCGTACTGGTTTCCACCACGCCCCGCCAATTCATCAGCGAAATGGGATCTGCAAATGCCGCCAATCGCCGCGGCGATTCCCCTCGATAGTTATGCGCATCGAGCTGCGCAACCGCATTCGCATGCAACGTTGCGCGTGCCCCGACATAAATCAACACGAGGGCCAAAGCCGCAATCGCGCCGTTGCGCCCGCGAGGAGCCGTGGCTTTTGTCCCAATTTCGGAACCGACCAGTCCGAACAGCTCCGGCAACAGAATCCCAGCCAACAACAGCGCCAGAATCCACGGGTCCACCCCCGGTAGCCAATCCGATGCAAATCGGGTCGCCCGCCACGGGCAGAGCAAAGCAACGCCCGCAGACGTGCTCAAGTCCATCAACACGTGCACTAACGCCGCGAGTGTTGCCGCAATCAAAAACGTTGGAATTCGCACATCGATTGTAAGGCCCGCAGGCTGAGGCAGGCCGCTCTTTCGCCGCAACAGCAACGCTGTCCCACACGTAACCGCAAGCACCACCACCGTTCCCAGAATCGAATGCGTAAAGGTGTGCCTTGCGAACATATACGCCCTCGGCCCAATAAGCGCCGATAGCAGGTCAAAATCCGGGAGTGTCCCCGCAAGCACCACGCCCAGTACAAACCACCACGGCCGCCGAGGGAAAATTCCCCGGGCCAATGCAAACGATGTGAGTGTGTGTGTGGCAGGATCCACGGTCAGGTTTTCAACGAAGAAACAATCGTGCTGGCAACATTCCCCCGGGGCACCAGCAACTTCAACGCGCGCGGCACAATGGAAAATTCCACCGGCAACCGCGCCAGCGATTCTCCGTCCACTTGGGCGTACACGGGATTCGCATCCAGCGGCTCGCACACCAGCGTATCCGCTTTCCAGAAATGGACATCTTCTTCCTTGCGCAGGTTGCCCATCCACAGCGTCGGCAGGTAACTTAAATATTTCAGCCCGCTCTGTGTGGTCAGCGCCATCACTTCAAATTGATCCTCGAAAAGATCCGCCTGGTCCGTAATCTTGAACGGTCCGCCATAATTTTTTGTCCGCCCGACCACGACAAGTGTCGCCTCCATCTGGCGGTCGCCGGTGCGCACGCGAAATCTCGGAAACGTGTAGCGCAGTACCTCGCGCGCGCCCTGCCACCAATAGGCCAGGATCCCCACGCGTGCCTTTAGTCCCAGGTCCACCGAATACACGATCATCCCATCCGGCCCGCAGCCCGAGACGCTCAGGAAATAGCGCGCCTTTTCCGGCTGATCTAGTGGCTTGGCCATGCCAAGTGCAATCTGACGCACATCTGCATTCAACAAATGTTTCGCCGCGCCGGGAATGTCCCACGGAAGATTTAATTCCTTCGCCAGGACATTTGCTGTGCCGCCCGGTAATAGCGCCAGCGGTACGCGGTGGCCGTTCCGCGCGGTGGCCAGGCCGTTCACCACTTCATTCAATGTGCCGTCCCCGCCGCAGGCAATCACCAGTTCGCGCCCGTCGCGCGTCGCCTTCTGCGCAATCTCCGTCGCATGGCCCGGCCCGGTTGTTTCCGCCAGTTCTGCTTGAATTCCGTTCTCTGACAGAAATCGCCGCGCTTCATCAATCAAGCGTCGCCGCGCATTCCCGCCGCTCCCCGCGTTCGGGTTGTGGATCAGCAGCGCATTGTGAAATCGCATATCCATGATTCGGAACGCCCGCAGGCGCCGGGCTTCAGCGCGTTGAGTATTCTCCTCAGCATGTCCATTCTATCCGGAAAGGCACTGCCCAGCAGCCGCCAATCTCATCCGCGAATTCTTAACTCGCAAATCGCCGGATGCCGAGGGCAATCGGTAAGCCCACACAAAAAATGTGGATCACCACGCCGATGAGCATCATTTTCACCGAGAAGGGAAATTTCGTGGCCCCCGAAAGCGGCACAACAATCCGGTTCATGAAGAAGTACACCGCGATTCCGTAAAGCGCTCCAAAAAGCGCTGCCTGCTCCACCAAAACGCGCATGCTTCGGCTTGCCAGGAAATAGGCCGTTGCCGCGCCGAATGCGATCACAAAATGCAGCGCCAATCCAAGCAACGCGGTGCTGAGTCCTCCCTGGAATGATTTCGGGCCGAGCACTCCTGCGGCGATTCCCTGTAACAATCGCAGCGGTTTTAATCCCATCGAACCGTAGACCACCAGCGCCGCCGAGATGTCAAGCACTCCGCATGCCAGTCCTGCCATTGCAATTGCTCTTGCTGCGTTCCCGCTTGTCATTTCGACTCCCCTTGATTGAACTTCACGCCGTTGCGAGCCATTGTTCCATGAGCCGGCATATCCCTCGTCGAGCTGTCAGCGTGCTTTAGCCCTGCCGCCACCTGCTTATATAATACGAATCGCTCGGTTTCCACCCGGCGAGGTTCTTATGGCAAAGGCGGAAATGGCGAAAACATCGATTTCGGCCCTGCGGAAAGAAGCGGAAGAACTCCGCGAAAAACTCCGCCGCCACGAGTATCTCTATTACGTTGAAGATGACCCCGAAATTACAGATGCCGCGTTCGACCGGCTGATGAATCGCCTGAAAGAGATCGAAGCAGCGCATCCGGAACTCGCCACGTCCGATTCACCTACCGCCCGCGTCGGAGGCACTCCGCGCGGGGGATTTACAACCGTTCGCCACGCTCGGGCGATGCTCAGCCTGGACAACGCGTTTTCCTACGACGCATTGAAGGATTGGGATCGCCGTGTTCGCGAGGGCACAGGCAGGGAAGACATCGAGTACATCGCCGAGCACAAGTTCGACGGACTTAGCATTTCGCTGCAATACGAAGACGGTGTGCTGGTGCGCGGCGTTACCCGCGGCGACGGCACCACCGGCGAAGACGTTACGCCTAACGTTAAGACGGTGCGTTCGATTCCGCTGCGCATGGACGATGCTGCGGTAAAGAAGCTGAAGCTGCCGAAAAGCTTCGAGGTGCGCGGCGAGATCCTGATGACCCGCAAGGCATTCGAGGCTTTGAACCGCCAGCAGGAAGAGGCCGGTGGGAAGATTTTTGTGAATGCGCGGAATTCGGCGGCCGGATCGCTCCGCGTGCTGGATCCCTCCATCACCGCGCAACGCAAGCTGGATTTTTTTTCGTATTACCTTTATGTGGACGGCAAAGTGCCGTTTGCGAAGCACTCGGACTCGCTCGGAGCGCTGAAGAAACTGCATTTCCGTGCCAGCGATGACTGGAAGTGCTGCGGCGGAATCGATGCAGTAATCAAGTATTGCGAATCGTGGGACGCCAAGCGCGAAAAACTCGCCTACGAAATTGACGGCGTGGTCATCAAGGTGAATTCCACGGCGCTGCAGAACGAACTTGGCTTCACGGCGAAGGCGCCGCGATGGGCCATCGCGTTTAAATATCCTGCGCGCCAGGAAACCACGGTGGTAAACGACATTATCGTCCAGGTGGGCCGCACGGGAACGCTTACACCCGTTGCAGTGCTGAAGTCGGTGCAGGTCGGCGGCGTTACCGTCAGCCGATCCACGTTGCACAACATGGACGAAATCGCGCGCCTGGGTCTGTACATCGGCGACACCGTTTTGATCGAGCGCGCCGGCGAAGTGATTCCTCACGTGCTGAAAGTTGTGAAGGAAGGGAAGAATCGTCGCGCTTTCAAAATGCCGGCGAAATGCCCGGAGTGCGGCACTGCGGTTCACAGAGCTGAGGGCGAGGTCGCTTATCGTTGTGTGAACGCCGCGTGCCCCGCGAAGCGCAAGGAATCACTACTGCATTTTGCGGGCCGCCACGCCATGGATATTGACGGCCTCGGCGACAAAATCGTGGATCAACTGGTGGACAAAGGCCTGGTGAATGACGTCGCCGATCTCTATTCGCTGAGACTCGACCAAGTGGCGAATCTTGAGCGTATGGCGGAAAAATCTGCGCAAAACCTGCTAGACGAAATCGCCGCTAGCAGGAAACAGCCTGTTTCACGGGTGATCTACGCGCTGGGGATGCGCTTTGTTGGCGAGCGCACGGGCCAGTTGCTCGCCGAAAAGTTCGGCTCGCTGGAAGAACTGGAAGAAGCCAAGGCCGAAGACCTGGAAAAAGTCACCGAAGTCGGCCCGAAGGTCAGCGAAAGCATCGTGGAATTTTTCAGCGAACCCGCCAACCGCAAACTGATCAAGAAACTGCACGCTGCTGGAGTTCGCCCCACCGCCGAAAAGCGCGAAATCAAGAGCCAGAAATTCGCAGGGAAATCGTTCGTCTTCACCGGCACTCTCGAGCACCGCAGCCGTGAAGAAGCCGGCGAGCTCGTCCAGCAGCACGGCGGCAAGCTCAGCGGCTCGGTCAGCAAGAAAACTGACTATGTCGTCGTCGGCGCCGATCCCGGCTCCAAGTACGACAAAGCCAGAGAGCTCGGCGTGACGATACTACCCGAATCCGAATTCGAGAAGCTCATCGGCCTTAAGTAAGGACGCATGCTTGGCCATTCACTCCGCCACTGACAACGATCGCGACGCAATTTGGGAAATTCTCGAACCCATGGTTCGTTGCGGCGAGACTTACACGCTTCCGCGCGACCTGAGCAAACAACAGGTGCTCGAATACTGGTTTGCCGCGGAGAAAGAATCCTTCGTCTGGAAAGAAAACGGCGCGGTGCTGGGGACGTATTTTCTGAAAGCGAACCAGCAGGGCGGGGGCGCTCACGTGGCAAATTGCGGCTACGTAACCGCGCCAGCCGCGCAAGGCCGCGGCATCGCCCGGCAGATGTGCCTGCATTCGCTCGACCGAGCCAGGGAACGCGGCTTTCGCGCTATGCAATTTAACTTTGTCATTAGCACCAACGAGCGCGCCATCAAATTGTGGACCAGCCTCGGCTTCAAGATTGTCGGTCGCCTGCCGGTCGCCTTTGAGCACCCTACACAAGGATTCGTGGACGCACTCAATTATGTATCGCCCATTGTGATAGAGGGTCGCCTGGATGACGCCGAAGTCTGCGGGAGCAGGAACGCAAAGACGGCGTAACGCGGCTCGGGCAACTGGAGGGAATTACGTGCTGCCTTTTTCCCCAGGGCCCAAGGAACAGAAAGCGCTATGACTCTTGGCTTCTTTTGCTGGTTTTCGGTGCATTCTCAGAAGAAATCGTTTTTCGCGGACTGCTCCTGCCGAAATTGATGAACCGTTACGGGTTCCATCGCGGAATCTTCATGAATGGAATGGTCTGGGCCGCTATCCATTTCCGAAACGATCGGTACCCTGACGATTCCGTTGCGGGCATGCTCCTCTTTTGGGTTTTTAGAATCCTCATGGATGACGCTCCGCTGGCATTCGACAATCCCGGCCGGCATCACCTATACCGTCTCCGATATTCTTATAGTGTCTCGTGCCACCGAAGAGGTTCCATGGAACTACCAAATCCTCATTGCTCTTTGGGGAGCTGTAGCATTCCTCTTGTTCCGATTCTGGCCTCTGGCACAAGCGCAACCCGTGGAGACTGGTTTGTCAGCACCCGACCCCGCATCCGCCATTTAATTCAACTTGTGTCACTGTATAATGGGTGTGGCGGGTGAGCCGGAGGATCGCTGGCCTGGTTCGCGCAAGCGGGCTGGGCGGGAGGAAAGTCCGGACACCGAAACCGCGCAAGCGGTGTGGGCAACGCGCCTGGTAACGCCAGGGGAGCTGTAGCACAGACTTCAGTCTGTGCCTCTTCGGCGGTACGAATTTCCGTTTCGTGCCGGCAACGACGAAATCACAGACTAAAGCCTGTGCTACGGTTCACGGACAGTGCCACAGAAAATATACCGCCGGCGGTGCGACACCCGGTGATAGCCCGGAGGAAAACCTTCGGGATGTCTTCATGGTTCGCGCGCAGGTAAGGGTGAAAAGGTGGGGTAAGAGCCCACCGCGGCGTCAGTAATGGCGCTGGCATTGCAAACCCCGCGTGGTGCAAGACCAAATAGGAGGGGAGGGCTGGCCCGGCCCGCTGAGTTTGCGTTTCCGCAAGGGAATGCGCTCCGTTCCGATTGGCGCAAGCCGGTCTGAATGTGAGAACCCTCGGGTAGGTTGCTGGAGCCGCATCGCGAGGTGCGGCCTAGAGGAATGATCGTCGCGGCGCACCGCTTGCAAAGTGGTGCACCGAACAGAATCCGGCTTACAGGCTCCCCGCCATATTTTCAATGAGTTACGGGCCTCCTCACGGCTACCTCACTACTTCACCTCACGGATTCGGCGCCTGTACCGTGTGCTGGATGACCCGACAATCGTGTGATCCGTTGCGTCGGAAGTACGCCGTTCATTTTCCAGTCGTGATTCTATAGAATCCCGTGATGCCAGAAATCCATGTCGGCACCTGCGCGTTCACATGCCACCAAAGAAGCGATCACCAGTTACGCCAATAAAAGACCCGACGCTCTTCGAAATGGGCAAGCTTGAAGAGGCTGGAACCCTCGCCAATGCACTTAAAGTCGAAAGACCTTACTCTGAGCCGGGGCTCTTTCTCGGAACGTCGGCCTTCACTGCTGCCGGATGGCCCGGTTCGTTCTACCCGGTTGGCATGAAACCCGCTGATTATCTGAAGTACTACGCCACGAAATTCCAAACTGTCGAGATCGACTCAACTTATTACCGCACTCCGTCCGCTTCAACGGTCACGGGTTGGTACGAGAAAACTCCACCAGATTTCATCTTTGCTGCCAAAGTTCCTCAAATCATCACTCACGAAAAGATTTTGGAGAACTGCGAGTCCGAGTTTGAAGAGTTCATCGACCGCATGGACATTCTGGACGAGAAGCTAGGACCGTTGCTTTTCCAATTCCCCAAATTCACCAAATACCAGATTCAACCAGATGAGTTCTCGCGGCGTCTGCGCTTCCTTCTCAACCGTGTGAAGGATTTACCAACCGTCCGCTTTGCGGTTGAGATTCGCAACAAAAGCTGGCTCGATAAGCCATTCACCGATCTACTCCGAGAATACAACGTGGCGCTGGCACTGACTGACACATCCTTCCGACACGGAATTGAGCGGATAACGCAAACGTGGGATAAGACAGTTGTTGATCGGAAAGATGATCTCAAGAATTGGGCCGATGTATTGAGGGCACTGGTTTTTAACAAAGACCTGGCGATTCGCCTTGACACAAGCCCTACTGAGCATAGACTCGCCGTCACGGTCGTACCCACCTGTGGTCCCCTTCTTCGATGGAACGACTGAACCGGCCCCTCGGCTCCCAAGGCTGCACCCAGAGGAGGCACAATGAAATCCAGAACATTGATGTTGATTGCCGCGATGACCCTGTTGGCTGCACTGGCGATTCCCAGTCCGCTGGCTGCGCAAAAACCGGTAAAGCACCACCATTACAAGCTCATCGACTTGGGTACCTTCGGCGGCCCAAACAGCGGGAATAACTCTCCGAGTGTAATCATAAGCAACGAGGGGGCCGTTACCGGTGTTGCAGACACGTCCATTCCTGATCCTTATGCGCCAAACTGCTTCGGAGACTGCTTCGTTCAGCACGCATTCGAGTGGCGGAACGGAGTGCTGATTGATCTTGGCTCCCTTCCTGGCGGCTCTAGCAGCTATACCAATGCGATAAACTCTCACGACCAGATCGTGGGTCAGTCACAAAACGGTCTCATCGATCCCCTGACGGGCATACCGGAATTTGTTGCTGCCGTTTGGCAGGACGGTCGGGTCATCGATCTTGGAACGTTCGGTGGTGGTTTCAGTTTGGCGACCGCTAACAATAACCGTCAGCAGGTAGTCGGTTGTGCCTTCAATGACGTTCCCGACCCGTTCACACCCACGGGCGTCTTCTACGGGATCTTTGGCCTTGGCCCTCAGCAACTGCGCGCGTTTCGGTGGCAGGGCAAACAACTTCAAGACCTGGGCACGTTGGGTGGCCCAGACGCTTGCGCCGTGTGGGTAAATGATCGCGGCCAGATCGCAGGAGCATCCTTTACTAATTCCGATGTGAATCCTGCTACCAGCCTTCCCACGCTTGACCCGTTTCTCTGGGAGCATGGCAGAATGCTGGACCTTGGCACCCTTGGCGGAACGTTGGGTTTCGCCTTCATCATCAACAACCAAGGCCAAGTCGCCGGTCAATCGAACCTAGCAGGAGATGTCGATGCACACGCGTTTCTTTGGGAGCGGGGAACCCTTACTGATTTGGGAACGCTCGGAGGAACTTTCTCAACCCCAATCTGGCTCAATGAGGCAGGAGATGTGGTCGGCGGTGCCTTTACTCCGATGGATCAATTGTTCCACGCATTTCTGTGGAGGAATGGCGTGATCAGGGACCTGGGCACCCTGGAAGGTGATTGCTCTAGTGTAGCGCTTGCGCTCAACTCTGAAGGTCAGATCGTGGGCCAATCGTCCTCCACCTGCGATTTCAGCACTGCACGAGCGGTTCTGTGGGAGAAGGGCGGCCCGGCGCTCGACCTGAACCGTCTGGTGAATCCGGGCTCTGGTCTACAACTGACGGAGCCGAAAATCATCAACGACCGCGGAGAGATTGTAGCTGTAGGGCTTCTTCCCAACGGTGACGTGCACTCTATCGTGCTGATCCCGTGCGACGAAAATCACGGCGACAGTGAATGCGAGGACGACGGTGGGGCCACTGTCGTAGCGACTCAACGCATCTCCGCGCCAGCCACCCAGCCAGCAGACGCGACTCAGGGTAGGCTGACACCCGAGATGTTGGCCGCGTTGCGTGTCCGATTCGCTCGGCGGTATCGTGGCTTCGGAGCTTGGCCGCGAAATTAATTTCAACGCAGGCACTCGCGTAGTTGGTCGGAGCTGCACTGGTGGAACCAAATAGGTCTCGGCTTTCCCATAGCCAATTTGGCTCAACGCCTGGGCATCGAAAAATACTAGCACCGGAAGAGTGGGACGCCCTCAGGTATTCACCTCAGTTTTGGCCTGTAGACTCCGGCTGAATATGGCGTACCCAATCACAAATGTGACCAACAATGAGTACCACCAATTCTGCATCACGATGGCAGACAAGATTAGGGCGACGACCGATGATGCAATCAGAAGCCAGAAGTACTTGAACGCTGCCGGATAAACTTATGACGGCGATGGCCGCCGAGTCGCCAAAGTCGGCGGCAAGCTCTATTGGTACGGCTCCGGCAATGAAATCCTCGCGGAAACAGATGCTGCCGGCATCACCCAGAACGAATTCATCTTCTTTGGTGGCAAACGGATTGGTCTTCTCCCCGCAGGCAGCACGGCACAGTATTATGTGGAGGACTCGCTCGGCTCTTCCCGAATCGTCACATCGAATGCCGGAGTAGTCTGCTACGACGCGGACTTTTATCCCTTCGGTGGCGAGCGAGCGGTTACCGATACCTGCACCCAAAACAACTACAAGTTCGAAGGTAAGGAGCGTGACGCCGAAACCAGCACTCTGCCGGGCAACGCAAATGGCAATGATTACTTCGGCGCTCGCTACTATTCCAACCGCTTCGGCCGCTGGCTCAGCGCCGACTGGTCCAACGTGCCGGCCGCCGTTCCGTACGCCAACCTTACCAACCCGCAGACCCTTAATCTTTACTCCATGGTTTCTGACGACCCCGAATCATTTGCCGACCTCGATGGACACGACGGAATCACTTTGACTTCGGACGACGTTTTGCATGTTGGGCAAGGCGTTGGGACATTAACGGCAGGTGGAGCTATTGCTGCACCTACCGTAGTGGCGATAGCCACGGGTGGGATAATTTTGGGCGCCGAACTTGAGAGTTTTAATCTTGCCATAAATTATCCGCACGTACCGTGCAGCTGTGTAGTTGACGCGATGGACCCGCCTCGTATCGAAGCCCCGCCGATCCAGAAAAGTGACAGACCAGATACACTCGGACAGCCTGATCACCAGCAAACCGCCAGCGAGGAACAGTTGAAGAGGCCTGGCTCGAATCGCGAGGATGCGATCCCCACACCAGGCGGAGAAAAGGGGCACCGTAAAGGAGACGTTGTGGTAAGAGACAGCAATGGTAATCCAACAGAGGTGGTTCAGGTGATTCGGCCAAACAAGAGCGGCACTCTTCCAGCCCGAGAGGTTCGTGCAGCCAACGATATAGCTAAAGCAGTCCCGGGGGTGAAGATTACCTTCGTTCCGGTCCGACCAATAGTACCTAAGCCAAATCTCCCAGACTTAACGCCACCGCAGATTTAGCATGGGACGCCAAATACACTTTTACGCTTTGCCTGAAGATCACAGAGCTTTCTTGCGATGGGTTCAAGAGCAGGATCCTGTAGTGGCCACGTTGAGAGATTCAGATTCTGCACACGTTCAACCCCTTGCTGACCTTAACGACTCTGGAAAGCAAACAGTGTCACTCTGGAATCGAAGACTCCTCCCGAACTTAGAGCGAAAGTGGATAGCGGATCCAGGGTATTTCCCAATTGACACCCTCCACACATCGACGCTTGAGTTCAGCCCATCATTCGTGACGACCTGGGAAGGTAAGCCTGCACTCTGCCAAGGGCGAGTCTTCGGAGACTTCGACACTCATCTTGGAAAGTCACCCGAATTCGATAGATGGTACGAGAAATTGGTGCGCTGGATACGAAAAAACTACCGAAAATCCCCGACCAGCTTTGGTGGTTACCTCGCCCCGGAAGCCAACAAGTTTTACCAGGAAGGTGGATATCTACTACCCCAGTTCTTGCCGCCAACGACGAAGGTATGGCTAGTTGAAATCGGGAAACAGCACCCAAGAAATCGGGCATGATGATATCCATGAGCCATAAAACCTGGGACTGCCAGTTCTAAATCCAAGTCCGCGTTACCCTTTCGACGCAAAATCGTCCCAGTACTACACAATACTGTTAATCACCCCGAGCATCCGAAACGGCGTCATGTCGAAGTTTTTGCCAGCATTGCCGAAGGTTTTGAGATCAGTCGACACCGAATGGATTCGCGGACGGAAGAATTTCTCTGCAGCCAGCCAAATACTTTACTTTTCATCTTAATGGAGTTGCCCCACCATTCAAGTGTCGTCGCCCACTTGAAGAGGCACGGGTTCACGTACTGGACCGGCGATCACTATCACGCAACTGTCGAAACCGGTGGTCAGAACACCAAGGTGACGTACAGTCAGGCTCCCCGCCATCTTTTCAATGACTTACGGACGGTTCAGTCGCGGACTAACCGTAAGACTAACCCGATTGGTGCACTGGTCTCGCATGGGGTCGTGGGCATCCGTGGATAGTGTTCACTGGCCGCCATTTGTAGGGTAAGCCGACTG
>Ga0210403_10003139_pt1 | contig 14639 bp, 10 predicted proteins | sample IncBWC19MmetaG_FD_150863 | JGI IMG/M metagenome (GOLD analysis project Ga0210403, IMG submission 150863) | Forest soil microbial communities from Barre Woods Harvard Forest LTER site, Petersham, Massachusetts, United States - Inc-BW-C-19-M | ecosystem: Environmental > Terrestrial > Soil >... | reverse complement strand
ACGACGGCATCCACGGCAGCCAGCTGTGGAAGAGCGACGGCAGCGAAGGCGGCACCGTGATGGTCAAGCTGATCAACCCCGCCAGCAGCGCCTATCCGCGCTACATCACCGCGATGGGGAGCAACGTGTATCTCTCTGCCGAAGACGGCACGCACGGCAGCCAGCTGTGGAAGAGCGACGGCAGCGAAGGCGGCACCGTGATGGTCAAGCTGATCGACCCGACCGGGGGCGCATCGCCACAGAGCCTCACCGCGATCGGCAGCACGCTGTACATGAGCGCCGATGACGGCACGCATGGCAGCCAGCTGTGGAAGAGCGATGGCAGCGAAGGCGGCACGGTGCTGGTGCGGATGATCAACCCGGTGGGCGGAGCATCGCCGGGCAGGAACTCCATGGCGAACGTCAACGGCACGCTGTTCTTCGACGCGGCCGACATCCAGCACGGCGATGAGCTGTGGAAGAGCAACGGCAGCGAAGCGGGCACGGTGATGGTCGCGGACATCAACACGGACGCCGAAGGCGGCTATCCGCGGTACCTCACCGAAGTCGGTGGCACCCTGTTCTTTAGGGGCTACGACGCCACGCACGGCTCCGAGCTGTGGCGAAGCGACGGCACGGCCGCGGGGACCACCATGGTCAAGGACATCAACCCCAACGCGCGCACGCCGTATTCGTACTACAGCTCCTATCCCGAAAACCTGACCAACGTTGGCGGCATCCTGTTCTTCACCGCCAGCGACGGCACCCACGGCAAGGAGCTGTGGAAGAGCGACGGCACCGCCGCGGGCACCGTGATGGTCAAGGACATCCGTCCCGGGAGCTCGGGCTCCTATCCCTACAACCTCACGGTCGTCGGCGGGACGCTGTTCTTCAGCGCCAACGACGGCGTACACGGCTCTGAGCTGTGGCGCAGCGACGGCACCGAAGCGGGGACGCAGATGGTCAAGGACATCAGCCCGGGTGGGTCGTCGTCCTACCCCGAACACCTGATCGCAATCGGCGGCACCTTGTTCTTCGCCGCCAGCGACGGCACGCACGGCAAGGAGCTGTGGAGGAGCGATGGCAGCGAAGCCGGGACGAAGATGGTCAAGGACATCTGGCCCGGCGCCAGCAACTCCTACCCCGAATACCTCACCAACCTGAACGGCACGCTGTTCTTCACAGCCATCGACGGGGTGCACGGCAACGAGCTGTGGCGCAGCGATGGCAGCGAAGGCGGCACCACAATGGTGAAGGACGTCTATCCCGGCGGCGAAGGCTCATACCCCAACCACCTCACGAACTTCAACGGCCAGCTGTACTTCACTGCCAACGACGGCACCAACCACGTCCAGCTGTGGAAGAGCGATGGCACGGCCGCGGGGACGACTCTGGTGACAGTGATCAACCCCGGCGGCGATGCGGAACCCGGCGGGGAGAGCTCCTACCCGCTGACGGCGTACAACGGCGCGTTGTACTTCCAGGCCAGCGACGGCAGCACCGTCCACGGCCGCGAGTTGTGGCGCAGCGACGGCACCGCCGGTGGCACCAGCCTCGTCCAGGACATCCTCCCGGGGCCGGGCAGCTCCTCACCCAACGAACTCACCGTCTCCAATGGCGTTTTGTTCTTCTCGGCCGACGACGGCGTCACGGGCGAACAGCTGTGGCGCTTCCCCGCGCTGCCGGCCGCCGGGTCCGGCCCGCCACCCGTGATCGGTCCCCCCGCCCCAGCGCTCGACTCCACCGTGCTGGCGGCGCTGCGCGCGGTCACCGGCGCACTGTTCAACAAGCGCGGAGCGTTCGTGTTCTCCCAGGCCTTCCTCGAGACCGGCAAAGCACAGTGGCGGCTGTACCTGAGCACAGCCAAGAAGCCGCTCGCGGGCATCGCGCGGCACAAGGGCGGCAAGCGGGAACCGCGGCCCATCCTGGTTGCGACGCTCAAGCGCACCATCACCGCGGCGGGCCGGATCACGGTGACCATCAAGCTCACGCGCAAGCAGCGAGCGATGATCCGCCAGCACCCCCACGCCAAGCTGGTGCTGCAGACCATCTTCGCTGCGAGCGATGGGCACACGTTCAAGACCGCGGTGGTCCTGCGCCCGCGCGGGCGCGCCAAGCTGCGCTGAGGCTCGCACGCCGTTGCGGCGCAGGGGCCGCGGCCGCTGAGACCGGCCACCACGGCCGGCGCGGGGCCGCCGGCGGGGTTGTCTCCCAAAAAAGGCAGTTCTCAGCCGGCGCCTTCTACGCTGTAGCAGCCCATGGACCAGTCCCACATCCGCAACTTCTCGATCATCGCGCACATCGACCACGGCAAGTCGACGCTCGCGGATCGCATCCTCGAGCTGACTCACACGGTGGCTGCGCGGGAGATGCGCGCGCAGCTGCTGGACTCGATGGACCTGGAGCGCGAGCGGGGCATCACGATCAAGGCGCAGGCGGTGCGCGTGTTCTTCACGGCGCGCGACGGCGAGACCTACCAGCTGCACCTGATCGACACGCCGGGCCACGTGGACTTCACCTACGAGGTGTCGCGCTCGCTGGCGGCGTGCGAGGGCGCGCTGCTGGTGGTGGACGCGGCGCAGGGGGTGGAGGCGCAGACGGTGGCCAACACCTACCTGGCGGTGGACTCGGGCTTGGAGCTGATCCCGTGCTTGAACAAGATCGACCTGCCGGGCGCGGAGCCTGACCGGGTGGCGGCGGAAGTGAGCGATCTGATCGGCGAGCAGCCGGAGTCCATCCTGCGCATCAGCGGCAAGACGGGCGAGGGTGTGGCGGAGGTGCTGGAGGAGCTGATCGCGCGCGTACCGCCGCCCCAAGGCGACCCCGACGGCCCGCCGCGTGCGCTGATATTCGACTCGGAGTTCGACCAGTACCGCGGCGTGATCGCCTACATCAGGGTGGTGGACGGCACCTTCCGCAAGGGCGAGCCGATCCGCGCGATGGCCACGGGCACCGAGGCGGACATCGATGACATCGGCTTCTTCAGCCCGCAGATGATGCCCACAGACCAGCTCGCGGCGGGCGAGGTGGGCTACCTGATCACCGGCCTGAAGGACGTGACGCTGCTGCGCGTGGGCGACACGCTGACCACTCGCGCGCGTGCGGGCTCGCACGCTGCGCAGGCCAGCGAGGCGCTGCCCGGCTACCGCGAGGTGAAACCGATGGTGTTCTGCGGCTTGTTTCCCATCGACTCCGACACCTACCCCGATCTGCGCGACGCGCTTGAAAAGCTCACGCTGAACGACGCGGCGCTGTCGTGGGAGCCGGAGACCTCCGACGCACTCGGCTTCGGCTTCCGCTGCGGCTTCCTTGGCCTGCTGCACATGGACATCGTGAAAGAGCGCCTGGAACGGGAGTACGACCTCGAGCTGCTCGCCACGATGCCCTCGGTGGAGTTCGACGTGACGCTCACAAACGGCCAGGAGCTGGAGGTGCACAACCCATCCGACATGCCCGACCCGGGCACGATTGCGGAGATCCGCGAGCCGTTCATCCGCGCGTCCCTGATAGCGCCCAAAGAGTTCGTGGGCGCCATCATGGAGCTCTGCCAGGAACGCCGCGGCGCGCACGTGGGCATGCACTACCTCTCACCGGAGCGCGTGCAGATGACCTACGACCTGCCGCTCGCGGAAATCGTGCTGGACTTCTTCGATCAGCTGAAGTCGCGCACCCGCGGCTACGCCTCGCTCGACTACGAGCTGGCGGGCATGAAGCCGTCGGACCTGGTGAAGCTGGACGTGCTGCTGGCGGGCGACACGGTGGACGCGCTGTCGATGGTGGTGCACCGCGACAAGGCCTATGAGATGGGCCGCACGCTCACAGAGAAGCTGCGCAAGCGCATTCCGCGACAGCAGTACGACGTGCCGATCCAGGCGGCGATCGGCGCGCACGTGATCGCGCGCGAGACCGTGAAGGCGTTCCGCAAGGACGTGATCTCGGGCTGCTACGGCGGTGACATCACGCGCAAGAAAAAGCTGCTTGCCAAACAGAAGGAGGGCAAGAAGCGGATGAAGCAGGTGGGCCGGGTGGAGGTTCCCCAGGAGGCGTTCCTGGCGGTGCTGGAGCTGGGCGAGGAGTAGATGCCGGCGATCCTGTTCGTGTGCCTTGGCAACATCTGCCGCTCGCCCACCGCCGAGGGCGTGATGCGCGCGCTGGTGGCCGATGCGGGCCTCACAGAGAGCGTGCAGCTGGACTCAGCGGGTACAGGCGCATGGCACGTGGGCAGCCGGCCGGACAGGCGCGCAGCTGCTGCGGCGGCCGCGCAGGGGATCACTTTGGAGGGCTCGGCGCGCCAGGTGCGGGTGGATGATTTTGATGATTTTGATCTCGTGATCGCCATGGATCGTGCGAACCTGCGCGAGCTTCGACGACTCGCGCCCGGCGAGGAGCAGCGCGAGAAGGTGCGGCTCCTGCGCGAGTTCGACCCCGCGAGCGCAGCGGCGGGAGACCTCGATGTGCCCGACCCCTACTACGGCGGCGACGGAGGCTTCGAGCAGGTGCTCGAGCTAGTACGGGCGGCGTGCGAGGGGCTGCTGGTGGAGGTCCAGGCGCGCGCAGCGTGACGCTTCCGCCGGGTGCACGTACGCTACGCGCGGGCGACGGGGACATCAACGAGGCCTACCGCTCGTCCCGCGGGCACGGCCGAGGTCGGAGACGGTGGCATGCAGGCCGACACGCTCGCCGCCCGCAGGCGGCTGTACCTGCTGGCGCGCGTGATCGTGGCGCGTCACTACCGCCGCGACCTGACACTCGTGGAGGTGGCGCGGGCGCTGGCGAGCTCGCCGCGGCAGCTGCAGCGCGTCTACGCGCAGTTCGGCGAGCGCACGTTCAGAGAGGACCTGCTTGCCAGGCGCATGGCGGCGGCGGCGCAGCTGCTGGTGGAGCAGCGCTCGATCCCGGTGCGCGACGTGGCGCGCCTGGTGGGCTATCGCCAGCCCATGCACTTCGCCAAGGCGTTCCGCCGCCGCTACGGGCTCTCGCCGGCGCGCTTTCGCGAGCACGCGCTTGCGGCGGGCGAGCGCACTTAGGGGTGGGTGCCGGCAGGCTCGCTCGCGTGCTCGGGCGGGGCGCCCCCGCGGGAGCCGCCGCCATGCCCTTCGCCGTCGCCGGCGCTGTCGGGCTGGGCCTGCTCGGCGCCCGGCAGGCGCAGGCGCATGAGCGTGCCGCCGCCGGGCGCGGGCTCGGCGAGCACGCTGCCGCGGTGCTGCAGGGCGACCTGGCGCACGATGGCGAGGCCGAGGCCCGAGCCGGGGCGCCCGCGCGCCTCGGCTCCGCGGTAGAAGCGGTCGAACACGTGGGGGAGATCGTCGGCGGCGATGCCGGGGCCGTGATCGCGCACGGTGAGCTGCTCGCCGTGCAGCGCCACGTCCACGGGCGCCCCGGGCGGGCTGTACTTGATGGCGTTGTCGATGAGGTTGCCCACGGCGCGCTCCAGACGAGCGGGCACACAGGCCAGCAGCGTGGGCTCGAGGTCGAGCTCCAGGGGGGTACTGGCGGCGTGCGAGCGGGCGCGCTCGACCACCTCGCGCACGAGCTGGTCGAGGCGCACCTCCTCCTCGCCCGCGCGCGGCTCCTCGCCGCGGGCGAGTTCGATCAGGTCGTTCATCAGCAGCGTGAGCTGCTCGATCTGCTCGACCACGTCGGCGAGCAGCCGCTGCTGCTCGCCCGCGTCGAGCTGGGCGCCCTGCTGCTGGAGGATCTCGATGTTGGTGCGCAGGCTGGTGACCGGCGTGCGCAGCTCGTGGGAGGCGTCGGCCACGAGCTGGCGCTGGGCGTGCACGGAGCTATCGAGCGCGCGCATGGAGCTCTCGAGGGCGTCGAGCATGGAGTTGAAGCTGCCCGCCAGGCGCCCGATCTCATCCTCGCCGGCGGGCTCCATGCGGCGGCTGAGGTCGCGCGTGAGCGCCACGTGCTCGGTGGCCTCGGTGAGCCGCTTCAACGGCATCACGGCGGCGCCGGTGACAAGGCGGCCGAGCAGCGCTGCGAGCGCCACGCCGCCGACATCGATCAGGATCAGGATCAGCCGCAGGCGCGAGAGCAGGCTGTCGGTTTCGGTGAGAGGTTGGGCGAACTGCACGGCGCGCCCGCGGCCGAAGGGCTCGGCCAGCACGCGCAGGTGCAGCCCATCCACGCGCGCATCGCGCAGCAGCGGCGCGCCCCCCGCGGCGGCCAGGCGGCGCGTGGCGGCGTCCACCGGTAGCGACAGGTTGTGAGCGGAGCGCAGCAGGATCTTGCCGCTGGCGTCCACGACCTGCTGGTAGCCGCGCACCTGCCCGGGCGCGGGGGGGAGCCTTCCAAACGGGTCGCTCTTGCCGGCCCGGTCGAGCAGGCGCGCGAGCACGCCCACGCCGCGGCCGCGCTGGCGCAGCTGCGAGTCCACCTGGCTGTGCAGCCGGTCGGAGGTGAGCACGTAGGTGACGGCGGACGCGAGCACCACCGCGATGGCCACCGCCGAGGCGGACACGAGCGTGATGCGGCGGCGGAAGCTCATCGTGGCGTGCGCAGCACGTAGCCCACGCCGCGCACGGTGTGCAGCAGCCGCGTCTCCTCCCCGTCCTCGGTCTTGCGCCGCAGGTAGCCCATGTAGACGCCCAGCGAGTTGGAGCTGGAACCAAAGTCATAGCCCCACACGTGCTCGAAGATGGCGGTGCGCGTGAGCACCTGGCGGGGATGGCGCAGGAACATCTCGAGCAGCAGGAACTCGGTGCGGGTTAGCTCGAGTAGGCGATCGCCGCGCCAGGCCTCGTGCGCCTTCAGGTCCAGGCGCAGATCCTCGAACTCCAGCGTCTCTGCGGCGGTGTCGTCCTCCTCCGCGCGGCGCAGCAGCGCGCGCACGCGGGCGAGCAGCTCGCGCAGCGCGAAGGGCTTGACGAGGTAGTCGTCGGCGCCCGCGTCGAGGCCTGCCACGCGGTCGTCGATCTCCCCGCGCGCGGTGAGCATCAGCACGGGCGTGCGGTCGCCACCCGCGCGCAGCCGCCGGCAGACCTCCAGGCCATCCACGTGGGGCATGGCCACGTCGAGGATCACAGCCTCGTAGGGGGCGCTGCCGAGCCGCGCGAGCGCCTCCCGGCCGTCGGCTGCGTCCGCCACCTGATAGCGCTCCAGCGTGAGCGCGCGCGACAGCGCGCTGCGAACGGCGGGCTCGTCGTCGACCACGAGTATGCGTGCCAGCTCAGCCATTGTTGGGGCCGCCCGAGGACGGGACCTGAAGCGCGGCGCCTGGGCGAGCACGCCGGTGAGGTCCATCTTGAGGCTAGCGTGACGGGTGTGTGGAGTGGAACGGTAAGGAAAGCCGAAGAGATTGCTAAGAACCGGGACGGGGGACGGGATCGCTGAGGCGATGCGGTTGGTCCGCCGTCGGTGCCAGGCTCAGAACTCGCTGACCGCGTTGGTGAACGCTTCGGTGGCCGCTGCGCGCTGGCAGGCCTGGCCTGGCAGCGACTGCATCACGCGGGCAACCGCGTTGTCGGTGGGCCCGGAGAGGCCGGGGCAGTAGATCGGCGGCGGCAGGTTGCCCGAGGGGGAGCCGGGGGCGTTCACAGGGAACAGCTGCGCGGCGGCGGTGAGAGCGTGGTCGAAGGTGTCGGAGAAGATGTCGATGGCCACGCGGCCGGAGTAGATCTCGATCGAGCGGCCTTCATCGAAGACCGTTGCGGGCACGCCACGGATCACGATGTTGCGCTGGGGCCCGAGTGCGCTGTTGGAGTGCAGGCGGTAGATCAGTGTGGTGACCTGCAGTGGCAGCTGGCAGCTGCCACCGCCGAAGATGCCCTTGCTCTGCACGCAGTCGCCGTAGTACACGCTGTCCCCCACGCTGTTGATGTATCCCTTCAGGCCGTCCACCGCAGCGAGCGGTCGCCCGATAAAGCGCCGCCCGACCCAGTAGAGCTTGAAGTAGGGGAACGTTTGCGCTTCTGCGAGCACGCCGCGGGCCACCAGCCCGGGGTGGCCGGTGGCGCAGCCGCTCATGCCGATAGCGGCCGCGACCGCGCCCGCCAGTAGCGCCGCGCGGGCTGCGCGGCGCAGCGGGGTGGTGGTCGGCGATGTGCTCATGGCCGTCATTATCTTGACGTGGCCATCAGCACCACAGCCCGCCATGCGCGCGCCGGCAGGGGCGCACGCGCGGGAGCCCCCGGCGGCAGGCTGGGCTCGGCCCCGCCGCCGGTCGCCGCGCTGGCGGTGGCTGCGCTGGCGGTGTCGCTGAGCGCGGTGTGGCTGATCGCCGATCCGCGCACCCCGGACCTGGCGGCGGCGGTGTACCGCGCCGACCTGTTCAACCGGCTGGGCTTGGCGGTGTGGGACGAGCATTGGTATGCGGGTCATCACCTGCCCGGCTACAGCCTGCTGTTCCCGCCAATGGCCTCGCTGCTTGGCGTGAGGGTGCTGGGGGCGCTGGCGGCGGTTGCCTCAGCCGTGCTGTTCGAGCGCTTGGCGGCCTCGGCGTTCCCCGGGCGCGGCGCGCGCGCGGCGGCGGCGGCGTGGTTCGCGGTGGCGGCGGTGGGGGATGTGTGGCTGGGGCGCGTGGCGTTCGCGCTGGGCGTTACGTGCGCGCTGGCGGCCGCGCTGGCGTTGGCGCGCGGCCGTCCGCTCCTGGCGGGGCTGCTGGCGGCGGCGTGCGCTGCTGCGAGCCCGGTGGCGGGCGTGCTGCTGGCGCTGGCTGCGCTCACGCTGGCGCTGAGAGAGCGCGCGCCGCGGGCGCTGCTGGCGCTGGCGGCGCCGGCGGCGGCGATCGTGCTGCCGCTGGCGCTGCTCTTTCCCGAAGGCGGCTGGGAGCCATATCCGATCCGCTCCTTCGCGGCCACGGCGGTGGTGGTGGCGGCGTTCCTGTGGGGGCTGCCGGCGGGCCAGCGGCTGCTGCGCGACGGCGCTCTGATCTACCTTGCGGCGTGCGTGCTGTGCCTGCTGGTGCACTCGCCGGTGGGCAGCAACGTGGAGCGCTATGGGGTGCTGCTGGCGGGGCCGCTGTTGCTGGGGGCGCGCATGCGGAGGCCTGCCGGGGTGTCGGCCGCGGGCGTCACTGGCCGGCGGGGCGCAGCGCTCCTTGTGCCCGGCGGAGCGCTGGCGGGCGCGGTGGCGCTGTGCTTGAGCGCGGTGTGGACGATGTGGGGGCCGGTGAGGGAGACGCTGGCGGTGGCGGGCAGCGAAGCGACGAGCGCCGCCTACTACGCGCCGGTGGAGCGCTTCCTGGCGAGCGTGCAGGGAGGCCCGGTGCGCGTGGAGGTGCCGCTCACGCGCTCGCATTGGGAGGCGGCGTTGCTTGCCCCGAGCGTGTCGTTGGCGCGCGGATGGGAGAAGCAGCTGGATGAGCGCTATGACCGCGTGCTGCTCGCGCCGGGTCTCACGGCGGCGTCGTATGCGGCATGGCTGCGCGAGCAGGCGGTGGCGCTGGTGGCGCTGCCGGACGCTCAGCTTGATCCGTCGAGCTCCGAGGAGGGGCGGCTGATCCGCGGTGGCCTGGGGTACCTGCGCGAGGTGTTTGCGAGCAGGCACTGGCGCGTGTATGAGGTGCTGGGCGCAACGCCGCTGTTGCAGGGCCCCGGCACGTTGCGCTCGCTGGGAAACGACGGCTTCACGCTTCAGGCTCGCTCGGCGGGGAGCTTCCTGGTGCGCGTGCGTTACACGCGCTACTGGACGCTCACGCGCGGAGCGGGCTGCGTGCGCGAGGCGCCCGGCGGCTGGACCGAGGTGGACCTGCGCGCGCCGGGTCTGGCAACCGTGAATGCGAGCTTCTCGCTGGGCCGCGCGCTCGGCGGCGCGCCGTCGTGTGGCTCGGGCGGGGCGGCTGCCGGTAGCGGGGCACCGGAAGCGCAGGTGCCGGGGCTGGGCACGGGCAGGGGCGTGCCGCGCTACCGATGGCTGGTGAACACCTCAGGCGCTCCGCCCACGATCGCGGAGGAGAACCGTGCACAGGGGACGACCGCGTGGCGCCTGCCGGGGGCGGCGGGTCTGATCGGGGGAGCGGCCCACGGCGCGGTGGCGGGCTATGTGGCGGAGCAGGCGATCGCGCAGGGGCAGACCGAGAGGGTGTACGTGAACGCGCCGGGCGCGCGCACTGTGAGCGTGCGCGTGTACCGCATGGGCTGGTATGGCGGAGCGGGCGGGAGGCTGGTGTTGCAGAGCGCGCCGTTGCCGGCGATGACACAGCCGAGGTGCGCGCACAGCTACGCCACGGGCCTCACGGAGTGCGGCTGGCACGCCACGCTTGCCTTTGCGATCCCGCGGGCGCTGCCGAGCGGGGTGTACGTTGTGAAGCTGCACGCCTCCACGAGCGCGGAGAGCGACTGCATGTTCGTGGTGCGCGCGCGGGCGCCCACGGGCCTGGTGGTGCAGATACCCACGGCCACCTACGAGGCCTACAACGCGTGGGGCGGCGACGGCCTGTATCCGGGCGGGGCGCTGCAGGTGGGGGCGACGGGCAGCACACAGGGAGTGGAGGTGTCGTATGACCGCCCCTATGACAGCGAGACGGGCGCGGGGCAGTTCTTCGTGCGCGAGGTGGCGATGGTGCGCTTCCTGGAGCGCTACGGATACCCGGCCTCCTACACCACTGATGCGTCGATGCAGGGCGATCCGGCGCAGGTGGACCACGCGCGGGCGGTGATGGACGTGGGCCACTCCGAGTACTGGTCTGAGCGCCAGGAGCGCGCGTTTGTGCGCGCGCGGGAACGCGGCACGAGCTTGCTGTTCGTGAGCTCGGACACGATGGCGTGGCGCGTGCGCTACGAGGCTGCGGGCGCGGCATCCGGCGAGGCCGGCACGCCCGACCACCGGATCGTGGCCTACAAGCAGTTCGCTGCGCACGATCCGCTGCCGGCGCAGGCCACTGGTGCGTTCCCGCTGGGCGGCGCGCAGCTGGTGGGGAGCGCGTACAACGGCTGCATCACACCGCGCCTGCAGCTGCCAGGCCCGCCGGTGTACCGCTACTACGAATGGCGTCCAGCCACGTCGTTGCGGCCTGTGTGGCTGTTTGCGGGTACGGGCATCACGGCGAGCACGCGCATTCCCGGGATCGTGGGCTATGAGCTCGATCAGCGCGTGCTCCCAACGCCGGGCGGCACGCGGGTGGTGGGCTCGAGCGCTGGGGTGCGCTGCATGTCGGAGATGGAGCCATCGCTGTTCCGCGGCACGGTGGCGGAGACCACGCTGTACACGGCGGCGTCGGGCGCGATCGTGTTCGCGACCGGCACGCTGGGCTGGCTGTATGGGCTCTCGCCGGTGCCGCAGGCCTCGCCGGATGCGCCGCTTGCGCCGGACCCGCGCGTGGTGGGGATGACGCGCAACCTGCTGGCGCGCGTGCTGGGGACTGCGCAGGGGCGGGGCGTGAGCCCGTAGGCCCCCGCAATGCGATCGCTACCGGGGTGTGAGCGCGTAGAGCGCGGAGTAGCCGGTGAGGTAGGGGTGCTGGCTGTCGCTGATGACGGGGTCGAAGGAGCCGGTGTTGAGCTCGAAGAGCACGCGTCCGGTTGAGATGCCGAGGCCGTAGGTGCGGTGCTCGCCGAGGTCTGCGAAGTAGACGACGCGGCCGATGATGGTGGGCGAGCCGGAGATGCGCCCACGCGCGTTGAAGCTCCAGCTGACCTGCCCGGAGCGGGCGTTGATGGCGTAGAAGGTGCCGTTGTAGGAGCCGAGGTACACGGTGGGGCCGAGCCCGGGTGCATCGGTGACGGCGGGCGAGGAGTACACGTAGGCGCCGGTCTGTACGGCCCAGTCGAGGCGGCCGGTGAAGGCGTCGTAAGCGTAGATGCGCCCGTCGGTGTTGCCGAGGAACACGCGCCCGTAGACCACCGCGGGCGTGGAGTAGAAGGTGCCGCTGCCGAGCAGGGCGCCTTCAGAACCGCTCTGCCACACGCGCTGCCCGGTCTGCTCGGAGATGGCCTGCACGTGTCCGGAGTAGTCGCCGAAGTAGAGCAGGCCGCCGGAGAGGGTGGGGCTGGCCTTGACCGAGCCACCGGCCTGGTAGGTCCACAGCACGTGGCCGTTGCGGGCGTCAAGCGCATAGACGCGCCCGCTCTGGGAGCCGAAGATGAGGCGGTTGCCGTCGAGCAGCGGCGAGGACTCGCTGGGGCTCGAGAGGTCGCGCGCCCAGCGCGTCTGCCCGGTGAGGAAGTTGAGCGCGTACACGCGGCCGGGGCTTTTGGAGTCGCCGGTTGAGAGGATGGTGACGAACACGGTCTTGGGGTTCAGCGCGGGCGTGGAGGCGGACAGCGCGCCCAGCGAACGGCTCCAGAAGGTCTTGCCGTCGCGCTTGTTGGTGGCGTACAGCACGCCGTTGTCGGCGAGCTGGAAGATGTGATCGCCGTAGAGCACCGGAGGGAACTCCAGCAGCGCATGACGGTTGCGCGACCACAGCTGTTGGAAGGGCGGGTGCACCCGCACGGGGGCGGGGAAGAAGCGCGTGTGGTCCTTGCTGTAGCCGTAGAGCGGCCAGGCGAAGCGGTCGGGGCCGCGGACGGGCAGCGTGGGCGCGGGCTGGGCCCGGAAGGGCGCGTGGGGGTGGTAGATGCTGCCGGTGCGTTGGCGCTTGTAGACGTAGCCGCCGAGAGCGAGTGCGGCGATCAGCAGGACGAGCGCGGCGGCGATGGCTGCGCGAATGCGCTTGGAGCGCGGGAACAGGCGCCGTATGTGGCTCACAGGCTCTTCGCGAGCCTCCTCAAGCGGCGATCTTGCCCGAGGATTTCCCCCTGGCGGCGCCCGCGGCGTGGGTGGCCTGGGGCGCCCCCGCCGTACCGGGGCGCACGCCGCCCGCTCGTGCTCCCGTTGCAGGCGCGCCGCCCGGCTGGGCGTCGGCAGCGAGCCTCCTCGCCCGGGAGGCGGGCCGGCGGCCATGGCGGGCAAGGACGCGCATCGCGCTCAACACGAGCAGCCACATGCAGGCGACCCCCAACGGAGGCAGGGTCAGCCCGGAAACGGAGGCGATCACGTCGTGATTGCTGTTTAGCGACCAATGCCAAACAAGGTAGTCGCCGAAGGTGAGTCCCGAGACGAACGCCAGCGGCCAGATGGACACGGCCACACCCTAGAGTGGTTCGGGGACGGACGTGTTGTGCAGCGTCTCGGGCGCGGCGGCGTGCGGAGGCGCAGCTGCGGGCGCCGCGGGGACGGCGGCCGGGGTGCTGGCCGTTGCGGGCACAGCGTTGGCGGGCCCCGGAGCGCGGCACGGGGAGCTTATGATCGCGCTGTGAGGGGCGAGCCGGATGGCGAATCGGAGATCTTTGCGCCGGAGATGTTGAGCGGCCGCGTGGCGCTCGTGACCGGGGGCGGCACGGGTCTTGGACGGGCCACGGCGCTGGAGCTTGCCCGTTGCGGGGCTCGCGTGGTGATCACCGGGCGTCGCGAGGAGGTGCTACGCGAGGCGGCCAAGGCGATCGAGGGCGTGACGGCAGAGGCCGGTGGCATTGCGCAGGGTGGGGCAGCCGTGGATTGCATCGTCGGAGACGTGCGCGAGCGCGAGGACGGGGAGCGGGCGGTGCGCGCTGTTGTGGAGCGCCATGGGCGGCTGGACCTGCTCGTGAACAACGCGGGGGGCCAGTTCTTCAGCCCGGCGGAGCTGATCGCGGCCAAGGGCTGGCGGGCGGTTTGGCGGCTGAACGTGGAAGGCATGCTCAACATGTCCGAGGCGGCGCACGACCTCGCGTTCGCTGCTGCAGGCGCGGGAAGGATCGTGAACGTGACGCTCTCCCCCCACCACGGCATGCCGGGGATGGCGCACTCGGGTGCGGCCCGGGCGACGGTGGAGGCGCTGACGCGCGAGCTGGCGGCTCGATGGGGCGGGGAGGGCGTGACGGTGACGGCGGTGGCGGCTGGCCACTTCGACACGGAGGTGTTGTCCAAGTACCCGGAGAGCGTACGCGCGGGCGCATCGCGGACGGTGCCTCTGCAGCGCCTGGGGACCGTGATGGAGCACGCCTGGCTGGTGGCGCTGCTGGCCTCCCCGCTGGGTCGGGCGTTCAACGGCTCCACGGTCACGCTGGACGGGGCGCGCGACAACTGGTGCGGTCCTTGGCCGCCGGTGGGCCTGGCGGACGAGTCGGGGGAGGTGCCGGTGGAGGAGCGCCGGTAAGATGGGCTCTGGGCACGTGCGGGCGAAGTGTTGTGGCTGCACAGAAGCCTTCCAAGCTTCTAGGGCGGGTTCGATTCCCGTCGCCCGCTTTTGCATTGCCACGGGGAGTGGCGCAGTCTGGTAGCGCACCCGGCTGGGGGCCGGGCGGTCGCAGGTTCAAATCCTGTCTCCCCGATGAAAAGTCGCAGGTTCAGAACCTGCAAGAGATCAACGAACATGAGCAAAAGTCGCGAAAAGATGGGGTTCGTGTTCGGCTGTTCTCGCTTGTTCCCGGCTGTTCCCGGCACGCGGGACCGCAAAAGGACCGCAGCGACGGCCGAAAGGGACCGCAAAGGGGCCGTAGGCCAGAGCGCACAAGGTGCGGTCCGGCACGCAAGGACCTCCCGGTCGCCGAATGAGAGGCCAGGAGGGCTAGCATTAGGCGCGTGAGCGACAAGTTCAGGGCACACAGACAAGAAGCCTTCGTGATCGGCGCGAGTTCGGCGTTCGACATGAGCGGCCTTCGCTTTCTGCAGCACGGTCTTTGCCCAGCTCCGGCCTAGGTTCGCAGCCCCGTTGGTGGTGCGGGCGGCTCGGAGACTCGGCGTGGGGGCGGCAGTGG
>Ga0210403_10003138_pt1 | contig 14641 bp, 13 predicted proteins | sample IncBWC19MmetaG_FD_150863 | JGI IMG/M metagenome (GOLD analysis project Ga0210403, IMG submission 150863) | Forest soil microbial communities from Barre Woods Harvard Forest LTER site, Petersham, Massachusetts, United States - Inc-BW-C-19-M | ecosystem: Environmental > Terrestrial > Soil >... | reverse complement strand
TGGAGGGAGGTGGATTGGGATGCCAAACGCTGGACAATTCCAGCGGCCAAAATGAAGACCGGTTGGGACCATGTCGTGCCTTTGTCACGGCAGGCTCTCGCAATCCTGCGCAGCGTTCAGAAGCTGACCGGCCATCGCCGATACGTCTTTTCCTGCTCGAAGGACGCGCCGCTATCAAACAACACGCTCAACAAGCGCTTGCGGCTGCTTGGCATTGACACCAAGACAGATCATTGTGCCCACGGATTCCGGACCACCTTCTCGACCCTGTCTCACCATGAAGAGATCAAGGACGCCAAGGCATGGGATGGCGATGTCGTCGAGCTTCAACTCGCGCATCTCGATAACTCTACTGTGGAAGGGCTCTACAAGAAGCACGGACCGCTCGCGCTGATCGGCTCGCGCACGAAGCTGATGCAGCATTGGGCTGATCGGATCGACCACTGGCTCGATCCCAAGAAGGTGATGCCAATCAAGGGAGGCGCGCAGGGTTGAGTCATCTATCGTCAGGCTGGTTAAGATTGTCCAATTCAATCCGTGGCAAGCTCATGTGATAGTCGTCGACGCTTGTGCATCTCGTGCTGGAAGCGGATCGATTTTGGCGGATCTAGACAACCTGCCGAAACGGCCCCATTTTGCGCAAGACGTTAAAACTGGTCGGGTTTACGAACTTACTTTTCAACAGTGGATCGCGATCAAGGAATAGCCGGCATCCTACTGCAATGCAGCAAGGTTATTGGGAGCGCGGACTGCTTTGATTGTATTGAAAATCGAAGGCCGTTGAGTTTCACTTGGCGGCACGTGAAGCCTCGAGCCCTTTGGTCTGTCGGATGCAGGCGACGTCGCATTTTGGGGTGCAGGAGACGCACGGGATCCTGGACCGCTTCCAGGCCGAGTTCCGCGGCTCGAGCGAAGGGCTCGGTTGGTCGTCGGCGTTTGCCTCGGTCCAGCGCGAACGGCCGTTTGACGGACACTTCCACGCGCTATCCATCAATCTGATGGTGCTGCATCGGGGCGGTCCGGTCGACATCACCTATGTGATGGACGGCAAGTCGGTGGCCCGGCACATCCCGCGCGGCGGCGTGTTCTTCCTGCCGGCGGGCCACGCCTGCAACGTGGTCCTTCATGAAGCGCTGGAATCCACCCACATCTATCTGCGGTCTGACCTGTTCGCGAGCCGGGACGGGGCGACCAGCCTGATCGGCGGGCTCGCGCCGATGCTCGGCGATCAGGATGCCGTGCTGGAGCATCTCGCCGCGGCGATCGGCGACACCATCACCGGCGGCCTGCCGGCCTCGTCGTTGTTCGTCGATCCGATTGCGCAGGCGATCGCCAACCGCTTTGTCGCGATCAATTTCCACAAGCCGAGTCCGGAAGCCGGCAAGCATCCGAACCTGCTCAGCAAGAGGCAGATGGCGCGCGTCCGCGAATTCGTCGATGCCAATCTCGATACCGACATCCGGCTCGACCATCTGGCAGAACTCTGCGGCCGCAGCACCGAATATTTCGTGCGCCTGTTCAAGGCGACCAGCGGCGTCTCACCTTACCAATATGTGCTCAATTTGCGCATTGAGCGCGCCAGGGCGCTGCTCGCCGACGAGACGCAGAGCCTGGCCGACATCGCGCTGGCCTGCGGTTTCTCCCACCAGGAGCACTTCACCCGCATGTTCCGCCGCTTCACCGGCCTGACGCCGGGGCGATACCGCCGCAGCCACTAAGCGCACAGCGGTCGGCAGGCAGGCGAGGGCCCCCGGCTCCGCTCCTCCCCAGTGGATGATTTTTCCGGTTTTGTGCAGATTTTCTCCGGTTTCGTGCAGGCCCGCCGCGGCCGCCCGCCGCTAGCTTTCTCCCAACAAAAGCGAAATTTGCCGGTCCGCCGGCCTGGGAGAAATGCCATGAGCATCGCAGCGCCCGATGCAGTACGCCCGGCTATCGTGGCGGCCGGAGATGCCGGCCGCGATACATTTGCGTACTGCTCGCAGCAGTATCGGGTGGTGTTCGGCGCCGGAACATCTGCGCGGCTTGGTGAAGAGACCGAGCGCCTCGGCATCAAGCGGGCGCTGGTTCTCACAACCCCTGAACAGCAGGATCTCGGGCAACGGCTCGGTGCAGGCCTTGGTGAAAGACTCGCCGGGGTGTTTGCCGGCGCACGTATGCATACGCCGGTCGAGGTCACCAATGAGGCGCTTGGCATCGTCGAATCCCGCGACATCGACGGGCTGGTCGCGATCGGCGGCGGCTCGACCGTCGGGCTCGGCAAGGCGCTATCACTGCGCACCGGGTTGCCGCATATCGCGATGCCGACCACTTATGCCGGCTCGGAGATGACGCCGATCCTTGGCGAAACCACCAACGGCATCAAGACCACACGGCATTCCCAGGATCTGGTGCCGGACACCGTCATCTACGATGTCGACCTCACCCTTAGCCTGCCGCCACACATCTCCGCCGCCAGCGGCCTGAATGCGATTGCCCACGCGGTCGAGGCGCTCTATGCGCCTGACGCCAATCCACTGACCTCGCTGATGGCGGAAGACGGTATCGCCGCGCTCGCCCTCGCGCTGCCGCGCATCATGGGGGCGCCGGCCGATGCCACGGCGCGGCGCGATGCGCTTTACGGCGCCTGGCTGTGCGGCGTTTGCCTCGGCGCGGTCGGGATGTCGCTGCACCACAAGCTCTGCCATGTGTTGGGCGGGATGTTCGACCTGCCGCATGCGGAAACCCACGCGATCGTGCTGCCCCACGCGGCTGCCTACAACGCCGCCGCGGCGCCGGAGGCGATGAGCCGCGTGGCGCGAGCACTGCACAGTGCCAATGCACCGCAGGGCCTGTTTGATCTAGCTCGCCAGCTCGGACTGCCGCGCGCGCTCTCCGACATCGGCATGCCCGAGGGCGGCATCGCACGCGCCGCGGAGATGGCGGTGCGCAACCCCTATGCCAACCCCAGACCGATAGATCACGCCCCGATCGAGCAATTGATCGTGGCAGCCTGGCGCGGTGACGCGCCCATGCAGCACTGACCTTCACCAGATCAAGGACAACACGATGGCCAATTTCAACGAGCATGACCTCACCGACGAGGTGCTTCGCAGCTTCGCCAACACGCCGGACAAGCGGCTGAAGTTCATCATCGAGGAGACGGTGAAGTCGCTGCACGATCTGGTGCGCCGCACCGAACTCACCTTTGAGGAATGGAATCAAGCGATCGAATTCCTGACCCGCACCGGCCAGACCTGCACGCCGCTGCGCCAGGAGTTCATCCTGCTCTCCGACGTGCTCGGCGTCTCGATGCTCGTCGACGCGGTCAATCACCGCGAGCGCGAGGGCGCGACCGAGACCACGGTGCTTGGCCCGTTCTATGTCGGCGAGCACCGCGTCACACCGCACGGCGCCAACATCTCGGAGGGGATCGACGGTGAAGTGATGTTCGTGCAGAGCCGCGTAACCGACCTCGCCGGCAAACCGCTCGCCGGTGCCGAGATCGATGTCTGGCACGCCGACGACGACGGCTTCTACGATTCGCAGAAGGCGGACTATGCGGCTCATGGCCCGTCGCTGCGCGCACGCTTCGTCACCGATGCCGACGGCCGCTTTTCCTTCCGCACCATCCTGCCGTGCAGCTATCCGATCCCGACCGACGGCCCGGTCGGAGATCTCATTACTGCCACCCAGCGTCATCCGATGCGGCCGGCGCATGTGCATTTCCTGGTCAAGGCCGAGGGCTACGAGCCGCTGATCACCCACGTCTTCCTCGATGGCGACCAATACCTGCGCAGCGACGTGGTGTTCGGCGTCAAGGACGAGCTGATCGCGCGCGTGGAGCAGCGCAGCGATCCTGCCCTGCCGAACGGCGAGTCGGTCTCCGGCCCGTGGCACCTGATGTCCTACGACTTCCAGATGAAGCCCGGCGCGGGCCTGGTGCCGAAGCCGATGATGGCGGCGGCGGAATGAACCGGCGCCCGGATCGGCGCGAACCCTGATCACAACGAACAAGACGACCAAGGAGAGGACCATGACGAGCAAGACCATCGAGACCGACGTGCTTGTCGTCGGCAGCGGCCCGGCCGGCGCGACGTCGGCGGCGCTGCTCGGGATGTACGGCGTCAAGCACATCCTGATCACCAAATATGGCTGGCTAGCCGACACGCCGCGCGCCCACATCACCAACCAGCGCGCGATGGAGGTGCTGCGCGATCTCGGCCTCGAGGAGAAGGCGGTCGCGCAGGCGGTGCCGCAGCATTTGATGGCCAACAACGTGTTCTGCGAGAGCCTCGCCGGCGAGGAATTTGGCCGGCTGTACTCCTGGGGCAACCATCCGTCGCGCAAGGCGGACTATGACCTCGCCAGCCCGACCCGCATCTGCGACCTGCCGCAGAATTACCTGGAGCCGATCCTGATCGAGGCGGCCGGCCAGCGCGGCACGTCGCTGCGCTTCAACACCGAGTTCGTCGATCTGGTGCAGGACGCCGACGGCGTCACTGCGACCGTGAAGGACCGCCTGTCCGGCGAGACTTACGAGATTCGCGCCAAATACCTGATCGGCGCCGACGGCGGCCGCAGCCGGGTGGCGGAGGTGATCGGCCTGCCGATGGAGGGCCAGATGGGCCGCGCCGGCAGCATGAACATCATCGTGCAGGCGGACCTGAGCAAATACGTCGCGCACCGGCCGAGCGTGCTCTACTGGGTGCTGCAGCCGGGCGCCGAGATCGGCGGCATCGGCGCCGGCCTGATCCGGATGGTGCGGCCGTGGAACGAGTGGCTGATCATCTGGGGCTATGACATCGAGCACGGCGAGCGCAAGCTTACCAACGACGAAGCTGTTTCGATCGTGCGCAATCTCGTCGGCGACGAAACGCTCGAGGTCAAGGTCACCTCGACCTCGACCTGGACCGTGAACGAGATGTATGCGGGACGCTATGCGTCGGGACGGGTGTTCTGCGCCGGCGATGCCGTGCACCGCCATCCGCCGACCAATGGCCTCGGCTCCAACACGTCGATCCAGGACGCCTTTAATCTGTGCTGGAAGCTCAAGCTGGTGCTCGAAGGCCACGCCGCGCCGTCGCTGCTCGACAGCTATTCGGCCGAGCGCCAGCCTGTCGGCAAGCAGATCGTGACCCGCGCCAACAAGAGCATCGGCGACTTCCCGCCGATCTTCGAGGCGGTCGGGCTGCTCGCATCGACCGACCCGGCCGAGGCCCGCAAGGCGATCGCCGCGCGCAAGGCATCGACCCCTGAAGGCAAGGAACGTCGCAAGAAGCTCTATGAGGCGATCGCCAACAAGAGCTTTGAGTTCAACTGCCACGGCGTCGAGATGAATCAGCGTTACGGGTCGACGGCCGTGGTCTCCGACGGGACGCCGATGCCGGCCTTCACCCGCGATCATGAGCTCTATCATCAGGCCACCACCTGGCCTGGCGCGCATCTGCCGCATGTTTGGGTCGAGCATCAGGGCCAGCGCAAGTCGACCCTCGATCTCACCGGCAAGGGGCGCTTCACGCTGCTCACCGGCATCGGCGGCGATGGCTGGAAGGCGGCCGCGGCCGCGGTCGAGACGGCCTACGGCTTGCCGATCGATGTGGTGACGATCGGTCCGCAAGGTTGCGACGCGCTCGACATCTATGCCGACTGGTACCGCCAGAGCGAAGTGGACGAAGACGGCTGCGTACTGGTTCGCCCGGACATGTATGTCGCCTGGCGCGCCAAAGAGGCGGTGGCGAACGCGACCGATGTCCTGACCGACGTGTTCGGCCAGATCCTCGGCCGCAGCGCGCAAGCGCAGGCGAAATCCGTCGCCGCCGCGTGAAGCGGCGCCCGACCAAGGCGTTTTCAGAACGAAATGAACGGCAGCCGGCGTGCGACCGGCTCGCCATCAAGGAGGGGAAAATGAGCAAGGACTTATTGAAAGCAATGTCTTTCGACCGTCGCCGCGTTCTGCAGGGGATTGCCGGCGGCTTCGCCGCCGCAGGCACGACGACGTTGTTCGCTCCGTCCGTGCGCGCCGCCAACAAGCCGATCAGGATCGGCTATGTCTCGCCGAAGAGCGGCCCGCTGGCCGCCTTCGCCGAAGCTGATGATTTCGTGCTCGGTGAGTTCCGCAAATACATCAAGGACGGCGTCAAGGTCGGGTCGCAGACCTATCCGGTCGAGGTGATCACCAAGGACAGCCAGTCCAATCCGAACCGCGCTGCCGAGGTCGCGAAAGAGCTGATCACCCGCGACAATGTCGGGCTGATCGTGGTCGGTGCGACGCCCGAAACCAACAATCCGGTGGCGACGCAGTGCGAGCTCGAGCAGGTGCCGTGCATTTCCACCGTCGCGCCCTGGCAGACCAACTTCATCGGCCGGCAGGCCAACCCCGGCGATCCCAAAAGCTGGAAGCCGTTCGAATATACCTACCATTACTTCTGGGGTCTCGAGGACGTCATCGGCGTCTTCACCAGCATGTGGAGCCAGGTCGCGACCAACAAGTCGGTCGGCGCCCTGTTCCCGAACGATGCCGACGGCAATGCCTGGGGCGACACCACGATCGGCTTCCCGCCTGTGATGGCCAAGCAGGGCTTCAGGCTGACCGATCCCGGCCGCTTCCAGAACCTCACCGACGATTTCAGCTCGCAGATCGCAGCATTTCGCGGCGCCGATGCCGAGATCATCACCGGCGTGATCATCCCGCCTGACTTCACCACGTTTTGGAACCAGTCGCGGCAGAAGGGGCTGAAGCCGAAAGTCGTGTCGGTCGCCAAGGCGCTGCTGTTTCCTGCCTCGGTGCAGGCGCTGGGCAAGGGCGGCAACAACATCTCGACCGAAGTGTGGTGGACTCCGACGCATCCCTACAAGTCGAGCCTCAGCGGCTTCAGCGCAGCCGATCTCGCCAAGGGATATGAGCAGGCATCCGGCAAGCAATGGACGCAGCCGATCGGCTTCGTGCATTCGCTGTTCGAGGTCGCGATCGACGCGATCAAGCGTTCCAGCGACCCGACCGATGGCGCGGCGCTGGCGAAAGCGATCGGAGCCACCAAGCTCGACACCATTGTGGGCCAGATCGCGTTCGGCTCCGGCGCGGTGCCGCCGTTCGCGGCGAAGAACATCGCCAAGACACCGCTGGTCGGCGGCCAGTGGCGGCTCAACGGCGACAAATACGACATGGTGATCACCGACAACAAGCTGGCGCCGCAGATTCCGCTCGGCGGCGACATGCAGGCGCTGAGCTAGCTGGCTCCACTTCGGAGGTGCGCGGCATCGCCGCGCATCTCCGCTTCGAAAGGATGCGGTGAGCGGCCATGCTCGAACTCCACGCGGTCTCGAAGACGTTCGGCGCCATCGTCGTCGCGGACTCGATCGATCTTGAGCTCGCGTCCGGCGAGGCGCTCGGGGTGATCGGGCCGAACGGCGCCGGCAAATCGACGCTGTTCAATCTGATCACCGGGCTCTCGCGGCCGAACGCCGGCCGCATCGTGCTCGATGGCGTCGACATCACGAATCTGTCCCCGGAAGCGCGCTGCCGCGCCGGCATCGGCCGCTCGTTCCAGATCCCGCAACCGTTCGATCATCTCTCGGTGTTCGAGAACCTTGCGGTCGCCGCTTTGTTCGGCGGCGGGCTATCGGAGGCGGATGCCGTCCAGCATTGCGGCCGCATGCTTGATCTGACCGGCCTTGAAGCCAAGGCCAATCGTCTGGCGGGGAGCCTACCGCTGCTGGATCGCAAGCGCCTTGAGCTCGCGCGGGCGCTCGCCACGAAGCCACGCACACTGCTGCTCGACGAGATCGCAGGTGGTCTCACCGATGCCGAATGCCATGAACTGGTGGAAACCATTCGTACCATCCATGCCGAAGGTGTCGCCATCATCTGGATCGAGCATGTGGTGCATGCGCTGCTCGCGGTGGTGCAACGGCTCGTGGTGCTGAACTTCGGCAAGGTCGTGGCCCAGGGCGTGCCGGCCGAGGTGATGCGCTCACGCGAGGTCGAGACCATCTACATGGGAGTGCCGGCATGACCGCACTGCTCAATGTCACCGCCCTCGACGCGTTCTATGGCGACTTCCAGGCGCTGTTCGGCATCGATTTCGAGCTGGATCAGGGCGAGGCGGTCGCGGTGATCGGCGCTAATGGCGCGGGCAAGTCGACCATGCTGAAGTCGCTGGCCGGACTCGTGAAGAGCCGTCCCGATTCCATTCGTCTCAGCGGGCGGGCGATCGGCGATGCGTCCGCAGCCAGCATCGTGCGACTCGGCCTCGCGCTGGTCCCCGAGGGCCGCCAGCTGTTTCCCTCGCTCAGCGTCGAGGAGAACCTCCTGATCGGCGCTTATGGCGGCGAACGCAACTCGCCGTGGGATCTCGCCGCGGTCTACCGCATGTTCCCGGTGCTGAAGGAGCGGCGGCGCGGTGCCGTCACGGCACTGTCGGGCGGCCAGCAGCAGATGGTGGCGATCGGGCGCGCGCTGATGTCCAACCCGTCGGTCCTGCTGTGCGACGAGATCAGCCTCGGCCTGGCGCCGATCGTGGTGGAAGACATCTACCGCATGCTGCCGCAGATCCGCGCCGGCGGCACCGCGGTCGTGCTGGTTGAGCAGGACATCGCCCGCGCGCTGCGGGCCGCCGATCGCTTCTACTGCCTGCAGGAGGGACGGGTGACCCTGAGCGGACGGCCCAAGGATGTGGATCAGGACACGATCCGCGCGGCCTATTTCGGAGCATGAGAGAGCGATGAGCGGGTTCGATACCATCGTCGAAGGCGTGCTGCTCGGCGGCGTCTATGCGCTGTTCGCGCTTGGCCTGTCGCTGATCTTCGGCATCATGCGCCTTGTCAATCTGGCGCATGGCGACCTGATTTTGCTCGCCGCCTATCTGATGCTCAGCGCCACCACGGCGCTCGGCCTGCCGCTTGCGGCCGCATCCCTGCTGGTCGTCGTGACGATGTTCGCGCTCGGCTTCGTGTTGCAGCGGCTGGTGCTGGAGCGGGTGCTCGGCGACGACATCCTGCCGCCGCTGCTCGTCACCTTCGGCCTGTCGATCGTGATCCAGAACGGACTTCTGCTGGGCTATGGCGCCGACAGCCGCCGGCTGCAGGTAGGGTCCTTCGAATCCTCGTCGGTGACACTGGCCCCCGGCCTGAGCGTCGGACTGGCGCCGCTGACGGCGCTGGTGACGGCGATCGCCGCGGTCGCGCTGCTTCAGCTCATCTTCTATCGCACCTCGCTCGGCCGCGCCTTCCGCGCCACCGCCGACAATCCCGCGATCGCGCAATTGATGGGCGTCAACGAACGTAATGTCTACGCGATCGCGGTCGGGCTCTCGCTCGCGGTTTCGGTGATCGCCGCTGTTGTATTCGGCATTCGCGCCAGCTTCGATCCGTCGATCGGGCCGGCGCGGCTGCTCTATGCGTTCGAGGCCGTGATCATCGGCGGCCTCGGCAGTCTGTGGGGCACGCTGGCGGGCGGCATCGTGCTCGGGCTCGCCCAGGCGATCGGCGGGCGGATCAATCCGGAGTGGCAGATCCTGGCCGGCCACCTCACCTTCCTTGCCGTGCTGATGGTACGGCCGCGCGGTCTCTTCCCGGCGAGGCGGGCATGAGCGTGGAAAGCATCCGAATCCCGGCAAGCCGGGAGGAGCGCCCGGCAGATCTGCCGGCGTGGCAAATCCGGGTCGGCACACGGCTGTCGCGCGTTGCGGCCGTGGCCGGGATCATGCTGGTCGTGGCGCTTGCCGCGCTGCCCGCGATCGCGTCGCGTAACCTCATCCAGGATCTGATCTTCGTCCTCACCATGCTGACGCTGGCGCAGCTCTGGAACGTGCTGGCCGGGTGGGGCGGGCTGGTGTCGGTCGGGCAGCAGGCGTTTGTCGGGCTCGGCGCCTATGCGCTGTTTGCCGGCATCGTGATGGCCGGGCTCGATCCCGTTGCGGCGATCCCGCTGGCCGGGCTGTTTGCGGCGCTGATTGCCGCGATGCTCGGGCCGCTGCTGTTCCGGCTGGAGGGGCCATATTTCGCGATCGGCAGCTGGGTCGCCGCCGAAGCGCTGCGGTTGATCTGCGCGCAGTTCAAATCGCTCGGCGGCGGCACCGGGATGTCGATCTCGCCTGGCGAGTTGTCCCAGATGTTCGGGCTGAAGGCGGTGCAGGCGCTGCTCGGCCTGCGTCCGGCGGCGGCGCGCGACGTGCTGGTCTACTGGCTGGCGCTGCTGCTTGCCGTGCTGGTCACGCTCGGCATCTATGGCTTCATGCGCTCGCGCCATGGCCTTGCGCTGGCGGCGAGCCGTGACAACGCGGCGGCGGCTCGCAGCGTCGGCGTGCGCACCGCGCGGATTCGCCATGTGCTGTGGATCGCAGTCGCCTTCGCAACCGGCATGGTCGGCGCGCTGGTCTATCTGCAGAAGGCGCGCATTTCGCCTGACGCTGCTTTCAGCGTCACTGACTGGACCGCCTATGTGATCTTCATCGTCGTCATCGGCGGGGTGCGTACCATCGAAGGCCCGATGGTCGGCGTGCTCCTGCTCTGGGGGCTCGTCACCTATCTCGCACAGCATGGCAGCCTGTATCTGGTCGTTCTCGGGACGCTCGCCATCCTGATCATGCTGTTCATGCCGAAGGGTGTGTGGGGCGCGGCGGCGCGCCGCTGGCAATTGCAGCTGTTCCCGACACAGCGCTGGCTCGGCCGCAGCTAGCTGCATATAGCGTCGTCGTCAAGGCCGGAGCGGCCCCCTGTCCATTTCTCTAAATTGGCGACCTTTTCCGTGCGGCGGGCGTAAGCGGTTGCGGCTTTGCCAATCGCTTCATCAAGTTCAGTGACGTCCGGAAATCCCTCGGATGGACGCTTTGCAATCTGATCCCGCGCGCCGGCCAGTTTGATGGTTTGCAGCGAGCCCCCTTTAGGTTGGGCGTCATTTTTGCTTGCACCCACGCCAGATTTGCCAAGACCAGGGAAATTCACCAAAACTAAAGCTGCGGCAGCTTTTCAGCTACGTGAGTATCGCTATTCGGTGGTTGCAGGGAGGCGCAACACCCGATCTCTGCGATATGGCGCCCAAAAAGCGAAAGGCGACCCTTCCGGGTCGCCTTCGCCGATTTCGCAAGAATCGGTGGTTGCGGGGGCTCGCAACACCCGATTCTTGCGATTGATTGAAAGGGAAATTCCGAGGCTGGTTGCATGACAAGATGGCCACTCAGAATAAAACTGCGAACTCTTATGCAATTGAAGTTACTTTATAATTTTCTGCGTTCGATTCCCGATCAGCGTCGCGACATCGTATCGAGAGCGCTCTCATTCGACGCAAAATAGTCGGTCGGCGTCGTACCAGTGACGCGGCGGAACATGCTGCTGAATGCACCTGAGTTGGAGTACCCGTAATCCATCGCGATAGCGGTGACCGTCTCGCCAGATAGCAGGCGCGAAAGCGCCACGACGACGATGGCCTGTTGCCGCCACGCCGAAAGGCTCATTCCCGTCTCCTGGCGGAATAGCCGGGTGAATGCGCGCCGGCTCATATGCAGGGCGACCGCCCAATCGTCGATGGTGTCCCGCGAGTTCGGCTTCGCCAAGAACCGCCGGCACTTCGATGCCAGTCGCACGCGGGTAGGTATCGGAACGCACAGAGGCAGTTCGACGGAGGATCGCAACTCGAGCAGAATGAGCTGCATGATGTGATTGGCTCGGTCGTCGGCTTCATAGGCCACCGGAAGATCGACGGCCTCCATCAACAAACGGCTCAGCAATGGTGATACGCCCAGCACCTGGCAACGGTTGGGAGCTTTCGCGATCGCCCCGTCCTTCAGATAGACGCTTCGTGTGCAGACGTCGCCGATCATGCGGATCTCATGTTCAACCCCGCCTGGGATCCAGATGGCCCGCTGCGGCGGTACGACCCAAGTGCCTTGTTCGGTCCCGACGACCATGACGCCTGTCGAGGCGTAGAGAAGCTGGTTTCGCCGGTGCCGGTGAATCGGATGCTTGTGGCCGGCCGGATAGCTATTCCCGACCGCGACGATCCGCTCCGGACGGGTCTCCAGCGTTGCGGCGCGCACGTTTCTGACCATTGGCCCACTCGACGACTAACGAGGCCCACCCCCGAAAGCGGGCCAGCGGTCATTGTTCTATACGCGACGACGGATAGCTTACAAGGAGAGCGGCTTGTCCCCTTCGCAAGACGACGAGACGCGGCCGGCGCCTGACCTGGTCCAACTATTCTCCGGATTTCTCACCCTCGGCCTGCTCGGCTTCGGCGGCATCGCACCATGGGCGCGCCACATCATTGTCGAACGGCGGAACTGGCTTTCCGAGAGCGAGTACGCGCAATTCATCGGCATCGGACAAGTGCTGCCCGGCTCCAACACGGTCAACGCCGCTATCCTGATTGGGCAACGGTTCCACGGCGCCATCGGGGCGTCGATCGCAGTCACAGCGCTGCTGATCATGCCAGTCCTCTTGGTCGTCGTGCTTGCATTGCTGTATGGGCGCTTCGCGGAGATCTCGGAAGTCTGCGCCGCGCTCGCGGCGAGTGCCGCTGCGGCAGCAGGTCTAGTGATCGGGACGGCAATCAAAATGACCGTCCGGTTGCGCCTCACGCCGACTGCCGTCGCGTTCGGCGGCGCAGCCTTCCTGGCATCCGGCCTCCTGAACGTTCCGTTGTTGGTGACGATCGGCGTGCTCGTCCCTCTCGGTCTCGTCGTGAAGCTGTGGAGGCGCCAATGACGAAGGACATTCTCGTCGCGATATTCGGCGCATTCGCGCCGATGTCCGTTCTCATGTTCGGTGGCGCCAACTCGATCATCCCCGAGCTTCACCGGCAGGTGGTCGACATTCACGCCTGGATGAGCAGCGAGGAATTCGCGACCTTGTTCGCGGTAGCGCAAGCCGCTCCGGGACCGAACATCCTCATCGTGAGCCTGATCGGATGGCAGGTCGCGGGGTTGGCAGGACTTCTCGCCGCAACGGTGGCCATCAACGCTCCTCATTGCCTCCTTACCTACTTCATCGGAGGAATTGTCGCCAAGGCCCCGACCTCAGGCTGGGTCCGCGCCCTCAAGGAGGCACTCGTTCCGATCACGACCGGCCTGATACTGGGCAGCGGCGTCGTCATGGCGAGGGCCGCAGATCACGACCTGCTGGCCCTTGCGATATCGGCTGCCACTGCCGGCTACGTCGTCTTCACGAGCCGCAATCCACTTTGGGCGCTCGCGGTTGCCGCGCTGGCCGGCATCGCGCGCGTCCACCTGCTACCTCTCTAAACCGCAGTCCCCGCGCCAGTGCCACCCATCGCGATGATGCAGTCATCATATCCCAGCCGGAGGATATTCAGTCGCTGCGGATTTTTGAGATAGATCCATAATGTCCTGCGTAGCAAACCGACGCCCGCAGCGCGGGTGTAAGTGCTCGCGCTATTCCCTCGACGTGGGTGCGGGTTCGACAGTTTTGATCGTGTCCTTTCGGATCTGCGGCTCCGCTGCCGCTACCACTTGCGCATGATCGAAAAACCTAGCCGGCGTCAGCCGGGTGCGGTCGATCGACAGATCGAAAATATCGAACCGGTTGTAGTAGCCGACAACATCGTGAAACTGCTTCGGCTCGACTGAGCGGTTGAGGTCGATTTCAGCATAGGCGATGCCTTCCTGTCGTGAACGGCGCGAGCGGGGAAATTCCAAATTTTCCCATAGCGACTGGCGGCCCCGCAGGGGAGGCTGCATGACGGATCGATTGCACGAAACTTTATCAGACGGGGATCTGCGCAACCTTGTCCGCGTGATCTCAGCATGCACTTTGGGGCTCTGGGCATTCGCGGCGGGTTTGCTGATTGGGACCTTTTTGTTTTCGTGAATCTCAGTTCGAGTGCGTGGCCGAGCCCTCTCCCATCGACCTCACCTCTTATCAAAGGGGAGTGATCAGCGGCGCGTTGCGCCTCCCTCGGCACTATCTGGAGGTTGTGGAAGCAACTTAGGAAATCGGTCAAGGACGCGCTCGATGGTCGAGCTAGCCGTAATCATGGGTTCATTTAGCGCCGGCATTTTCCTGGTGCATGCGATCGAGGCCTATCACGGCCAATAGAAAGCGCGGGACCGAAGCCCGGCGCCTTTGTTCTCCTGCTGAAGCTATGCACCGGTTGTCCACAGGCTGGCCGCAACAAATGGGCGACGAACCCCGAACATGGCTGGCGGCCCGGCACACGCCCCCGCCGGAGGTGTGCCGAGCCTAGCCAAGCCGCCGCGCTGGTCGATCCCAACCGGCTGGAATCAATCATGGCAGCAATGTGGCTGCATCGCTATTGCTCGGATACAACAGTGTCGAACTATCGCTCGCGGAAGTAGAAAATCCGCCGGGTGAGTTATGCCGGCGGGTAAGTTTCGTCTGCAGGGGGACAGAAGCCCCGCGCCCGCAGTGCGGCCGGGTCTATTGAGCCGGCGCAGCTCTCACCTGAACGAAAACGTGAGGTTTGGGCACCTTGTGGGCGAGTCTCCCGCTACCATGAGTCGTGAGATGGCCCCAACTCGGGAGATCCATCATGCGAAAGCTGATCACGACTATAGCGTTGCTGGCCCTGATCGACACTTCGGTGGCGATCGCGCAGACGGTTGGTTTAGGAAATCCATCCGCACCACCTCCATCGACAAACCCGGACAAGCGATTGCTGCCGCTGCCGGCACCGGTCGGTCACCGCCAA
>Ga0210403_10003137_pt1 | contig 14643 bp, 11 predicted proteins | sample IncBWC19MmetaG_FD_150863 | JGI IMG/M metagenome (GOLD analysis project Ga0210403, IMG submission 150863) | Forest soil microbial communities from Barre Woods Harvard Forest LTER site, Petersham, Massachusetts, United States - Inc-BW-C-19-M | ecosystem: Environmental > Terrestrial > Soil >... | reverse complement strand
GGCACCTGCGGGGTCTGGGGACTCAAGGCGGGAGGGAGGTGAAGGGAGGGAGCAGGGAGTAGGGAGTAGGGAGTAGAAGGCTGCGGGGACTGCCAGCCCGAGATCTCGGCGATGGCCTTGGCGTGCACCTTGGCGTGCTGGCGGATGTCGAGGGTCTGCAGGTGGAGGCCATAGGTGCGGACCTCGAGCAGAAGGGGGTCGATGAGCAGGCGGCAGAGGCGCTCGCCCTGGTTCTGGAGCAGGGATTCGCGGATGAGGTTGAGGTCGCCGAGCAGGTCGGCGGCGCGGGTGTAGGGCTCGAGCGCGGGCGGGCCGGTGAGCGGGACGGAGAGGCGCAGGCTGGACTGCGGGGCTCCGCCGAGGCGCATCATGATGCAGGCCAGAAGGAGGCGAATCTTTTCGTTGGGGAAGCGCTCGGCGAGGGCGTCCTGGCCGGCGGTGCGGAGCTTGGCGAGGTAGGGGACGAGCCGAGCTTCTAGCGCGGGCGAGACGGGCACCTGCTGCGTGGAGCTGGCGAGCTGCTCGAAGACGTTCTGCAGGCGGCGGCCGTAGTGCTGCAGCAGCAGCTCGTGGGCCATGGCCAGGGCCTCGCGGGTGGCGGGCGGGGTGACGAAGGGGTTGCCGTCGCGGGCGCCGCCGATCCAGGAGCCGAAGCCGACGAGCTGGGGGAGATCGGCGAGCGAGGGGTGGAGGTCGTACTCGGCGGCGAGGGCGGCGGCGACCTCCTGGTAGAGGACGGGCAGGGTGTCGAAGAGCGAGGACTCGTAGTAGTCGAGCGCCATGCGAATCTCGTCGCGGACGGTAGGGCGGGCGCTACGGACATCGTCGGTCTGCCAGAGGGCGGTGATCTCGGCGGTGAGGTCGCGCTCGAGCGTGTCCATCTGGGCGGCGGGCAGGGGGATGCGGTCGAGCTGCTCGAGCAGGTCGGAGATGCGCCGGCGCTTGAACATGACGGAGCGGCGGGCAACCTCGGTGGGATGGGCGGTGAAGACCGGAGAGACGCAGATGCGGCGGAGGAGGTCGAGGGCCTGGGGCGCGGGGATGCCGGCGAGGCGGAGCTGACGGAGGGCTCCGCGCAGACTGCCGCGCTGCGGCGGGGCGGAGGGGTCGAGCTGGTTGGCGAGGCGGCGGCGCTTGCGGTGGTTGGTCTCGGCCAAGTTGATCAGCTCGAAGTAGAAGGAGAAGGCGCGCGCGAGCTGGTAGCTGGTGGAGAGGTCGTTGGCGTAGGTGTGGACGCTGCTAAGTGCCTGCTGCAAATGACTGCCCGCCTGGTGAAGGTGGCTGCCGCCCTCGCTGTCAGAGGCATCGCGCCGGCCGCTGCTCTGGTTTTTCTCGCTGCCGCTGGCGGCGTCGGCCTCGCGGCGGGCGATGGCGGTGCGGCGGAGGGACTCGACGGCATCGAAGAGCGCGGGGCCAGCCTGCTCGCGGAGGACCTCGCCGAGCAGCATACCGAGGGAGCGGACATCGCGGCGAAGCGGGACTTCCTTGAGCTCGCCGGTGGCTTCGAGTTCGGCGAGGCGCTGCGGCCAGTCGGTGGGGGTCCAAAGAGAGGGCATGCTTTGATTATGCCTTGCGGTTGGACGCGTGCGGAGTTGGGATTGCGAGATGAGGTTCCCGCCGCAGGCGAGCGCAGGTGCGTCGTGTGACCCGTCTGAACGGGCCCAAAATGCTGCCGGGCCAAGACGCTGCGATGCTTCGATTCGGCTCAACTGGGCTCCCCTGTTCCTTGGGTCGAACCGGGGGAGCGGGGAGGTTACATGGGTAGAGCGAGGCGCTCGAGCTCGGCCTGCATCTCCTGGATGGAACCGTAGAGAAGCTGGACGCTCTGTGCGGCTGTGCGGACCTCGTCGTGGCAGACGCCGTAGCCATGGGCAGCGAGAAAGCTGCCAATCAGCTCGGCGACCTGCCAGGAATCCAGTCCGGATTGGAGGAGCTCGTCGCGAAGTCCGACGAGATCAGTCGAGGCAAATTGTTCCATTTAGGCCGTCCATTACATCCGCGTGAAGTTCGCTGCCTCCATGGGAGACGCGCTGATCTGGGATATAGATGCACTTGGGAATGGAAAATATCCAGGAAAATGGCTATCGACGATATCTCAGTCGAGCGTATGATGAACAATTTTCGCAAGATAGCTTTTCGGGAAAATTTACTCGAGAGGCTGTCGGATTCGGGAAAAAACCGGGCCGCAGGCGGCTTCACCGCCCGATTCGAGCCAATCGGGTCTCTAACGGGTGGCGCGGTCGGCGAGCAGCACAGGAAGACCATCGACGACGGGAAAATGTCGCCCGCAGGCCACGCAGGCGATATTCGGACTGGTCAGCTCGAGCTCGCCGTGGCAGACCGGGCAGACCAGCCAGCGGAGGTCAGCCTGGGTGAGACGGGCCGGCTCGCTGGATGAGGGGCTGGAGGTTGGCGGCGAAGGAGACATGGATCGATTCTATGGGAGCTGGGGCTACGGATCAGCGATCATAACGACACACGCTTCGGTCGCCGCGATACCATGGGGGCATGAATACATCCACAGTGGTACACGGTATGGCAGCAAAGGCCCCGCGCATTCTGGATGGGGTCGCCATCGCGGCCGAGATCAAGGCAGAGGTGGCGCTGGAGGTGCAGGCGCTCTCGGAGCGGGGCATACGTCCAGGTCTGGCGGTGATCCTGGTGGGCGAAGTGCCGGCGTCGCAAATCTACGTTCGCAGCAAGGTGAAGACCTGCGGCGAGCTGGGAATCTACAGTGAGCTGATTACGCCGCCCGAATCCATCACGACCGAGGAGATGCTGGCGCTGGTGGCCGGGCTGAACACGCGCGAGGATATCGACGGCATTCTGATTCAACTGCCGCTGCCCAAGCATGTGGACACGCGGCGGCTGCTCGAGGCGGTGGTGCCGGAGAAGGACGTCGACGGCTTCCATCCCATCAATGCCGGCCGACTGCAGAGCGGTCAGCCGGGACTGGCGCCATGCACCCCGGCGGGGATCATGGAGATCTTGCGGCGCAGCCATCTGCCGATCGCGGGTCAGAATGCGGTGGTGGTAGGGCGGTCGGATATTGTGGGCAAGCCGGCGGCGATGATGCTGCTGAACGCCTCGGCGACGGTGACCATCTGCCACTCGAAGACCAAGGATCTGGGGCGGGTGACGCGGGAGGCGGACCTGCTGGTGGCGGCGATCGGGCGGCCGGGATTCGTGACCCCGGAGATGGTGAAGCCTGGGGCGACGCTGATCGATGTGGGAATTAACCGGGTGACCGACGCGGCCGAGGTGAAGGAGCTGTTCGGCGACGATCCGGCGCGAGCGGCGACCTTTGAGAAGCGCGGCGCAGTGGTGGTCGGGGATATTCATCCGGCGGCGTTTCCGCGCTCGGGGGCGTATACGCCGGTCCCGGGCGGCGTTGGCGCTCTGACCATCGCCATGCTGATGCAGAACACGGTGACGGCGGCGAAGCTGCGGCGGGGGCTGCCGCTTGCGTCCAGACACTCCGCTCAGGCTAAGGGCTAGACATGCTGCGAGTCGGTCTGACCGGAGGGCTGGGCAGCGGGAAGTCGACCGTCGCCGGCCTGCTGCGCGGCCTAGGCGCCTATATCCTCGAGGCCGATGCGATTGCGCGGGAGCTGATGCAGCCCGGCGAGCAGGTCTACGGTGTCTGCGATGCGATCGTGGCGCGGTTCGGCCCCGGGGTGGTGCTGGCGGACGGTCAGCTCGATCGCGCGGCGCTGGCGCGGATCGCCTTCGCCGAGGGCCGCGTGGAGGAGTTGAACGCGATCGTGCATCCGGCGACGATCGCGCGGCAGGCGGAGCTGGCGGAGGCGATCGCGGCACGCGATCCGGATGCGGTGGTGGTGGTCGAGTCGGCGCTCATTCTGGAGACAAAATATGGTGGCGCGGGCGGCTGGCGGCTGCGCTTCGACAAGCTGATCCTGGTCACCGCGCCCGAGGAGATGAAGGTGGCGCGGTTTGTCGCGCGGATGGCTGCGGGACGAATGCTGACTAAGGCGGAGCGGGCCGGTCTTGAGGCCGAAGCGCACCGGCGACTGGCGCAGCAGATGCCGGACGAGCAGAAGGCGGAGCTGTGCGACTACGTTCTGGTCAACGACGGGCCCTTGAAGGAGCTGGAGTGGCAGGTGGAGCAGCTTTGGCCGCTGCTCGCGCGGGTGGCGTTGGCGGATGGGCACGGGTGAGGGCAGTCTCCCGGTCTGCTCTGGAGACCGGGACCGGAGCAGATTCCTCCGCTACGCTACGGAATGACAAACCAAAAGGACTTGCGGAATGACAAGTAAAGAGGGGCGTCAAGGGGGACCGGGGGCAGGTGCTGCCGCGCGCATCCCTCGGGATTGCCAGAGTTGCTACAATAGAGGCATGAAATCGCGACGGGTGCTGCTGGTTCTTCTGGTGCTTGCGGGCTTTTACTATGTCACGACGCATCTGGCGTCGAGCGGGGCGTTGGCGCCCTGGCTGCATCGGACGCTGGGGCTGCCGGTGGCGGCGACCACCACCCCGGCGACCGGGCCGGGCGGCGAGTTCGATCTGACCGAGGCGGCGGCGGCGCCGGCCTACGATACGGAGGAGCAGCAGAATATCGCCGTCTACAAGCGCGCTCTACCCTCGGTGGTCAACATCACCAGCACGGCGGTGGCGTTTGATTTCTTCTATGGATCGGTGCCGCAGCAGGGCCAGGGATCTGGCTTCATCCTGGACAAGCAGGGCCACATTCTGACCAACGATCACGTGATCGACAACGCGCAGCGGGTCGAGGTGACGCTGTCGGACAAGCATAAGTACAAGGCGACGGTGATCGTCGCGGACAAGGGGCACGACCTGGCGCTGCTGCAGATCACGGCGCCCAACCTCGTTCCGGCGACGCTGTCGGACTCGCAGAGCCTGAACGTCGGCCAGCGGGTGTATGCGATCGGCAATCCGTTTGGTCTGAGCGGGACGATGACGCGCGGCATCATCTCGGCGATCCGCTCGATTCGCGGGCCGCAGGGCAATCCGATCGAGGACGCCATCCAGACGGATGCGGCGGTGAACCCGGGCAACTCGGGCGGTCCACTGTTGAACTCGCGCGGCGAGGTCATTGGAATTACGACGCTGATTGCCAACAGCGGAGCGAACCAGTCGGCGGGCATCGGCTTCGCCATTCCGATCGACACGGCCAAGCAGGTGCTGGCGGACTTTGAGAAGTACGGGCGGATTCGGCGACCTTCGCTCGACATTGTGAACCTGCCGATCGGGCCGGACATCGCCGAACAGATCGGGCTGCCGGCCGATTACGGGATTCTGATCCAGCGTGTGCTGCCGGGGGGAGCGGCGGCGCGGGCGGGCCTGAAGGGCGGAACGCAGCGGGCCTACCAGGGCAATATGCCGGTGATGTTGGGCGGCGACCTGATCGTAGCCGTGGATGGCCAGGAGATCGCCAGCCCGCAGGACCTGTCGGCGGCGATCAATGCGCACCGCGCGGGCGATACGGTGACGGTGACCGTCTTCCGCGGGCAGAAGCGGCTGGACGTGAAGGTGACGCTGGGCGATGCGGCCGGGACGCAGGATCAAGGGGAGATGACCTAGAGGCCGGGCTATCTCTGTGCGAGCCGGGCAGCGAAGCGGATAAACTAGGGACCGAGGTTTAACGTCCTGACATCCGCAAGCGAAACTGTCGCCGCCATCACCCCGCCCGAGCCGATCCACAACTGTCCGGAGTGCAGTCTGTGGCTGCCTGAGGGGACGGTGGCCTGTCCCGAGTGCGAGACGCTGCTCTATGGCGGCTATCTGCGGCAATTAGGGCAGCTGGCGATGCAGCAGGAGCAGGCGCGGCAGTGGGACGAGGCGCGCAAGACCTGGACGACGATGCTCGCGTGGGTGCCGGCCGGGGGCAAGCAGGCGGAGGGGATCGCTGGCCGCATCGCCGGAATCGACGCCCAGAGGACGGCCGAGGCCAAGCGCAAGGCGGACTGGACCCGGCGGTTGGGGCCGCTGGCGCCGGTGGCCTTCTTTCTGCTGAAGGCGAAGACGTTTCTGTTCGCTCTGCTGAAGTTCAAGTTTCTGCTCAGCTTCTTTGCGTTCTTCGGACTGTACTGGGCGCTGTTCGGGTGGCGCTTTGGACTGGGCTTCGCGGTGTCGATCGCCATTCATGAGTTTGGCCACTATCTGGCGGCGCGGCGGCGCGGGCTGAAGGCCGATCTGCCGGTCTTTCTGCCGGGACTGGGAGCGTATGTGCGCTGGTACAGCCAGGGCATGTCGCTGGACACGCTGTCGGAGATCGCGCTGGCCGGGCCATTTGCCGGGTTGATCGCCGCCGCGGCCTGCGCGGGTATCTACATTTCCCTCGGAGGCCATGCCGGCGAGCAGGTGGTGAATCGCGCGGGGGCGCGGTCGGGCGCGGCGGTGTGGGGAGCGCTCGCCTATGCGGGCGCTTGGCTGAACCTGATCAACCTGGTGCCGGTGCTGGGGCTCGACGGAGCGCAGGCGACCATCGCTCTGAACCGCGTGCAGCGCGGGCTGCTGCTGGCTGCCACCATCGCCTTCTACGCGTTTCTGCACGAAGGCGTGTTTCTCTTCATCGCCGCCGGCATGGCTTGGCGGCTGTTCACGGGCACCGCGCCCGAGCAGCCGAGCACGCCGACCATGGTGCGCTACATGCTCCTGTTTTTGTTGCTGGGCAGCCTGATGTGGATGGTGCCGAACGTGGGGCGACTGTAAAGGCAGGGCTCAGGGAGTAGAGAGTGGGCTCAGAGGACAGGGCTCAGACCTCGCGTGGGGCCGGGGTCCTAGGGGCATCGGCATATTGCTTGCGGGCCTGGAGAAGCAAATCCTGGCAAAAAGGGACTGGCGTTCCTCGCAGTGCGTACATCTTCGGAGTCCTTCGACTGCGTCTCTTGCGATGCGGCGGCAAGAGACTCCGCTAGGATGACAGCTTTCCTATTTATCGGATACGTATCGAATAGGTCGATACGCCCTAGGGGGTGGTGCGGATGTAGCGGCGGCCTTGGATCGCGTAGTGGCCGCTGACCACGCGGCTGATGGCCTCGGGGTAGGCGAGGTGCTCCTGTTCGAGGATGCGGTCGGAGAGGGTATCGGGGGTGTCGTCGTCCATCACCGGGACGGTGCGCTGGAGGATGATGACGCCGTGATCGACCGCCTCGTCGACGAAGTGGACAGTGCAGCCGGCGACCTTGGCGCCGAAGTCGAGCGCCTGAGTCTGGGCCTCGAGGCCGGGAAAGGCGGGCAGCAGCGAGGGGTGCACGTTGAGGATGCGGTTGGGGTAGGCGGCCACGAACTCGGGCGATATGATGCGCATGTAGCCAGCCAGGCAGACCAGGTCGACCTCGTGCTGGTGCAGGCGCGCGAGCATCTCGGCGTCGTGCTCGCCGCGCCTGCGCCCGGCCGAGGGGATGGCGAAGGCGGGCAGCCCCATCTCGCGGGCGATGTCGAGGCCAAGCGCGTCCTCGCGATTGGAGAGCACGACGGCAATCTTCACCCCGAGCAGGCGATGCTCGCGGATGGCGCGGGCGATGGCCATGAAGTTGGAGCCGCGTCCGGAGAGAAGAATGCCGAGGTGTTTCATAGCGCTAGCTGTAGCTGACCTTGCGGTCGCCGCGGGTGACGCGGCCGATCAGGCAGTGGCGCTCGTTGGCGCGGTTGAGGATGGCCTTGGCCTTCTTGACCAGGTCGGCGGGGATCACGCAGATCATGCCGATGCCCATGTTGAAGGTGCGCATCATCTCCTCGTCGTCGACGTTGCCCAACTCCTGCAGGTGCTGGAAGAGCGGAGGAACGGTCCAGGAGCTGCGATCGACCTGGGCGCCCATGCCCTTGGGCAGGATGCGCGGCAGGTTGTCGGTGATGCCGCCGCCGGTGATGTGGGCCATGCCACTGACCACCTCTGCCGCTACCAGCTTCTTGACGACGCCGAGGTAGCTGCGGTGGGTGCGCATGAGGGCGGCGCCGGTCTTGTCCTTGAGCTCGTTGACGTACTGGTCGGGGCCGTACTTGGCGACATCGAAGAGCAGCTTGCGGGCGAGCGAGTAGCCGTTGGTGTGCAGGCCGTTCGAGGGCAGGCCGAGCAGCACGTCGCCCACCTGGATGTTGGCCCCAGTGATGATCTTGTCGCGGTTGACGGCGCCGATGATGGTGCCGGCGAGGTCGTACTCGCCGTCGCCGTAGAAGCCCGGCATCTGCGCGGTCTCGCCGCCGATGAGGGCGCAGCCGTTGGCGCGGCAGGCCTCGCTGATGCCCTGCACTACGGTCTCGACGGTCATGTCCTCGAGCTTGCCGGTGGCAAGGTAGTCGAGGAAGAAGAGCGGCGTCGCACCCTGCACGGCGATGTCGTTGACGCAGTGGTTGACGAGATCCTGGCCCACGGTGTGATGGATGCCGAGCTCGAAGGCGACCTTCAGCTTGGTACCCACGCCGTCGGTGCTTGAGACCAGAACCGGCTGGGGGAACTTCTCGAGATCCAGCGCGAATAGGCCGCCGAAGCCGCCAATCTCCGACAAGACGTTCTTGTTGAAGGTCTTGCGCGCCAGCATCTTGATACGCTGCTTGCTCTTCTCGCCGCTGGTGATGTCGACGCCGGCGTCGGCGTAGCTGACCGCGGCGCCCTTCTTGCGCGGCTTGTTGGCGGCGGCATCGGGAGCGCTGGCCTGATCGGGGTCAGCGGGGGTGGCGGCCGAGAGGGTGACCGGGCTTGGTTCCTTCGCCTCGTGGGAGAACGCGTCAGTTGGGATCGAGGGATTTTCGTCCGGCAAGGGAGTGCTACCTTTCCAATTTGTCCGTGCAGTGCAGCTGAGCAGGAACCTCAAGTCTAGCAGGGCTGCGCAGGAACGTGTTCAAGCGCCAGTCGCGATCGAACTGCCCTTGGCATGACACCTGTCGGGTATTGTCGCCTATTAACTACACAGAATCCCCGAAATAGTGCAGGAAATTTTATGAATCGCGTAGGGGAAAGACTACATCCGCGGAAGAAATTACGCGGCCGGGTCTCCGGAGACGAGATCACGCGGGGAAAGACGCGCTCCGCGGCTGCAACTTTTGGGGAGGAGGTCGATGCACCGGTCGGGGGAGCTATCTGCAACGTTTCGGGGATCAAACCGCCCGGCTTTGCCCTGGAAAGGGCCGATTTGTTGCGGTTTGCTGAGAAAAGGTTGTCCTTGAGATACGGCGAAATGCGGAAACTGCCGGTTTCCAGTAATTATTTCCTATTGCGGCGCTGGTATGGGTGTTCTATGTTCAGCTTGTTTCCAAAAAACGTCGGAACCGCAGTTCCCCCCCCAGCGTAGGGGATGATCGCAGTGGGTTCTTGACGCTTAACCACAACTAGCAAAAGTACGCCGATCTGGTGCCCTCGCGCACCGGACACAGTTTTTCTTTGTCTTCAGGCCCTTTTAGCCACAACTAGCGGAGGACGCCGATCTTGTGCCCTGCACAGGACACAGCCCCCCTCTGTCTGCAGGACCTCGTGACGCCCCTATTTCTGCTTTTTGCCTGACGGGCCGTGGAAGATTCTTGCTCGGCCGCAACTCCCGCAAGTGACCAACCGCACACAGGATTTCGACCTTGACCTTCGCAAGCTTCTTTCGCTCGATCACCATCGCACTGACCACCCTACTTCCCGCCGGGATTGCCCTCGCTGCCTGCGGCGGCGGAGCCGGCACCGGCTTCTACCAGTCCTCCACCCAGGCGATGAACATCGCCGCCTCGGGCACGACCGGCCTCGACATCACACTGGACTCGGCCTCGTCCGGCTTTAGCCTGTTCCCCGGCAACCCGACGCAGTGGGCCTACCTGCAGCCGGGTGGGTATGTGGAATACGTCATCCATGCGCCGGCCACCGGAACCTACGGGCTGGCAGCGTACTACTCCTCGGGGACGGGAGCGGGTGCCAATGTTCTGGTGAACGGAGCGGCGCAGAATCCTCTGACGCTGTCCTCCACGGGAAACTGGGGTAACTTTGAAATGAGCAGCGCAGCGACGATTACGCTGCCCGCCGGCAACTCGGTGATCCGGATCGCGGCGCAGCCTTCGTTCCAGGCGTTCAACCTCGCTGGTCTGACGGTGACGCCGATCCAGATGAGCACGGCACCTACACCGGCACCTACACCGACACCTACCCCTACTCCGACACCAACGCCGACGCCTGCGCCGACACCGTCGGGCAGCAATCCGCTGGCCGGCGATAAGTTCTACGTCAGCCTGTACAGCCAGACCGGGCAGCACATTAACGACTCCTGCGCTGCCTACTATCCGGGCTCCACAGGGCTGATCGCGAAGCTTGCCAGTGTGGCTCAGGGCACCTGGTTCAACGGCAATGTCAACATTCAGTCCGATGTTCAGGGAGCCATGGGGCTCGCCGCTGCGCAGCAGGGAGTGCCGATCCTGGTGGCCTACAACATCCCGATTCGCGACTGCGGCGGCTACTCGAACGGTGGCGCGGCCTCGGCGGCAGCGTACCAGACCTGGATCACAGGGTTCGCGCAGGGGATCGGACAGGCCAAAGCAGCGGTCATTCTGGAACCCGATGCGGTCAGTCAGATGAATGCGTCGGGATGCCTGACCAGCGCCCAGATTACCGAACGCCAAGGTCTGTTGAGCTTCGCGGTGCAGACCATCAATTCGCTCTCTCCTAACGCCAGCGTCTACATCGATGCGGGGCACGGCTCTGACCAGATTCCGCCGGCCACGATTGCGGCGCAGCTGACCGCCTCGGGCGTTGGCAATGCCGCCGGGTTTGCACTCGACGTCGCCAACTACGTCTCGACCGCGATCAACACCAGCTACGGGCAGCAGGTCTCAGATCTGCTCGGGGGCAAGCACTTCATCATCGACACCTCGCGCAACGGCCAGGCGACGGCGAATGGCGCCTGGTGCAATCCTCCGAACCAGGGTGCGGGCACACCTACGGTGGGACTCAGCTCGGGCTCGATCGACGGCTACCTCTGGGTGCAGGGTCCGGGCACCTCGGATGGAGCCTGCAATGGAATGTCGGGCGCCGGGCAGTGGGACCTGCAGCAGGCCTGCACGCTGGCCCACAACGCCAACTTCTAACCGCAAGCTCGGAGCCCGGGAAAACCAGCCCGGCCGCGAGACCTCTGTTAGCAAACCGAAGGACGCAGGCCGCTTTGAGCAGCCTGCGTCCTTACTCTCTCGTGTTGCCGCAGGTTGAAATACGTTGACCGGCGCGCCGCTGCGGAGATGGGAGCACACGTAGCGAGCCGGACAGAGTTAGCTAAGAAAGTTTCTTGCCCACTGCAGCATCGCCTGCAAAGCAGTCTGGAGAGAGACAAGCGTCCTTGGGTTCGAAGACCTGCCCTGCGCGATGCCTGCGGCCATGCCAGGACCACGCAGACGACCATAGAGGAATCATTGAATGTGCAAGCGAATTCTCGTCGTCGCCCATGACCGCACACTCGGCCTCAGCCGCGTAGCGCTGTTGCAGAGCGCAGGGTACACGGTCGATTTCGTCTTCTCCGATGAGGCCGCCCTGACCCTGCTCGCGGCGCAGGCCTTCGACCTGGTGCTCCTCGGACGCAACTCCAAGCTGGAGGAGCCGGGCCTCGACCAGCGCTTGCGGGAGCATTTTCCCGAGCTGCTCATCCTCAAGATCGAGGCTACCGGAAGCGTCCCCAGCATCTATCCGACCCGGATCACCGATGCACGTCCGGCGAATGTCCTCGCCGCATTGCAAGAGATGCTGAGCGATGCTGCTCTTGGTTCCAATGCTCCCCGGCGCCGCTTCAAACCGGTTTTCCCGCCAAAGCTCGCATTAGGGTGAGGCGCGGAGGCCGGATTCAGGGCAGCTCCAGCCCCTTATACTTAAACTCGATGTCTCGAACTCTGACCAACTCCCGCGCACTGCAGCTCCGTGCCGAGGCCTTTCTGCCCGGCGGCGTCGATTCTCCGGTCCGTGCCTTTCGCGCGGTCGGCGGCGATCCACCCTTCGTCACCCGCGCCCGGGGCGCGTACCTGTGGGATGCGGATGAGAACCGCTACCTCGACATGTTCGGCTCGTGGGGGCCGATGATCCTGGGGCACGCCTTTCCGGCGGCGGTGGAGGCGATCCAGCAGGCAGCGGCGAAGAGCGCCAGCTTCGGCGCCTCGCACGCCGGCGAGGCCGACTTGGCCGAGCTGGTGAAGCGCTGCTTCCCTTCCGTCGAGCGGCTGCGCTTCGTCAGCTCCGGCACCGAGGCCTGCATGTCGGCGATCCGGCTGGCGCGCGGCTATACCGGGCGCAACTTCGTCATCAAGTTCGAGGGCTGCTACCACGGCCATGCCGACGCTCTGCTGGTGAAGGCCGGCTCGGGCGTGGCGACCTTCGGGATCCCCGGATCGGCCGGCGTCCCGGCAGAGACCGCCATGCACACGCTGGCGCTGCCTTACAACGATCTCGACGCCGTGCGGTCTGCGTTTGCGCGGCACCCGGGCGAGATCGCCTGCGTCATCGTGGAGCCGGTGGTGGGCAACGCGGGAACGATTGCGCCTGCGCCGGGCTTTCTCGAGGGGCTGCGCACGCTGACGCATGAACATGGGGCGCTGTTGATCTTCGACGAGGTGATGACCGGCTTCCGGCTGTCGCTGGGCGGAGCGCAGCAGCGCTACGGCATCAAGCCCGACCTGACCACGCTGGGCAAGATCATCGGCGGCGGTCTGCCTTGCGGCGCCTTCGGCGGCCGCTCGGAGGTGGTGAACCATCTCGCACCGCTGGGGCCGGTCTACCAGGCGGGTACGCTTAGCGGAAATCCGCTGGCGATGGCCGCGGGCATCGCTACGCTCGGTCATTTGATCGAGCACCAGGCGGAGATCTACGCGCGGCTCGAGAGCGCCACGGCGGCGATCGCCGAGGGCGTGGCGGAGATCGCGCGCGAGGCCGGCGTGGCGCTGACCACCAACCGCGTGGGCTCGATGTTCACCTGGTTCTTCACCGACCAGCCGGTGATCGACTTCGAGAGCGCCGCAACGTCCGATACGGCGGCGTTCGCGCGCTTCCACCGGGCGATGCTCGACAACGGAGTCTGGCTGCCGCCCTCGCAGTACGAGGCCGCGTTCGTCTCGACCGCACACGGCGAGGAAGAGATCGGGCTGCTGCTTGCGGCAGCGAGAAAAGCAATCAAAGCAGCGACGGAAAGATAAGGCTCTGCGATGCGCTTCCGGATTGCGCGGCTACGGCACCATCGAACTACGTAGCCGCGACCGCTTCCTCGGGCTCCATCCACAGCCGCCCGGCGGCGATCAGCAGCACCAGCAGCACAGCACACACGGCGAAGACATAATGCACGCCGATGCGCCCGGCGAGCACGCCCGAGAGCAGCAGGCCTCCGATCTGAGCGCTAAATACCAGCGACATGACCGTCGACCCGACCCGCCCCATCAGCGCCGGCGGCGTCTCCTGTTGAATCATGGTCTGCGACGGGATGATGATCGCCGCCACCGCGAAGCCGATGACGAAGCCGCCCAGCAAGGTCGACCAGACCGCGGCCAACGCGGTCAGCAGCGCCAGCCCAACCGCCATCCCGCCTAGTCCCGAGTAGACCAGCGTGGCGTTGCGGATGTTCTTGCCCAGGACATTCAATATGTTCATCCCGATGAGGATGCCGAAGCCGATCATGGCGCTGGCCGCGCCGAAGACTCTGGTCGAAGCATGCAGCGTGTCGCGCACATACACCGCGATCAGCGGGCCGAAGCAGCCCATGACGAACATCGCCGAGGCCAGCGCGAGGATGACAAACAGCAGACCGGCGTGATGGACGATGAAGCGGATGCCCTGCCTCATATCGCTCCACACACGCTCCAGGCCCTTGATCTCTTCCTGCACCACGCTCTCTGCCGCATGGGCAACGGCGGTCTCGGGCCGCACCAACGCGACCGAGGCGATCAGGCAGGCGGAGGCGGCGAAGCTCGCGGCGTCGGCCAGGTAGCAGCTTCTGGCGCCGAAGCTCGCGACCAGCAGTCCGGCGATGGCCGGTCCCGCAATGCGCATGAGGAACATGACCTGCTGCATCAGGGCGTTGGCCGAGCGTAGTCCATGCAGCGGAACCGCCGCGCGAATAGCCACGCCCTGCGCCGGGCCGAAGAAGCTCGAAACCATGCTGATGGCCGCAAGCACAGCGTAGAAGTGCCACATGCGGGTCGAGACGAGCAGCAGCAGGCAGAGGCAGGCGCGGATCAGATCGCTCGCGACCAGCGTCGGCTTCAGCGGCCAGCGGTCAACAAAGACGCCAGCGAGAATGCCGAGAATCGCGATAGGCAGCAGGTACGCGATCTGCAGGCCGGTCACCTGCTGCGCCGTGCCGTGGAGTTGGAAGGTGAGCACGCCGATGACGGCGAAGAGCGCGAGGAAGTCACCGAAGACGGAGACGACCTGGGCGGACCAGAGACGCCGCATCACCGGGACGCGCAGCACTGCGCGCATCGACATCATCTCGGGAGACACAGCTGCGGCCGGACTTTGCGGAGCAGTGGCCATGGGGGTCCTTCCATCCTAACCTGAAGCCGCCAGGCGGCGAGACAGGATTTCGTAACCGCTCTGCTCTGTCCCGGTTAGAGCCAGCTCTCGGGGGTGACGAAGCGGCTGCCATTCTGATGCGCTGCGGCGATGAAAAGATCAGTCGCGCGCACCGTCGCGAGGCGAGACTGGCCCATGCCAAGCTGTCCACC
>Ga0210403_10003134_pt1 | contig 14654 bp, 12 predicted proteins | sample IncBWC19MmetaG_FD_150863 | JGI IMG/M metagenome (GOLD analysis project Ga0210403, IMG submission 150863) | Forest soil microbial communities from Barre Woods Harvard Forest LTER site, Petersham, Massachusetts, United States - Inc-BW-C-19-M | ecosystem: Environmental > Terrestrial > Soil >... | reverse complement strand
GCAATAGACGCAGATTGATTTGATTTTGCTCATGGGGATTCCGACTAGTCCCTGCATGTGGCGCTGGGGGTCGAGGCCGTCAAGCGGCTCGCCTTGTTTGCACCGCAATAGTGGCCGCGCCGGCGCACGTTTATCAGCACATTTTGCGGTCGCTCTCGAGGTCGGGTCCGCGAGAACCTTACGGAAACGTCATGGAACCTTCTTGGCAGGTGGCTGGCGGCGGAAAATGCTCTATATGAGTCGAACTCGACGGTCCCCATTCGCGCGGCCCGTCGAAAGGCCGGGCTCCTTGACGATCGAATGACCGATTTCCACCCCCGATCCACCCGTTCGCTGAAGCGGGACGTGTCCACCGACGGTGCCGCCAGCCTGCTGCACACCGTGATCGTGCTGTGGCCCTACATCTGGCCGTCCGATCGCCGCGATCTCAGGCTGCGGATCTGGGTGACCATGGCGCTTCTGCTGCTGGCCAAGATCGCCACCATGGCGGTGCCGTTCACGTTCAAATGGGCGACCGATGCGCTGACCGGGCACGGCAGCGCGCCGGTCGAGCCTTCGTCATGGCTGACCTGGGCGATCGCGGCTCCGGTCCTGATGACCATCGCCTATGGGGTGACGCGCGTCTTGATGGCGGTCTTGACGCAAGCGCGCGACGGCTTGTTCGCCCAGGTCGCGATGAACGCGGTGCGGCGGCTGGCCTATATGGTCTTCGAGCATATGCACCGGCTCTCGCTGCGCTTCCATCTCGAGCGCAAGACCGGCGGCCTGACCCGGGTTCTCGAGCGCGGCCGCAACGCCATCGAAACCATCGTCCGCATGGTGATCATGCAGCTTGTGCCGACGGTGATCGAGCTCTCCTTCATCATCGTGGTGCTGCTCTATCAGTTCGACTGGCGCTATGTGGTGCTCATCGTCGCTACCGTCGCCTGCTACATGGTGTACACCTATTTCGCGACCGAGTGGCGCATCGGCATCCGCCGCCGCATGAACGACAGCGACAGCGATGCCAATGTCAAGGCGATCGATTCGCTGCTCAACTACGAGACGGTCAAGTATTTCGTCGCCGAGGAGCGTGAGGCGCGGCGTTACGACCGCGCGATGGCGCGTTACGAGGAGGCCAGCGTCAAGTCCTACGTGTCGCTCGCCGTGCTCAATGCCGGCCAGGCGACGATCTTCACCATCGGGCTCGCCGGCGCCATGGTGATGTGCGCTTACGGCATCCAGGAGGGCACCCATACGGTTGGCGATTTCATCATGATCAACGCCATGATGATCCAGCTCTATCAGCCGCTCAATTTCATGGGCATGGTCTATCGCGAGATCAAGCAGGCCGTGATCGACATCGAGAACCTGTTCGCGATCCTGGACCGCAAGCCGGAGATCGAGGACAGGCCGGGCGCGCTACCGCTCGAGGTGCGGCGCGGCGCGATCCGGTTCGACAACGTCTGGTTCTCCTACGATCCGGACCGCCCGATCCTCAAGGGCGTGAGCTTCGAGGTGCCGGCCGGCAGGACGGTCGCGGTGGTCGGCCCCTCGGGCGCCGGCAAGTCGACCATCTCGCGGCTGCTCTATCGCTTCTACGACGTGACCGGCGGCCGCATCGAGATCGACGGCCAGGACATTCGCGACGTCACCCAGGTATCGCTGCGCTCCGCCATCGGCATGGTTCCCCAGGACACCGTGCTGTTCAACGACACCATCCGCTACAACATCCGCTACGGCCGCTGGGAAGCGAGCGACGCCGAGGTCGAGGAAGCGGCGCGCCACGCGCAGATCGATCATTTCATTCGCATCGCGCCCAAGGGCTACGAGACCGAAGTCGGCGAGCGCGGTCTCAAGCTCTCCGGTGGCGAGAAGCAGCGGGTCGCCATCGCGCGCACGATCCTCAAGGGCCCGCCGATTCTGCTGCTGGACGAAGCCACCTCGGCGCTCGACAGCCATACCGAGAGGGACATCCAGGACGCGCTCGACCGCGTGTCGAAGAACCGCACCACGCTGGTGATCGCCCACCGCCTTTCCACCATCGTGGGAGCCGACGAAATCCTGGTGCTGGATCACGGCGTCATCGTCGAGCGCGGCACCCATCCGCAGCTGCTGGCGCGAGGCGGCCTCTATGCCAGCATGTGGAACCGCCAGCGCGAAGCCGAGGCGGCGCGCGAGAAGCTCGCCTTGATCGAGGAAGGCGACGCGGCGCCCAACCGCAATCCGCCGGCGGCCGCGGATATGTCCGCCGCCGAGGACGACGCTGAGGCTGAGGTGCCGCGGCCCGTGATCTTGCCCGCCGACGCCGCCGAATGAAGGGGTTACGCGTCAAGCAAGTCTTGTAGCCCGGATGGAGCCAACGGGTCGGCGCGAAGCGCCGCCCGATGATAAACTCCGCGCAATCCGGGAACAGCGGTCCCGCATTACGCTCTGCTTCATGCGGGCCGCAGGTGCTACAAGATTTCTTTGCAATGCAGCTGTCGTGAGAGTTCATGTCCATCGTCAACTCGATCCGCTCGCAGCTGGTGCCGATCCACCGTGAGGGCTATCCGTTCATCGGCAGCTTCGCGCTGGCGAGCCTGATCCTGTTCCTGGTCTGGGCACCGCTCGGCTGGATCGGCACCGTGCTGACGATCTGGTGCGCCCTGTTCTTCCGCGACCCGGTGCGCGTGACCCCGGTGCGCGAGGGCATCGTGGTCGCGCCGGCCGACGGGCGGATCTCCGCGGTCGGCAATGCGTCGCCGCCAGGCGAGCTCGATCTCGGCGGGCGGCCGCTGCCGCGGGTATCGATCTTCATGAACGTATTCAATTGCCATGTGAACCGCAGCCCGGTGAGCGGCCGCATCGATGAGATCATCTATCACGCCGGTTCCTTCATCAGCGCCGATCTCGACAAAGCAAGCGAGGAGAACGAGCGAAACTCCTTTGTGATCGCAACCGGCGGCGCGCGCATCGCCGTCGTGCAGATCGCCGGCCTGGTGGCGCGGCGGATCGTCTGCTTTGTGCGCAGGGGCGCCACAGTGGGCGCCGGCGAGCGCATCGGCATGATCCGGTTCGGTTCACGCGTCGATGTCTATCTGCCCGAAGGCGCGCGGCCGCTGGTGGCCGAGGGCCAAACCGCCATCGCGGGCGAAACCGTCATTGCCGATCTGCGCACCGGCGACGGCGACCGCGCATTCCGGGTGGGTTGAGCGGTCCGGAAACGGGCCGTAGCGGCGAGATCGCGAAAGGACTATATTCCGGCCATGTTCTACCATCGGCCCTTCGAACGCGATCGCCGACGATTGCTGCGCCGCCCGCGCTTCCGCGCCATTCCGGTGCGCACGCTGGTGCCCAACGTCATCACCTTGCTGGCGCTGTGCGCCGGTCTCACGGCCATTCGGCTGGCCGTCGAGGACAGGCTCGAATGGGCGCTGGCGGCCATCGTCTTTGCCGCCATGCTGGACGGAGTCGATGGGCGGGTGGCCCGCATGCTCAAGGGCACGTCGCGTTTCGGCGCCGAGCTCGACAGCCTCGCGGATTTCGTCAATTTCGGCGTCGCGCCGGCGCTGATCCTCTATTTCTGGGGACTGCACGAGCTCAAATCGGCCGGCTGGATTGCCGCCCTGGTGTTCGCGATCTGCGCCGCGCTTCGGCTGGCCCGCTTCAATGTCATGATCGAGGATCCGGACCGGCCGGCCTGGGCCGGAAACTACTTCGTCGGCGTGCCGGCGCCGGCCGGCGCGATCACGGTGCTGCTGCCGATCTATGTACAGTTTCTCTGCGTGCCGCATTTCGACTTCGTGGCGCCGGTGAGCTTCCTCTACACCCTGGGCATCGCCTTTCTGATGGTATCGCGGCTGCCGGTCTTTTCCGGCAAACGGGTCGGCAAGCGGGTGGCGCCCGAGATGGTGCTGCCGGTCTTCGTGCTGATCGTGCTGTTCTTTGCGCTGCTCATCTCCTACCCCTGGGAGGTGCTCACCGTGGGCACGCTCGCCTATCTGGCGACCCTACCGCTCGGCTGGCTGTCCTACCGCAATGCCCAGCGCAAGACGGCGGCCGCCAGCACCGCCGCTGGCGTCGCGTCCGCGAGCCCAGCCGGTCCGGCCGCCGTTGCGGCGGAGGCAGCCGCACCGCCCCCACTGGCGGCCGAGCATCCGCCCCAATCGGAGCGCCCGACCCGGCTCAACTGATCCGCTGCGGCCTAGCGTTGCAGCGGATGTCCGGGCATCAGGTCGTAGGGATGTTTCCAGCCCGGCAATGCCTGCATGCGGCCGAGCCAGGCGGCGATGTTCTTGTGCTGGGCGGCGATGTCAAAGCCGAACTCCTCGGGCGGATAGTACAGATAGCCGACCAGCGACAGGTCGGCGATGGTCGGCCGCCGCCCGAGCACGAAGTCGCGGCTCGACAGCCGCTGGTCGACGATCGCCAGATTGCCGTCGATCCGGCCTTTGAGAAATGCCAGCACGGCCGGGTCGCCGGGCGGCTTGGCCAGGAAGCGCAGAAAGCGATAAGGCCCGAGATAGCCGTTCACCTTCTGATTGTCGAAGATGATCCAGCGCAGGGCCTCGAGTTGCTCGTCCTCGCCGTCGGGCCGAAACTTCCCGGAGCGCCCGGCCAGATAGGAGAGGATGACGCCCGACTGGCTGAGCTTGCGGCTGCCGTGCACGAGCACAGGCGCCTCGCCCATCTCGTTCACGTTGGTCCGATAGGCGGGCATGCGCTGTTCGCCCTTGACGAAGAAGTCGACCCAGATCGGCTCCCAGTCTGCACCGATGAGATTGAGCATCAGGGCGACCCGATAAGCGTTGCCGGATTGGGCAAAGCAGTAGAGCTGGTACTCGGCCACGTGATTGCGCTTTCTCACTTCATCGTGGGGATGACGAAATCGGCGCCCTCCTTGGTGCCGGAAGGCCAACGGGCGGTCACGGTCTTGGTCTTGGTGTAGAAGCGGATCGCGTCGGGGCCGTGCTGGTTGAGGTCGCCGAAGCCCGACTGCTTCCAGCCGCCGAACGTGTAATAGGAAAGCGGCACCGGGACGGCGAAATTCACCCCGACCATGCCGACGTTCACGCGGCTGGTGAAGTCGCGCGCGGTGTCGCCGTCGCGGGTGAAGATCGCTACGCCATTGCCGTAATCGTGCTCCGAAGGCAGCCGCACGGCCTCCTCGTAATCCTTGGCGCGCACGACCGAGAGCACCGGCCCGAAAATCTCTTCCTTGTAGATGCGCATATGCGGCTCGACCTGGTCGAACAGGCAGCCGCCCATGAAGAATCCGCGCTCGTAGCCCTGCAGCTTGAAGCCGCGACCGTCGACCTTGAGCTTGGCGCCTTCTTTTATGCCGAGCTCGACATAGCTTCTCACCTTGTCGAGATGCATGCCGCTGACGAGCGGGCCGTAATCGGCCTGCGCGTCGCTCGAGAGACCGATCTTGAGGCTCTCCACCCGCGGAATGAGCCGCTCGAGCAGGGCGTCCGCGGTCTGGCGGCCGACCGGCACCGCCACCGATACGGCCATGCAACGCTCGCCTGCCGAGCCGTAGCCGGCGCCGATCAGCGCATCGACGGCCTGGTCCAGGTCCGCATCCGGCATGACGATCATGTGGTTCTTGGCGCCGCCGAAACACTGCATGCGCTTTCCCTTGGCGCAGCCGGCGGCATAGATGTGCCCGGCCACGGCCGAGGAGCCGACGAAGCCGATCGCCACGATGCGCTGGTCGTTCAACAGCGCTTCCACCGCCTCGCGGCCGCCATTGACCACATTGAGCACGCCGGCCGGCAGCCCGGCCTCGACCAGCAATTGGGCGAGCCGCATCGGCACCGAAGGGTCGCGCTCCGACGGCTTGAGGATGAACGCGTTGCCGCAGGCGAGCGCCGGCGCGAACTTCCACATCGGAATCATGGCCGGGAAGTTGAACGGCGTAATGCCGGCGACGACGCCGAGCGGCTGGCGCATGGAATAGAGGTCGATGCCGGGGCCGGCGCCTTCGGTGAATTCGCCCTTGAGGAGGTGGGGAATGCCGCAGGCGAACTCGGCGACTTCGAGACCGCGCTGGATATCGCCGCGCGCATCCGCGAGCGTCTTGCCGTGCTCGGCGGAGAGGAGCCGGGCAAGCGCGTCGAGCTCCCGCTGCACGAGCTCGACAAACTTGAACAGCACGCGCGCGCGCCGTTGCGGGTTGGTCGCGGCCCAGGCCGGCTGGGCGGCCTGTGCCAGCGCGATCGCGCGCTCGACCTCCGCGGGATCCGCAAAGGCTACCTTGGCCTGCACCTCGCCGGTATTCGGATCATAGACGTCGCCGGTGCGACCGGACGTGCCCGCGACCTCCTCCCCGCCGATGAAATGGCCGATCAAACGCATTGCCGTCTCCGTTGCGGAACCGTCGCTATCTGCGCGCGCTTGCCCGCCGGCGCAAGACCGAATTCCGTGCGCCCACGCGCGCGGCCGCGGCCTCGCCCGGCCGCGCGGGGCCCTGGTAACCGTTCACCGATCGCGCCACTGCGGTGCGCCGGTTGGTCGCAGCGGCAGGCTCGTGCGCGCTCTCCCCAGAAAGAACCCCAAGGCCGTCAAAATGCCCGGATTCGCGGGTTTTCGAGCCCTGGCTCGCGTTGTGTCGACTGCAGGCCTGCTCCACAAATAAATTTAACCCCTGAGCAGATCGCGGACGTTGGGGATGCTATAAGCACCGGCCCCGCGTATGTTGCGGTGCAACATCAGGCCTGATCGATGTCGCCTCCACTCGCCGCTTCCCCTTCCGTTTCACTCAACGGGAACGGCCCAACGTATTGCAAATCCACTTTTTTGGCCCTGACGGTCGGCAGCATCGGCGTCGTCTACGGCGACATCGGCACCAGCCCGCTCTACGCCTTGCGCGAAGCGGTCTCCGCGTCCATCGAGCCCGGCGGCATGGTGAACCGCGCGGCGGTGTTCGGCGTGCTCTCGCTCATCCTGTGGGCGCTGATCGTAACCGTCACCCTGAAATACGTCATCGTGCTGCTGCGGGCGGACAACCATGGCGAGGGCGGAACCCTGGCATTGATGGCGTTGGCGCAACGCGCCTTGCGCCGGGGCGCCAATGTCATCGTGCTCTGCGGCATCGTCAGTGCGGCGCTGTTTTATGGCGACGCGATGATCACGCCGGCGCTGTCAGTGCTGTCCGCGATCGAAGGCCTCAAGATCGCGACACCGGCCTTCGATCCCTACATCGTGCCCTTGACGATGGCGATTCTGATCGTGCTGTTCGCCGTGCAATCGCGCGGGACCGCAAAGGTCGCGGCCTTCTTCGGCCCGATCATGGTGCTTTGGTTCGCCGTCATGGCGGTTGCGGGCGCGGCTCATGTGGCCGGCAAGCCGGAGATCCTGCTCGCCTTCAATCCGTATTATGCCGTCGTCTTCCTGGTGGGCCACGGCTTCATCGGGCTGGTCACGCTGGGCGCGGTCTTTCTCGCCGTCACCGGGGCCGAAGCGCTCTACGCCGACCTCGGACATTTCGGCCGTAAGCCGATACAGGCCGCCTGGCTTGGCCTCGTGCTGCCCTCGCTGGCATTGAACTATCTGGGCCAGGGCGCTCTGGTGCTGACCGATCCGAAGGCGCTCGCAAACCCGTTCTTCCTGCTCTATCCGGATTGGGCGCTGCTCCCCATGGTGGCCTTGGCGACGGTCGCCACCGTGATCGCGAGCCAGGCCGTCATTTCCGGGGCCTATTCGCTGAGCCAGCAGGCGATCCAGCTCGGCCTGCTGCCGCGCCTCGAAATCCGGCACACATCGGAGGAATTCTACGGCCAGATTTATGCGCCGCGGGTGAACGCTCTGCTGCTGGTCGGCGTGCTCATGCTGGTGGCTTTGTTTCGCTCGTCGAGCGCGCTCGCCTCGGCCTATGGCATAGCGGTGAGTGGCACCATGGTGGTGACCGGCATGATGGCCATTGTGGTGGTCTGGAAGGTTTGGCGATGGTCGCCGCTGGCTGCCGTCGCGCTGATCGCGCCGTTCCTCTGCATCGACCTGATATTCCTCAGCGCCAATCTGCTCAAGGTCGTCGATGGCGGCTGGGTGCCGCTCGCGCTCGGCACGATGCTAATGGTGGTGATGTATACGTGGCGACGCGGCACGCGGCTGTTGTACGAGAAGACCCGGCGTCTGGAGACGCCGCTTGAGGCCTTGGTGGCGATGTTGGAACGCAAGCCGCCGGCGCGCGTCCCCGGCACCGCCGTGTTCCTCACCAGCGATCCAACCAGCGCGCCGACCGCGCTCATGCACAGCCTCAAGCACTACAAGGTGCTGCACGAAAAGAATGTCATCCTGACCATCGAGACGGCACCGACGCCGCGCGTCAATCCGGCCGAGCGGGTGCGCATCGCGCCGGTCGGCGACACGTTCACCCGCGTGAATCTGCGGTTTGGATTTATGGAAACGCCGAACGTGCCGAAGGCGCTGGCGATCGCGCGCAAGCTTGGCTGGACGTTCGACATCATGTCGACCTCGTTCTTCCTGTCGCGCCGTTCGCTCAAGCCGGCCGCCCATTCGGGCATGCCGCGGTGGCAGGACAGGCTGTTCATCCTGTTGACGCGGGTCGCCAATGATGCGACCGACTATTTCCAGATTCCCACCGACCGCGTGGTGGAGGTCGGCACGCAAGTGACCATTTGATTGCGCGCCGATAGGCATGCCAAAATGCGCGCCGCCGTATGGGCGGGCCGGCGGTTCTGTGCGAGGAGGATGGCATGGCGGATGAATCCGGCGATCCCCGTGTTCACAACCTGACCCCCGAGGAGGTCGCCCGCGGGCTTGCGGAGGACCGCATCCTGCTGGTCGATGTGCGCGAGCCGAACGAAGTGGCGCTCGAGCGCTATCCGGCTGCCGTGGTGGTTCCCTTGTCCAGCTTTGATCCGGCCGCGATTCCCGATCCGCACGGCCGGCAGGTCGTGTTCGCCTGCCGTTCGGGACGGCGATCGGTCACCGCCTCGCTGGCCGCGCAGGAACAGGGCTATCCCTACGACGCCCATCTGGCCGGCGGCATTCTGGCCTGGAAAGCCGCCGGATTGGACACCGAAACCGCCTGAGCGAACCCCGAGAACGTCATGCCTCGCACTTTCGCCCTCGCGGCCGTCACTATCGCCGTCCTGTGGACCGGGTCCGCGGGTGCGCAGGGCCAGATCGTGAATGTCTACAATTGGTCGGACTATATCGACCCGACCGTGCTCGCGGATTTCACCAAGGAGACCGGAATCAAGGTGCGGTACGACACCTTCGATTCCAACGATACGCTCGAAACCAAGCTGCTCGCCGGCAAGTCCGGCTATGACGTGGTGGTGCCGACCGGGTTTTTCCTCGAGCGCCAGATCAAGGCCGGCGTCTTCCAGAAGCTCGACAAGAGCAAGTTGCCGAATCTGGCCAATCTTTGGCCGGAAATCGCGCAGCGGCTGGCCGTCTACGATCCCGGCAACCAATACGCGGTCAACTACATGTGGGGCACGACCGGGCTCGGCTACAACGTCAAGAAGGCGCGCGAGATTCTCGGGCCCGACGCCAGGATCGACAGCTGGGACACCGTTTTCAAACCGGATAACCTGGCCAAGTTCAAGAGCTGCGGCGTGTATCTGCTCGACTCGTCCGACGACATCCTGCCGGCGGCGCTGAAATATCTCGGTTTCGATCCCAATTCGAGGAACGAGGCGGAGCTGCAGAAGGCCGCCGATCTCGTGAGCAAGATCAGGCCCTCGGTGCGCAAGTTCCACTCCTCCGAATATCTCAACGCGCTCGCCTCAGACGAAATCTGCTTGGCGCTGGGCTTTTCCGGCGACGTCAAGCAGGCGCAGAAGCGCGCGGCGGAGGCCAAGAATGGAGTCGAGGTGGCCTATGCGATCCCCAAAGAGGGGGCGCAATTGTGGTTCGACAACCTGGCGATTCCCCGGGATGCCAGGAATGTCGCGCAGGCGCATGCCTTCATCAACTATCTGCAGAAGCCCGAGGTCGCCGCCAGGAACTCCAACCTCGTCTCCTACGCCAATGGCAATCTGGCGAGCCAGAAGCTGATCGACAAGGCGGTGCTTGAGGATCCCACCATCTATCCGGACGAGGCGACCATGAGCCGCCTCTACACCATCAAGGTCTACGACAACGCGACCCAGCGCCTGATGAATCGGCTGTGGACCCGGATCAAGACCGGACGGTAGGGCGTTGATACTTTTCCCGGACGCGGCGCAACGCGCAGCGTTGCACCGCAGAGCCGGGATCGTTCCACGCGCCGGAGTCCGGAACGGTCCCGGGTCAGCAGCGCATCACTGAAGAAGTGCTGCGCTGCGCCCGGGACAAGGCCACCTACTACCGCCACCTGCGGTGCAGCCACAGCCATTGCTCGGGGTGCTCGCGCACCCAGCCCTCGACCACCGTCGTGATCACCTGCATGGTGCCTGCTATGTCGATCAGGCCTTGCGGGTCGCGCGCCGGCGCGATGGCTTCGGTCATCTCGATCGTGAAGCGGTTGCGGTCGTCGCGGCGGCGCACGATGCGGGTGCCGTGGATCGGGCATTCGATGTGGCGGGCGAGCTGGGCGATCAGCGGATTGGCCTTGCAGCGCCGGCCGAAGAAGGTGACCTCCACGCCTTTCACGAAATACTGGTCGACGAGCATGGCCACATGACGGTCGGCCTCGAGCATGCGCAGAAGCTTGACCGGTGCGTCGAGGCCGGTCGCCACCAGCGTACCCATGCAACCGGCGCGGATCTTCATGACCGCGTCGCCGACCGAGCGGATATTGGGGGCGCGAAAGAGCACGGCGGTATCGAGACCGTGCCTTGCGGCGACCAGCGCCGGCAGCTCCCAATTGGCAAGATGCGTCGCAAAGAAGAGCGCCGGCTTGCCGTCGTGGCGCAATCGATGAAAGCGTTCCGAAGTCGCCGGATCGGCGAAAATGTCGTCTTCCAGCCGGCTTGGATCGGCGTTGCTCAGCCGGTCGATTTGCGCAAACTCGACCGCATAGCGGCCGAGATTGTCCCACACCCCGGCAAGGATCTGCTCGATCTCCGCCGCCGGCTTGTCCGGGAACGCGGCGACCAGATTGGCGCGGCCGACGCGATGCTCGGGCAGCCAGGGGCCGATCTTGCGCATGAAGGATCCCCAGAAGTCGGCGGTGCGCCGGCGGTCGGTGAGCCGGATCGTCCGCAACACCGCCAACGTAAGCAGGCCCATGCCGGCGTCGAACAGCGGCGCCAGCCGCCGCAGCAGGGCGCGCCCCAGGGGTTGCTGTCGAATGCTCATGGCGTGCGCGGCGATTTCAGAAGCTGATGATGATCTTGCCGAACACCTGCCGGCTCTCCAGCCGCTCAAGCCCGCGCTCGACCTCGTCGAGCGGGAACTCGCTGTCGATCACCGGCAGCAGGCCGCCGGCCATCTTGGCGAGGCTTTCGCGGATGTTGCGCGTCGCGGCGCCAAACGAGCCGATGATGCGGTACTGTTGTTGAAACAGTTGCATCAGATTGAGCGTCGTCGAGGCTCCGGAGGTCGCCCCGCAGGTGACCAGCCGGCCGCCGCGCTTGAGGCACAGGAGCGAGCCGTTGAAGGTCTCCGCGCCGACATGCTCGAACACGACGTCGACGCCCTTCTTGGTGGTGAGCTTGCGGACCACGCCTTCGAAGCGCTCGGTGCGCTAATTGATCACGTGATCGGCGCCCAAGGCTCTGGCCTTCTCCGCCTTGGCATCGTCGCCGACGGTCGTGATCACGGTGGCGCCGATCGCCTTCGCCATCTTGATCGCCGCGGTGCCGATGCCCGAGCCGCCGGCATGCACCAACACGGTCTCGCCGGGCTCGAGCTTGGCATTGTCGAACAGCATATGCTGCACGGTCGCAAAGGCGATCGGCGCACAGGCCGCGTCGCGCCAGGCGATGCCGGGAGGAACCGGAATGACCAGGCGCGCCGGCATGTTGAGAAGATCGCGCGCGAAGCCGTCGACATGGAAGCCCATGATGCCGGCAATGTTCTCGCACAGATTATCGCGGCCCTCGCGGCAGGCCTTGCAGGTGCCGCAGGTCAATCCGCCATACATCACCACCGCTTGGCCCGGCTTGAATCCGCCGACGTCCGGCCCGATCGCCGTGATCTCGCCCGCCGCTTCGGCTCCGACCACCAGCGGCAGCTTGCGCTTGGCGAAGGCCATGCCGCGCCAACCCCACACGTCGATGTGGTTGAGCGCCACCGCCCGGATGCGAATCTGCACTTCGCCGGCGGCCGGCGGCGGCGGCGGCGCAACCTCGACCAGCTCGAGCTTGCGGTCGGCAACGATGGTGAGCGCGCGCATTCCTGAAAATGCTCTGGAGATCACATCGGCTCTCTGGCCAAGACCAGCGAGACGTTCTGGCCGCCGAAGCCGAAGGAGTTGGACAGCGCGTGGCGAACCTTGGCGGCGCGCGCCACATTGGGAACGACATCCAGTTGCAGCGCCGGGTCGGGAACCTGGTAATTGATGGTCGGAGGTAAAATCTGCCGGTCGAGCGTCAACAGCGTGATCACGGCCTCGACTGCCCCGGCGGCCGATAATGTGTGCCCGATCATCGACTTGTTTGATGAAATCGGCAGCTGCTTCGTGCGTTCGCCAAACACCGCCGATGCGGCAAGACCTTCCATCTTGTCGTTCTCCGGGGTGCCGGTGCCGTGCGGATTGACGTAGTCGATGTCGTCCGGCGTCAGGCCGGCATCGGCAATCGCGTTGCGAATGCAGCCGATGATCGGCCGGCCGTCGGGGCTCGAGCGGGTGCGATGGAAGGAGTCGGCCATCTCACCGCAGCCCTCGATCACGCCGAACAGCTTGGCGCCGCGTGCCATGGCATGCTCCAGGCTCTCCAGCACCAGCGCAGCGGCGCCCTCGGCCATCACGAATCCATCGCGGTTCTTCGCGAACGGTTTGGCGGCCGCCTGCGGCGGATCGTTCGCCGTCGACAGTGCTGACAGGAGCGAGAACCGGACCAGCGATTCGGGATTGATCGAGCCGTCGGTGCCGATGCACAAAGCCGCCTCGGCTTCGCCGCGCCGGATCGCCTCGATGCCGAGCTGGATCGCGGAAGCGCCCGAGGCGCAGGCCGTCGACAGCGAAATCGGCGAGCCCTTGGTGCCGAATCGTTCGGCCAGCCCGTCGGCGACCGAGGCGAACTGGAAGCGATTGTGGAAGGCCTCGAAGGGTCCGCTATCGCCACCGCGCACCAGATCCCGATTGGTGATCGTGTCGTTGGCGCCCGCGGCTTCGGCGACGATCCGCCGCTGCGGCCATTCGAGCTCGATCGGCGGGACCGCCAGAAAGAGCGGGCCCGGGAAATCGCCGCGCGCCCCTATACGGGCCTCCGCGATCGCTTCCTCCGCCACCATTTCGGCCAGTCGCTCGGACAGCTCCGGGGAGCTGAGCCGCTCGACCTGAACAAAATCGACGGTCCCGGCGATGCGGGTCTTCAAGCCTTCGGTTGCGAACCGCGTGATGGCATGGATGCCGGACTCGCCGGCGGTCAACTTGCGCCAATTGTCCGCTGCGCCGATGCCGAGGGAGGTGAGGACGCCCATGCCGGTGACGACGACGATCGGACGGCCGGCCTGATCACGATAGCGCGCCATGAACCACCCCCTTCAGCGGACCGCCTCGAGCAAGGCCAATCCTTCGCCGCGCCAATGCCCGACGCTGGTAACCGCGACCTGCCGCAGCGGAGCATCCATAGCACGCTCGAAACCTGTCGGGTCGAAGGAGGGAAACATGCGGCCTTGCCGGAGCGCCATGGCGGCGAGCGCGATATTCATGGGAAATTGTGCCTCGACCCCATGGCCAAGATGGGAGCCGGTCGCGCGCACCGCAATGGATGGCCGCGCGGCCAGGAAGGCGCGCTCTTCCGCGGTGGCGGGCTCGGCGCCGGTGGCCCCCGAAATGATCGCGAGCCCGGCCGCATCGAGGTGCGGGGCGATCCGCTCCCACAGGCCATCCAGCATCGCTGTGATGGCGCCCGGCTTGCGCTTGGCGTGTCCCGACAGCACGGCAGCGAGGCGCGCGAACGGCGTCGCGGCGCGCGCCAAAGCATGCGTCTTTTCCTCGATCACCAGGAACGCGCCGAGCGAGCCGGAGGCCAATCCGCCGCCTGCCGCCGCCCGTTCCCACAGCGGCCGAAGTTCGCCCCGCCACGCGTAGTGACCCATGACGAACAGCAGCATCGTGGAGATCTGGTCGGCATTGGCGGAGCTGCCCACCAGCGCGATCTCGCTCTGGCCGGCGGCAAGGCGTGCATGGGCGACGCGGACCGCGTCGACGCCGGCGGATTCCTCGCCCATGAACGTGCGCGAGGAGCCGGTGACGCCATGAACGATGGAAATGTTGCCGGCTACCAGGTTCGAGAGTTGCGCCAGAAACAATGTCGGCCGCAGATCGTTCATCAGCCGCTCGTTGAGGAAGGCCGCGGGTCGATCGCTCTTGCGCAATCCGGACAGGATCTTGGCATCGACCGCCGCGTCGCGCTCGCCGCCGCCGGCGGCGACGATCATGTCCATGCGCGCCAGCAATTCGGCATCGCCCTTGACGCCGGCGCTCTCCAGCGCGAGTCCCGCCGCGTAGGTGCCGATGCGCTGCCAGGCCTCCATCTGGCGCTGGTCGCCTTTCTTCGGGATCTGTTTGTCGAGGTCGAGCGCGGCGATCGGATGGATGACGAACGGCGCCCAGGTCGTCACAT
>Ga0210403_10003133_pt1 | contig 14658 bp, 11 predicted proteins | sample IncBWC19MmetaG_FD_150863 | JGI IMG/M metagenome (GOLD analysis project Ga0210403, IMG submission 150863) | Forest soil microbial communities from Barre Woods Harvard Forest LTER site, Petersham, Massachusetts, United States - Inc-BW-C-19-M | ecosystem: Environmental > Terrestrial > Soil >... | reverse complement strand
GCCGCGCAGATCCTCGTGCGTGCGGCCTTTCGAGAAGGCGCAGAACTTGCACCGGAAGTAGCAGATGTTCGTGTAATTGATGTTGCGGTTCACGACGTAGCGCACGACGTCGCCACTGACCGCGCGTCGCAGCGCGTCGGCGGCCTGCGTCACGTACCGGTAGGCGGCGTCGCGTGCCGCGAACAGGCGCACGATGTCATCAGAGGCGAGCCGTTCACCCGATGTGCCACGCTCGACGATACCTGCTATGCGAGCGTCGACGCCGCGGGCGAGCACCAGCGGGGCCGGCGGCGGCCTGGTGTTGCCCGGCGCCCAGTCGCCGTCGCGCGCGAAGCCTTCAGTGTCGCTCATGCGCCGCACGCGCCTGGCGATGTCGGGAGCCAGCCACGTATCGGCGGCGCGCGCGTAGGCGGGGTAGACGGGCAGGCGGTTCACCAGCAGCTTGCCGGCGTCTGCGCTCTTGCGGGCGAGTTCGGCAATGGCAGGCCACGGCGCTTCGGGGTTCACGTGATCGGGCGTGACCGGCGAGATGCCGCCCCAGTCGTTGAGCCCCGCGTCGATCAGCTTTTGATAAACGCCAGGCGACAGATTTGGCGGCGCCTGGATGTTCATGTCGGGCCCGAGGATCAGACGCGCCGTCGCGATGGTCCACAGCAGGTCGTCGAGATCGGGTTCCTCGGAATTGGCGAGCTTGGTGTCGGGCTTGGCCCGGAAGTTCTGGACGATGACTTCCTGGATGTGACCATGGGCGGCGTGCAGATCGGCAATCGCCTCCAGCGCGTCGATCCGCTCGTCGCGTGTCTCGCCGATGCCGATCAGGATGCCGGTCGTGAACGGAACCTTCAGTTCGCCGGCCAGACGCAGGGTCTCCAGCCTGACTGCAGGATGTTTGTCGGGAGAACCGTAGTGAACGCCGCCCTGCCTGCAGAGCCGTTCGCTGCTGGACTCCAGCATGATGCCCTGGCTGGCCGTCACCTCGCGCAGGCCGGCGATCTCCTCGCGCGTCATCACGCCGGGATTGGCATGCGGCAGCAATCCGGTCTCGCGCAGCACCAGCGCGCACATCGCGGTCAGATAGGAGATCGTCGTTTCGTGGCCGAGCGCCTTCAATGCATCGCGCGCGGCCTGGTATCGCAGCTCGGGCTTGTCACCCAGCGTGAACAGCGCTTCGGTGCAACCTGCGGCCGCGCCGGTGCGCGCGATGGCGAGCACCTCGTCGGGTGAGAGGTAGACCGGCTTGCCCGCGCGCGGCACTTGCGCGAACGTGCAGTAGTGACAGACGTCGCGGCAGAGTTTGGTGAGGGGAATGAAGACCTTGCGCGAGTAGGAGAGCAGCCGCCCGTGCGCGGAATCGCGCAAGGCCGCGGCTTCTGCCATCAGTTCGGCCAGCGGCGCCTCGAACCGCTGCCGCTTCGCCTGTCTACCGGCCGCCATCATGAATCCGTCGTCTCCGCCCGCAGAGGGCTACATTTAGTCACGGGACACGCTTGCCGCCACCCGCTAGGGACCGCATGGTGTCGCATCGACGCCAGCGATGCAATGCAAGGAAGGATGCAACAAATGCAGATCGGCTTCAACGCACCGACCGCCGGACCCCTGTCGGCCGCGGATAACCTTACGAAGATCGTGGTTGGCGCCGAGGCGATGGGCTTCGACTACGCGACGTTCAGCGACCACGTCGTGATTCCGACCTCGATCGCGGCCGAATATCCCTACAGCGCCTCCGGGGAGTTCCCCAGCGGCACCCGCGGCGAGCGGCACGAACAGCTGACGGAGATCACCTGGATCGCCGCGAAAACGACGCGCCTGCGTCTCGTGACCTCCGTCATGGTGGTGCCGCATCGACCGGCCGTGCTGACCGCCAAGATTCTCTCGACCATCGACGTTCTCTCGGGTGGCCGGCTGACGCTGGGTATCGGTGCGGGCTGGATGCGCGAGGAGTTCGAGGCCATCGACGCGCCGGACTTCGATGCGCGTGGAACGGTGACCGACGAGTATGTGCGCGCCTTCGTTGAACTCTGGACCAGGGATGCGCCTGACTTCAACGGCAAGCATGTCCGATTCTCCAACATCGGTTTCCATCCGAAGCCCGTGCAGAAGCCGCATCCGCCGATCTGGGTCGGAGGCGAGAGCGGTCCGGCGCTGCGACGAACTGCCCGCATCGGCGATGCCTGGTATCCGATCGGCACCAACCCGCAGAATCCGCTCGATAGCCTGACGCGTTTCAAGACCCAGGTGGCGCGCCTGCGCAAGATGACCACCGAAGCAGGGCGCGATCCCAAGGCGGTCGGCCTGAGCTTGCGCGTCACGGTGTTCGGCGAGACCGCGCCAGCACAGGCCAGTGATGGCGAACACCGCCTGTTCGCCGGTTCACCGGCGCTTATCGCCGCCGACATCCGGGCGCTGCGCGACATGGGTGTGAGCAGCATCGATTTCGGATTCGGCGGTTCGACAGCCGACGAGGTCCTCGCGGCCATGCAGAAATTCAAGGCCGAGGTCTTGCCGCTGGTCTAAGGCGTGTGCTCATAAAATCCGCGATGTCCGCTTATCCCCGAACAGCGGCATCCGCCGCGGCTACTCGATTACTTCGTCAGCTCGCGCGAGGAGGCTTACCCCGCGAGGACGCTGGGATCATTCGGGCAACCCCGCCTTACGAAGCCCCTCCAACATCAGCTTCGAGTTTGTTTGGCCGCCCCGAGCCATCCACGCCGATATTGTGAAGTCGGGATCGACCTCAAGCAAATGCGCCGCCGCCTCGCGAGCCTCAGCGTCACGTCCGAGATGGGCTAAAGCGGACGCGAGACAGCAGTAAGCCCCCGAAAAGGAGGGGCTCTGACGAAGGGCTTTCTTTCCTGAGGCGATAGCCTCGTCAAAGCGACGAAGCTCAATCAGGGCTTGCCCCATACCAGCAAGCATCAGGTGCAGCCGCGGGTCTACCGGGCTCATGCGAATGGCCCATTCAAAGCTGAGTATAGCTTCCTTGGGCAGCCCTGCAATTCTATAGACTTGGCCTCTGCAGCTCCATGCCAAAAATGAATTTGGGTTGAGCGCGACCGCCCGGTCAGCCATTTCAATTTCACTTTCACAATCGCCGACCATGTAGGCCGATGTCACCGCGGCCACTGCCACCGCATCCGGATCATCATCGTTGATGCTCAATGCCAGGCGAAGAAGCCGAATTGCTTCCTCCCTGTCGAATTGAGGATCGACCGCATAGCCCAGAAGGACATTTTGCATGTGACAGGCACCCGCGAGGGCCGCGGCCAGGCCGAACCCTGGGTCCAGCTCCAAAGCGCGATGAGCCAGCTTTATCGCCTCTGCAAACCCTTCGCGGGTCGTCAGGTAAAACTGCGACATCGCTCGGAGAAAAAAATCATAGGCGGTGAGGTTCTCCGGTCGCCGCCGCGCCGCCATTGCAATTTCTGTCTGCAGCAATTTTGGTTGAATGGCCGAGAGAACGGTGACGGTGACTTCGTCCTGCAGAGCGAAAACGTCGGTCAGATCGCGCTCGAACCTGTCCGCCCACAGGTGCGCGCCCGTCACTGCATCAATCAACTGGCCTGTGATGCGAACCTTCCCTGCAGCCTTGCGCACCGACCCCTCAAGGGTGTAGCGCACGCCGAGCCTGCGTCCGACTTCCTTGATATCGACGGCTTGGCCCTTGAAAGTGAAGCTCGAATTGCGGGCGATGACGAACAACCATTTGAAACGCGACAGCGCGGTGATGATTTCCTCAACCATCCCATCGGCAAAATACTCCTGCTCGGGATCGCCGGACATGTTCTGGAACGGAAGCACCGCAATGGAAGGCTTGTCGGGCAGCGGAGGCGGGCTCTCAGCCTCAACAGCACGCGCACCCACCTGATAGGCCCTGATCGGCTCTTGAATGTTCTTTACGTGTTGAACGCCAAGGTCCGTAAAGGTGATCGGCAAAACCTTGCGTACCTGATCATACGTCGGACCTGAGATGCACGCGCCTCCAGGCTCTGCAATGGACTGCAAACGAGCGGCGATGTTCACGCCGTCCCCGAACAAGTCGCCAGCCCGGACCATCACGTCCCCGATGTGTATGCCAATGCGGAAGCTGATACGGCGATCTGGTGGGAGACTGGCGTTCGCTTCGGCCAAGGCGGTCTGCGCGTCTACCGCGCACTGCACCGCCTCTACGGTACTTCCAAATTCGGCAAGAACGCTATCGCCCGCTGTGTTCGCTATGCGGCCCCTGTAGTCCACAATGAGCTTGTCGAGGATCGCTCGTCGCTCAGTAAGCCCCTTGAGCGTGCCGACCTCATCGGTGCTCATCAGCCGGCTGTAGCCCTCTACGTCTGCCGCGAGGACAGCTACCAGCCTCCGGGTGATGTCCGTAAGGTCTGACATTCGCGGCCCCAGTGCCACCTGGGGAGCCAGTTTGGGCCGCGGGACGCGCCATCGTCAAGCATCCGGCGTCCAGTCGTGCGGCATGCGCTCACCTTGGCCGAAGCGGGGGGTATCCCCAAGCTTAGCCAAATAGCCTGGACCGCGGGCCGATGTGAACGCCGTCTGATGGACTTGTAAGCTGGCCCCCGAAAGGAAAAATCATTTCGGTTTCATCGGCGTGCGTTCGCTTTGAGGTCAACACCTGATTTCCGACCTCGAAGGGCCCTCCTTCATCTCTCATACAGTTGTGCACCGCGCGTGTGGACCGGCGATGCTCGTGACACACGACCCAACTCGGACATGAGCCATCCGGGTGCCTCCCACAAATAGATCAGTATGGCTGACCAGTCGACGCCGTCTAAGAAAGCGGCGCGGCATGTTATCCTGGTGTTGAGTGCGAAGGGGCGACCGGATAATTTCTTCTCATTGGCATTTGAACCCACTTTTCGAACCCCATTTAAGGCGCCCCGGTCATCAAGAATCTCCAGTCATCGATGAGGGAGGGTCAACATGGCCAAGAGCACGATCTCGGAGAGCACGCCGACGATGGCGCTGCGCGAACAGGGCGTGCCCGACACGCCGCTTGCGGAAAAACCGCTCGTCCCGAAACCGGGCGCAGGGAGCAAGGACCGGAACCTGCGCGCGCGGCTCCCTTTCGATCGCGTCGTGCTGCTGCTGCAGGGAGGCGGCGCGCTCGGCGCCTACCAGGCGGGCGTTTATCAGGCCTTGGCCGAGACCGGACTTCATCCCGACCGGGTCGTCGGCATTTCGATCGGCGCCATCAACGCCGCGATCATCGCCGGCAATGCGCCCGAGAGACGCGTCGACAGGCTGCGCGAGTTCTGGGAGGAAATCACCGCCCCTGCCATGGGCTTCGATGCCGGCATCGTCGGCCTCTTTGGACGAGGCGAGGCTGCGCGCGCGCTCGCCAATCAGGTGAGCGCGGTCACGGTTGCCGGCGCCGGAACGCCGAGCTTCTTCACGCCGCGACTCCCCAATCCGTGGTTTCATCCGCCCGGTACGATCGAGGCGACGAGCTACTATGACACGCGGCCGCTGAAAGCCACGCTCGAGCGCTTCGTCGACTTCGACCGCGTAAACTCCGACAATTGTGACACGCGTCTCAACCTCGGCGCGGTGAATGTGCGCAGCGGCAACCTGGTCTATTTCGACCCCGGAACGCAGGTGATCGGACCCGAGCATGTGATGGCCAGCGGCGCGCTGCCGCCCGGCTTCCCAGCCGTCGAGATCGAGGGCGAGCACTATTGGGATGGCGGCCTCGTCTCGAACACGCCGCTCCAGTGGCTTGTGACGAACACGCGCGTGACGGGCCAGCGGATGCCTGACGCGCTCGTGTTTCAGGTCGATCTCTGGAGCGCACGCGGCGAGTTCCCGCGCAACCTCGCGGAAGTCGCGACCCGTCAGAAGGAGATCCAATACTCGAGCCGCACGCGCGCCTTCACGAATTTCCTCAAGCTGCTGCACGGGGTGGAATATTCCGTCGCCACGCTCCTGGACCAGCTGCCGGACGAGTTCAAGCGAAGCGATGAAGCCAAGTTCCTAGCCTCGATCTCGCAACGACGCGCTTACAACCTCGTGCACCTCATCTATCGACCGAGAGGCTACGAAGGCGACTCGAAAGACTACGAGTTCTCCAGGATGTCCATGGCGGAGCATTGGCGTTCCGGCTACCACGACGCCATGCGCACGCTGCGCCATCCCGAGGTGCTCGAGCGTGCCGGCAATGGCCACGAGTTGAGCATCTTCGACTTTACCGGTGATCGCGATTGAGCCGCGGGCCGTGAGACGCGGCGACCCTTCGACACACCGATGAGAGAAAGCGACGTCCGCGAGCGAGCCTTTGCGATGCCATTGACGATGATGACGAGTGCCGCGAGCGTCATTGGCATGGAAACAAACGTCCAGCACGTCGCTGGACCGAACTCGGGAGTCATCACATGAAGATCGTCGTCATCGGCGGCACCGGGCTGATCGGCTCGAAGACTGTCGCCATTCTGCGCCAGGGCGGCCATGAGGTCGTCGCCGCTTCGCCTAATACCGGCGTCAACACCATCACCGGCGAGGGGCTCAAACAGGCCCTGGCCGGCGCGCAGGTGGTGATCGACCTCGCCAACGCGCCCTCATGGGAAGACAAGGCGGTGCTGGAATTTTTCGAGACTTCCGGGCGCAACCTTCTTGCGGCGGAAGCCGCAGCCGGCGTCCGGCACCATGTCGCGCTATCGATCGTCGGAACCGACCGGAGCGACAATGGCTATTTCCGTGCCAAGGTCGCCCAGGAGAAACTGATCGCGCCCTCCGGCATCCCCTACACCATCATCCGCTCGACCCAGTTCATGGAATTCCTCGGCGGCATTGCCGCTTCAAGTGCGGATGGAAATGTGATCAGGCTTTCGCCCGGCCTGTTCCAGCCCATCGCGTCGGACGACGTTGCTGCCAACGTCGCAGATGTTGCGCTCGCGGCGCCGCGAAACGGCATCGTCGAGATTGCCGGCCCGGAACGAGCACCGTTCAACGAAATCGTCGCCCGCTATCTGAAGGCGGTCGGGGATCCGCGTGAGGTCGTGAGCGACCCCGAGGCCCGATACTTCGGCGGCCGGGTCGAGGAGAAATCGCTGGTGCCGTTGGGCGAGGCGCGCCTCGGCCGCATCGGCTTGGACGAATGGCTCCGCCGCTCACAGGCAAAAGCCTGATCCCGCATCCGCCAAACGAAGGTCCTAAAGCGGACGGGCCCTGGCCGCGCATGAGAGAGGGAGAGAATGACGGCAGAAGGACCGCAGGCGGGGCTGACCCATAGCCGGTCCCTGATCGTCGACCCGAACGTCATCGTGCCCGCGCTGACGCCCGCTTACCGACATGCCGGGTGCTGGTGACGGCGTGCATGGTGGGTTTCGTCGAGGCCACCTGCATCGATGCCCTGAAGCCTTTTCTCAGGAGGGGCAGAAGACCGTGGGCACCCATGTCGATCTCAGCCATGTGGCGACGACGCCCGTGGGCATGCCGGTGACCGCCCGGCCAGGTCCCTGGCGCGGCTGGAGAAGAAGGCGGCAGGATGAGCGGCGGCGAGCGCCGCCGGATCGAGGCAGAGGACACAGGAGGGTCGGATGGATTTTCGCGATCGTCACGTGGTGGTAACCGGCGGCACCGGCGCCCTGGGGCGCGCGGTGGTGGGCGCATTGCTGGCGGCGGGCGCCCATTGCCATGTGCCCTATCGGCAGGAGCGGGAGAAGGAAGGCCTCCCCAGCAGGGCGCTGAGCCTGATCCCCGTGCCGAACCTGGCGGATGAGGCGGCGGTGGCGAAGCTCTATGGCGGGCTCCCGGCACTCTGGGCCTCGATCCATATCGCCGGCGGCTTCGCCTTCGCCCCGCTGACCGATACCAGCGGGGAGCTGCTGCGTCGGCTGATCGACGACAATCTCGTGAGCTGCTTCCTCTGCTGCCGCGAAGCGGTGGCGGCCATGCGCCGGGGGAAGGCCGGCGGGCGTATCGTCAACGTGGCGGCGCGCCAGGCCCTGGAGCCGCGCACCGGGGCGAATATAAGCGCCTCTACCGCCGCCAAGGCCGGCGTCGCCGCGCTCTCCGCAGCGCTGGGCGAGGAGCTGGCCGCGGAAGGAATCCTGGTGAACGCCGTGGCGCCCTCGATCATGGATACCCCCACCAACCGGCGCGACATGCCCAAGGCCAATTTCGATGCCTGGCCCAAGGTGGAGGAGGTGGCGGCGACGATCCTCTTCCTCGCCTCGCCCGAGAACAAGGTGAGCCGGGGCGGCGTGGTCCCGGTCTTCGGGGCTTGCTCCCAATCGGCGGCGACGTAGTCGCCCCGGCCGAGCCAGCTGAGCGCGATGACTACGTCTCGAAGGTTCACGCCCCTAGAGCATGATCCGGAAAAGTGTGTAGCGGTTTTCCCTCGCGACAAACGCGGAACGCGTTTGCGCGGAGATCATGCTCAATCAAAAAGCTAAAGCGCGATGACGATTCAACCTAATCTCATCGCGCTTTAGAATATCCCAAGCGAGGGAGGCGATGCGGTTGCCGCGCCCGTCGACCGCGACCCCGGCTTTGAAGCCTGCCGTCGAGGGCGGCTTCGCCGAATGAAGGCCGAAAGGGAGCACCGGGCGGATCTGAGCCTCCATGACCGCTCTGGGTCAAAACGTGAAGAACTCAACGTGAGCAAATCTCGGCCGCTTTAACCCGCTAAGCGGACCTCAGCGAGACGTGCCGCCACTTCGCCGATGGGCCGATAAGAGACTCATGCACCGCAGCAAGCGGCTTCGCTATTCGATTACCCCATCGGCGCGGGCGAGCAGTGTCGAGGCTATGGTGAGGCCAAGCGCCCCTCTATTTTCTAACGGTTCGTCGCCACAAGCCCGGGCTTACTCCGACTGCGGCCGTAAAAGATCGTGTGAAGTGGCTTTGGTCAGAAAATCCACATGCCAGTGCTATCTCGGCCAGAGACATTGGATCGTCCCGGAGCAGTGTTTTTGCCAGTTCAATGCGCTGCTGAATGACCCATCTGTGGGGTGGGACACCGACCGATTTGCGGAAAGCCCTGCTGAAGCTCGTAAGTGAAAGGCCGCATTCGCGGGCGAGGTCGCTCAGCGGCAGGTCTCCAGAAATGCTATGGGTCAATAGCTCCTTTGCGCGGCGCTCCTGGAAAGGTGTTAGTCCGCCGAACGCACGTTGTGTCAGGGGTCGCATGCCACCGTAACGTGATGCGACGTGATGCCCCACCGTGAGCATGAGGTGATCCATCAACAGACGGTTCACCTGATCCGGGGCCCGAAAAAGCGGCAAAAGGGCTTCGGCCATACCGCGCAACACGGGGTCTCGATGGCTTACGGCGGGCTTATAATGCAGCTCGCCAACGCGAGGTGCATTGGCTTCGTCCGCGAGCGCATCGAGCGCGGCACGAGGAAGGTAGAAGTGTACGGAGTGAAAAGGGCTGTTGAGGTGAAAGGTGGGCTGCCGTCTTACGTCGTAAATGATCGTCTCGCCTGGCCGCAGGGCCGATATGGGCGCTGCCTTTCCGTTTTCCCAGTACTCATAGCGGGGAAAGTTTCTGAGATGCACCGCGACCAGAAACGCATCTTCAACGATCGGTGGCGTCGATAAGATGTTCTGCGGGTTTTCGTACCGAAGCTCTGTCACAGCGATGGTCGCCCGCGGCAAAGCGCGGGTTGCAAAGGATGCCGCTTGTGCACTCAAGCGCTTGCCGAATGCTTCACCGTAGCTGTCGCTGCTTGACATCCCGCAAACGATCATATTTCGACCGATTTTGACAAGACATACAAATCGTAAAAGACCGGCGCTCACGGCCCTTTGTACCATTTCCGCGCTGATCGTCAGGAAGCTAATCCTGAGCAAAATCAGTGACGCGAGCGCGCTGCTCTGACATGCACCGGCTTCCTTCCTTACGGCCAGATCCGGGCCTCAGGCCGATGGGCAGGCGATTGAGCGAGCTGTACGTGCTGTTAGAAGACCGTGATCGAGCGACGCTCGCCGCTCGCGGTGATACTTAGGTGTGTGGATGCCGGCAGTCCCCTTCGAAAAAGGCGTCGCAAGGCAGTTCAGGTTAACCAAAGCTCCGACGCTTTTTGCCAAAGGCGATTCCGGAAGGCCTATCGCCTTCACCAGATTGCGCGTGGAGGGATCGTTTCGTGGCCCGACGATACCTATACCACCCGAGGAGTCCTTCACCTTTCAGGTCGCGATGGGACCGATGGCGACGGGCGATATCTGGATCGATGGTCACCACAGCCGATTGGAAGCGGCCCGGCCCGGCGACACGTTTGTTTATGACCTATCATCGCACCCGGTCGCGAATCTCATGCCGCCTTTCGACTTCGTGCGTTTCTATCTTCCAGTCGGAACGATGGACCAACTCGCCCATGACTGTGGGTTAAGGCCAGTGCGCAGATTGCTGACCAGTACATCGACCCCAGCGCATGACTCGATCATGTACGGGCTCGCGCACGCTGTTGCGTCCGCGTTGGAGGATCCGAACGCCTGTAGCGCACTTTTCCTGGACGCGGTTGCGCTCGCCTTCCACGCTCACGCGATCAACGTGTACGGTGGTGCAGTCGGCAAGAGAGGTGCGACGCTGTCGGGACTGGCACCTTGGCAGTTCAGACGAATCGAAGCTTTCATTGAAGCGCACCTCGACGGCGATCCGTCGATCATCGATCTCGCGCGGGAGTGCGGCTTATCAAGCAGCCACTTCGCGCGCGCATTCAGCCGCACCACCGGCATGCCGCCGCATCGGTGGTTGATGAAGCGGCGCGTCGAGCGTGCCAAGCATCTGCTTGCTACCGGCGAACTTGAACTGGCGCAGATCGCCTTAGCATGCGGCTTTGTGGATCAAAGTCATCTCAACCGTGTCTTCACACGGTTCGAGGGTTGCGCGCCGGGTCGGTGGCGCTGGCTGAGGCGTCACTAGACTGCTCACTCACGTGACCTCGCCGGACGACTTGGTTATTGTCGCCAGCGGAATCCGGTCGCTTTTGATCCGACCCATACCCACCAAACCGCTCGGAACGAATTTGTCGATGCCCACGGCGTCCGCCTTACCTATCGCGGCTACAGCGAGGCGGACGGCGTCCCGATCGTCCGCAATCTTTCAGGCTGACGAACCGCAGTCGAAAAATCCAATCGGTGCTGGTCTCGTGCAATCCGCTTACGTGGTGGAATGCCAAGCTACAAGAAACCTGCACGCAGTTACTCACTGCATCGCAGTGACGTGTTGGCGCTCGCAGAGTATTTTGAAACGCATCGGAATCCTCGCGCCATTAAGCTCTTGACCTGGCGGCGACGCACAGAACGACTCGATCAAGTCACTTAGGGATTTCGTGATGGGCACGTCGGTGGTTTTGATAACGGGTGGACTGACGGGCATTGGGCGCGCCGTCGCCGTTGCCTTTGCTAAGGAAGGCGCCATGGTGACTGTTGCTGGGCGACGTGAGGCGCCCGGCGCGGAACTCGTCAAGCAACTTCGCGCTTTCGGCTCGGAAGCTGAGTTCATCAACGCTGACGTTCGCAAGGAAGATGACGTTCGTGTCATGATCGACAAGACCGTCGCGCGATTTGGCCGCCTCGACGTCGCCGTCAACAATGCAGGAACCGAAGGCACGCCTGGCCCCATAACGGAGCAGACTTCGCAAAGTTACGCGGCGACCTTTGACACCAACGTGCTCGGCGTACTGCTCTGCATGAAGCACGAATTGCGCGTGATGCAGTCGCAAGGCTTTGGCAGCATCGTCAATATCTCATCGACCATGGGCAGTCGTGGCGCACCGAACGCATCGCTCTATACCGCCAGCAAGCATGCCGTCGAAGGCCTGACCAAATCCGGCGCACTGGAGGCTGCGGCCTTCGGCGTTCGTGTCAATGCGATCGCGCCTGGTCCGGTAGAGACCGCGATGCTCGATCGCTTCGCCGGCTCTAATGACCGCAAGGCCGGGTTGGTCGCCGGCATTCCGCTTAAGCGGGCAGGCAGGCCAGAAGAACTTGCAGACGCGATCCTGTTTGCCGCCTCCGACAAAGCCTCATTCATTACTGGCCAGATCATCAGCGTCAACGGCGGCAAGACCGCCAGTTGATCCTGCTCACACGAGACATTCGGAGTTTACGATGACCACTCACACCCATGAGACCGCGCCAACGCAGTTCGTCGAAGCCAGGGGCGTCCGCTTTGCCTATCGCCGCTTCGGCAAGACGGGCGGTGTGCCGATCGTCTTCAATCAGCACTTTCAGGGGACCCTGGACCATTGGGATCCGGCAGTGACCGACGGCTTGGCAAAGACACGTGAAGTGATCTTGTTCGACAATGCCGGCGTTGCCGCAAGCTCCGGCGAAACGCCCTCCAGCTTCCAGAAGATGGCCGCTAACGCTGTCGCCTTCATTAGCGCCTTGGGTTTAAAAAAGGTGGACATTCTGGGCTTCTCGATCGGCGGCCTGGTCTCCCAGGAGATCACGCTGCAGGCGCCCGAGCTTGTGCGCAGGCTGATCTTGGTGGGCACGGGTCCGCGCGGCATGGACATGTCGACTAGCCAGTCGTCGTCGATCTTCGCCAAGACCTATGAGCCGGCCGAGCACCTTTGGCTGAAAGTGCATTTCTCACCGTCGGAGGCCAGCCAGGCCGCGGGTTTCGCGTTCCTCGAGCGCAAGCTGCGCCGCCGGGATCGCGACCCGCTCGTAGGCCAGCAGACCATCGACGCTCAGTTGGCGGCGATAGGCGAGTACTTGGCCTACCAGAAAGTCGACGGCCACCTCGATTACCTCAAGACCATCCGTCAGCCGACACTGGTAGTGCAAGGCAGCAACGATGTGATCATCCCGACCTACAATTCGTTTGTGCTCCAGCAAACGTTGCCAAACGCGCAGTTGATCATCTACCCGGACGCGAACCACGGGTCCTTCTACCAGTACCCCGAGCTGTTTGTGGCTCATGCCTCCCTGTTCCTAGACGGTTAAGCCGTTTGGAGCGCGACCGACAGCTCGTTTCTCATCTCACCATCCGTTCGACCATCGTTCAAGGTTAAACGGGTTACGCCGCAGCCTTCCATCTCTACCTCGAACAGGAACTTCACCATGTCAAAGAAACTCGAAGGCAAGACTGCCCTTGTCACGGGCGCCTCCCGCGGAATCGGCGCCGCCATCGCTAGGCGGCTCGCCGCAGACGGCGCCAAGGTCGCCATTACTTACGCGAGAGGCGCGGACTCGGCGGCCTCCGTCATCAAGGCGATCGAAAGCGCGGGCGGCGAGGCTATTGCAATCCAGGCGGATGCTACGGACCCAAAAGCTGTGCGGGCAGCGATCGAGAAAGCGGTCAGTTCGCTCGGAAAGTTGGACATCCTCGTGAACAACGCAGGTACCGCGATTCCCAAGAAGTTTGAGGAGACAACGCTGGAGGAAATCGACCAGGTGATCAACCTTAACATCCGCGGTGTCTTCTTAACGACCCAAGCCGCTCTGAAGCAGATGAACAACGGCGGCCGGATCATCTCGATCGGTTCGTGCGTCGGCGAGCGAATGATGACGCCGGGACTTGTGCCCTATTCGGCGACGAAAGGCGCAATCAGGATGTTCACGCAAGGCCTCTCGCGGGAGGTTGGTGATCGCGGCATTACCGTCAACAATGTGCAGCCCGGACCGATCGACACTGATTTGAACCCGGCCGCGGGCGACTGGGCCGTGCCGCAGAAGGCCGTAACGGCACTCAATCGCTACGGTAACGTGCAAGAGGTGGCAGCGCTGGTCGCATTCATTGCCAGCCCCGAGGCATCTTACATCACCGGCGCGAACCTCACCGTGGACGGCGGCACTAACGCCTAATTGAAGTGCTCGCTAAAGGGGGCGTACCGCGGTCACGCCCCCGTTAGGTCTGCTCTGCTTCTCAAAGCAAATCGCGATAGCCGACTAGCCGAGGTCGGCTAAGGGTCAAAACGTGAAGAACTCAACGTGAGCAAATCTCGGCCGCTTTAACCCGCTAAGCGGACCTCAGCGAGACGTGCCGCCACTTCGCCGATGGGCCAATAACGGTCATGTTAGAGGCGGCCTATAAAGCCGTGGCGGCTCCTACGAGACGTTCGTTGGCAATCGGCATGTGGACGAGCCAAGTCGTCGTAACAATTGCTCCGAAGGCCACCGTAACGCCGCCAATTACATCTGTAACGTAGTGCGCGCCGCAGATCGGGGTGCTGGCGATGAGAAGGAGGTTCAGCGGTACGAGCACGACGCGTAGAATGCGTATCGGCCATAGAGCCCAAACAAAAAGAATGGCATTGGCGGTATGAAAGCTCGGAAAAGAAATCAGCCCTTCTATGCGGCCACCAAAGTCGACAACTCGCAGCACACCATTGCGAAGTGCTTCAAGGGCTGGAAAATAGCTATGTCCTCCATCCGGCAACGTCGAGAGACCTCTGGGGACATTGTCTACATAAATCATGGCATTCGCAGCCGGAACGATGCTCGCAATTGCGGCGGTAGCCGTTACGGCAATCGCAAATGCGATAACGTACGCCTGCAGTCGATCGCCTCTTCGCGCGATAATCGAAACAAGCAACACCAAGATGTTTTGACGCATCATTGTGTTGTAGGCTGAGCTGGTCCCGGTTGTCTGAACAGCATCTCCGCGTGGATAAGTGGAGCCTCTGCCGGGGTTAGGCCGCCGCGCGGAGCGGCGGAAGGTTGAAGTAGGCTTGATCCGGCGTGCTGCCGTCAAGGCTC
>Ga0210403_10003130_pt1 | contig 14666 bp, 13 predicted proteins | sample IncBWC19MmetaG_FD_150863 | JGI IMG/M metagenome (GOLD analysis project Ga0210403, IMG submission 150863) | Forest soil microbial communities from Barre Woods Harvard Forest LTER site, Petersham, Massachusetts, United States - Inc-BW-C-19-M | ecosystem: Environmental > Terrestrial > Soil >... | reverse complement strand
CGCAGACCACCGTGATCGTGCTAGGCGATGCGCGCAGCAACAATCTCGATCCCCGCGCCGATATCCTGCGGCGCATTGCGGAGCGGTCAAAGCGGGTGGTGTGGCTCAACCCCGAAGGACGCCTGACCTGGGGCTTTGGCGATTCCGAGATGCCGCGCTATCAGACCTTCTGCAACGTGGTGCGCCAATGCGCCACCGCCCAACAGCTCGAGCGCGCCGTGTCCGACATCGTCGCGACGTATCATTAGAGCAAGATAACGTTACATCGAATCGAGCAGCAGGCTCGCTTTGCACCTCGACCCGCTTGCGGGGAGAAGGACGGCCGCTTCCAACGCAATCCATCGCGCTCTGGCGTTCAGCGCCATCTTTGCAGCGGCTTGCCGTCGACATCCGCCCAGGGCAGACCAAGATGCGCCAGGATCGTCGGCGCGACATCGACGACTGAGGCAGGCGCCTCGCGAATCGTGCCCTTGAAGTCCGGCTCGCGAAGGTTACTTCGCCTGGGAGACGTCCTTCTTGGCGGCGTCGACGAGTGGGCAGCCGCCGGCCTCCAGCGGCCGATAGGCCTTGTCGCCGGGCACGGTCTGGATGATCCTGACGTAATCCCACGGTCCCTTCGTCTCCTCGGGCTTCTTCACCTGCACGAGATACATGTCGCGCAGAACGCGGCCGTCGATGCGCAGCTGGCCATTATGGGTCATGAAGTCGTTGATTGGGGTTTCGCGCATCTTCTCCATCACCTTGAGCGGCTCCTTGCTGCCAAGCGCCTTGACCGCCTTCAGGTAATGCATCGTCGCGCTGTACACGCCCGCCTGGACCATGGTCGGCATATGACCGACCTCCTTGATGAAACGCTGGGAAAATGCGCGCGTTTCATCATTTTGGTCCCAGTAGAAGGCCGTTGTGAATTGAAGTCCCTGCGCGGTCTTGAGGCCGAGCGCGTGCACGTCGGTGATGAACATCAATAGCGCTGCGAATTTCTGACCGCCCTGGGTGATACCGAATTCAGCCCCCTGCTTGATCGAATTCGTCGTGTCGCCACCGGCATTGGCAAGACCGACGATATCGGCCTTCGATGCCTGTGCCTGCAACAGGAACGACGAAAAATCGGATGTGTTGATCGGGGCGTAGACCGCACCGAGAACCTTGCCGCCTTCGGCCTCGACGACCTGGGCGGTGTCGCGCTCCAGCGCATGTCCGAAGGCATAATCGGCGCCGATGAAATACCACGACTTGCCACCGGCCTTCACGATGGCCGAGCCGGTGACGTGCGATAGCGCGTAAGTGTCGTAATTCCAGTGCGCGGCATAGGGCGAGCAGTTCTTGCCCGTGATGTCCGAGCTGGCAGGTCCGTTGAACAGCACGAGCTTCTGCTTTTGGCGGGAAACTTCCTCGACCGCGAGCGCGACGGCCGAAGAACCGCCGTCGGTGATCATGTCGACGCCTTCGTTGTCGTACCAGTTGCGCGCGATGTTGGTAGCGACATCCGCCTTGTTCTGATGGTCGGCGGTTACGATTTCGACCGGCTTTCCGAGGACCGGACCAAAATCTTCGACCGCCATACGTGCCGCAACACCGGTGCCCTTTCCGGTGATATCGGCGTAAAGCGAATTCATGTCGCTGAGCACGCCGATTTTTACCTGTGCGGCCGCGGGCGCCGCAGCCAACGACAACATCACGGCAAGAAATGCCAGCTTTCTCCGGCCCATGCCTTCCTCCCTCCAGTGATTGTTGCGGTCCGCCATTAACCGGGGGCGCCGACCGCGCTTGATGCTTGAAGGTATCGATTATTGTTGTTGGGAGCGCTTTGCGGCTCCGCAGATATTCAATACCGCCCAGGCAGGACCGGCAAGGAAAAGGGCGACGATAATCTCGGCGCGCCGGGCCTCATTTGGTAGAACGCGGCTGGTATTTTCCGCGGCGCGGCATCAGGCGAAACAATCCTGGACTCATCGTCCCTTGAAGTCCGGCTTGCGGCGCTCGTTGAAGGCGCGCACGCCTTCACGGCGGTCTTCGGTCGGCACCAGGCGATTATAGGCTTCGATCTCGAAGGTGAGCCCGTCGGCGAGCGACATCTGCAGGCCGCGATGGATCGCCTGCTTGGCCTGCCGCACGGAAATCGGTCCATTGCCGGCGATCCGCTCGGCGATGGCAAAGGCCGCCTTCATCAGTTCGCCCTCGGGCAGCACGCGATTGACCAGGCCCCATGCTTCCGCCTCGGCGGCGGTGAACGGCAGGCCGGACAGGATCAGCTCCTTCGCCCGGCGCTCGCCCATGGCACGCGGCAGGTTCTGCGTGCCGCCGGCGCCGGGCATGATGCCGAGCGTCACTTCCGTCAGCGCAAAGCGCGCGTTGTCCGAGGCGTAGATGAAGTCGGCTGCGGAGGCGATCTCGCAGCCGCCGCCATAGGCCGCGCCGTTGACCGCGGCGATCACCGGGATCGGACAGGCCAGGATCGCCCGCAGCATGCGCTCGAAAATGAGGTGCTGCGCCTGCCAGGCTTCGTCCGTCATACCGTTGCGCTGCTTGAGATCGCCGCCCGCGCAAAACGCTTTCGATCCTGCGCCCGTGAGGATGGCGATGCGGAGACCTTCGAGGTCGATCGAAAGGTGCTCGAACAACTCCACGAGGTCGAGCCCCATCTGCGTGTTCAGGGCATTGGCCGCCTCCGGCCGGTTCAGCGTGATCAGCAAGATGCCGTTGTCACGCCGCTCGGCCGCGATCGTCTCGAAATGGCTGCGCATCGTCCTCTGCTTCTCTCGTCCGTGCCGGAACGAAGGCACCATAGGCGCGCAGCGGCGAAGCCATCAAGGGCTGTCGATGCCTGTTCAGGCCGGTGCCGCCGGCATTGGCTGGCCTGTCTCGACTTGCAATCCTGCCGTGAAGCCTTGTCGTCGTGAGCCAACCGATTGTCTTTTGGGGCCAAGACCGCGACCTCGTGCCAAGCCAGGATGTCGACGATGCTGCCGAAGTTTTCGCTACGGGCTTCCTTGTCGTTCAGCATGCCGTTTGGACCCGGATCACAGGTCGCCAAAGGGACGGTTGCGTTGCGCCTGGATGCGCCAATTCCCGACATCAAGAAGGTTGCCAGGCATGCGATTGCGCGGATTTTTTGTTTTGGTGGTGTTGCTGGCTTCGGCGTCCAACGCCTGTGCCGCGGAGCAGGGCGTGCTCCGTCGAATGTCATGCTCTGCGGTTCGGTACTATGTCACGAAGTATAGCGCCGCCGCCGCGGAAATGTGGGCGCGCAGCAAGGGCGCGACGGAGGCAGAGATCGAGTCGGCTCGCCGTTGCCTGAAAGGCGCGACGGTTGTCACCGTGCAGAGCGCGCAAAACTAGCCCGCGCACATCTCGCGCCACTCACGGTGCCCCCTATTCTTGAAACCCTCCCGCAGGAACTCAGCTCCGGCACGTTATGCCCAAAATGATGCACAGTGCCATCCTCACGCCATAGTTGAAAAACCGCCTGTTGCCTTCAGGTTACGGGCGCGCGGCTGAGTCGGCGTTAGGCTGTGCACCGGATTAGGGACCGACAAGAGGGGACGACAATGAAGAAATTCTGGATGGGCCTCGTTGGGTTGGCGGCATTGGGAGCTACCGCTCCCGCGTTAGCAGCCGACATGGCCGTAAAGGCACCGCCACCTGCGCCGCTTCCTGTGATCTACAACTGGAGCGGCTTCTACATCGGCGCCAACGGCGGCGGCGGCTGGAGCCACAAATGCTGGGATGTCACGAGCTTCCGTGCACCTATCGCCTCCTTCCGTGAAGGTTGTCACGATGCAAGCGGCGGTGTGGCTGGCGGTCAGATTGGATACCGTTGGCAGACCGCCGGCTGGGTGTTCGGTCTGGAAGCGCAAGGCGACTGGGCTGATTTGACGGGATCCAATGTTAGCCTTTTCATTCCCGCCTGGACTAACCATTCCAAGATCGAAGCATTCGGCTTGTTCACCGGCCAAGTCGGCTATGCCTGGAACAACGTCCTTTGGTATGTGAAGGGCGGCGCGGCTGTGACCGATGACAAATACCGAGGTACGGTGACCGCCACAGGCGCGTTGTTCGATTCGGCGAACGAAACGCGCTGGGGTGGTGCCGTCGGAACGGGCGTCGAATACGGGTTCGCACCGAATTGGTCGGTCGCGATCGAGTACGATCACCTTTTCATGGATCGCCGCAGCATCACCGCCACGTCGGCGGGTGTTTTGGCTGGTATCCCGGCCGGCGCCGTATTCCGCACCGATTCGATCCGTCAGGACGTCGACCTGGTCACCGCGCGCATCAACTACCACTTCAACTGGGGCAACTGGGGCGCCCCGGTCGCGGCACGCTACTGACTTTTCTCCCGGGCCTCACAGGCTAACTGGCCCCGGCATCGTCCGGGGCCTTTTGCTGCGCTCAACGCGCGCCGACAAGGAGGCGGCATGACACATTGGAACGCGGGTGTCGTCGCAATATTGCTGGCGGGCTTTCCCGGCGCCGTGAGCGCGCAGATGGACTGCGACACCATGCCCCCCGGTCCGACGCGCACTGATTGCTACGTCGGCCTCAGTCGCCTCTCACGCGGACAGTCGGATGTCGCCGCCGGCCAAGCGCGCGTGCAATCAGACGCCGCACGCTATCGGCAGATCACCGGAACGGCCCATCCAAAACAAAAGCCGCATCATCGACAGTGAGGTCGGACAATCCTGGGCGGCACCGCTTCGCACACCTCCATGGCTAATCAGACCGGCTATCAAATTGTTGTCTTCTTCACGATCTGAAAGCCGTTGGCTTCCAGCTCACGGAGCACCACGCTGACAAGATGCGCGCATTCGTCGGGCTTGATCCAACTGGGGCTTCTCCAATCCGGATCGTCTTCTTTCGGGTACATCACGAAAGCCGAACGAATGGCGGCCTTGATGACATCAGTTGGATCGTCCGGCATCGAAACCTCCACCCACTGCAATGGGGCAGCGGATAATCGAGGCGGCTTGCAGTTCGAGCGGCTTGATTTAGGTCAATGTAGCGAGGTCTTTTGCGCGGTGCCAACGCCTCCTGCCAGCGGCGCGTTTGCTATGCCTCGCCTGATCGCCCCTTCGTACTTACTGCGAAATGATTGCCTGCTTTGTCGCAGTCATCGCGCCGAGGCCAATTCATTCAACAGCTTTCGAACTCCTATTGTCCCATGGGACAATAGGAAATGCCTCGTGCGAGGCATACCAAAAGGACCTTGGGATGCTGAAACCACCGGCCTCGAGAGGCTCAACTGGTTCGCATTATTTGCAATCCATAGCAGTCCTTGAAGCTGCGTGGCGAACGGCCCAAGGACATCATTCTTGCCAAATGGAAAACTCGTCTTTGTCGTTGATGACGACCCTGGAATGCTGAGGGGAGTAAAGAGGCTGCTACGGCAACACGGGTACGACAGCGTCCTCTTTGCATCTGCCGAGGCTTTTCAGAACCAGGGCGATTTCGAAAATGCGCTTTGCGTCATTCTCGACATCAACCTGAACGATGGGTCGGGCATCGAGTTGAGGCGTTGTCTCAAGGCTGCTGGGATTTCCGTGCCGGTCATCTACATCACCGGGAACGACAACCCAGCCGACCGGATGGCTGCGCTTCAATCCGGATGTCTCGCCTATCTCACCAAGCCATTCTCGGCGAAGTCGCTCATCGAGCCGCTCACGAGAGCATCGGCGGGGCTCATATAGGCGCACCGCCGTCACCAAACACTACCTGCTCGCCGCAGTAGCGATTGTCCCACCGTGGCTCATTGCTACTCTGGCAGAGTGACTACCACGTACCAAATCGCACCGAGCTGCCGATCATTGCCACCGCCGTTCATCCTGAGCAATCAACTCTATCGGTTCAGGCGCGCCGAAGGGAAGAGCACGGTGTGAAAGGATAAGAAAGCACGGCCCCGCCATTGTGTGAGCTCAGTGGGGGCTGGCGGGGCCGTGCACGGGCCGCCTTTGGGGGGGCGCGGCCCGATTGAAACCAGCACAGCGAAGCTAGTCGATTGGCACGAGCCGTTCGTCCCACTGCGCCGCGAGGTTCTTGATCTGCTCGAAATTCAGGATCGCGGGTTCACCCTCGCGGACGATCGTGGTCCGCTTGCGTTCCCTGGGCAGCAACGTCATCGCGCGCGAAACTGCCGCGCGCAGTTTCATCGAGCCGTGATCTGTCAGGGTGACGAACTCTTCCGGGTCAAAGGCCATGGGTCCACGCCTACACTACCGGCTGGCCCGTAAGGCCAGCACACACACGCGCCCCGAATGCCCAACTCTCCAGATAAACCAACTTGGTTAACAGCTCGTTGATACTTCGGCTCTCTCGATTTTGAATTGCTGCTCATCACAATGGGCGGAGAATGCTCCGCCACGATGATTGCATAGTCACTGCCGTGCGCTCTGGAACATGGAGCAGAGGTCTGCTTCAGAACGGAGCTGACCTCGCTCCGGCCTAGCACGTCACTCCCCTGGCACACCTGCTTGCGCCACGGCGGGCGGCCGTTCTGATGCACACGCCATTCACTCGATGCATGCCCGCTCCACAAGCCTCCCTGACCTTGATGACCACATCATCCGGCATTTGAAGAGGGGCAAGCGGCATGGCCTGAACCGACGACGCCAACACCAAGGCCACCGCCACAACAATCCATCTGATCATTGCATTTCTCCCTACTGAACCGAAACGAATCCCTGCCTTTGGGAGACTCGACGCGCGTCACGGCCGGCGGCTGTTGATCTGGATCAATCAAGGACTTGCCAATTTGTCAGCGGTGCTGACCGAATGATCTGCACACGGCAGTGTTCGTAACTTTTGCGAAATAGTTGCCCGGCTCCGATAGTCTGGATCGCTTTCGCGGAGCCTGTCATCGGGCCGCGCTTCGCGCGGACCCGTTGGCTCGCAATGACGGTAGGGCTATTTTGACATGTGAATTGGAAGCGAGACGCGAAGCGTCACCCATGTCCTTCGCACGGCCTCCCATGTCCCCGGGCCGGACAAAGGGTAAGCCGCGGAGTCCAGCTACCGGACTTTTGAGCGCGATTCGGCACCAGCAGGGTCGATTTCGGCGTCTCCATCGCAACTCACTCTCGTCGTGCTTTCTCGCGATCGGCAAAGGTCTTTCAACCCCGGCCCGCGCTGCCCTTCGAAGGTGGAGGTCACATGTTCGAACCGTGTCGCGCGCGCCATTTCGGTACAGGACTGGGCACGCCAAAACCCGCCGTTTTTGCGCTTTCAGCAGCGCCGAGCGTGCGCCGCAATTTCGTTTTTCGACCCGCGTCAACGTTGTGAGGCCGGTCGGCGTCGCCCATGCGGTCGAGCGACCCTCAACGTGGTTCGGCATTCGCGGACGCGGGCGCGAACAGGTTGCTCGACGCGGCTTCCTGAATAATCACCGCCGCGTCTTCCGGCAGCATGAACCCGCGCGCCACGAGGTCCTGCGCAGCAATCCGGATCCGGTTCACGTAATTATCGCGGCCCTGATAACGCTCCTCGATCGATGGGCGGGCGTCGCCGCTGTGTTCTCGTTCCGCCTTCGTCGCCGCGAATGGCGAGAAGGATCCGACCAGCATGCAGGTGAACGTCTGCGGTTGGTTCTGCCCGCCGTTGGTGCCGGTCGGCACCGCGAGATCCGGCAGCCGCACGCCGCCCAGCGCGTTGCCGTCCTGATCGCGCTTCGGCACCTGGATCACGGCGGCGGAAAGCCGGGTCGGGGCGCGCAGCGCGGGTGGCTCGCCGCTCGCAGGCTCGAGTGGCATCAGTTCACTCGCGGGCGGCTTGGTACCGCGGCCCACCCAGGCATCAAGATGCAGCAGGAGGGCCCGCGACAGCGGCGCCCAATCGAGGCGGCCCGGCGTCAGTGTGCAGGCCGGTGCCTTGGGGGCGGGTATATGCGGGCCGCCCGCGATATCGTACATCCGCACGTTGGCGGGCAGTGGCTGATCCGCGGTTCCGGACGCGCCGGTGCGGCCAAGCGAAGCGCGCAGCGAATAGTAGTCCGTGGTGGAGCTGACCAGCAGCATCTTCGGCGGGACCTCGCCGCGCGCTTCGACCTTGGTCGTGATCTCGCCGATCGTGAGAGGTCCGTCATTCACGCCGGGAAAATCCGGCTTGTCGAATGTGGGAGCCCCCTCGGCGCTCGACATTGGTCCAAGGCCCGTCTGAAGGATCGGAAGAAGGCCGGCGGCCGAGACGAACACATGCATGCCGTCGAAGACGCGCCGGTTGCCCATCATGTTGAAGCCGTTCAGGAGAAAGGTCTTCAGGAATCGTCCATCCTGGGACCTGCCGCTCGCGAGCACGCGGTTGATCGCTCCCTTGAGCGGGTTGGGCGTTCCACCCTTGTCGGAGGCTGCATGCGCGAGGAAATCCGCGGCGTCGCGCACGATCGCAAAGCCCACCCCCTCGACGAAGCGTGTCTTGCCGTCGGCGTCGGCGAACGAAGGCAGGTCCGCGCCCTGTCCAAGCTCCCAAAAAACCTCCGCGACCGTGAAGCCGTAGTCTTGGAGAAAGCCCGTGCCCTGCTCCAGCGTGCCCGGGAGGAACCGCACATCGCGTGGTGAATTGTAGATCGCCTCGGCCCAGACTTGCCCGCGGTTGGGCACGTCCACCAGCAATGCGCCGTTGCCGGCGCGAGGAGCGGCCGGCATGATGAGAATGATCTTCGCGGAGTAGTCGACGCGCCCGCGTTCATTGCGCGTGGCCTGGTCGATCCCCGGAATGGCTTCTTGCGGCGCAAGGTCGCCGTGGATCTTGCCCTGCCAGATCACATAGTCGCCGGCGCGAAATGTGCCGAAAGGCTGCTTCGACGTGTACTCGATCCGCGTGACTTCCGCGCTCGCGGGCCGCGCCATGGCGATAAGGCTGAGCAGGCAGAACAGAAACACCACCATGGGCCCATGTGGGCGGTACGGCATTGGAATCCTCCCAGCGTGGCGGCGATGGCTTTCGATGTCGCCGCCGCACTGCGACGCCCACGTCACGGCATCATCGACGTCGAGGTCCGTCGAGAGGCCTACCCGACCGCTAACGACGCCGAGCGCCGGGTTGAAGACATCCTGCGACCTGCCGCCGGAGGCAGCGACATGCCCACCCCCAATCATGTTGGGGATCGTCTGGATCGCGGATGATGTCGTAACGGAGGTATTCATCTTGCGGCTCCGGCTTGTCTGGATCAGCGTCGCAAAGGCGGTGAATTTTATTAGACCGATCGTCAATATCCAGGCAAAAAAGCTTCATTCACTGAGGAGCTTGAAAAAACCTTTCGAGAAGGAGTGAAGCGGCTCGGAACGGCGCTCGAGTTTGGCGCGAAGGACCGCGCCCTCCCAGCCGATCCAGAAGAATTCGGCAAGCCAGTCGCAATCGTGGCTGGAAGAGATCACACCCGTAGTTTGAGCACTTCTCAAGCACTTGGCTGTGCGCTGCTGCCAGTCGATGAACACATCGAATAGTTGCTGGCGAAAAGATTGGGGAAGTGCGCCCATCTCCTGGCCAAGATTGCCTACCAAACAGCCTCGCGTATAACGGAAGCGCTTCATGGCAGACGCAGCATCGTCGGTAAAACCCCTAAGCCTTTCGAGCGGGGGGTGCTGCTCGCTCAGGAAGAAGCTGTCGAGCTTCCGCGAAAAATAGGTAGCGTAGCTGTCGATCAGTACCGCTCCAAATGCTTCTTTGCTCGGAAAGTAGTGGTAGAACGATCCCTTCGGCACGTCGACGCTACGCAAGACTTGCTCGATCCCCGTCGCGGAATAGCCCTTCTCCGTCAGCATTACGACACCTGCACGGACTAGCGCGTCACGGGTCGCACTATAGCCCGCAAGTTCTTTAGGCGGTCGACCGCGACGGCGGACGGGCAGTGTCTTGCTCATGCGGATTATAATAGACCGAACGTCTAGGAGAGCAAACCACCAAGTGACGGGCCTGTTTGGATTGACCTGCTCCCCTGAAGCGCGCCCGAAGACTTTCTCACTCCATCCAATAGTCGATGTCGGTCTGATTGGCATTGATGCCGGCCTTCGGCTCGGACGGGCCATGGCTACTAATGATGCCACGAATTCTGGCGAGGCTACCTGTGCCTCCAGTAATGACGCCCGATGTCATGTTTGTAAGCTTCCCGTCTCCACTGCTTTGGGCGACCAGAGATGTCCTGACAAAAAACTTCTCCCCATTCTCTAGTATCCAGACGTTGTAGATGATGGCCGGACCATTGTTGTCGATATAGTCCGACATGCCGCGCGTCCACTGCTCTTTCAGCTTCGACCCATTGATTGTGGGGGCATCGTTCCCATAGGTCCGCCGAATTTCAAACAGTCGGGCTTGATGTCCCGGAATATCGCCAACATCGATTACATGTTGTTGGGTGTATGTCGTCTGAGTTGCCGGGGTATTGTAGCTGACATGTTGCTTTTGTTGGGCCATGGCCACCGGAGCGGTCAGAGCCATTCCGATAGTAATCGTCATTCCAAGCGCGATATTGCGAACCATGTGTGACCTCTGATGTTGGAGCCCGCCAACCGTGAAGGGGTCGGCGGTCGTTGTTTGTCGAAGATGCCCCCTGATCAACCGGTCAGGCGGTCGGCGCTCGGCAGTGACCGAGCCCATCAAAGAATGCAGTCTGATATCACCGCGGTTTTCCGAGGTAGCCATAAATTAGACCGATCGTCTATTCCTCGCTTTTGGCTGCGAGCGATTTCGCTAATCACTCTTTTTTGACAACGCTTGATGTGGCCGTTGTCGGGACACGCTTCCTGCTACGGCTTCGGGGGGCCGCAGTTGTAGCCGGGCCGCACGGATCGAAGCGCTGAACCGCGAACTCGAGCGTTTGCTCGAGGCTAAACGCCGGTGGGAAGATCAGAAACGCTAATTGTTCTTGCTATGCTCCTGCGCGCTTCAAACGCCGCAGTGACTCGCCTCTAATCACGTAAGTCCGGGGATTGATCGGCGCAGCCGCGATCAAAGGGTAACGCGGACCGCGTTGCAATATTGGCGAGACGCCTGCCCATGAGCAGCAGCGCAAGATCGCAGGCCGTCGCAGTATCACCGGTTGGCGCGGCTGGTCGGCCGCAGCATCACAGTGTCACGGCGAACGAATAGTGCCCAACTTCATCGGCCGTGGCGCGCCAGCGTTCGATTTTGTACGATTTCACGACCGGCGCTTTGCGACAGCCGCCGGATGCCGGTAGTAGGGCCTTCCGAAGATGAGGCGGAGCCCATTGGGCGCATTCAGCGCTCGCGGTATGTCGCGATCTGCCAGATATTCGACCATGAATCCTTGACCGTGGCCCGCCTGTCGCCATAAGGCATGTCTGCAGGTTTCTCGATCGATTCAGCGCCTGCGGCAATTGCTCGCTCATACGTCTCGTCCGCATTCTGGACATAGACATAAAGGAAGGCCGGCATTGCCTCGCGCGCGCCACCACCATCGCTGATCATCACGACCGAGTCGCCCATCGTCATCTCGGTCGGTGTTGCGGACTGGGGCTCGCCACCAGCGCCGAACACGGTTTTCAAGAATCGCACCAAGCCGGCGACATCGTCAGTGATGATCCTAGGGATCACAGTACGCCGACCGTCCGGCTTAAAATTGCTCATTTCCTCGCCTCCGGGATGGGGAGCACACATTCCCACGTCGGGCAGCGGTGACACAAGCATCGTTGCGACGCTGCCCCGGGTCCCATCACGTCAATTCCTGGATTGCTCAGCATGGCCGTCCGCGCATGAGGCGAAGTGCAATATCGCGGGACGTCGCAAATTTGGCGGTCGAAGCGCGTGGTGGGCTGCGGCATCATAGCGCCACGGCGAAGCAGCAGTGCCCATCTTCATCGGCCGTGGCGCGCCACTGTACGATTTGTGCGATTTCGCCGCCGAGGCCTGCCGGCGGCGATAGAATGCCGCACTTCGTCGCCTCAGCTATGCCGCCGATCTTCTGCTGCGCGACCGCGGCGGCGCTGGCTCCTCAGTCGACGTGAAGATGCGCGCCCCTCAGCCGCCTCGCTTGGCGACCTCCGCGCCGTAGCGCGCTCTCGCGTCCTCCACGGCCTGGGCCTGTGCCGCCGCAAGATTCTCACGCACATCCTTGGCACGGCGCGCGGCATCGAGGGTTGCTTGGGCGTGGCCCTGGAATTGCGGCATCACCTCGCGCGCGATTAGCTCGTACGAGCGCTGCGTCGCAGCCGGATTGGCCCAGTTGTGCGCGAGCAAGAGATACGCGCCGAACCCGCCATTCGACTGCTGCCACAGCCGCTCGATCTGCGCGGCGCAGGCGTCGGCCGTGCCGATGGCGCCGAGGCCGGAGCCGTTGATGAACTCGATCATCTCGCTGACCGAGTTGCCGACCACAGCCATTTGCGGAAATGCTGCGACCTGCTGGAAGTAGCGGAACCAGTGCTCGATGCCGTACTCGACGTCGCGATACGCCTGCTCCTTGGTTTCTGCGATATGGCACAAACCGACGAGCCGCCACTTGCTGCGGTCCGCGGACTTGCCATGCGCCTTCGCTTCTGTCGTCAGCACGTCCCAGTGCAGCGCCAGCGCGTCGAAGCCGGCGGCGGTGGTGGCCCCTACCGAGAGCATGCCGGCACCATGCCGGCCGGCGAGCTTCGCGCCGGTCGGAGAGGCGACCGCCGCAACCGCCACGTCGAACAGCGGATTAGAGTAGGGGCGCAGATGCAGCCGCGCGTCGCGCAAATCCCAGCGATCGTTCTTGAACGTGACCGGCTCGTCGCTGGTGAGAAGCTTCGTGATGATGCCCATCCCGTCTTCCAGCAGCCCGCGGGTCTGGCTCTGCTGCAAGCCGATCATGATGCCGTCGGTCGGCAGGGAGCCCGGACCGAGACCGAGCATCGCACGCCCTTGAGTCAGATGATCGAGCAGCACGATGCGTTCAGCCACCCACAGCGGATTGTGATAGGACACGCTGATGACGCCGGTGCCGAGCTTGATGTGACGGGTTCGCTCGGCGGCCGCGGCGATCATGATTTCGGGTGAGGCCGACAGCTCGGTTCCAGCCGAATGGTGCTCGCCGAGCCAGGCCTCATCATAGCCGCAGCGGTCGAGCCATTGGATCAGTTCGAGATCGCCTCGCAGCGCGAGCGTCGGGTTGATGCCGGGTTTGTGAAAGGGTGCAAGAAAGATACCGAAGCGCAGGCGGTTCATGGACGATCCTTCGCGGTTTGTGTATGGGTCTTTCTCGTTGGGATAGTTCTCCGCTTCTTTGACTGGAACAAGGCGGGTTTGCGCGCAGGCGTTCGCGTATTCCTCGAAAAGACATCAGTCAGGTGAGGGCCCTGCGGCACCAGGTCGTGTATTGTCGGTGGCGGCAGAGGCGTCCGCTTGCGACGAATCTTGCGATCCCGGTTGGAACCTGACGGTTTGGTCGAGCCTGCAGACATGAATGATTTCGCTGTACCCGCAACCCGAGTCGGTTGGAGCGCGTAATCGACTATGCATCATAGCGCCACGGCGAAGCAATAGTGCCCATCTTCATCGACCGTGGTGCGCCATTTCGCGATAGGCTATTGACGCCGAAACTTGCCGTTCTCCCGATGCAAGCCGTCGAGTTGCATCCGCTGACCGCGCGTTTCTCAATCCTCAATGTATCGGGATGACGAGTTAAGTGCACTGTCAGCGTAACCCTGCAGCGTAACCCTTCAGCGTAACCCAAGAGCAGATTGCATGCCGGTTTCGTGCAGTCGATATGCAGACTCTTTGGTGATGGCACGTGCCCTCGAGTCGATCGATGCCATCATCCGGAGCCACCTGGTTACCTGGATGATTTACAATTCGAGCGCAAAGGCGACGCGTAGACTTGTCCCGATTAGATGCGAAAATGTCTGGCACCGTGGATAGCGCAGGGTAAAGCAGACATCGCAAAATCGACGAGATTGACCCGAATGTATGATCCGGCCGTGCGTTGCAAGTGGTTTCGCCGAGCTGGCGGTGAGCGGTCTTGCATCAATGTATCCGGCCTCTGATTGGAGCATTTGCTCCGGGCCATCATGGATATCAGCGCGCGTGCGTTCTCATTAGCGGACAGGCCTCGATTGGGGCCATTTGGGTCACCAGTGTTCGCATGCGCCGGAAAGACCGAACCTCCATCTCGTCTCATCCTCTCGCAGACCTTGGCTGGGAACGGGTTGATAGGGTTACGTCATCGCTTGCTCCTCATATCGCTCAGTTCCTTTGTTCGAGCCAAGGGCCGTTCCTTCGTCCCGGCCCGCAGAACGTCGATCGCGTCGCGCGCAGGGGCGGTCAAGGCCGGCCGTTGCGCTTGGCTTGCGGCTGGCTCCGGCGTTGCCAGGCTGCGCCTTGACCGGGCCGAGCACGGCGCGAGGATCAAGCGGGTCGGACGCCTGCATCGTCAGTCCTTGTCAACTCGAAGGCGCGTCCTTTAGCCAGCACCGCCCAGGCGATGCGGGCAAGCTTGTTGGCGAGGGCGATCGCGAGCACGTTGTGGTGCAACCGCCTCTTGGCGGCTTCGATCCAGGATTTGAGCCCGTAACGTTCCCAGTTCTTTATCCTGACCAGCACAACCCATGCCGCCTGCACAAACAGAACACGCAGGTAGCGATTGCCGCGCCTCGAGATTTTGCCGAGGATCGTGCGGTCTCCCGTCGAGATCTGCTTGGGCACCAGTCCGAGCCAGGCGCCGAAGTCGCGGCCTTTGGAGAATACGTCTCCAGTGC
>Ga0210403_10003127_pt1 | contig 14679 bp, 11 predicted proteins | sample IncBWC19MmetaG_FD_150863 | JGI IMG/M metagenome (GOLD analysis project Ga0210403, IMG submission 150863) | Forest soil microbial communities from Barre Woods Harvard Forest LTER site, Petersham, Massachusetts, United States - Inc-BW-C-19-M | ecosystem: Environmental > Terrestrial > Soil >... | reverse complement strand
GGAGCTGCGCGTTTGGCGGCATCTGAATGGGCGCTCTAAGGATGGTGATGGTGCACCAAACTATGAGGATGACGACCATGACGGTCGTGATGATCATGATTTGCAGAGCTTTGCCGCTGGATTCATGGATGCCCTGGATGTTTTTCCACCAAAAGTAGAGGGCGATAAGGATGGCGAAGGCGGCGGCAAATGTGTTCTCAGGAAAGTTCGGAACCGGATGGTGCGAGTAGTGGGCGATATCTTCTATGAAACCCGCCAGATATTGTCCCGCCGATACCGCGCTGATGGGTCCGGTTAATACGTAGTCAAAGAGCAGGGCCGAGACGGATATCTTGGCCAGGGTTCCACCCATCGCTTCTTTGACGACCCGGTAAACTCCGCCCCTGACGAACATGCTGCTGGACTCTATATAGAGAGCCCGAACCGCGTAACTGAACAACATGACCGCGAGAATGAACCAGGGGGCGCTTTTGCCAATGACCTTTTCGGCGTCTCCACCGGCGTAATAGGCGGAGGAGGCCAGATCTGCGAGCACAATAGCTGCGGCGCGCCAAAAAGAGATGAATGTCAGCATCACCGTGGTGGCGACAAACACCTTTACCGCTGGCCGCATGTTTTGGACTGGAGTTGACAATTAGTTTTTCGGGGCCGAGAAGTACTAAGGTTAAAAATCTAACACAAATCAGACGGAGGGCGGCATTTCGAATGTGGGCGGACACTCTTGTCCGCCGATCTTGGTACTGATTCAGTACTTGCAACCCAACCCCAAATTCAAAGGCGGCGGACCATAGTGTCCGCCCCACATTATTTGCCTCTACGCGGTCGGGGCCATGTAGGTGCGGGTAATTCGATCATGCCAGCAGAGTTGATCCTCATCCAGAAAACACCACGCGTATCCAAGGCCGAGGGAAAGGCCGGAAAGAATGGACGCGAGGACGCGCCAGCGTCGTGTTTTTCGCGGAACGTGACTGCCGTCAAAATGGCTCAATTTAAGTTTTGCAATTTTCGATCCGGGGGTGGTTCCACAATAAACAATTAACAGGTATTGATACGCGGCCCACATCATCCCTCCCACAACGCCCACAATTCCGGCGACGAGTCGAGTTGGAGGAACGATCGCGGTGATTCGCCAAAAAATGTAGGAAAAGGCTGTGATCCCCATTAGGACAATCAGTCCATCGATCACCGTAGCTGCCAGCCTTCGTGCCATCCTGGCTGATTGCAAAGGCATCTCGAATCCGGGCCTTTTTTCGTCTGCGGTCGTTTCAGTTGGCTCAATTAAAATGCCGCCTAGAGCTGCGGGAGGTGGAGGGGCTTCAGGGCCTTCCAAGATTCGCGGCCGCTCAAAGACGGGTTCGGCTAATTCTTCCACGCGTGTTGGCGGGGCGGTGGAGGAACGCGGAAACTCGATGAGTTTAGCTGGTGATAAGGGGATAGGCGCGATTTCGGGGGAGGGAGAATTGGGCGCTGTGGGGCTCAATACAGTCGACGCCGACTTAATCTGGGAAGCGGAACTTAGGCTGGCTTCTTTCTCGCTGGGCCAAGGCTGCTCGTCAAACTTGAGTTGCAGCGATGGATAGCGCGGACCTCTGGGGCGCCGGCGTGCCTGGTAGTTGCTCAGGCGTTCCGTGACCTCCTGCCGCCATGAACCTCCATCGGCGGACGGCGAATGGTCCGCCGCTTTCGGAACGATTGATCTGTTGGCCGCGCGACGGCTTTCCCCCGGAATGTTTGTTTGACTGTCTCGATATTTCTGAGGGTCATCGATCAACAGATCAACGCATGAAATTTGTTCTTCCACCACAAAGCGAGGTGGTTCCGAGGATTTATGCTGGCTGGCGGCAAAGGGATGTTGTCGCGCATCATAAACTTCAGGCTGGCCCTGCTCAGACCCAATGGGTTCAACGATGCGTTCGGAATCTAAGGCTTCCGCCCCAATTAAGCTGGTCGGCGCCGGGTCGGTTGTATTGTGGCCGAGTTCAAATCTGGATTTCATCCTTATAGCTTGTCCAATCGATAACAGAGGGGAGCGTGGCATTTTGCCACTAAAGGCGAAGCCGTGCTAAGGTCAGCGATATCCCAGCGCGTGGTCCTCTCTAGTCGAAAGCTCGCACGCTTCACCACGAAGTCCCACTCTCGATTCCTTATCATGGGGGCGCTGGTTTGTCATCTGCTAGTCGCGCCGCCACTAGTTACCAGCCAGTTGCACTCCCCAAACGCTGGATCCAGCGTTCCCCAAAATTTATCAACTAGTTCATCCGCGCAGGCCGATCAGGATATCCGATGGAGCGCTATCACCCAGGAATTAGATGGCCCCACCATCAAGCTGCATGGCGACGCCGAGATTCACTACGGCACTTTCGTTCTGCGCGCGGACGAGATGACTTACAACCGCGATACCGGAGAGGCCACGGTGGATGGCCACGTCGTGCTTGACGGCGGTCCGAACGACGAGCACATCACCGCCAGCGCTGGGACGTACAACGTCGAGTCCGAAGTCGGACGCTTTGAAGGCGTACGCGGAACGATTGGCATGCGATTCAAGGGATCGCGACTTGTCCTGACCTCTCCTACGCCATTTCTTTTCACAGGCAAATCGGTGAGGAAAACAGGTCCTGACCACTATGTGGTTTATGACGGCAGCATTACTACGTGCGAGCTTCCGCGTCCGAAGTGGCAGTTTTTTGCGCAGAAAGTGGTCGTGGAAGTCGGGGGCAATGCCACAATTTACCGCAGCACTTTCCGCATTGAAGGGATTCCAGTTCTCTACTTTCCATTCGCTACTCATCCCATTGAGAAGACTCCGAGGAGAAGCGGTTTTCTTGTTCCCAATATCGGCCACTCTTCGAACAAAGGCTACATAATGGGCGAATCGGTCTTCTGGGCGATTAATCGCACCATGGACGCCACGGTTGGCGCAGAATACTTCTCAACCCGCGGATGGGCTCCGCAGGGCAATTTTCGGGGCCGCCCTAGTGAGACATCATTTTTCGATGTCAATGTTTATAGCGTTCTGGACCGCGGCATCAATGGCGTCAACCAGGGCGGCACAGAGGCGCGCCTTACTGGGGAGGGTACCTTCAACCATAACTTTCGCGCAGTGGCTAACCTTGACTATCTGAGCTCTTACGTATTCCGACTTGCCTTCAACGACGTATTCTCGCAGGCTGTGAACTCGGAGGTAATATCGAAAGCCTTTCTCTCAAATGCGACTAGAGGATTTTTCTACAACTTTTCGATGCAGCGTTATCAGGATTATGAAAGCACAACACCCGGCGATCTTATTACCATTCTCCATGCACCGAGTATTGAACTCTCGAGCGTAGATCATCGAATTGCGAGTTCACCGTTCGTTTGGTCGTACGACGCAGCGGCGGAGGGACTCTCCCGCAGCGAACCTACGTTCAGTACGGCACCGCTTGTCGGCCGCTTCGATCTCGGGCCCGACGTGTCTCTTCCCCTGAAATTTCATGGATGGTCGCTGCGTCCAAGTTTTGAACTGCGTGACACAATCTATACAGAGCAGCTTCTGCCCATCGGCGAAGTAGGAACGCCGAAATCGAGTGTCATCAACCGAAAAGCGCTGGAAAGTTCGGTCGAACTCACTCCACCGACTCTGGAGCGAGTCTTCGAGCATGGAAAAGGGGGGCGTAAATGGAAGCATGTGATCGAGCCCCGAGTCACTTACAACTATGTGACCGGCATCAACAACTTTGCCCGGATTGTGCGCTTTGATGAACGCGACATCCTTAGCAATACCAACGAAGTCGAATACAGCGTGGTGAACCGTTTGTACGCGAAGTCGGCAACTACTGACCAAGAGGATTGTGGGACGGAGGGAATGCCAACGCTGCTGGTCGGGGGAGCGGGCGCCTCTAGTTTTGTTCCATGGGAGCGCGTAAGAGAATCGGCAGAAGTACCTTGCCAACCAGGGCCGGAAACCCGGGAAGTGGTTACGTGGGAACTGGCTCAGAAATATTTTCTTGATCCAACGTTTGGAGGGGCGCTGGTACCGGGACAACCCAACGTCTTTAGTACAACTATTGATTTCACCGCAATCTCATTCTTGACGCAGCCCCGGCATCTATCGCCGCTCATTTCCCGGCTTCGGGTACAAAGCAGCGGGCATACTGACGTCGAATGGGATATTGACTATGACTTCAAACAGCACCGAATCAATGCCAGCACTGCACTGCTTAACTTTCACTATGGAGCATTCACCATTGGTGGGGGTGACGCATTCCTGCAAGCGGCGGGCGGGACACAATCGGGAACGAGTGTCCCTTCTTCAGAGCAATCGTTCAACCAGTTCCGTGTCCTGTTGGGATATGGACATCTGGGAAAGCGTGGGTTCAGCGGGGCGACCAGCGTTGGATACGATGCCAATCTTAACGCGCTTCAATATGGCTCCGTGCAAGCTGCGTACAATTGGGATTGTTGCGGAGTCGATCTCGAATATCGCCGCTTTGCGCTGGGGTCGGTGCGAAATGAAAACCAGTACCGTTTCACGTTTGCGCTGGCGAACATAGGCGCTTTCGGGAATTTACGGCGGCAGGAACGTTTGTTCTGAACGCACAACGTGGGGCGGATGTCCTTAGCCGCCTGGGGGAGCGAAGCTTCGCAAAGTGGTGAGCTGACGCTCACCACCCAGGCGGGGACGCCCGGGTCTAAGTGAGCACGATTGCTTAGTTCTGTTCTCCGGCCGACACGCTGCTGCCCCACATTGCGCTGCTTCCCCACATCGCGCTACTGCCCCACATGGCGGATGATCCCCACATTGCAGACGATCCCCACATTGCACTGCTGCCCCACATCGCAGACGATCCCCACATTGCGCTGCTCCCCCACAACGCCGATGATCCCCACATTGCGGAGCTGGAAGACATGAACTGCGAAGACCCCCACATTGCAGAGCTTCCCCACATGGCAGACGTGTTCCATACTGCGGACGGATCGAATTGCATTGAAACGTTTCCGGTGTTGGGGTCGTAGGTTGAAATGGGGGACATTGCGGTCCCCCTTGCCACGTCGGGTGACGCAAGCGCGGCCTGTAAATCCAGGTAACCTGCTCCCACGGTGAAGACGTCATACTGATCTGTGTAGGTGATCCCAGTGGTTGGATCAGTGGTGCTGCTATACCTCGGCAATGACTTCCAGGCAGTTTCCATCAGTCGAGCTTTTACCTGGTCTGGCGTGAGCCTTGGAGATGCTTGTAAGAGGTCAGCTACCGCTCCGCTCACGACTCCTGCCGCCATGCTGGTCCCGCTCAGGGTAAAGTACGCGGATGACGGCGTACTACTTCCGCCTCGAACGTAATAACTATTGGGAACTTGATTGGAAGGATACTCCGCGTACAGAGTGCCGACTTCAGCCGTGGACACCAACAAGTTGCCCGGAGCAACCAAGTCTGGTTTCACTACGGCGTCGATTGCAGTCGGACCCTTCGAACTGTAGCTTGCAATAAGATCGTCAGTTCGAGTAGGAGTGCCCATGGGCTTCATCGCTCCCACGGTAATCACGTAGGGATCGTTCGCAGGTGAGTTGATCGTGCCATAACCGTTGGTAGGCTGATAACGTCCGTTATTGCCCGCCGCCACTACCACCACGATTCCATTCTTCCAGGCTTGCTCAACCGCCTCGCAAACCGGATCGAGTTTATAACTCTCATAAACAGGCCGACCCAGCGAAAGGTTAATGACCCGAATGTTGTAATACGGTTTTAGTGCAATGGCCTGCGCTATGGCCGCGATCACGGCGCTGTCGGTCCCGGCGCCGTTTTGGTCGAGTACACGAAGATTAATGATGTTTGCTTTTGGAGCTATGCCCTCAAAGGTACGGAAATACTTCACACCCGAGGAGCTGGCGCCATTGCCCGCAATAAGGCCGGCGATATGCGTGCCATGGCCGTATTGGTCGGCTGCACTTGAGACTCCGGGAACAAAGCTTTGATTCCAAACTACGCGCGACCCACCAAGAAATCCGCCATTCAGATCGGGATGATTGGCAACTCCACTGTCTATCACGGCCACGCCGATACCAGCTCCGGTGTAGCCCGATTGCCAAGCGTCATCGGCGTTTATAGCGGGTGCCGCATTGCTGAGCGTTGGAGTGAGCGTGCGGTCGAGGCTGATGTACTTGACGTTTGGCTGGTCCGACAGCGAAAGAATGCTCGACAGCGGAAGGTCGGCCACGATGGCGTTAAGCAGCGGGATTTGACTCACTATGGAGCCGACCAAGCCCAGTAATCCGCCAAGGCCTCCGAGCAAACCACCGCTTGGCTGCTGATTGTACTGAACTATAACCCGCGCGTGCTGCGCCGTTGACGCTCGCAGGTCTGGCGATATCTTGGAATCGTCGGCGTAAGCCAGAGTAACGGTTGCGAGCAAACTCAGAGCTAAGAACTTTTTCATTGATTTCCTCTAACGCACCGGTAACGTCCGATGCGTCTCGCTATCAAAAGAGGCAATCGGATAGCCAACCTTCGAGGCAAGGTTGGACTTTCAAATCAGAGGGATACAGGACCGTGGAGAATTTCCCCGATGACAAGTTGTCCAAGTCTCTCGGCGGATGGACAACTTGTCACTGGCACCGCGGCTTGTAAATCCAATCTTTGGGTAATTACTTTCAGGCCCAGGCGGCGTTTACACGCGCCGAGTGAAGATGAGTTGCGTCCCCGGTTATTTGTCCGAGGCGGGCACGCAGGCGTACCACTGCAACGGAATGGATCTGAGAGACTCTGGATTCGCCCACGCCTAAGACGGCGCCGACCTGTTTCATCGTCAAGTCCTGGTAGTAATAAAGAACGAGGACCTGCTGTTCTTTTTGAGGCAGTTCCTCGATGGCGTTGGCCAGTATCTGTTTCATCTCAGAGCGCAAGCACAATATAAGAGGAGTTTCATCTGCTTCGTTGGGCAGATATTCACAAAGGTCCTCCTCTTTGCCGTCGCGGGGTGAGAGAACGCGCAAACTGCCGACTTCGAGTCCGTCAATCTCTCCGAGAAGCACTTGCAGATCGCGTAAACCCATGCCTAACTCCGCAGCCAGTTCGGGCTCGTTGGGATTGCGGCCTATTTCGCTGCGAAGTTTGTTATAGGCCTCTTCCAGACGGCGGCCCTTGCGGCGGAGATCGCGCGGGCTCCAGTCCATTTCGCGCAGGCTATCAAGGATGGCGCCGCGTATGCGGAATTTGGCATACGACCCGAACTGCACGTGCTTTTCCGCGTCCAATTTCTGCAACGCATCGATCAGTCCCAGCACGCCAGCGTGCACAAGATCGTCCAGCAGGACGTGGCGCGGCAGGTGGTCGTGGATGCGACGTGCAATGTACCGCACTTGTGGGAGTTGCTGCATGAGTAGGCGTTCGCGCTCCTGATCGTTATCCCATGCATTGCCGGCGGGTTTGATTTGCTGTGTAGACACGTTGGCGTCCTTCCCAGGTCAGGTTCGAATTTGAAACGAATCACGCCGTCACTCAGTAAAGGGCGTCTCGCATGCTTTTTGAGGGAAAGAGTAAAAGCAGGAAAAGCGGGACAACGGTTGCTGCGTATATTTACGATTTAATTCCCAGGACCTTAGAAGGGTGTTAGAAGCAGATTAGAAATGTCTCACCGTTGTGGAGGTTTCCCGTAACGGGAAATCGGAAAAAGACTACGCCTGAAGCTGTGCGCCAGTTAGTGGCGCTGAACGATTGCTCAGTTCGTAACCGACCCCGCGGACTGTATGAATGAGGGGGCTGGCGAAATCTTTGTCCATCTTCCGGCGAAGGTAATTTACGTACACATCAACGATGTTGGTGGAAGTGTCAAATGAAAGATTCCAAACGTGTTCGATGATCATGGCACGGGTGACGCGTCGTCCGACATTGCGCATCATGTACTCCAGTAACGCGAATTCTTTCGAAGTCAGGTCGATGCGTCGGCCGCCGCGTTCAACCCGGCGCTCCACTCGATCCAGTTTGAGATCTGCCACGCTTAGCGTAGAGGTTGCCGATAGACGGCTTCGTCGTAGAAGGGCGCGAATGCGGGCCGACAGCTCAGCAAAGGAAAAAGGCTTGGTCAGATAATCGTCGGCGCCCAGATCAAGGCATTGAACGCGGTCTTCGACGCGATTCCGCGAGGTTACGATGACGATCGGCATGCTTGGCTTGCACTCCCTGAGTGAGCGAAGCACGGTGACTCCATCCAGCAACGGCAAACCCAGATCCAGTAGCAGCAGGTCGTAATCGAGTTCGGCGGCCATGGCGCGCGCTTGCTCGCCGTTCGGGGAGATGTCGACAGCGTAATATTCGGCTTCCAATCCTTTTTTCACGAAGCTGGCCAGAGCCGGATCGTCTTCCGCAATCAAGATTCGCATAAGGTTGCTCTAATTTGATTGTTGAGCAGGAATGCGGTGGCGGCACGGAAATGTGCGGCGCACCAAAGTGGCAGGTTCCGGAAAGGGGACGAAGTGCAGTAATGGGAATCCCTGCCGCCATTCACTTGCTGTGCTGCCACAGGCGATAATTTGAATGGACCGCGCACTCTCCACCATCTTGACTCTCAGGACTCTCAAACCGCTGTTTCTCCCGGGCGGCGTGCTGCTTCTGTGCGCGGGCCTGCTGCTTGGCACAGGCCTGCTGCGGCTGTCGGCTCCGGCGGTGCAGATTTACTACTACGCCGTGTTTTTTGCCGGAGTGTTGCTGGCTTGGAGATTTCACTCAAGCCGCACCCTGTTCGCATTGGTCACGATTTTGTTGGCGTACCGGGCGATAGAGTTCTTCTCATCGGGAAGGCCTGCAGCTTCCGGGCCGGGTAGGATTGCCTTTGAAGCGGTTGCTGTTCTCATCCCACTGAATTTCATCTTTGTTGCATTTGTTCGCGAACGGGGATTGGCCCTTCCCGGCATTGCACCCCATATTGCGCTGCTATTCTTTGAGTCGGTTTTTGTTGCCGTGATATGTCGTCCAGGGGAATTGATTGCTCCGGCGATCATTCACAATCCAATTCTGGGACGCGCTGGATCTCACTCGAACTCTCTGCCGCAACTCGCAATCATCCTCTTCGTAACTGCTTTTGGCGTGTTGCTGATGAAGTTTCTTCGTCAGCACACGCCCGTCGAGAGTGGATTACTTTGGTCCGTTGCCGCCGCGCTTTGCGGCATGCTGGCGGGCGGTGTCAACAAAACCGGTAATGCCTATTTCGCCACCGCGGGCTTAATCCTGGTTAGTTCGATTATCGAAAACACATACGCGCTGGCTTACCAGGACGAACTTACTGGATTGCCATCACGCCGGGCCTACAACGATGCGCTGCCGGGTTTGGTGGCGCCCTATTCCATTGCTGTGGTGGACATTGATCACTTCAAGAATTTCAATGACACGTATGGACACGACACCGGCGACGAAGTATTGCGCCTGGTCGCGGGCAAACTTTCTGAGGTTGGCGGCGGCGGGCGGGCGTTTCGAGTTGGTGGAGAAGAATTTTCGATTTTGTTTGCCGGTAAACCGATGAAGGAAGTGATCGAGCATTTGGAAGCGCTTCGCGCAGCGATTGAAGCTTCCAGTTTTCGAGTGCGATCGGCGCCGGAACGGCGCGCTGCGTCTCGCGGACCCGACCGAAGAAATACTTCTGGAACCAAAGCTCCGAGCAAGAAGGCCTCTGCGAGAAAGTTGCCAGAAAGAACTGATGGAGAATTGTCGGTCACGGTAAGCATCGGAGTCGCCGAACCCACCGCGAAGACGCGCGAAGTAGAGGAAGTAATTCACTTCGCCGACAAAGCGCTCTATCGCGCCAAACGTGGCGGACGCAATCGCGTAGAAGCCTTTAACGCCAATCGCTCCCGCACCCCACGCGGAGCAGGGCGTAGTATTGCCTCTTAAAGCCGTCGTTGGTCGTTGACGACGACGGGTGTCCCAAGTTTTGACTCTAGGCCAACGACCAAGGACCAACGACAGCACCCATGACCAGAATTAGATCCAGTGCGATGAGTGAACCCGCTGCGGTCGGTGTGCCCACGCTGGCCATTGTGGGCCGCCCAAATGTCGGGAAATCAACGTTATTCAATCGTATTGTCGGTTCGCGGCGCGCTATTGTTGGCGACGAACCCGGCATCACACGCGACCGGCTTTATGGCGAGGCAGAGTGGCGCGGGCACCGTCTGAGGATCGTAGACACCGGTGGAATCATTCCTGAAGATAAGGATTTCATTCCCTCCGAAATATTCCGCCAGGCGAAGGTCGCGCTGGCCGAATCGGATGCTGTGATTATGGTGATCGATGGGCGAACCGAAGTCACCGGTCCGGACCTTGAACTCGCCCGCCTGATGATTCGTGGCGGTAAGCCGCTGTTTCTCGCGGTCAACAAGATTGATAGTGACAAGCAGGAGCGGCTGGCGGACGAGTTTCATCGGCTTGGAATCAGGAAGCTCTTCCCCCTTTCCGCCGAGCACGGACGCGGCGTGGACGATCTGCTGGATTCCATTTTCGAAGCGTTGAAATTGGAGACGGCTGTGCCGGACCCAAAGGCGGAATCGCGAACTCCAGAGAAGCTGGAAGAGGCCGTCGACGGCGAGGATTCGTCGGATGCCGATGCGGAGCTTGCGAAGGAAACGAAAGTGGCAATCATCGGGCATCCGAATGTCGGAAAATCGACTCTGCTGAATCGGCTTAGTGGGACGTCGCGGGCCATCGTCTCTCCGATTCCCGGTACTACTCGGGACGCGGTCGATGAAATCGTCGAACGCGACGGTCAACGATTTCGCTTCATCGACACCGCTGGAATTCGTCGCAAGGGCAAGACGCATTTAATGGCCGAGAAACTTTCGGTGGTTATGGCCCGCAAGCATCTGGAAGCAGCCGACGTCGCGATCATGGTCATCGACGCGACCGAAGGCGTCAGCGCACTCGACGCGACCATTGCGGGCTACGCCCATGAGACTGGGCGCTCGGTGATTATCATCGTGAACAAATGGGATCTCATTACCAGCGGGCAGAAGCGAAGTGCGAGTCAATCCAAGGCGTCGCGCATGCAGGACAGCAAACGCCCCGCCGACCGTGAAGCATACGAATACAAACTGCGGGATGCACTGAAGTTCCTGAGCTATGCACCAGTATTATTCGTGTCGGCCTCGACGGGAGTCGGCACCGACAAAATCTTTCCAACCTTGGAAACGGTTGCAACCGAACGCCGCAAGCGCATCGGGACAGGCGAGATGAATCGTTTCGTCAAGACGGTGGATTTTGATCGCGCCGCCGTCCCAGCCCGGCAACAGGTGAAGATTTATTACATGACGCAGTCGTCGGTTGCTCCGCCAACGTTTGTGCTGTTTACAAATCGAAAGGTGCAGCTGCATTTCTCCTATCAGCGCTTTTTGGAGAATCAAATACGAAAGGCATTCGGGTTCGTAGGCACGCCGATTTGGATCAAAAATCGGGCGAGAGATTGAATTTCGCAGCTCCTTAAACATTGTCATCTTGAGCGGAGGGAGGGGACTCGCTTGCGAGTCGCCTCACGCAGTCGAAAGACCTGCTGTTTTGTCCGCAGAGCCGATCTATTGTGGGAAGATTGTCATTAACACCCGCGGGAAGCAGGTCTCTCGACTCCGTAAGATCGTCCGCGAAGCGGGCGATCTCCCTCCGCTCGAGATGACAAGGGTTAGCAGGAGAACTCTTATGCGAGATGTGATTGCGACTAAAGATGCTCCGCAGGCCATTGGGCCGTATTCTCAGGCGATACGGGCCAACGGTTTCGTTTTTGTCTCGGGACAGGTTGCGATTGATCCGGCGACGCAGCATGTGATTAGCGGCGGCGTGGCTGAGCAGACTGACCGGGTACTGAAAAATGTAGCGGCCATTCTGATCGCGGCCGGAAGCAGTCTCGACAAGGTTGTCCGATCCACCGTCTTCCTAAAAAATATGGGAGACTTTGGCGCGATGAACGAAGTCTATGCGAAGTATTTCATTTCGAGTCCGCCGGCCAGATCGACTGTCGAAGCGGCCCGTTTGCCCAAAGACGTGCAAGTGGAAATTGATGTGATCGCGTTGGCTTAACTTTGGTGGCTGTGGTAAAACCTTTTACGGAAGAAACCATCTCTGGAGAACTAATCGATGAAGAGTGTGATCTTAATTACGGTTTTGACGTTTGCGTTTTCAATGCTTTTTGCTCAGGTTGACGCCAGGACGGCCGCGCCGACCAGAGTGACTGGAAAAGGCACAACTACAGTCAGCGGGCTGCAATATTGGGACATCAAAGTCGGCACCGGACCTGAAGCGGTGAGAGGCCAAATGGTAAAGGTCCATTACACAGGCTGGCTAACCACTGGAAAGAAATTCGATAGCTCCGTGGATCAGGCCAAGCCTTTCACCTTTACCCTGGGCCAAGGGCAGGTCATCAAGGGCTGGGACGAAGGCGTCGCCGGAATGAAAGTAGGCGGAAAGCGCCAACTAAGGATTCCACCGGAGCTTGGTTATGGAGATCGAGGCGCCGGAGGCGTGATTCCCCCAAACGCAACATTGATCTTCGATGTGGAATTGTTGGGAGTTAGATAAACCGATTGAAGATTTCACATTGTTGATTTTAGAATTTAAATCTTCAATCTAAAATCTACGATCTGCAATTTAAGCTTTGACTACTTTGCCGCTGCGCAGGCAGGACGTGCAGACGCGGATTCGCTTCCCGACGCCATTTACCTTCGCGCGAACTGGGCGAAGATTGACGTTCCAGCGCCTGCGGCTGACATTGTGCGCGTGACTGATAGTGTTTCCGAACTGCGGCCCCTTGCCGCAAACATCACAAACGTGTGCCATGACTGCTCCCCAGTAAGAATGGTCTAAACTTCTATTTTAGCGGAGTTAGGCGATTTCCGCCAACAGGGCGATGTTCACACAGGAAATGTTCGAGAGGAAACTAAAGATTAATGCCCGCTTCTACAGATCCGAAATCGGTGAAAGTCAACTTGACCACGGGCGCGGGCGTGGACGTCGAGTGGAACGACGGTCATAAGTCCCACTATTCGTTCCCGTTTTTACGCGACGCCTGTCCCTGCGCGATGTGTGACGACGAGCGGAAGAAATCGGGCCGGAAGTTTGGCGAGGCTCCAAAGTCAACCGCTGTGTTGCCGATGTTCAAACCATCCGCAAAGCCGTTGAAGGCAGAGGCTGTGGGTAAGTACGCTATTAAATTTAATTGGAACGATGGACACGAACTGGGAATCTATTCGTGGAACTTTTTGCGAAATGTGTGTCCCTGTGAAGAGTGCACATCGACACGCGCAACAAAAGCGGGATAAAGAACCCAGTGAATCGTTACGAAGGGATAATCCAATAGTGAGGAACTTGATGAAGCGAAATTCCAGTCGTCCTTTGATCCTGATTCTGCTTGTCTCGTTTTCAGTTTTCACGTGCTTCCTGCAAAGCGCTATTGGGCAGAGTTCTGGACGGATAGTAGTGAAGGCTGGTCATCTGCTGGACGTAAGAAGTGGGAAAGTGCTTTCTAGCCAAACCGTGGTGATTGAGGACGGAAAGATTGTCAGCGTGGGACCAGCGTCCGACGCCAAGAGTTCTTCCGCGGACACGGTTGTTGATTTGTCGAGCGCGACTGTGTTGCCCGGATTGATAGATGCGCATACGCATTTGACCTCCGATCCGAATCACATCGGCTATCAGGGGCTGGCCATATCGATTCCAAGAGAGGCTTTGATTGGGGCCAAGAATGCCCGTCTGACCCTGGAGGCCGGATTTACCACGGTCCGTAACGTTGGCGCTGAGGGCTACGCGGATGTCGCCCTGCGCGACGCAATCAATGCGGGGGATATTCCTGGGCCGCGGATGCTGGTCAGCGGACCTCTTTTGGGTATCACAGGAGGGCATTGTGACAACAACCTGCTGCCCTACGAGTATCACGCGGTTGGCGATGGCGTAGCGGATGGAATCGAAGGCGTACAGCACAAGGTCCGGGAAGTCATCAAGTACGGCGCTGATCTGATAAAGATTTGCGCAACCGGCGGCGTACTCTCCATGGGGGATGATCCTCAACATTCTCAATACACTTTGGAGGAAATGAAGGCGATCGTGGCCGATGCGCATCGCCTGGGACGCAAAGTCGCAGCTCACGCGCATGGCGCCCAGGGAATTTTGTGGGCATCCGAGGCTGGCGTGGACTCAATCGAGCACGGCTCTTACATTGACGATGCCGGCATCGCCAGTATGAAGGAGCACGGAACTTACCTGGTTCCGACGCTCTACCTCACGGATTGGTTTCTTGCGAATGCGGAGAAACTCCACGTCCCGCCTCCCATGCTGGCCAAAGCCAAAGTTGTGGCGCCAATAGCGCGCAAGAACATTGCCCACGCCTTCGCCAGCGGGGTTAAGGTTGCATTCGGCACGGATGCAGCGGTGTATCCGCATGGAATGAATGCCCACGAATTCGCTGTGATGGTCAGCCTCGGAATGACTCCTTTGCAATCCATTCAAGCGGCGACCATCAATGCAGCCGACCTATTGGGATGGTCCGGCAAAGTTGGAGCGGTTGAATCAGGGAATTGGGCAGACTTGATTGCGGTGGACGGCGATCCCGTGCGGGATGTGACCGTGCTGGAGCACGTTAAATTCGTGATGAAGGGCGGAGCCGTGGTGAAGAATGACTACGGGAAGTAAAGCAACTTCCTCAACGCGCTAAATAACAAAGGCCGGCTCGCGGGCCGGCC
>Ga0210403_10003126_pt1 | contig 14682 bp, 8 predicted proteins | sample IncBWC19MmetaG_FD_150863 | JGI IMG/M metagenome (GOLD analysis project Ga0210403, IMG submission 150863) | Forest soil microbial communities from Barre Woods Harvard Forest LTER site, Petersham, Massachusetts, United States - Inc-BW-C-19-M | ecosystem: Environmental > Terrestrial > Soil >... | reverse complement strand
CGAGAGGACGATTTGTCGGTAAAAACGTTTCACATCCCAATCGTGGTCGCGAAAATCGAGCGCCAGCCAATCGAGCAATTCAGGATGACTCGGCCGCGCGCCCATCACGCCGAAGTCTTCCGTCGTCTCGACGAGTCCAGTCCCAAAAATCTCGGACCACATCCGATTCACCGTTACCCGCGCCGTAAGTGGGTTTTCCGGGCTGACAGTCCATTTTGCGAGTGTGAAACGGTCCAGCGGCGCTCCCGCGGGAAGGCCAGGCAGAAAATGGGGCACGCCGGGACGCACGCGCTCCATACGCGCGCTGAACACGCCGCGGTTCAGAACATCGGCATACGCCAGCGTAGGCGCTTCCTCGCTGATCAGTTCGATGTCGCCATCCTTGGCTAGACGATTCAGCTCTTTATCCAGCTGTGCAGCTTGACCCTTCAGCGCGAGAGTCGGAACATCGCGTTCATTGAAATAGTATTCTGTCACCGCGTGCAATTCGTCCTCGGACCATTGGGAAATCGGCTTCCGCCCGACTTCCGCCACATAGTCTGCAAATGGAAGCCGCGCCGCTTCCAGTACGGAAAGTTCTCGCTGATAGAAACGGAAATCCTGAAAAGCCGTCTGCCGCAATGGATTGCTATCTGGATACGTTCGTCCGAACTCCAGAGGAGCTGTCGTGCTGGCCGTCTCTTTCAGCCCATCTTTTAATACGGTCAGATTCTGTGGCACACCATCAACATAAAGGTTCACGCCGGCGGCTTTTCCCGAACCGTCGTAGGTTGCGATCAGATGGTTCCACTGTCCCACCGCAAGTACTTTGTCCGGTGTCTCGACCTCAATTGCGTCGTCCGGCGACATGTGGGCGAGCACAAATTTCAATTTCCCTTTGTTCGAAATCAGCTGCCACCCACGACCGTCCTGATTGGCATCCGCGCGAGAAAAAATCACACCATCCGGTAGACTTGGATCCTTGGGTTCGTTTGGACGCAAATGCGGACGCATCCAGCTCGCCACGCTGAACGGTTTTGAGCCGTCTTCGTCTCCCACGTCGGGCAACTCCAAATGAGTGCTAATCTCCATTCGCATATACGGCCAAAACCACGTGCCCTCTCCCCACACCACGGGAACGCCAGTCGCCGTAGCGAAATTTCGCTTTTCTCCGGCTGCGGAGTCAGCGAACACATCACCTTTTCCTTCATCGAAGCGGAAACGCGCGACAAGACCCTCTGAACTTATCGGCCGTGGGCCGCCTAGCGGTTGCGCCAGCCAGCTTGCGATCAATGCGCTCGCCCTCGCGCGCCGATCGTGAATCTGCCGCTCGATTGCGCTTTTCTTTGCCAAAACCTCTTCGTACGCGCCTCGATTTTCCGGCTTCGGCACCAGTAGGATGGGTGGCCAGTCATTTCGGTCATCGTTGAACGGGTTTTCGGCAAGATTGTTAAAAAATGCGGTCAGTCGGTAAAAATCTCTCTGTGTGGTTGGATCGAACTTGTGATCGTGGCAGTTAGCGCATCCCACGGTCAGTCCCAGAAAGGCGGCGCCATAGGCTTCCGTGCGCTCGCGCTTGTTGTTTACACGTAGCTCTTCGGTGAGCGTGCCGCCCTCGCCGCTGCTAATCCCGGCCCGCATGTAAGCAGAAGCCATCAGGGAATCCAGCGACTTGTCCGGCAGCATGTCTCCGGCAAGCTGCTCGGTCACGAACCGGTCGAAGTGCTTGTTCTGGTTGTAGGCTCTGATCACGTAGTCCCGATAGGGCCAGATATAGCGAAAATTGTCGATGTGCAGCCCGTGAGTGTCGCCGTAACGCGCAACGTCCAGCCAATAGTGGGCGCGATGTTCTCCGTAACGTGGGTTTGCGAGCAGCCGATCGACCACCTTTTCATACGCGTTGGGTGAGTCGTCCGCGACAAACGCTTCCACTTCTTGGGGGAGCGGCGGCAGCCCCGTCAAGTCATAGGTCACGCGGCGAATCAGCGACCGCTTGTCTGTCTCGAGCGACGGCTTGAGGCCCTCCTTCTCCAATCGATCAAGAATGAAATTGTCGATCGCGTTGCGCACCCACCCGCTTTGCTTCACCTTTGGAATTGCCTGTGGTTTCGGAGCAATAAATGACCAATGCTCTTCGTACACGGCCCCTTGTTTTACCCACTCGCGCAGCAATGCAATTTCCCCGGGCTTGAGTGTTTTGTGCGCTTCGGGAGGCGGCATTCGGTCTTTCGGATTTTTTGCTTCGATCTTCTGTACTAAAGGACTCTTGTCCGGCCGTCCCGGGATGATGGCGGGGCCGCTCTTGTCATGCGGCGCGTAGGCAAAGTCCGCGCGGTCAAGTCGTAGCTTGGCCTTTCGCGCGCCCGGGTCAGGCCCGTGACATGCGTAACAATTCTCCGAGAGAATCGGCTGAACCGTTTGATTGAAGGAGAGTTGTGCTGGCGAAACTTTGCCTGCCGCGAATGAATCTTTCTGCGCATTTGCCTTGCCTGCAAACACCAGGACCCATGTGCAAAGCATCCATGCTGCGCACAAACCACTCCTATGTTTCCGCGGGACCCACATCAACAACATTGCTAGAGTGGCGCTCCATTTCTCGATATTCCAGATGCTACGGACTCATATCAAAATGGAAGCTTACTCCCCGCTATCCCTCAAAGCGACGTTTATCTGTTGCCGCCACAGGGGAGAGCCAGCAAAGCGAGGAAACTCGGGCCTACGGAGTGCAGCTGGGGGTTCGACTGCTGCATTTTGGTGCAGCGGTCGCAAAATTGCATCTTGCACTCGCCATTGGCGAGTACATTTGCTCTCGCTAACAATGGATTGCCACTAATGTTGCGGCTTTTTGTCTTTTGGAACGGCGCCGGGTGCCAGATCTGGAGGCGGGTAATAGACTTTGCTCCCGCCGGCCTTCTCGACTTCGTCCTTAAAAGTCGTTCCATAGTCGCGCTTGGCATCCGAGAGCGCGTAAGCCTGACGCTTGTAATTCCAGCTCTTGGGATTCAGACGCTGCGCTTCCTTGAAATGAGGGATTGCTTCATTCAAATGTCCGGATTTATAGAGATGCTCGCCAAGCCCGAACTCGGCCGCGGCTAGAATGATATTGGGGTCGTTGACAGTCAATTTTTCGCGAAGTCGCTCTTCGCTCATCGCGTACATGCTCTTGTCGCCTTTTTCGATCCAATCCCTCAGTGCGTTGAGGTAAGGAGCGGAATCGAGCCCGCTGAAATTTTTGAACCGGTCGTCAACAAAAGCTACTTCGTTTGGCCGGACAATTTTTCCTTGCTCGTCGATCCATACTCCGGTGGGCACGTTGACCATGTTGTAGAGCTTGGAAACGAGATGTTTCTCATCGATCAAAGCTGTGTAGGTTGGGTTGGCGGCGGTAATCCACGGGCCGGCATCTTTGACGCCGTTGGTATCCTGAGCGACAGACACAATCTCGAAATTCTCATCTTTGAGCTGCTGATAAATTGCTTGCCAGCCTGGCAAGTCTAGTCGGCACCCTCACCACGAAGCCCAGGTGAGCAGCAAAACCTTCTTACCCCGAAAGTCCGACAGCGAATGCGTCTTGCCATTCAGGTCCGGAAGGGTGAAGTCCGGAGCACTTAGGGAAGACAAACCCTGCCTCTCGTCCGAACGCAACCCGAAGTACCAGGTGGCGAGCGATTCATCACGGGCAACCGGCTGATGCACGAGCCCCGCAAAGGCAACGATATTGAACCAGGTTTTCCCTGCGCTCTTACGCACAAACTCCTGCTGTCGAGCCTTGGGCACCGGAAAGCACAGCTCATTCCGGCAGACACCTTGCGGTTTTAACTCAAAGTTCGTGGCGCGTTTAAGATCCGCCGTAGTGATCCACAGCTGGCCCGCATCTTCATTAGCAGTGCTGATTGTGGTTGCGTGATCGTCGTAAATGATGGTCGCATGGGTTTCTTCGCCGCGAACCGAAACACACGCCACCAGAAGTAAAAGCGACAAAACACAGGTGAAAGCCCTCGACTTCATGGTTGCCTCGCGATCCCTCAAGCTGGTCTGGAGTTCAGCCGTATCCATTAGACTCCGAATGTACGTCCGTTATTCCCGGCAGCGTCCCTAAAAAGCAATCGAGGCAAAAGTGTGCGTCGATTTCTTCCGGTGATGAGGACGACCTTTAGTAGGAGTTGCGTCTGGAATTTTTCCGGCGGCCTACATTTCCATTTTGCCAGGCGGCATGAGATCCCACACACGCCAGAATTCCTTCATCTGATCGGGCGTGCCGAAGGAGACGCGCACGTAGGTGTTCATGGAAGGAAAGAGCCGTGCGATAGCGACATTGTTTTTTCGGAAGTGCTCGATAACGTCGACGGCCATACGGCCGGATTTCAGCATCGCGAAATTCGCGTGCGAGTCTATGCCGCGCACCATTCGGGCGTTTGCCTGATTGAAGAATTCCTGACGATCGTCAGCGTTACGTCTAATACTCAGCCGGACATAATCGAGATCGTCGTAGGCGACGAGGGCGGCGCGGGCGCCTACGGCGTTCAGTCCTTCCGGAAGACGGCGCGCAGCAAGGACTTTGATTTTTTCAGGTGCGCCAACGGCGTAGCCTACGCGAATTCCTGCGAGGCCGAAAACTTTTGAAAAAGTCCGGCAGACAATCACGCGATCGTCGTCGATAGGATGGTCAATAAAAGAAGCGTAGTCTGCGGTGGGCGCGACGAAGTGATGGTAGGCCTCGTCGATGAGGACAGTTGTGGAGGACGGAAGCTTGCGGAGGAAGGCTTCCAGATCTTTCCGCGGGGTAAGGCTGGCTGTAGGGTTGTTGGGATTGCAAATGTAGACGAGGCCGGTGGAGGTTCCGGCTTGCGCGAGGACAGCAGCTAGATCATGAGAGAAGGTTTTGGTGAGTGGGATTTCGGCGACTTCGGCGCCGAGAGTCTTTGCGCAGCGGCCGATAGATTCGAATGTCGGCAGCGCCGTGATTAGCTTTTTGCCTGGCGCGAGAAAGGCCGAGGCACAAATGCTCAGAATTTCGCCGGAGCCGCAGCCGAGGACGAGTTGTTCGGGCTTTATGGAGTGGGATTGCGCGATTCGAGCGTGCAGGTCGCTGACGGCCGGGTCAGGGTAGCGATTGGCAAATTGCAGGGAATCCTGCATCGAGGCGATGACCTTTTGCGAAGGGCCGTAGGCATTTTCGTTGCGGCTGAGAATGATTGGGCCGCCGGGTTCACTAGCGCGTGACGCGGGGACGAGTTCACTGAATGCGAGATCGGCGACGGCAGGAAGGGCGGCGCCAGCGGCAATGTTACGAACAAAACTTCTTCGCGTAATTGGCATAGTCCTCTATCCGATTTCATTTCCGTTGATAGCAGGTTCGAGTGTATCAGGTCAAGAAAAAGCATGGATGGATGAGCGCAACTTGAGTGCCGCACGCTAACGTTGAAGAGGAATCTCCTGACCTTCACGCTCCGAGAGGTCACAAATAGTCCGGACCGGCTACAACGCATTTGTAATCGTAGATTCACCCGCGATTCATCAGAGTGCGCCTAGAATCCCCTCGGTTTCGTCAAAAACATTCGGTTTGTATCGGACGTGCGGGGGCACGATCACTGGGGACAAAGAGCCACCTTCCCTGCAAAATCCCAAACCCTCTGGATTTGACGAACATGCGAAACATGTGCCTGCTACCTGAAGAAATCTCAGCCTTCTTGGACCATTCCAGTTTGCGATCCATCGGTTGGTTCAGGCTTTCGCTTACTAGATGCAGAAAGTGATGAGTGGTAATACGGACCGTCGAGGTGGAGTTGTAACCCGGCAATCTACAAAACAAAGGGGCTGAATCCATGAGTTTCCAGCACTGCCAACGATTCGCAATATTTGTGTTTTTCTTGGGAATCGCTCTCGTATTTAGCGGCACGAATTCTCTCGCGCAAACCGACCGTGCCACACTGGAAGGAACGGTGACGGATCCGAGCGGCGGGAGCATTAGCGGAGCGACCGTCCAAGTTACGGCGACCGACACAGGGATCAGCCAGGAACGTAAAACAAATTCCAACGGCTATTACCGTTTTCCTGGTCTTCCTGTCGGCCAGTTCACCGTCACAGTCTCTAACACTAGCTTCAAGACCAAGGTGATCGAACACGTGATTTTGCAAGTGGGCGAAACTCATACGCTCGATGTCTCCTTGACCGTCGGTGTGATCGAAGAAAAAGTCCTAATCACGGCAGAGGCAGGTCCATCGGAACGAACATCGGCTGAGGCCGCGACGGTAATTAATTCCGAACAGATTGCGAGCCTGCCGGTGAACGGCCGCGATTGGTCCGGCCTGACCCTGCTAGCCCCCTTCGCCCAGGACGACGGTGGCGGCGATCAACGTACCATCCGCTTTGCCGGCCGCGCTCGCGACGACAACAACTTCAACTTCGATGGAGTTGACGCAGGCGGAATCCAGGAACAGGCCCAGAAATCACAAACTCGCCTGCAGATATCCGAAGACGCAGTGGAAGAGTATCGCGTCAACAGCGCACTCTACGACGTGGAATACGGAACGCAGGCCGGTGGGCAGATCAATGTCGTCACCAAATCCGGGACCAACGATTTCCACGGAACAGCCTTTGGCTACCTGAGAAATTCCGTTTTCGATGCTAGAAACTTTGACGATTTCGCGCCGGATGCTACCGGCAACCCCATCATCCCGGAGATCTTACCTTTTCGAATGGGCCAGTACGGAATGACGGTGGGCGGGCCTATCAAAAAAGACAAAACCTTCTTCTTCCTTAGCTACGAGGGCCTCCGCCAATTGCAGGAGTCAACGTCCTTGGGCACTATCTTTGTACCGAGCAAGAGCTTTGTGGAAGACGTTCTCGTTAACGGCAGAAACGACGCCACACAGACTCCCCCGGTTCATGTGGGACCTTCGCCAGACATGTGCGCAATTCTTCAGGGATTTCCCTGGCGCGCATCGACGGGGACGATCGCCGGTTGTGCTCCGAAGATTGTTTTTCCCGATAGCGACTTCAGTGCCTTGACGCCTAGTGAGCTCGCGAACGAGACCATAGACGCCAACAATTTGCCTACTGACATCGAAGCCTTCACGCATCCTATACAGACAACGGTGCACGAAGACACTTGGCTGGTGCGTGTCGATCACAAATTCAGCGACAAAACTACTCTGTACGGCCGTGCCCAGCGCGATATCAGTCTTGTTAATGCGCAGATTGGAGTCACGGTTGGTTTAGACAAGGCGCAGACCATCAACCACCCCGCCAACTATCTACTAGCCTTGCAACATATTTTCACCCCCAACATTTTCAACGAGGCCAAGGTCTATATCAACCGTTCCCCTTTCCACAATCCTGAGGCAAGCACGCTCACTTATGCTGTGAACTCGAATAATTTCAGCGGTATTCCAAACGAATCGGCTGACATTGAAGTCGGCACTACCTACGGTGTCGTCGACAACTTGACTTGGACTTACAATCGCCATGCTTTCAAGATGGGTATGGAAATTCGCCGCGTCCGCCTCAATCAGGGTCAAACGGCGAATAGCAATCTCAACTTCACTGACAATCTCAGCATGATCTCGGGTACCCTTTCGAATCTCAACTTTATCGCCCCCTGGTGCTGCCACCGCCTTCGCCGCGGCTTCTACATGCCTTACTTTCAGGATGAATGGAAGGTCACTCCAACTTTCACGGTCACTGCCGGGCTTCGCTGGGACTACTATGGCGTAGCTACCGAAGCGACCAACCGAACTACGGTTTTCGACTTGAATCAATTTCATGGCGCTTGCCTTGGGAGTGGTTCTTTCAATACTCCTTTTATCGCTCCGATAAACACCCCGCCATGCCCGGCGAATCCTGCCTTGTATAATCCGAACTACAAGAACTTCGACCCTCGTGTGAGCCTGGCTTGGGCTCCTTCTGCGCTTCACGGGAAGACCGTTGTTCGCGCCGGCTTTGGTATCTATCACGGCGCCGCGCAGAATGACGATCTAAACGCAGGATTGGAAAGCGACACCTTCCGCGCAACGGTGCAAGGACCAACTGTCACCCCGGCCCTGGAACAGGAAATCCCCGATCTATCGGGCCTCGGCACCCAGAAACAGGCCAACCACCCTCGCGCGCTACAGCGGGAGGACCGGCGGGACCTTTATGCCGAGGAATGGGGATTAACGATTGAAAACCAACTCCCCGCCCGCTTTCTGCTTTCCGCTTCTTATCTGGGCAGCCATGGTGTTCGCCTCTTTTCGCGCGGTGGCGTCAACCTGTGCGACTCGCCTGTAATACCCAATAGTACGGACCCGGCCCAAGTCACGGACTGTGTCCGACCCCTGGATCCATACTTCCCGGGTACTCCCATCACCACAGATCCATACGGCTCAGTTGACATCAAAAGAGACATCGGGTCCAGCACCTATAACGCTCTGGGAATTTCGCTTGAGCGAAGTTTCAACAATGGTTTCCTTTTCCAGTCTCGCTACACCTTTTCACACTCGATCAATGATGGTTCGGTCGGCGGCGGCGAATCCAATGGACCCGAGAACGTCAACTGTCTGCCCTGCGACAAAGGCCCAAGCATCTTCGACATTCGCCACAACTTCACGGCGAACGCGGTGTACGAACTCCCCTTCGGTCCAGGCAAGACTTACCTTAACAATTCTGACGGCGTGATCAGCAGGCTTCTTATCGAAGGCTGGAGTCTCAGCAGTGTCGGCATCTGGCATACCGGCCATCCGCTGACCGTTTTTATGGACTTGAGCGGGGCCGTAAGTAATCCCGCCAACCCTTTCTATAACCTTCCCAACGGCCCGTTTGCCGACACCTATCTTCTCCCCGATGGCAACGACCAGACGACGCAACGGCCCGACATCGTGCCCGGTGTGCCTCTAACTCTCCCTGGCGGCGGTCACAATGGAGTGCCCCTGATCAACCCGGCGGCCTTTAAGGCTCCCCCAACAAACGCTGAGGGCTTCTTCACCCGATACGGGGACGAGGGAAACGGCATCATCCGCGCTTTGCCCACTTGGCAAATGGATCTGGCGCTGATGAAAAACACCAAGATAAACGAGCGCTTCTCTGTCGAGTTTGGTGTACAAGCATTCAACATTTGGAATCACACCCAGCTCGGCGATCCAAACCAATTGACACTTAGTTATGATTCAGGAACTGGCCTCCTAACCCCCAGGCCCAATTTCGGAGTCATCACCTCGACGGTGAACTACAACAACAACAACGACAACGTGGCTTCGCCCAACACCGGTACGGGTTTGCCCCGGCAACTGCAGTTCATGCTGCGCTTCAAGTTTTAACACCCCAACAAGGTCCGGGGTTTGAGGCTGAGTGCCCTTGAGCTCCGGCCTTTTGTTTTGAATAGGTTAGAATTGATAATGGCCACTGATGGACCACCGAGGGGTGATAACTCCTCGGATTATGACTCGCCGACGGACCCACCCATGCGCATCGGTATTTAACCACCAGGTTAAATGCAAGCGGTCGGCGCAAACGACGGAAAACAAATGAATTGGAGGAAAGGGCTGGAAATGAAGACGCGTAGCGCTGGTGTAAGTCTTTTGTTTGCAACAATGGCTTTCATTGCTTCCCGAGATACTCGACCGCAATCCGCACTATCGGCTGCCGGGAAGGGCCAGCCTGTCGTTCTGGTTGGCGCGGGTGATATCGCAGATTGCAAGGATCTATCGGGGGCGGAAGCCACGGCAAAACTCGTCGAACAAATTCCTGGCACGGTTATGGTTCCCGGCGATCTCGCCTATCCCGATGGCTCGAAAGAGAATTTCGAGTGCTACGACAAGACCTGGGGTCGCGTGAAATCCCGTACTCGGCCTTCTCCTGGCAATCACGAGTTTCACGCTGCTGGGGCCACGCCATATTTCGATTATTTTGGCGCTGCTGCGGGCGACCCAAAAACGGGCTTCTTCAGCTACGAACTCGGGACGTGGCACATCATCGTGCTGAACAGCGAATGTACGGATGTCGGTGGATGCGAGCCTGGTTCGCCTGAGGAAAAATGGCTGCGTGCCGACCTCGCGGCACATCCTGTGGCATGCACGCTGGCCTATTGGCACAAGCCGCTCTTTAGTTCAGGCGGAGCCCACGGAAACGATCCCGAGATCAAGCCTCTATGGCAGGCGCTCTACGAAGCAAATGCGGACGTCGTCGTCAACGGTCACGACCATGATTACGAACGCTTCGCGCCGCAATCACCGAATGGCGAGGCTGATTCGGCTCGCGGCATTCGCGAATTTGTCGTGGGCACCGGCGGCAAGAATCATCGCCCGTTTGGCGCACCTAAACCCAACAGCGAAGTCCGAGATGCGACGGCTTTCGGCGTCCTGAAACTTACTCTCAAGCTCAACGGCTATGACTGGCAATTTATCCCAGAAGCAGGCAAGAGCTTCACAGATTCAGGCAGCGGCACCTGTCACTGATTTCCATTGGCTGTTCGAGATTTGATGCGGGCTGACGCGTGACCTGCTCACTCTGAGCAGGCCGCGCCGGCCTCGACCCAGACTTTCATTTGAGCAGCCGTCTCCACACGGGAAAGTGGAGGTAGCGTTCGTCCGTCGCCCGGATTCCAGGCCCAGCCGACGAGATCGTCGTTGGCCACATGATCCAAAAGCATGGCAAGCGTTCGCCCGCCGTTCTGCTTGGGGTCTTTAAGCTGCCTGCAAAGTTCGCCGGGCGAGCGGCCGACAAACACCATCTTTTGTTCCGGCAGAGGCAGCGACCACTTCGGGTTGCCGGGAGGCATGTGCTCGCCAGCGAGATTTTTTGCCTGGTGGCACGTATCGCAGCGCATTCCGTAAACACCATGCCCATCTTTGCCGCGCTTCACATTTTGCAGATGCGCGTGGCTGTCATCTCCCTGGAGAGGCGCATCGCCCGCCGGATGGCAATTCTGGCAGCGCGGCGAGGTCAGGACGCGGTACACCTGAAGGAAAGCGGCGCGCGAGGTATCCTCATCGGGCTTCGGGGTTCGCGCAGGCAGCGATGCGGCAACGAATACCGTCAAAGAAGCCAGCCCTGCTAAGGCCGAAGCTCCGCGTCGCGATGGATAGAATTTGCCAGAACCTTTCCTTCCATTTGCCGCGAATCCGTTCATCGCTTGACTCCCCATTTCTAGGCCAGATCGCTCTCGCGAATCGGTAAGCGCCGCACGCGCTTACCGGTGACCGCGAAAATGGCGTTGGCCAGAGCGGGCGCAACCGGCGGAACGCCAGGCTCGCCCACGCCCGTCGGATTTTCTGTGCTGGGAACGATATGGACTTCAATTTCGGGCGATTCAAACATGCGCAGCATCTGATAATCGTGGAAATTACTCTGCTCAACGCGGCCATCCTTCAAAGTGATCTCCGTTTTCAGTGCTGCCGTCAGTCCAAAAATGATTCCGCCTTCCATTTGCGCGCGCACCGTGTCCGGATTGATGACCAAGCCGCAGTCCACCGCGCAAACCACGCGATGCACTTTCACCGCGCCCTTTTCGACGGACGCTTCCACCACTTGCGCCACGTAGCTATCAAACGAAAAATGTGTCGCAATGCCGCGCCCCACTCCCGGCGGCAATTTCGAGCCCCAATTCGCCTTTTGCGCGGCAAGTTCGAGCACGGCACGCATGCGAGGCTGATTGGCCAATAATTTCCGTCTTAGTTCGTATGGATCTTTTCCACCGGCATGCGCCACTTCGTCGAAAAACGCTTCGACGGAAAACCCCGTATGCGAGTGACCCACCGAACGCCACCATTGCACCGGCACACCAATTTTCGGCGAATGCAGATCCACCTGCAGATTTGGGAACCCGTAGAGCAAATCCGCGGCGCCTTCGACGGAAGTGCTGTCAATGCCGTCTTTGATCGTGAAGGCCTCGAAGAGCGTGCCCTGCGTGATGGATTGCCCCACAATCGTATGCGTCCAGGCAATGGGATCGCCGTTGGCATCCAATCCTGCCGCAAAGCGGTCGTGCCACATGGGGCGGTACCAGCCGCCGCGAACGTCATCTTCCCTGGTCCAGACGACTTTTACGGGCGCTTTCGCAGCTTTGGCAACGTGAACTGCTTCCACCACAAAATCCGAATTCGGATTCGCGCGCCGGCCAAAACCGCCGCCGAGCAGCGTCGTATGAATCTGCACTTTTTCCGGCGGCAGTCCCGCCACTTGCGCAGCGCTCGCGCGGTCCACCGTTTCAAACTGCGTGCCTGTCCATATCTCGCAGCTGTCCGCGCGCAAATCGACAACGCAGTTCAGCGGCTCCATCATTGCGTGCGCCAAGTACGGCACGTCGTACTCCGCCGTGATGGTTTTGGCCGCCGATTTCAACGCCGCATCGGGATCGCCGGCCTTTTTTGCGATCGCTCCTGGCTTTGACGACATTTCCGAAAAATCGCGCAGCATCTTTTCCGTGGAGAGCCCCGCATTGGGCCCCAAATCCCAATCGATCTTCAGTTTCTCCCGGCCAAGTTTCGCGGGCCAAAAATGTTCCGCAATGACGGCAACGCCGGACGGCACCTGCTCGACGGCCTTCACGCCGGGCACCTTCAAGGCTTCGCGCGCATCCACTTTTGCTACTTTTCCGCCGAACACCGGCGGCCGCGCCACGACAGCAGTAAGCATCCCTGGAACAATCACGTCCAGGCCAAACTGCGCCGTCCCGTTCGTTTTCGAAGGAGTATCGAGCCGCCTTGTCGGTTTTCCAACCAACGTAAAATCTTTTGGATTCTTGAGCGGCACATTGGCAGGAGGCGTCAACTTCGCCGCAGCATCCGCCAGCGATCCGTAGGTCGCCCGCTTGTTGGTAGCAGTGTGAATCACGACTCCTTTTTCCACTTTGCAGCTCGATGCCTCCACGCCCCATTTTGATGCTGCCGCTTCCACCAGCATCATGCGCGCCGTGGCGCCCATCTTGCGGTAGCGCTCCCATTCGGCGGGAGAAGTCGTGCTTCCACCCGTCATCTGCATTCCGAAGACGGGGTGGTTGTACGCTTTGTCCACCGGCGCCGCTTCCACTCGAATTTTCGACCAATCCGCCTGGAGTTCCTCGTTCAAGAGCATCGGCAATGACGTGTATACGCCCTGCCCCATTTCCGAATGCGCGGCGATAACCGTTACGCTTTCGTCCGTTCCAATGCGCACAAACGCATTCACCGCAAAATCTTTTGCTTGCGCAGCAACCGCGCCGCCTGTTCCGTCAAGCAGCGGCGGTGCGTACCAGCTCACCAGCAATCCACCGCCGATGGCCGCCCCGGTCCGTATAAAATCCCTGCGTCCCACCATCGCCGATGCGCTCATTTCGTCCTCCCTTCGCTCGCCAACTCGGCGGCTTTGTGGATCGCTTTGCGAATTCTAGGGTACGTCCCGCAGCGGCAGATATTTCCGCTCATCGCTTCGTCGATATCTTTATCCGTAGGCTTCGGATTTTCCGTCAGCAAGACCGCTGCACTCATGATCTGTCCGGATTGGCAGTAACCGCATTGCGGCACATCCAGCTCGATCCAGGCCCGTTGCAGCGGATGCGTCAGGTTGGCGGAGAGTCCCTCGATCGTCGTCACGCGCTTGCCTTCCACCCGCGAAACCGTCGCAACACAGGATCGAATGGCCTTTCCATCGAGATGCACCGTGCACGCTCCGCACAAAGCCATCCCGCATCCAAATTTGGTGCCGGTCATCCCCAGAGAATCGCGCAAGACCCAGAGCAAGGGAGTCGTGGGATCGACATCCACCTGCACCGGCTTTCCATTCACGTGAAAACTAGTCATATGCGGTTTCCCTCTCGCTCCGGCAGAAACGCTTTCCGCTTGGATGGAATTATAGTCCCGGAGGTTACGGCAGCTTTCAGAATAATTCGATTGGGCTTACTCCGGCGTTACAGCCAGGACGAAAATCCGCGCATTTTCATTCTCCATCGCCGCTGCATAACAAATCGCAATAACCCACAATCCGCATTTTTCGAATGGCATTGACACGCCCCGAACTGCACCGTAGCATCGCCTTTACCTGATACTTTGGCAGTAATTTGCACGTACTAAAGCGGAGGTCCCTCATGAGTCTTCGCGATTTCATTTCCAAACAGTGGATTGACGTTATTGATTGGACGGAGCCGGAAGACGGCATCCTCGCCTATCGCTATCCCATGCAAGACCGTGAAATCCAGAATGGCGGCAAGCTGACCGTTCGCGATTCCCAACTTGCTGTTTTTGTGAATGAAGGGAAAGTGGCGGACGCTTTCGCTCCCGGACTTTACACGCTCAACACCAATACGCTCCCGATTCTCACCTACCTCAAGAACTGGGACAAAAAATTTCAGTCGCCCTTCAAGTCCGATGTCTATTTCTTTTCGACGCGCATCCAAACCGACCAGCACTGGGGCACACAAAACCCCATTACCATCCGCGACAAGGAATTTGGCGCGATTCGCCTGCGCAGTTTCGGTATTTATTCCTACCACCTGGCCGACGCGAAGACTTTCTACACAAAAATAAGCGGCACGCGCGACCTCTACCATGTCGCCGATCTCGAAGGCCAGTTGCGCAACACCATCATCGCCAAAATGACCGATGCGTTCGCCGCTAGTCAGGTCCCTTTCCTCGACATGGCCGCCAATCAGGGCGCGCTCGCCGAAAAAATCAGCGAGCAGCTCAAGCCGGCGTTTACCGACTACGGCCTCGCTCTCGATACCTTTGTCGTCGAAAACCTCTCGCTCCCTGAAGA
>Ga0210403_10003125_pt1 | contig 14683 bp, 9 predicted proteins | sample IncBWC19MmetaG_FD_150863 | JGI IMG/M metagenome (GOLD analysis project Ga0210403, IMG submission 150863) | Forest soil microbial communities from Barre Woods Harvard Forest LTER site, Petersham, Massachusetts, United States - Inc-BW-C-19-M | ecosystem: Environmental > Terrestrial > Soil >... | reverse complement strand
CCGCGCGAGGATTTCTTCCGCGCCTGCGGACGGAACTTGTGGAGGTATATCCGGCTGCTGATTATTGCCGGTATTGTGATGCTCCTGGCCACGCTCGCCGTGTTCGCCCTGCAAGGCGTGCTGGAGAGAAAGGCCGGGGAGAGCACGAACGAACTACTCCTGCCCGAAGTACGTTACGGTGGGCTGGCGGTAATCTTCCTCGTGATGGCTGTTTTCCGCATCTGGTTCGACCTGGCGGAGGCGGACATTGTATTGAGCGACCAGCGGGCAGTGCGCAAGTCGATCTGGAAGGGCCTTCGGCATACGCTCCGAAGTTTGGTGCGGCTGCTGGCAAGTTACGTAGTCGTGACGCTTGTGGCGGCGATCATTCTGGTGGGCGGCATCTGGGTGTGGATGAAGTTCGTCGCGCCAGAGAGTGTGGCCGGAGCGTTTGTGGTCGGACAGATCACGTTGCTCTTGCTGTTGATCCCACGCTTCTGGCAGCGCGGAGTCGCGGTATCGTTCTGGAAGCAGAACATGATGTTGCCGGTGGTGCCAATGCGGCCGGTAGAGCCGCAGCCGGTGCCGGCATCGGTTGTTTCTGACGGTGCCCCTGTGACTCCCACGCTGACGCCGAATCCGCAGCCGGCGACGCCGCAGGCCTGAGGATCATTCCCCTTCGATTTATGTAGGGTCAGCCCATCACAGCACTACTACTGTGATGCCTCGATTGCGGCGGCCTAAATCGGAATCGCTTTTCAATTCAGACTGCGATTGCAGCAGTCGCCAGGTCGCGTCGTCGGTCTTCGACCAGTCTTCCCCGAAAATGCAGCCGCGAATCTGACCAGCCTCCGCCAGCAGGTGCAAACGCTTCTGCACCGCGACGCGAATATCGCCGCCGGCGCCGGTTGATCCGTATCCGTGGATGACTTTGAGCAAAACCAGTTTGCCCTGGCGTGCAGCAGCGATCTCGCGGTCCAAGCGTTGTAGGGCCTCCTGCACCGACGGCATATCGGACTTGAGGTTTACGGTCTTGATGACATAGCCCTCCGCTTGGTCAACGCTAACTGCCGCGCTTTGCCCGGCCGGACAGCCGAGGGCGGCTGTCCCTACATGATTTTTTCCTTCTACGCCTTCCGGCTCCTGCCGATCGCGTCGCGAGCCTCTTTGTCCGCCGTGCGCCGCCGTTCGGTCTCTCGCTTGTCCCAGAGTTGTTTCCCCTTGGCCAAAGCCAGTTCCACCTTGACTCGTCCGTTCTTGAAGTACAGACGCGTGGGGATCAGGGTGAGTCCCTTTTGCTGGGTTTTGCCGATCAACTTGCGGATCTCCTCGCGGTGCATCAGCAGCTTGCGGGTGCGCAGAGGGGCGTGATTGTGAATGTTGCCGTGCTCGTAGGGACCGATGTGGGCGTTGAGCAGCCAGACGGCATCGTCCTTGACCAGGCCATAGGAGTCTTTCAGGTTGGCCAGCCCGCCGCGGACCGATTTGACCTCAGTTCCCGTCAGAACAACCCCGGCCTCAAATTTTTCCAGCAAGAAGTAGTTATGTGAAGCGATCCTATTAACGGCAGCGTCCCGGTCGCCGGAGGCGGTGGGGTCGCGGCGCGGGGATTTCTCCGGGTTCGCCTTGGTCTGGTGCGTGGATTGGCGGGCCATGGGGTTCAGGAATAGTTATCTTAGCGTATGAATCGGCTTCCGGCTTCCGGCGCTCGGCTTCCGGAGCTGAGCACCGGGAAGTTCCGGGAGCCGGATAGCGGAAGCCGGAAGCCGATTGGTCGCCGGCTTCCCACCCGTTAGGCCTACGACTAAAGAGTATAACTCCCGTGCGCACAAGCACTTCGGGAGCTGGAAAGGGCGATGCTATAATCGGCTCACCGAAAGTTTTTTCGTACATCGAGCGGATTTTCCGCGCAAACCCTTGTCGCGATTCTGGCAAGAGGCGCGAATACCGCTGGTCCGGCGAAGACTGCAATTTAAGGAAGCCTGTAGTAAGAAGGATCATCTCGTGAGGATTATCGAATGAGACGCCTGAGGCGCCCGGCACTGCTGCTGTTGCTGGTCGCGGCCGTAACGCTCCCCGCCATCGCCGACAAAGCCAAAGATCTGTACGCCAAGGGTCAGGATGCCGAGGCTCGCCAGAAATATGTGGCGGCCTACGGGTTTTTCAAGCAGGCCTACGATCTCAAACCCAAAGATCTCCGCTATCGGGCTGCCTTCGAACGCCTGCGCTTCGAGGCTGCCGCCACCATCGTTCACGACGGCCAGAAACTGCGCGAGGATGGCAAACTCGACGAAGCCGTGGCTGAGTTCCAAAAAGCATTGGCCATAGATCCGTCGCTGTTCATCGCCAGGCAGGAATTGAATCGCACGCAGAAGATGATCAACGACCAGCGCAATCCGGAACCGCAGGCCGCCGGACCGCCCGCCGGGTTGGAGCGCAGAGTGCACGACGCGAGCGGGCCGGTCGAACTTGGTCCCATCTCGAACATCCCCATCACGGTCAAGATCACCGACAAGTCCGACACCGTCTTCCGGACCATCGGCCAACTGGCCGGAATCAACGTACTGTTTGACCCGGAATATACTCCCCGGCAGATCAAGGTTGAGTTGACCGGAGTCACCCTGCAAGAGGCGCTGGAAATCACCGCGCTGGAATCAAAAACCTTCTGGCGGCCGGTCACGCTGAATACGATTTTCGTGGCGGCCGACAATCCGGCGAAGCGCAAGGAACTGGAACAGAGCGTCCTGAAGACTTTTTATCTTACGAATCTCTCGGCGCCCACCGAATTGCAGGATGTGGTGAACGCGATTCGCGCCGTGCTGGATGTGCAGCGCGTGCAGCAGTTGCTCTCACAGAATGCCCTGGTGGTGCGCGGCACTCCCGATCAGATCGCGCTGGCGGAAAAGTTAGTGGAAGATCTGGACAAGGCGCGCCCGGAAGTGATCATCGACATCGCGGTGATGCAGGTTAGCAAAGACAAGTCCCGCACTCTGGGATTCAATCCGCCCACCAGCGCCACCGTTACACTGCAGGACAATATCAATACCACTTCGACCACTACCACCACCGGAACCTCGACCCCAACGTCGGGCACCAGCGGCATCAACCTCAACAACTTGGGCAGCCTGACCGCGCAAAACTTCCAGGTTTCGATTCCGTCGGCGAACTTGTCGGCCGTGATGGGGGATAGCGATACCAAGCTGATCCAGAATCCTCAGGTTCGCTCCCTCGATGGACAGAAGGCATCGCTCAAGATCGGGGAACGCATCCCGATCGCCACCGGTTCTTTCCAGCCCGGCATTGGCGGCGTGGGGATCAACCCGCTGGTGAATACGCAGTTTCAGTATCAGGATGTCGGCGTAAACATTGAAGTCACGCCCCACGTGCACTCGAGCCGCGAAGTAAGCTTGAAGATCACCATGGAGATTTCGTCCGTGACCGGGCAGGCCAGCATCGGTGGCATCACTCAGCCCATCATCGGACAGAAAAAAGTCGACCTGGGCGAAATCCGTTTGAAGGACGGAGAGTCCAGCCTGATCGGCGGGATTCTGGACGACTCGCAAACCAGGTCCCTGAGCGGGATACCAGGGCTGGCACAGATTCCGATCCTCAAGTACCTCTTTGGACAGACCACAACCGACCACTCCGAGGACGAGACCGTCTTCGCCATCACTCCACACGTCATCCGTGGGACCGAGGTAAGCGAAATCAATCAGCGGGCGATTGACATCGGCACCGCCAACACGATCCAAATGCGTTATGTGAACCATCCCCCTGCTGCTCCGGCCGTGACGCAGCCACCCGCAGGACAGACTCCGCCGAGTCAAGCTCCGGGACAAGCTCCGGCGGGACAAACGCCGACAATTCAGCCACCAACTCCGAACTCTGCCGCCGCTGCGACTCCCAGTTTCCTGTTCGATCCGCCAACCATTCAGGCGGCAAAGGGCAACACATTTGTGGTGAACCTACTGCTTTCCGGCGCACAGAACGTGCATTCCGTGCCGGTGCAGTTGAACTATGACCCGAAAATGCTGCAACTGGTGAATATCTCCAATGGCGGCTTCCTCTCGCAGGATGGCCAGATCGTCACATTGGCGCATCGCGAGGATGAAGCAGTAGGACAGTCGCAGATTACGGCCTCGCGGCCGCCCGGCGCCGGTGGAGTTTCCGGCCAGGGCGCGGTCGTGACCATCACATTCCAGGCGATGGCCAATGGACAGACTCCGCTAACCATCACTCGCGGCGGCGCGCGCGATCCCGGCTTGCAGGCGATCACAGTGAATGGAGCGCAGGCGTCGGTGACGATCCAGTAGACGAACTAGTAGAGATGAGACGATGACAGTTAAATTCCAACGCGGGCCCCGTGCAAAACCGGCGCGCGGTTTTACGCTGCTCGAGCTGATCATCGCGGCTACCATCCTGTCGGTCCTCACGCTGATGGCGCTGCCGCTGGCGCGCATCACCATTCAGCGCGAAAAAGAAAAGGAACTGCATAAAGCCTTGTGGGACATGCGCGACGCCATCGACCGCTACAAGGACGCCGCCGACGGGCACATGTTTCAGACCAAAGTGGACAGCGGGGGCTATCCGCCCGATCTGGACGAACTGGTCAAGGGAATCGAAGCTCAGGGCGGCAAGAAGATTCGCTTTCTGCGTTCTATCCCTACCGACCCCATGACCAAGAGTAAGGAGTGGGGCATGCGCTCGATGCAGGACGATCCGGACTCCGGCTCCTGGGGTGGACAAAGCGTTTTCGACGTGTACACCAAATCGGAAGGCACGGCGCTCGACGGGACGAAGTATAAGGACTGGTAAATGCTAGGGGGCGTGAACAGTTTGGGGCGAAACAGACCTACCCGTTTCGGCAGCGAATCGGGGCGCGGGCTCGCCTGTAGCCGATGGCCGAACCATGCCTCGCAGAACCATGCCCCGGAGAACAAGGCCCTGCGGAACGCCCGCGGCTTTACCCTATTGGAGATGATGATCGTGATCATCATCATCATCATCCTGATGGCGATCGCGATTCCCAATTACAACCGCACGGTCATTCAGGCGCGCGAGTCCGTTCTGCGATCCAATCTGAGCACTTTGCGCAGCGTCATCTCGCAGTACACCCTCGATAAGCAGAAAGCCCCGCAATCGCTCGACGATCTGGTCCAGGCGGGCTACCTGCGCCAGATTCCCGTGGATCCCGTGACCAAGGAAACCAACTGGGAAGTGAAAGAGGAAGATGTGCTAATGGCCGTGGACCAGCAGGAACCTGGCATCGACGACGTGCACTCCGCCTCAAGCGGCACCGCCAGCGACGGCACGGCCTATAACACCTGGTGATCGCCTGCATGGTCCCGGATTCCGCATTGCACCCGCCCTACTCGACCAACTAACATCTTATTCATGCCCGTCGAAACCGAAATCAAGGCCCCGGCGTCGATTCGCGCGCCGCGCGGCAACTCCATCACCTGCAAAGGCTGGCAACAGGAAGCCGCCATGCGCATGCTGATGAACAATCTGGACGAGGAAGTCGCCGAGCGCCCGCAGGATCTTGTCGTCTACGGCGGAACCGGCCGCGCCGCGCGGAGTTGGGAAGCCTACCACGCCATCGTCGAGAGCCTGAGGGAGCTCGACAACGACGAGACTCTGCTCGTGCAGTCAGGCAAGCCCGTGGGAGTGTTCAAGACCCACGATCATGCGCCGCGGGTGCTGATCGCGAACTCGAATCTTGTCGGCCATTGGTCGAACTGGGAACAATTCAACGAACTGGAACGCGCCGGCCTGATGATGTACGGGCAGATGACCGCCGGGTCGTGGATTTACATCGGCTCGCAGGGAATCGTACAGGGCACGTTTGAAACTTTTTCGGCGGCGGGAGAAGAGCATTTCGGCGGCGACCTCGCCGGCAAACTGATCGTCAGCGGCGGTATGGGCGGCATGGGCGGAGCTCAGCCGCTGGCCGCGACCATGACGGGCGCGGCGTTCCTCGGGATTGATGTCGATCCCGAGCGCATCAAGAAACGCCTGAAGACCGGCTACTGCGACTTCATGGTCACCACGCTCGATGAAGCCTTGCGCATTCTTAAGAATGCGATTCGCAAGAAGGAAAATGTTTCCGTCGGGCTGGTAGGAAATTGCGCCGACATCATTCCGGAAATGGCAGAGCGCGGAGTTGTCCCTGACATTCTGACGGATCAAACGTCGGCGCACGATCCGCTGAACGGCTATGTGCCGAACAGCATGTCACTTGAGCAGGCGCTGGAACTACGCCAGCGCGATCCCAAGGCGTATCAGGAAAAATCCCTCGACGCCATGGCGCGGCATGTGGAAGGCATGTTGCGTCTGCAGAAAATGGGCTCAGTCACGTTCGACTACGGAAATAATATTCGCACCTTCGCGTTTCAGCGTGGCGTGAAGAATGCCTACGATTTTCCCGGGTTTGTGCCAGCCTACATTCGTCCGTTATTTTGCGAAGGCCGCGGACCCTTCCGCTGGGTGGCGCTGTCGGGTGAGCCGTCCGACATTCACGTGACTGACAACCTCGTCTTGGAATTATTTCCTGAGAATCGAATTCTGCGGCGTTGGATCGACCTGGCGCGCAAGCGCATCAAGTTCCAGGGATTGCCGGCGCGCATCTGCTGGCTGGGATACGGCGAACGCGCAGAGTTCGGACTGGCGATGAACGACCTGGTGAAGAGCGGCAAGATCAAAGCGCCGATCGTGATTGGACGCGATCATCTCGATTGCGGTTCGGTGGCGTCACCTTTCCGGGAGACGGAGAGCATGAAAGACGGCTCGGATGCGGTCGCCGACTGGCCGTTGCTCAACGCTTTGCTGAACACGGCGGCGGGCGCGTCATGGGTTTCCATTCATAATGGTGGAGGCGTAGGCATCGGCTACTCACTGCACGCCGGACAGGTCATCGTCGCCGACGGCACCGATGAGATGGCGAAGCGCATCGAACGCGTGCTGACCACGGACCCGGGCATGGGCGTGATCCGCCACGTGGACGCGGGATACGACGAGGCGAAGGAGTTTGCGAAGAAGACCGGTGTGAAAGTGCCGATGGGGATCTGAGCCGGCTCGTCGGGCCGCAGTGCTTATGTAGGGAGGGTCTGGTTGCCCTCACCACCGAAGGTGCTGCTAGACTAAAACACGCGTGAGCACCGCACAACGAAGATCTCAGGCATCCAAAACCTTGCTGCTGGTAAACATCGACCAGTTGCTCACGCTACAAGCCACCACTGCACCGGGCCCTCGTCGCGGGACACGGTTGAAGGATCTCGGGATCATTAGAGATGGCGCGGTGCTGTGCCTTGGCGGCAAAATCGTCTCGGTCGGCACCAGCAAGGACGCACTGCGAGATTCGTGGCTCAAGAAGAATCGCAGGCACATCACCGAGGTCGACTGCGCCGGCAAAGTCGTTCTGCCTGGGTTCGTCGATTCCCACACTCACCCTGTCTTCGTGAGCCCGCGCCTGGTGGATTTCGAAAAGCGCATCGAAGGCGCTTCGTACGAGGAAATTGCGGCGGCAGGCGGGGGCATTCGATCGAGTCTGGAGGCGGTTCGCAAGGCGGCGAAGAGCGTCTTGGCCGCGAAAGTCCTGGATGTACTGGAAGAAATGGCTGCTCATGGAACGACGACCGTCGAAGCGAAATCGGGGTACGGGCTTACGGTCGAGTCGGAACTGAAGTCGCTAGAAGCAATTCGCGATGCGGCTTCCCGCTGGCCGGGGACTGTGGTCGCTACCCTGCTCGGAGCTCATGTTGTGCCTAAAGAATTTCAAGGTCGCTCACAAAAGTATGTTGAGATCGTCTGTACAGAGATGATTCCCCGGGCCGCGAAGCGGAAGCTCGCACAATTCGTGGACGTATTCTGCGACCAGGGGGCGTTTACTTCCGAGGAAACGGAGCAGATCTTTGCCGCCGCGGAAGAACACGGGGTGAGCGTTCGCGCACACATGGGCCAGCTTTCAGAAACTTCCCTGAAGGCGTTCCTGCGCTTCAATCCGGCATCGTTCGACCACATGGACCACGTGAACGACGACGACATCGAGAAGTTGGCCGCGCGGGATACCGTAGCCACGCTGGTACCGGGAGCAAATTACTTCCTGGGCTTGAAAGAATATCCAAACGCACGCCGCTTGATCGATGCCGGTGTGCCGGTTGCGCTGGCCACGGATTACAACCCGGGAACGTCGCCGACGTTCAGTATGCCGATGGCAATGTCGCTGGCCTGCACGCACATGAAGATGTCACCGGCAGAAGCAATCGCCGCGGGCACGATCAACGGAGCGTGGTCACTTCTTCTCGCGAAACATAAGGGCAGCATCGAGGCCGGGAAGGATGCGGATCTGGCGGTGTTTGACGCGAAAGACTATCGCGAGATCCCCTACTGGTTTGGTGCCAATCGTTGTGCGATGACAGTTTTGAATGGAGTGGTTACGTCGCGCCAATGAACTTTCTGGGGACATTGCCCGTATCATGGTGAAATGGAATGGAATGGTGCGCCCCCCTGCAGGGCGCTCGAGAAGTAGACCAGTTCTGATAATAAGGAAACAATCCGATTCAATCTCCTGAGGGAAATTAATGAAGCGAATCTTGGCGGTAATGACTTTTATCGTGCTGACACTCTCACTGGCATCAGCGCAGCGCTTGCCAGAGGTTGCGAGGCCAGAGAATTACAAACTCACTTTCACTCCCGATCTCGAGAAAGCCAAATTTGAGGGCGAGGAAACCATAACGCTGCGGATGCTGAAGTCGAGCTCGGAAATTACGCTGAACGCGGTTGACATCGACTTCCACGATGTGACGATCATCAGCGGCGGCACCACGCAGAAAGCCAAGGTCGCACCCGAGAAGGACAAAGAGATGGTTGTCCTGAGCGTCGAAAAGCCGCTAGCCGCCGGCCCAGCGACCGTGCACATCACATACACGGGAATTCTCAACGACGAAATGCGCGGCCTGTATCTGGGCAAAGACGACAAGGGACGCAAGTACGCCGCCTCGCAGTTTGAAGCCACCGACGCGCGGCGCGCGTTCCCCTCGTTCGATGAGCCCGACTACAAGGCGACGTTTGACATCACGGCGGTCGCCGACAAAGACCTGGTCGCGATCTCAAACCAGAAAATCGTTTCGGATACTGCTGGCCCCGGCGACAAACATACCGTGCGATTCGCGACGACGGCCAAAATGTCGTCCTATCTGGCTGCGCTCGTGGTCGGCAACTTCGAGTACATCGAGGGCGAGGCCGACGGCATTCCGATTCGCGTCTACAGCACTCCGGGAAAGAAGGAAATGGGCAAGTTCGCCCTGGAGTCCGCGGAGTACATTCTCGGCTACTACGACAAATATTTCGCCATCAAGTACCCCTACGGCAAGCTGGACTTGATCGGCCTGCCGGATTTCTCCGCGGGAGCGATGGAGAACACTGGCTGCATTACGTTCCGCGAAGTGATTCTTCTCATCGACGAGAAGCAAGGATCGGTCGGATTGAAGAAGACCATTGCCAGCGTCATTGCACACGAGATGGCACATCAATGGTTCGGCGATCTGGTCACCATGAAGTGGTGGGACGATATCTGGCTGAATGAAGGTTTCGCGACCTGGATGGAAACCAAGCCGGTGCAGAAGTGGAAACCGGAATGGAATTACAATCTCGACGATGTCAGCGGAACCAGCGGAACCTTGAACACCGATTCTCTGGCCAATACGCGGCCCATTCATCAGGCGGCGGAAACTCCGGCGCAGATTCAAGAATTGTTTGACGGAATCGCCTACGGCAAAGCGGCATCCGTGCTGCGCATGCTGGAATCGTATCTGGGCGAGGAAACCTTCCGCGCCGGCGTGAACGCTTATCTGAAAGAACACCAGTACGCCAACTCGACGGCCGACGACTTCTGGGATACGCAGGCTAAAACCTCGAAGAAGCCCGTTGACAAGATCATGCCAACCTGGGTGAAGCAGCCGGGCGCGCCTATCGTCAACGTGAAGGCACAGTGCTCGGGCAATTCGACGAATGTCACGCTGGCGCAGCAGCGATATTATGTCGACCGGTCCAAGTTCGAATCGGCCAACGATCAACTGTGGCAGATTCCGTTATGCCTGAGAGGCTCGGCAACCGGCGACGGCGCGCCAAAGTGCGAACTGATGACCAAGAAGGAAGAAACCTTCACCCTCCCGGGATGCTCGACCTGGGTGCTGGCCAATGCGGGCGCGACTGGCTACTACCGCACCGGCTACGGACCGGACGCGGTTCGAGCGCTCGCGAGCGATGCGGAGACGAAGCTGACTCCGGCGGAGCGGATCGCGCTGCAGGGCGACATCTGGGCGTCAATCCGTGTCGGGCGCGAGCCGGTGGGCGATTTCCTCGCGTTCGCACAGGGTCTTCAGTCCGACCGCAACCGCGCCGTTCTGGAAGACGTTCTTGGACGACTCAATTACATTGGCCAATACCTGGTGAGTAACAGCGATCGCGATTCGTTTCGCACGTGGCTGCGGCAATATCTGGCGCCAGCCATGAAGGAAGTGGGATACGAACCCAAGCCCGGAGAGACAGACGAGCAACGGACATTGCGCGCGCGCCTGTTCGGAGCGCTGGGCCATGACGCCCGCGATCCGGAGGTGCTGGAGCAGGCTCGCAAGATCGCAGACAAAGCATTGGATAATCCGGCATCGGTGGATAGTGAAATGGCCGGCGGCGCCTTCGCACTCGCGGCTTTAAACGGAGACGCGGCGTTTTACGACCGCGTGATGGCGGCGTTGAAGGGTCCAAAGTCGCCCGAAGAGTATTACATGTATCTGTTCACGCTGCCCCAGTTCGGCGATAAGAAACTGCAGCAGCGCACGCTCGACTTTGCAATTTCGCCAGACGTGCGTTCGCAGGATGCCTTGCAGGTCATTACCAGCGTGATGGGAAATCCGGACGGCCAGCAACTGGCGTGGGATTTCGTTCGCCAACACTGGCCAGAAATCGAAAAGGCCGGCGGCCCCTTTGCCAGCGCACAGGTGGTGGGAGCGACCAGCGTGTTCTGCGACGTGGAGAAACGCGATCAGGTGACGGAATTCTTTTCCGCACACAAGGTCGCGGCGGCGGAGCGCACCTACAAGCAGTCGATTGAACGCATCAACAACTGCGTCGATCTGAAGTCGCAGCAGGAACCGAAGTTGGCGTCGTGGCTTGGACAGCACGGCATCGCCGGCGGAAAGTAATACGCATTGATGTTCACTTGAGGTTCAGGCGGCCCGGGATATTTCCCGGGCCGTTTTTCCAGAGAAATGTAGAAACCCTCGGGCGCCCTCCAGGCACACCCGATCAGGCTGCCGCGAAAGGCTCGCATGCCGGCGCAGGGTGGAAGAGTGGCGCTTCTGCGCAGCGCCATGCCTCAAAATCAAGCTGGCTTCGGCCCCGGTGAGCCTCTTCCGTTCCAGCGTAAAACCGAAATTTACTTCGCACCCCCGGCGCGGCGCTGAAGCGCCGCCCTTCCACGGAAATCTATGGCACGACCGGAAGCACCAGATGCGACGGCAGATCGGGCGAGCAATAGACACGCTGGGTCGCGGTCACAAAATCGGACGCCGCAGCCTGGTAAATGCTGGGCACGAACTTCTGCGGGTTGCGGTCGATCACCGGGAACCAGGTCGACTGAATTTGCACCATGATGCGGTGGCCTTTGAGGAATACATGATCGTGATCGCGGAGTGAGATGTTCCATTCCACAGGCTTATTCGGCGTGAGCGGTTGTGGCTTTTCGTAGCCTTTGAGATAGCGGCCGCGGCGGACTTCCATCGCGACCGGAAGTTCATATCCATTTAACGACTGGGCAAATTGGCCGGGCTTCGGGCCATCGTCAGGAGCCCACGCGTTCTTCTGCGCGTCCTGCGGATAAACGTCGATGAGCTTCACCACGAAGTCGCTGTCGCTTCCCGAAGTTGAAGCGAACAAGTTCGCGGCGAGCGGGCCGGTCACGGTGAGATCGTGGTCGAGCGGTGCACTCACGTACGAGAGAACATCTGGACGGCCATCCACGAAGCGCTGGTCGGCGACTTCCCAGGTGCGCCAATCGCCTGCCGGATATGTGGGCGAAATAGGACGCTGGCGATAAGGCACAGGATTCGCGGGATCGGAAACATATTCGCGATAGTCATGCGCCATCTTCTCCGCTGCCGCGTCTGGCGCGGTGAACGAGAGCGTCCCATCAGCGTGCAGGTATAGCTTCGTAGGCTTCGCTTCCTTCGGAGGCCAAGCGGCGTAGGTATGCCAGCTATTCGATCCACTTTGAAAAGTACTGGCCTGCCACGCAGGTTTCTCGCCCTGTCCGTGCAGGTAGTAGCGAAAAAACGGAGCCTCAATATTTTCGCGGAATTCGCGGGAGGTTTCGTGCCCACCGAACGGAATGAGGCCGATGCTGTCTCCCTTGCCCCCGGCCCACTCCCCGTGAAACCACGGCCCCGCCACCATCAGATTCGTATGCTGCGGATCGTTCTCTTCGGCGTGGCGAAAAATCTGCCACGGGCCCCAGGGATCTTCTTGATCCCAGAATCCCGCGACGTTCAAATTAGGCACGGTTGACGCGTGAAGCTGGCTGACCCATGCTTCCTTCTTCCAGAACTCGTCATAGTCGGGATGTTCGACGCTGGAATTCCAATAAGGAATGGAGCCGTGCAAATATTTCGTATTGATGTTCGAGAGCGGCCCCAGGTCGAGATACCACTGATAGGTGTCGTAGGTTTCGAAATCAAAATGCGTGTTCTTGTTTTTATCGGACTGCTCCATGACGGCATATTCAAAGTCGTAACTCTCACGCAGCGCGCCGAAGCGGTGGTCGTCGTCGTTCATCCACTGGTCCACGGGCGAGGCCTGCTCGCTGATTGCCATCAGAGCCGGATGGGGATGAAGCAGGGTGAGCGCGGTGGTCAGTCCATCGTAGGAAACACCGTACATTCCGACCTTGCCGTTGTTGTTGGGAACATTTTTCACCAGCCATTCGATCGAATCGTAGGCGTCAGTGGTTTCGTTGGTGGCTTTCGGATCTTTCAGGTCGACCCATGAAGAAAGGTTGAAGACCCCCTCAGACTTGAAGCGCCCCCGCAGGTTCTGGATGACGAAGATGTAGCCATCCTGCGCAAGTTCCTTGAGCGAAGAAGGCATCTGCTCGGGTGGCTTCTCGGGGACACCATAGGGCGTACGGCGAAACAGAATCGGCAGCGGACCGGTCCGATCAACCGGGGTGAGGATCACCGTCTGAAGGTGAACTCCATCGCGCACCGGAATCATAACTTCCTGGAGGGTGAACAGAGGCTTCGCCGGGGCTGGCGGCGAAGACTGTTGCGCGGGAGCAGAGACAACAATCCATGTCATAGCCGACAAGCAAAGAGCAAGACGCAGGTTGGATGAGCGCACCAGTTTTCCTCCGGACAGCCAGGTTGAGATTAAAGTGCGTTGCCATGAAGCGAGGCGAAGTATATCAATCCGCGACGTCGAGCGAAACTAGAGTGCCCGTGCAAGACTCGCCGTCCCGAACTGCGGAACGATCAGAAAAGGCGCCCCATCGAGAAGTTGATTCTGCTTTGTCCCGTCGGGCTGACGCTCGCGGCCAGTGCCAGGGGCCCGACGATGGTGTCGGCGATCACTCCCAGGTTGAATGTGCCGCGCACCGCGACCGGTCCGGGATTGAGCATCGCGGTGCCGAAGGCCGTGCCCGCCTCATACCAGCCACCCCAGTAGATTTTGCCGCCGACCAGCGCGGGCAGGCGGTAAAATTCGCGGCGGAATCCGAGCGACGAGTAGGCGTAGTGATTGCCGAGAAATTCTTGCGGAAGGTACGCGCCCAATCGAAACGGTCCGCCCAGCGCGAACACCTGAAACGGGCCGGCGGATCCGCGGAACGTGGTTCCTCCGGAGATGTCGAAGAAGAGCGATGTCTTGGGCCCGACAGGGAGAAAATTCGACGTCTGCACATCGAGTTGCCCGATGGGATGCACCTGTCCGGGGCTCTGCAACACGCGTGAAAGCGTGACAACAGTGCGCATACCAATCGAGGGCACGGAGGGGTTGTCTTGTCCATCCCACACGTAGCGGGCGCGGAATTCTCCGGTGTTGCCGTTGACGATGGGCAAACCTGCGGCTCCAATCAGCGGACTCAGTTTCCCGTCGAAGATTTCATAGCCGACACGCAGTTCGCTGCGGCGGCCAGAGTCGTAGCCGATATCGAATCCGCCACCTTCGCGTTCATCGCCAAAGACGGCAACGCGCGTCAAGCCGGTAAAAGAGTTGCGGGCAAACTTAGAGGCAAAGGCGTACGGGGAAACAAAAAATCGCGACTGGCCCAAGGGTTGGTAGAACTCGGTCGCCGCCAGGTTGCTGGAGCCAAAAAGAAGATCGTTGCGCCACTCGCCGCCATGGTGAGCGATATCCATAAAGGTCACACGCGCGCCCGCGGAAAAGTCGGAGGCCGCAACACCGGAAACGCCTACATTCACGGCGAGGTCCACGAAGGGCGGTCCATAGGGCTTATCGTGCGTCGTGATGCGCAGGGCAGGAACTCCGTTCTGCGTGAAGCCCTCGTAGCCCAGACGATCGAACTGGCCTTCTCCGGCGATACGCGTGAGTTGAGTGTCGAGTTTGTCAAGATCGAGCGGTCCGCGCAGTTCCTCGCTCAGCTGTTGTTGGATGCGGCTGTCGGTGTCAGAATCGGCACCGGTAACTTCGACAG
>Ga0210403_10003123_pt1 | contig 14690 bp, 12 predicted proteins | sample IncBWC19MmetaG_FD_150863 | JGI IMG/M metagenome (GOLD analysis project Ga0210403, IMG submission 150863) | Forest soil microbial communities from Barre Woods Harvard Forest LTER site, Petersham, Massachusetts, United States - Inc-BW-C-19-M | ecosystem: Environmental > Terrestrial > Soil >... | reverse complement strand
CGCCAGGAGTCAGCAGCTCGGCGCCACCTTTAGTAATCAGGTACATGTCTTCCAGGAAAAAGCCCTGGCCATCGATCGAGGCGATCGGCTCGAAGTTGATCGTGGTTCCTTCCCTAAGTGGTCCAACTGGAAAACCGGCAAGTAGGTTTGTCGTATGCACTTGCCAGTACGGAACATTCTTGCGATCTGACCAAGAATCAATCGCACGTTGCGCCAGCAAAGCCTTGGCCGAACCGCGATGACGAAGTAGTTCGGTGCGCCAAGCATCGAAGATTTGATCGACAGTGACTCCGTCCCGAAGCGCGAGGGCAGCAACACGATACGCAGCTGCGAATATGTTCCAGGTTTCTCGCTGATCGTCGTTATAGTGGCCAGAGACCGGTACGGTTCGCCCCAAATCTCCAATGTAGTGGTCCCATTCGCATCCCACATCAAGGCGAACCAAGTCACCCGAGCGCATCTTCTGATCCAGATGATCGTACCGAGCAAGCGAGGTAAAAGGGCGCGGGAATACAGCATTGTCTCCGGACATTGCCCACGGCCAGAAGGAGGAGCCATGTGCTCCCGCCTTCCAGCAGGTGTCTTCGACCACTGCTTCGACGCTGCGCTGCGATACGCCGGACTGAATTGCCCGCATTCCGGCCATTACTGCAGTCACCGTTGCTTTCGCGGCCGATCGTAGGGCAGCAATCTCCTTCGCGCTCTGAACCGCTATGAGGGCTTGGATTCGTTCTCCCGCTTCTTTGGCCTCAAAGGCGGGCCATCTTTGCAGAATGATCTGTAGCCATATCGGGGCGCCGGGCGACTTGGAGCCGAGAAGGTTGCGTGGAAGCTCAGCGAATTTCGCGAGATCATCGGCATAGTACAGGGGCGGCGCCTGACCGGCATGTGACGCGAGAAACTCTTGCAGTGCGGTCCAGTCAACGACATGCTCTATGCCCAGACGTTTTGCGGCTTCCGGTCCGGGCTTAACTTCCGGCTGCAAGCCGCTTTTCAAGAATGGCGGTTCGGATGGCAAGAAAAGCCAACTCTCGCCCGATTTTCCGTCGATGGCCAGCACCGCACCGACCGTATTTCCGAGGCCGGTGAAGTAATAGAAGAAAGGATCTTGGCGGAAGCCATCAGCCGTGGAATCCAGTTCGGAATTGGCGTGAAGCAAGAGAATCCCGTTGTGGAACGCGGTAGCAACACGCTGCCGCCGCTCTCGTTCTACGTTGTTTTCAACAGTGGCCGTGCAACTCGAGGTGATAAACAGCATCGCCAGAATCAATCCTGGAACTCGCATGGCCGGATAACTTAGCACGGAGACAGTGGCGTTCCTAGGCCCATTCCCTTGATAAAGCATGGATTGCCAGGGCACCGTTAGTTCGCGCGCTGGATAGCAGGAATTCTTTCGATTCTGTGAGCCAGTTTGTCTTCTTTTTTCGATTTATAGGGTAGCAAGGTCTTGTGGCCGGAACAGCACGCCCAGCACGCGGGCTTCACGCTGGCTCGCTTGACAGAGTTATCTAGTTAGTGTGCGCTCTAGTCCCCACGACGTTTCACGTATTTCCATACTTTAGTCGGGCCCATTGCTGTTCGCATGGGCTGCGAACCTTCGCGAAACCGGATCGCTCCAACGAGGACATAGACTGTTGTGTGGTTGGCGGAGTTGCTGTCGGATAACGTTTCGTCTTTCAATAGCACGCGGCCGGGTGGCAGCCGCAAACCGGGTTCGCAGTCCCGAGCAGTGTTGCATTCACGGCATGGAGGAAGCATGAAAAGCACACGTTGGTTAGTCAAGAAATTCGCTAGAGGTGGCACGGTCGCAGTATTAGTCTTTGGACTGGCGCTGGCCTGTGCGTTGCCCGCAAGCGCGGGGTCCTATGCCTACGTGGCAAACAGTGGTAGCAACAGTGTTTCCGTAATTGACACCGAATCTAACACCGTCGCGGCGACGGTCCCGGTGGGGCTCTCTCCATTCGGAGTGGCGGTCACGCCGAATGGCAAGTCCGTCTACGTAGCAAATAACGGCAGCAATACCGTCTCGGTGATCGACACCAAGACTAGCACCGTTGCGGCTATTATAGCTGTCGGATTTTATCCATACGCAGTGGCGGTAACGCCGAATGGCAAATCCGTCTACGTAACAAATAGCGGCAGCAATACCGTCTCGGTGATCGACACCAAGAGCAACACCGTCACCGCGACGGTCCCAGTGGGGCCAAATCCGCTAGCCCTGGCCATTACTCCGGACGGCGACTTCGCTTACATTACATGTGCCTTCAGCACCATCTACCCGGGTGTAGTCTCAGTGATTGATACCAAAACTATTACTGTCGTGGGTTCAACTCCGGTAGGTGTGTATCCGGATGGGGTAGCCTTCACTCCGAATGGCGACTTCGCCTATGTGACGAATGCGACCAGCTTCTCATTCGTCCCGGGTACCGTCTCAGTGATAAATACCAGCACCAGGGCGGTAGTGGCAACGATTCCGGTAGGGTCCTATCCGGCCAGCATAGCCGTTGCACCGGATGGCGATTTTGCGTATGTAACAAACTACTATACCTTCAGTGTCTCGGTGATTGATATCGACAGCAAGGCAGTAGTGCACACCCTCTACGGCGTGTCTTCCGCTCCTCTCGGCATCGCTACATCGCCGGGTGGAGACTTCGCGTACGTGGTGAATCACAACCTCAGCGGCACTGTCTCTGTGCTCGACACGGAGAGCAACACTGTCGTGAGTACGATTCCCGTTGGGTCGCTACCTTATAGCATAGCCATTTCCCGAATCAGCCATAGGCGCGGGTCAGATTGAGCCCGCTGAGCAGAACGATTGATTCGCTATCGACGATGACATTTGTAACAAACATAATCACAGCATGTCGAAGCTCGAGTGGGAAACACTTTCAGCGCGTATCGCGGGTCTCATAGAGGCAAGTACATTTCTTTTCCAGACTTTGCAACTAAACGGAGCAGATACTGCAATATCCACCAGAGTTCTGATCGAAAACTGCGGACAGACCGCGACCCAAAACCAATAGTTGCGGTACGGCACTGCGACGAACGCTTCATCTGCGCCGGGTCTGGAGGTTGACGAATGCACGCGGATCAAGAGTCTCGGGCCCGCTTTAGGATGACGTCCTTGGTATTCGGATCTTCGGACCCGTGTCCTTACCAAAAACTCCATTCTGACTGAACTGGTTGAATTTAGGCAGCGTCAAGCCCGAGACTGTCATGGCTTGGAATCGCAGCGGATTCCGATTGTACTGGAAGTGGAAGAGTCGCCTTCCGGAAGGGGCGAACCGGAGCCGTATTGAGTAGCCTGATCGCAAATTGCAAACGTCTGGGTGTCGAGCCTTTTGGTTATCTTCGGAATTTATTCGCGCGCATTAGCACTCACCCAAACAGCTACCTCGATGAACTGCTTCCCGACAAGTGGCTTGTTGCGCAGAGGAAGGTCTCTCTCATGAAGAAACGTAAAGTAGCTTCTGGAGTTTCTTCCTCGCGGCGGGCTTAAGGCTGGCTACATAGCCGCGGAGTTCATAGGGGTTGAATATCTCCCACACTGCCGCTTGAAAGCGCGCTAGCTTAGCTCGGTAGCGAAATCGGGGTCTTGATCTGCTGCCTTGGCAAAATTCAATAACTTCTCGCCGATCAGGTAGTCGAGCGGGTTCTCGACGCCGAAACGTTCACGAATCGTCCGGGTGGCCTCGCACTGCTCTTCCCAGATCTTGTGAAAGTCCATGTGAAACTCCATGGAGAGTAACTATATCGCTGGGCACTTGCCATCAGTAAGAGGAGTGAAGAAATCTGCGGACCGTAATCTGTTCGGGAAGGAAAACGAGCAGTCGTGCTCTCCGCTCGCGTCACTTGCCCAGTCAGTACGCGAGGTCCCCGCGCCTGCATTCGCCGGACAACACAGGTAACTGTATTGCCGCTTTGTGTTCGGCGCATTGTGCGCGGCCCATTGGAAGACAACCAGCTGCTGTGGATCGCGCACCGGCAGCGAACGAAGAAAGGCTGTGTCGATGAGACTGAAAATCGCGGTGTTGGCGCCGATGCCGAGGGCCAGAGTAAGAATCGCGGTGGTAGCGAAGGCCGGAGATCTATGGAATTGGCAGAGGGCAAAGAGGAAACCGGAGAGGCCTGACTGAAACCAATTTTCAATACGTTGCATGCGAATCATGCCCAAATTCTAGCTCGGAACGCAAAATAATACGTATGCTTGCCTGGCGAGTGGCGTACTCGGACATGTGCCCGTCACTGGCCAGAGACGGCGTCCATGTAGCTTGCATTGCGCGGGCATCATAGATTTTGGTGACCCGACGGTGCCCAAATATAGTAAGTTGTACCACCTTAGGAGTTCACCCCAGTCATTTCAGTCCAACTTCGGTCCAGTTCAAGAGCGAAATAAGTGGCGCGTTCCGCTGTAAGCGACACCAGCAGCGGCACTTAGAGTTTTGTACTGCGTACCTTCTAAGCAGAGGGTCGCCAGTTCGAGTCTGGCCGGGCGCGCCACTCTTTTGGAACTCATTGAAACAGTACGAGTTGGACGAGACTGCGTTCACCCCGACCATCTGCTTTTTTGACAGATGGTCGGGGATGCCGGGCTATGGCGTTTTTCCCTTTCTTCCATGGATCCAGTTGCTTACCTGACCGCTCTCGATTCTGTATCCATTGAGAATCACTCCCTGTCATAAAAATGCGCGCAAAGCACGTGATGATGATTGCTATGCGGTTTCGACAATTTTGCCGATCTGCTTGTTTGACTCCATGTAGCGGCGCGCTTCCTTTTCCAGCGGGATGACGTTTCGTGAGGTATGGCCAGTGGAGAGGAAGGTGTCTGGTCGCGATTGACGTTGAGGTCTATCATGAGCCGCGGCGTATTCGTTTCGGGATGGAGAGGAACATCAGGCGACGGAATATCATCTACGTTATCTTGATTGGCCCGTGACGAGGTTGAAGCGAGTCACAAGTCCGCTTGGAGGACTCGAAGCGCGTTTCTGCACTATCTAGCTGGTTCCTCGTGCGAAGGGCTGTTATCGCCGGCTATCGGTAATCACTGGCGAGAGTGGCGATTTATTCCCTGTGTCAGCGCCGGTTATGTTTGTCCTTCCAGTCGTCGAGGCGATCGAGCGCTTCCATGTCGGAGATTTTACCGGTTTCGACGAGCACGTTCAGCGCTCCGGTGGCGGTCGATCGGCTGTCGGTCGTCTCCGCCACGGTCAACAGGGCGGTGTGAATGTCGTAAGGCACTTCCATACCCTCTCGCGCTTTGAAGTAGTCTTCTAGAAAAATAATCGCTCCGCGCACCGTCTGGCTGTGGCTGCGGTGCAGTGCTTGGCGAGCCATGTCCAGCGCCTCCGGAAGATCAAACAGGCGACCGGCAATTCCGAGGATCTCGAAAGATTGTCCACGTCTTGCACCGGCAAAAGCGTCGCGTGGCCGCGCGTTGAAACGAATGCATTCCAGGGCATAATCACGTAGCTCGGCAACGATTAATAGGGACCGACGGAGATCCGGGATTAGTGCGTCGGCTGCCGCGAGATCAGGAATTCGTGGCACGTCGGCCTCCTCAAGCACGCTGCAACAAGTCCAAGCAATGCCTTTCAAGGTGTCCATGATCTTCTGCTCGGCGACGGAACGGCCTGGCCCGGTTGCGTTGCGAATATCGCGGGCAACGGCGATCAACTTCCGCACCTTCCCAATGTCACCGGTGAGCTCGTCTTCGAAACGCACCAACTCCCAGGTCGCGTGGAAAAGATCCCCGTAACGATTCTCCCGCGCAACATCGCCCAGAGCGTCGCGGATATCGGCGATCAGCAGTTGAAACTTGCGCTGGCCTTTCATCTCATCGCTATTCCTTGAATCCGTCCCGGCACATGACAACGCGGCGGAGTTGGCTCTCTGTTGTCTTGGGCCACCGGAGCATACTCAAATGCTTGTTGGTCGAGTCCCGATTGAAGACTTCGGCGTCGAAGGGGCAGCCCAGCCAGCCCAGCATCGACTCGTGTTCGTCATGGCCCGGGTCGCGCAGGATTTTGAGCAGGTCCGTGTAGCCGCACACGCCTCGCAATCCTCCGGCGGACAGGCGCGTGCGTCATCCAGGCATTCCGCACCCGGTGCCACCGCCGGATCGGCAGGCAGAATCTTTTCGACGGTGACGAAATGATCCCAGAAATCGCCAAAGTCATACTCGTAGACGAGCACGCCCTTCAGCTTGGGCGCAATCCTCTGGAGTGTGGCCTGACGCTCGTCGAACATCTTCGGGTCGTCCTCAAATTCGTCGAGATCAAAATCCGGGTCGGAGTAAACGGTCCCTCCAGACGTGAACTGATGCGGGTGGCTATTGGTTCAGCCCATCGCCACCTGGATGACGGCGTGCAGCCAACCGAGGTTCGCTTCGCCAGGTACCCGGAGTCGCCGCCAGATCGGCGGTTTCACCTCGGCCAGAGTGATGTTCAAATGGTAGATGCTTCCACGTCCGGCGACCGGAATGCGCGATTTAATGGGTGCGATCATCGCGCGAAGATTACTGCGTTTTGGCACGGGCCGGCAAGGTTGGGCTTCACTTGCTTTCAACCTCCTAACCCTCCCTAACCCCGCACCGTTTGCCGACGATGTTCGCTGCCGATTTCTGGCAGGAAATCCCCTTCTGACAACCAAACGCCCCGGCCCCGTTCGCCCATCACTAGCTTGGCGACGGAACGCGCAGACTACTCCTTCAGTGCTTTTAAAGGAACGATCTTCAATGCACGCCAGGTTCTCTGCCGACGGTGTGAAAGACCATACGATCCGAATGATAGGGTTTCAACATGCTCCTTTCATTCACAGCCGCCACGGGTAGTGGGCAACACAGGGCCGATCCGCGACTATGCGGACATTTGGCAATTCCCTTGTTGCGGAAAATGCCTCGTCGGTGAAATCTCCAGATCAGGTAACGACATTCCCCCGCCTATATCTCCAGGCTGTCAAACGCGCCAGCATATTCGCTAGGAAGCATGACTTGGAGAAGGAAACACTGCCCTTAGGGAAATGCGGTCGAACAACAAACCAATCGCTCCTGCATCAACGGCCTGGACCTATTGCTTGAGTTTGGCGATCTTGCGATTGACCCATTCCAGGTCGCTCTTCCACACGGTATGGTCGGGATGGTGCTTCAACAGACGCTCGGTAATCATCTGGCCCGCCTCATAGTAGATCAACGCCTGGTCAGGCTCGCCGAGCAGTTCGGACAAGACACCGAATCGTTCTAAAGTGACTGCCTTGTCGCTCTGCCAATCATCGTTGTTCGGATCGGCCTCCGTAAGGGTCTTGGAGATGTCCAGGGCCTCTTCAAAGTACGTCCCGGCTACTGCAAGGTGTCTCGCGTCCAATTCGAGATCACCGATTTTTTGGTACAGCGCTCCCAAATCGTGCTGCCAGCCGCTGTTTCTGGGGTCGAAACTGGTGAGCTGCTTGAGGATCGCGATGCTTTTTTCAAAAGCCTGGCGCGCCGCATCAGCATCGCCGCGGGCTGAGGCGGCATCACCTAACTCCTGGTAGCTCATTGCCACATCGCGCTGTGTCAGGGCATTGCGCGGATCCATCGCGGCCGCAGCTTGGCGAATTTTCAAGCCCTGCTCGAACGCCTGGTTTGCCGCCTCGAAACGGCGCGCCTGCATTTCGGTTTCGCCCAGCTCCTCATAACTCGCCGCGAGGTCGAGCTGGGTGGTAGCGTTTTTGGGATCCACCGCCGCCCGCTTTGCAGTGACGGCCATGCCTTGCTGAATTCGCTCGCGCGAAGCATCAAGCTGTGCTTTAGCGCGCAAGACCTGACCGAGTTTGGTATAGCTCACCCATAAATCTCGCTGCCATTCGTCTTTCGGCGATTTGACCTTCGTCAGTTTCTGTCGAACCTTCAGACTCTCCTCATACATCTCTTGCGCAGTATCAAGCGCGCCAGTAATCTTTTCGACGTCGCCCAACCTGTCACTGATTAGTCCGAGTTCGACCGCCCATGCGGCGTTGGTGCGGTCGGAATCGACCAACCGATAGGCAATCTCAAAACTCTGCCGGAAAGCCTTGCGAGCTTCGGCGACTTTGCCTTCCGCGAGCAATGTGTCCCCCTCACTAACGAGGCTCGCCGCATGGTCGAAGTCAATTACCTTTTCCGCGGAAACCCGGTTGGGACCTTTGGGAGCATTGCCGGAGTTTGGAGAGGCGCTGGCAATCTCGCGGCGACCGCTGTCAGCCCCGAGCGAAGCGTAGTAGTCCTTCACCTTTTCGTTCACGGAGTCCATTAGATCCAGCCGGCCAATCGGTTTGAGCTTATTGCTGAGATCGAAAAGCATGAATTGAACGAGCCGCTCGGCACGGGCCCGCGCATCATCCGCACGCTTGCGCGCATCGTTGGCCAGCTTCGCGGAAATAGCCAAAGCGATCGCCAGCACGGTCAAGGTCACCGCGACGGCGCGGACGATCCAGCGCCACCTCACGTTCGAACGATACCGGGCGGGCGCCGTGGCCAACCGTTCGAGCACCGCGTCGCTTACCACCCCCTGCTCAGCGGCATCTTGCGATTCGTCGAGCCAAATTCGGTCTTTATCCTGGAGACGCAGCCAAAGCCGCGTCTGATCGGCGAGCGTGGGGTCCTGAATCGCGCCTCCGACACTAATCGGAATGACCGGTCTAGAGGGATGGAACTTCGTGAATTCTTCGACTTCCTTCTGCACCCAGCGTGGATTTTCGATCGTATCCCGGTTGGCAATGACGACCAACGTCCTGGAGCGGCGTAGGGCCGCTACCAAGGTTTTGTCAAGCTGCTCACCGGGTGCGGCTTCGTCTTCGCTGAAGAAGACTGTGAAATCGCGTTCTCGCAGACGGCGTGCCAGATCGGAGGCGTAGCTGCGGGTGCCGCGGGGCGGCGGACCAAGCGCGAAAGAGACGAACAGGTCGTAACCGAATAGGCGAGCCGCGTTGCTGCGCTTGGCTGCACCCCGCTTCCTATCAGTCCCCATACGGAGGACAATAGCGGAACGGGGGCCCGTTGGGAAGGCGAACAGGATGTTCCGCGGAAATGCTAAAGATCTTTCAGCGCCACTACGTGGCGACCATTGCCGCGCCGCATTGCCTTGAAGCACTGCAGCCAGTGGAACGTGAACAGAGTCGGTCGGTACAAATCTCCCTTGGCGTCTTCTCGATCCTCGATCTCGATGATGTCTATGTCGCCCTCCTTAGCTTCGAGTCTCCGGCCGAGCTGCGACTGAAGCGCGCTAAAGACGGCAGGGTGCTGGCGCCGAGTCGACCGAGTCTAGGATGGTCGCCAAACCTGAACCTGGCCCCGCTAATAGGTGTTGATAATCCTCTTCCCACCAGCAAATGCCCACGAAGTCCGCTTCGAGGAAGTGTGATTCCGCTGAATACTGCTCGCCCGCATGTCCTAACACGTCGCTTGGACCGTGAGGTCGGTCAGCCACTCGAGAATAGGTCTTTACGATATCTTGATTGGCCCCGTGATTTTCTCTGTCATAAAAATGCGTAATGCGCGCAAAGCACGTGATGATGATTGCGGTTGCGACAATTTTGCCAATCTGCTCGTTTGACTCCATGTAGCGGTTCGTCTCCACGATCTCGGCAAATGGAAAGACGCGCTCTATGCGCGGCCTGAAGTTGCCCGGTTAAGTCCGTGATCCGACCGGAATCGCCAATTTCTTGCGGGCCTCCTACTGACACAACACACGGGATACGGATTGTCTCTCGCTCGCGTCTATTCCTCCCTTAGTGCAACCACAGGATCGGTTTTAGCAGCACGACTCGCCGGAATGTAGCCTGCAACCAGCGCCACCACGCCTAGTAGGACCGCGACAGCCAGGTAGACCAATGGATCGTTCGGCTGAACCTCAAACAGCATGGATTTAAGCGACCGTGTGCCCGCAATTGAGGCTGCCAATCCAAGAGCCAAGCCGATGGAAGCGAGGGCCAGTCCCTGCCCTAGGACGAGCCGCACCACGGAACCTGGGCTCGCGCCAAGCGCTATACGCAGACCGAACTCGTTTGATCGTTGGCCTATCGTGAACGCCATCACGCCATATACGCCAGCTATTGCTAGACACATCGCCAAACCCGCGAAAACCGCAAATAGGAAGGTGCGGAACCGAGGAGCGGCGACATCTTCGTGAAGCATGGCTTCCATGGTCGTGGACTTCATCGGGGCATCCGGATTGATTTGGTGCGCCAGACTCTTAAGGGTCTGTGTGAGCGCCTCGGGGTTGCCTGCAGTCCGCACAACCAAGCTCAAGCTCGCTCCGTTGAACGCATGCTGCAGATACGGCATGTAACACTCGGGCATCGGATCGCTCTCCGGGCCGCCTTGCCTCACGTCACCAACGACACCAATGATCTTCATGCCCTCCAACGAATCGAACGGACAGAAGATGGTCCTGCCGAGCGGGCTTTCATTCGGAAACGATTTTCGGACGAGCGCCTCATTCACCACCGCAACAAAGGGTCTGTCCGACGTATCGTTGTCGCTGAAGTCGCGTCCCCTCTTGAGCGGAATTCCGAGCGTTGTGAACGTGTCAGGCGCTACAACGGAAAGCACCACGCTAGGCGCACGACTCCAATCCGGTTGCGCTGGCAACTGATCGATAATATATCCCCCTGTCGAATCCACATATGCAGGTGGCGCCATCGTCGCTCCGGCCGCCAACACGCCGGGTAAGGTGCTAACTCGAGCAAGCATATCCCTGAAGAATTGGCGTGTGCGTGGGATGCCAACGGGGAAAGGCGCGGCGACAGTTGCTCGCATGACGAGCACGTTTTCCGGCCGAAAACCCAACGCTACATTGTGCAGGGCTACAAAGCTCTTAATCAGGAGACCCGCTGCGGAGACAAGCGTCACGGCTAGAGCGACTTCAGCCACGACAAGTACACCGCGAATGCCGATAATCCCGCCGCCAGTCGTAATGCGCGTTCCCCCCTGCTTCAGCGCGTCGCTCAACTCTAGTTTTGACCCATACAGTGCAGGAACCAATCCGAATAGCAGGCTAGTGATCAACGACATTCCAAGAGTGAATCCGAGTACCCATCGATCGATGCCCGCTTCGGCTAGCCGCGGCACGTCCGCAGGAGCCAGCGCCACCAGCATTTTCGATCCCAAATACGCGAGCATAAGCCCCGAAAGACCTGCCAGGAAAGCCAGCAGCAAGCTTTCGGTAATCAACTGGCTCACGATGCGCTTCCGGCTCGCTCCCAGTGCGGCGCGAAGAGCGACTTCGCGGGTACGCGCAGTGGCCTTGCCGAGCAGCAGCGTCGCGGTATTGGCACACGCTATCAGAAGCAAGACTGTCACGGCTCCCAACAAGAGGTAAAGCATTGTGCGGACGTTGCCCACCATTTCATCGCGCAGCCTTGTCACGCCAACGCTCAGGCCCCTGTTGGTTTCCGGAAACTGCTCCTCCAAACGCCGAGCGATGGTAGTGATCTCGGTTTGCGCCCGTTCGAGCGGCACGCCAGCTTTGAGCCGCCCGACCGCAAGCACGCTACGCCCTCCACGCGATCCGGTCTCACCCTCCGACACCCAAATGTCCGTGTTGTTGGGAAACCGGAAATCCGGCGGAAGCACTCCAACAATCGGTCTGGGCTCAGGGCAGAGCACTGTCTGTCCCAGCGCACGAGGGTCGCCACCGAATCGGCTTTGCCAAAATGTGTAGCTGATCATCGCGGATCCGCCGGCTCCCGGCTTCATTTCTTCAACTGTGAAAGATCGACCAAGCAACGGGGCAACAGCAAAGACGCGCAAGAACTCCGGACTCACGCTGGTGACTCGGGCGTACTCGGCTGTGGAGCCCCAGATCACTGCCTTTTCACGCGAGGAGTAGTAGGCCATCGCCTCAAAGGACGAACTTTGATCGTGCCAACCCTGAAAGTCGGGGACCGATACCTGCTTCGAAAGCGCGGTAGGGGCCTCGCGGCTCGTCGAAAAGTTGGAGAGAGTGACGATGCGCTCCGGATCACGATAAGAAAGTGGCTTCAAGAGCACGGCGTTCACGACGCTGAAAACAGCCGTGTTGGCGCCGATGCCGAGCGCCATAATGAGAATGGCGAGGGCGGCAAAGCCCGGACTCCGGCGCAGATTGCGGCCGGCATACCGGAGATCCCGTAATAGGTCATCGATGAAGTTCACGCGGCGCATATCGCGGCATTCCTCCTTGCTTTTGGTAATTCCCCCCATCGCACGCGAGGCGGCGTAGCGCGCTTCCTCCGGCGTGAGGCCCGTATTAATTCCCTCTTTAATCTGGTGTTCCAAGTGATACTGGAGTTCCTCGTCGAGTTCCTGATCAACGCGCTTTCTTAGGAATACAGAGCGAAGGGCTAGGCGGAACTGTGTGAGCCAGCGCGACATCTCATGCTTCCTTTAAACTGTGCGCACGACAGCCGAAATAGCCGCTGAGAGTCGCTCCCAGTTGGCCGCTTCTTCGGTGAGGGCCTTGCGACCAGCTCGCGTGAGCGAGTAGTACTTGGCGCGGCGGTTGGTCTCGGATATCTTCCACTCGGCCTTGATCCAGCCCTGCTGCTCTAACTTGTGCAATGCAGGATAAAGCGCGCTCTGTCCAACCTGCAAAACGTCGCTGGACATCTGCCGAATTCGATGGGCGATCGCCCAACCGTGCATGGACTCGAGGGCCACGATTCTCAAGATGAGCAGGTCCAAAGTGCCCTGCACGAGGTCCTTAGGCTTGGTCATGACGCTTACCTCAGTTACTGACAACAGTATTCCCGGGAAGGTTGGCATTGTCAAGAGCAACGAAGGTCGCCCTCGCTTCTTCAAACGTACCCAAAAATCTAGGTTCAAGAGACCCAAACTGTCGATTGCGGACAATAGCTGATACGGTAGCTGCTTGAGCACCGAGAGAGCTAATGACTGGAAACCAGAGATCGAAGTACGCTCTAGACGCTCGAGGATTGACCGATGACGATAGCAGTTTGCATGGCATGCGGAGGGGAAAAGCACGGTGCTCTCGCGTCTTGCCACCGTTGTGGCTTTGCACCATCGTCCCCTATCGACAAGGCCAGAAGCTGCATGCTGACTCGCCCACCTTTGTCAACAGAAGATCTCACCCGGTTTCAAGCGATGATTCAAACGAGCCAACGGGCGAACTATGAGTATCAGTCAGCGCGGCGAGTTGAGCTTGCGCTTTCGAATGCTCTGCCTGGTCTGCAGGAATTAAGCCAGCTCTCCCGCCTTGCACTGACCGGATCAGGCTACAGCTACCTATTCAGCACGCTGACGATCCGGGCAGATTGTGCGCTTCGCTAAGGAATGATTTACTGCACACATGAGCGTTTCGCCCAGCTGGCAGCCCTCGCAATCGAGAAGACATTTGTGGGAATTGACCCGTTCGGTTGGGGAGTCATCTTTTTCCTTTTGCTCCTCATCGGAGTGCCTTACACGCGATATTTTCTTCGCGCGGCTGCTATTCCAGATTGGCCCATCGTGTCGGCAAGAGTGAGTGTGATCTCAGGAGTTCCACCGGGATTCGCAGATTACCCGTTTGAGTTTGGCCGCATTCCTCGACTTATTCCGTATCATTGCCGCGTCAGTTATGTGTTCCCAGTCGATGGGGCGGTGTTCGAAGGCTGGTTCTTAATGCTGGCGCTGGACCGGGCAAGCGCGGAGGTTTTTTGCGGAAGCGGTGAATGGGCAGACCGTCCCAGTGAGGTATGACCCACGCAAGCCCAAAGATTCCGCCGTGGAAGGAAAGGAAGTTCTGGGGAGAAAGGTCATTCAAGATACGAACATCCTGAATCCCAAGGTGTGGTAACTAACCCGGTCGCATTGAGTTCGCAGTAGGGTTTGCCTTCGGAGAAAGAGAGTCTGATGCTATTTGACGGCTTCATTGTTCGCGACGATTGCATCGGGAGCTGGGACGCGCTCAGAAATCATCCCAATGTGAAGCGCGTCGTATCGCTGCCTCGAGAATGGCTGCTCTACGAGTTTCATCACGAGCTTTTTAGGGACCCCTGATTTCCTCGTTGAATCAATCTGGCTCGATAAGATGGAGCGATTTCCGGAACTCAAGAGAACACGGGTGGAGATGCTCCGCGAGCAGCGAGCGCTCTTGGCACCTTGGTATGCGAAGAAAAAAAAATCGGCGACGCGGACGCCGGCGTGCCGGGCGAGACCTGTATGTATCGCATTTCGACGATGGGCTCCATGCACTGGATACCTTCTGAGCTGCCGCGCGGATGGGATTCCGCAACGAGATTCACTCTCAAACTAGAGATTGCGGGACCAGAACCATCGCCAGTTTTGCTGGAGCTGCTCGACGAATGGATCGGGGCTAGTGGTGGTCAGATAAGCACTCCAAGCGGAGTGCGATCCAAAACAAATAGCGTGGAAATCGAAGTAAAATGCCGCGAGACCTCTGGCCCTTGGCTCGCCGTTCTCTGGGTACTGTTGTCCGACGCCCGGTGGAGGAACGGCGTGAAGAAACTGACAACCTCCATTCACCCGAAGGATCGGTGACGTCCAGGCTAGCTCATCCTAAAGGAAGGACGAATGGGTTTCGAGGTTTAGGCCTTGGAGGCGTGAAGAATGAGCGAATCGGCGCAAAGTGAACTAAATCCTAGCCCAACTTTCGCAGTTGCGAGTGATTCTCGGCATTTTTGCCATCATTTTCGTAGTTAAGTCGTGTATTTTCATCGCCGAGCTCTGAAAAAACGGT
>Ga0210403_10003119_pt1 | contig 14699 bp, 12 predicted proteins | sample IncBWC19MmetaG_FD_150863 | JGI IMG/M metagenome (GOLD analysis project Ga0210403, IMG submission 150863) | Forest soil microbial communities from Barre Woods Harvard Forest LTER site, Petersham, Massachusetts, United States - Inc-BW-C-19-M | ecosystem: Environmental > Terrestrial > Soil >... | reverse complement strand
TACCTGCGCCCGGGCCGCTCGGCGTTTACAGAGATCGAGGTGGCGCTCGGGGAGCTCGGAGCGGTTGACCACGTATTGGTGGACATGCACGCCGAGGCGACCTCCGAGAAGATCGCGATGGGCTGGCATCTCGACGGTCGCGTGACATGCGTGGTGGGCACGCACACGCACGTGCCCACCGCCGATGCGCGCGTGCTCCCGGGCGGGACGGCCTACATCACCGATGTGGGCATGACCGGGCCGCGTGGCGGTGTGATCGGCGTCAAGCGCGAGCAGGCGATCGAGTCCCTGCTCACGCAGATGCCCACGCGCTTTGAGACCTCCGAGGAGGACCCCTGGCTGATGGGTGCGCTGATCAGCTGCTCACAGCCGCTGCGTGCAGACTCGATCGAGCAGGTTCTGATGCCGCGGCCGGCCGTTGTGACGCGGGATCGTTGAAACGCCCCAGCAGCGCCAGCATCACGAGCGGGAAGAACCAGGGGATGTACAGGTAGAACCAGTGTTCGATGCCCAGCTGCGCGGCTATCACCACCGCCGCGCAGGCCGCCGCCAGGCCGACGAGATCGGCGGGGCGGGGCACCACGGCCAGCACCAATGCGAGCAACACCGCGGCGATCTCCACGGCGAGCTGCACGTCGCCGAGCCCGCCGTACAGACCCCACACCGAGAACGGCGAGCCGCGGTTGGCCTGGTAGGCGATGGTCCGCTCGTAGATCGTGTGCAGCGAGTCGTGGCTGAGCGCGGGGATGCACGCCACGGCAGCCGCCGCAGCGAATGCGGCCACGAACAGCGCCAGATCGCGCGGGCGATGCCGGCGCGAGGCCTCGCGCAGCCCGTGCGTTGCGAGCAGCGGCGCGAGCGCCAGCGGGGCGAACTTGGTCAGCCCCGCAAGTGCGGCGGCGGCGCCGCGGGCGAGGGTAGCGGGCGCGCCGCGATAGCTCGCCGCGAGCAGGGCCGCGAGCACCAGCGCGGCGACGAGCGTGTCGTTGGAGTTGCTCTCCAGCGCGAACAACGTGAACGGGTAGGCAACCCACGCATAGGCCAGCGCGATCCCCAACGTGGGACCACGCATGCGCCGCCCGAGCAGGAACAGCAGCGCCACCGCGAGCAGGTCGAAGAACACCGCCGCCGCGTGGGCTGCGGGCACGTCGTCCCACGTGGCGCCGCCGCCGAAGATCGCCTGGAAGGGGACGTAGGCCTCGTAGTTCACCGGGCCGTAGGTGTCGCCGTGTTCGTTGTTGGTGGGGTAGGACCCGTACAGGCGTCCGCCGTTGAGGACCCGCTTGGCGCCGATCACACCCGCGTAGCCCACGTCGATCACGTTCCCGTCGGTCACGTTGAGGCCCACACGGAAGCCGATCAGGAACACCACGCCGATCGCGAGCCACGGCGCAGGGATCAGCAGGCGCAGCGGGCCGGGAGCGCGCGCGTGGCGCCTGCCGCCTCGCAGCAGCGCGAGCATGCGCGCCAGCAGGTAGAGCAGCGGCGGATAGGCCAACGGCACCGAGGCGTAGATGTTGGCGTGGTTGAAGAACGCCAACGAGACCGAGAACAGCAGCAGCACCAGCAGATCCAGGTGGAGCAGCGAGAACGGTCGGCGGAAGTTGATGAACGGCAGCACGAATAGCACGCACAGGGGCAGCCACACGTACCAGGCGTTGACGTGCCTGCCGAACGCCCCGGGATACCCCCGGGCCATCGTCCAGGCGACCTGGAAGCCGGACCACTGTTCGAGCACGCGACCGGAGATGTCGTCGATCGTGACCTGCCCGATCTCCTTCTTGCCACCCCGCGAGAAGTAGCTCACCTGCCAGCGAAAAGGCCCCTTCAGGTACGCCCCGCCGTAGGAGCCGCGGTATTCGGCGCGCACCGCGCGCATCTTCGGCAGCGCAGCGGCGATCGCCAGCACCTGGTTGGCCGACAGCCTGCGGCCGGCGGGCGGCACGCCCGAGGCGGGCACCGGGATCGGGCCTTCGGTGGTGGTAGCCGAGCTCGCCGGCCGCGCGCTGTGCGCGTGCGTGCCGGTGGGGGCCTTGACAGCAGCGGCCGGCGCACCGGCGGTCTTGGCGGCGGCTGCCGGCCCAGGCGTGGCAAGCGCGAGCGCGAGCGCGGCAAGCAGGATCAGCAGGCCGGGCATCCGAAATGCTCCAGCGCAATCGCTGCAACGTCGCGGATCGCCCACTGCGCGGGCTCGGGCTCCGGGAGCGCCACACCGTTGAAGATCAGCGCGCCGAGCGAGTCGGAGGCATGGAGTGAGCCGTGGCTGCCGCCGCCCACGTGCGCCTGACGGCCCCAGTCGATGAACTCGTAGCCCTCGCCGGCCGATAGCAGCACCTCGCCCGAGCTCGCGCATGTCAGTGCCGCCCACACGCGCGCGAGCGCATCCGGGTAGTCGGGGCTGAGCAGCCTTCCATCCTCGATGCGCGCGCCGATCGCGCCAAGCGCGCCCTCAACGCTCCAGCGCACACCGCGCGGATCCTCGAGCGCCCCTCCCGGGCAGAAGCGCAGCTCGCCGTGCTCGGGGCTCGCGATCACGCCCTCGCGGGGAGCTTCGCGGGCGTCACGCTCCAGCCAGATGACGAGGTCGATCCCCTCGATGGCGAGTGCGAGGCGGACCACCGAGGCGCGCATGGCGTCGCGCTCTGACTCGTGCAGCGCGTACACCATGGCGGCGCGCTGGGAAGGACACACTGCGATCCGCGGCTCCAGGTCGTAGGCGCTCTCCGATCCGCGCACGGGCCCCAGCACGCCCAACTCGTCCAACTCGTCTTGGAGCGCGATGGTGGCGGTGACGGGCACCTGCGAGTGGTCGGCCATGACGATCATCGCGTGCTCGCGCAGAAACTCCTCCGGTCCGCCCCCCGCGTTCATCACCCTGGCCAGCTGCAGGTCGGCCTGGGCCAGCGACTGGATCTGGGCCTCCGGGCCGCGCTTGTGGGAGTGCCAGTCGTTGTCCGGCAGCGAGAGCAACAGGAAGTCGAACAGGTCGTGCTCCACCATGTAGGCGGACACGCAGCCGGAGTGGCGGTCGCGCACCCCGGGCATGCCCAGGCCGGAGCGGCAGCTCGTACGCCGCGAGGCGAAGATGTCGGCGTAGAACAGCTCGCGCGGGCCCATCACCGGGTGGCGCATCAGCGTGGATGCCACACGCGTGAGCGCCGAGTCGCGCTGCGGCTCGTGGCGATGGCGGCCGCGGTACATCAGGTAGGTGGTGCCCGCGGTGCGTACCCCCGCGTCGTCCAGCGTCTCGAACACCGTGGGCGTGTCAGCCGCCAGGTGAGCGCGATTCATGTTGTAGACGGTGTCGGTCAGCTGGCGGGCGATGCCGAAGCGCTGGGCGGAGCGGAAGCTCGAGCCGTATTCCACATACCGGCTCTCCTCACGGTGAAACCAGTTCATCGCGGGGATCCGGTGGGCATCCTGGGCGCGGCCGGTGACGATCGAGGCGGCGCACACCGGCGTCACCGACGGGAACGCGGCAACGCAGTCCGGCACGTAGCTGCCGCCCTCCACGATCAGCTTCAGCATGGGCGCCACCCCCTGCGCGATCGCACGCTCGAGCATCGCGGGCGCCATCGCGTCGATGACGCACAGCACGAGCTTGGAAGGAGCGGTGCTCACGGGCGGCGCCTCAGCGGCGCAGCACGCGCAGCCCGGCGTGCTTTTCGTCCTCGCGCGAGCGACCCCGCCAAGCGAGCCACAGGAGCAGCGCGATCGCCACGTAGCCCAGCGGATGCAGGAGCGCGACGAGCCCTGCCAGCAGCAACGAGACGGCGTCGAGGTAGACGGTGAGGGCCTCGCGCGCGCCGCGGTCGGCCAGGCGAGCGCGAGCGCCGGCGATCACCGGGCCGACGGCGCGCTGCGCGAGGGCGGCCGCGGCGAGGCCGCCGAGCACGCCCGCCCAGGATGCGTCGCGGTGCGCGGCGAGAGTGCCCGCAAAGAGGAGCGCGCCGGAGCTGAAGGAGAGCCCAGCGAGCGACGCCGCGAACGCGTCTCCTGCGGGCGCGCGGGTGCGCCCGCGTGGCGCGAGCGTGGGCGCAAGGCCGAGCACCAGCTGTAGGACGTAGGCCAGCACGAACGCCACCGTGACGGCCAGCAGCCACCAGCCTTCCTGGAGGAAGTGAAAGCTCCCGTGGGCGAAGCTCACGCCCAGCGCGCCAGAGGAGCCGAGCGCGCCCGCCAGCAGCAGCGGCAGGAACGGACGCAGGCCGCAGGCCGCCCCCAGCCCGGCGCCGAGGCCGATGTAGAAGAAGATGCCGTTCATGCAATCAGGGCGTGGCGGTGCGGTACCGTGCTGGGGCTGGCCGATCCGATCGGTCGGACGATAGACGACCCGCCCGGCGGCCAGGGCAGCCGCGCCAGGGCGGGCGAGCGCAACGTCGAATAGAGGCTATGAGCAGATGGAGCGATCGGGCAGCGGAGGCGGCGACGGGCGACGGGCGCGGGCTACAGCGCACGAGCTCGCGCGCTACGAGGCGCTGTTCGCGGCACGCACGCGCGGCATGAAAAGCTCGGCGATGCGCGAGATGATGGCGCTCACCGAGCAGCCCGACGTGATCTCGCTGGCCGGGGGCCTGCCCGACACCTCGACCTTCGAGCCCAAGCTGTACGCGAGCCTGATGGCCGACGTGGCTGCGGAGTCCACGGCGCGCGCCCTCCAATATGGGCCCACCGAAGGCATGGCGGCCACGGTTGGCTGCATCGTGGAGGTGATGGCCGCGGAGGGCACGGTGGTGGACCCCGCAGAGGTGATCGTCACCACCGGTGGTCAGCAGGTGATCGACCTCGTGTGCAAGACGCTCGTGGATCCCGGCGATGTGATCGTTGCCGAGGCTCCCACCTATCCCGGAGCGGTGCCCACGTTCAGCGCCTACCAGGCTGACGTGGAGCAGATCGAGATCGACGCGGACGGCATGCCGATCGATGCGCTGGAGAGCACGCTCGATCGGCTCGCAGCTGAAGGGCGAAGGCCGAAGTTCATCTACACGATCCCCAACTTCCAGAACCCCGGCGGGGTCACCATGTCGCTGGCGCGGCGGCGGCGGCTCGTGGAGGTGGCGCGCGAGCGCGAGCTGCTGATCCTCGAGGACAACCCCTACGGGCTGCTCCGCTACGAGGGTGAGCCATTGCCCACGCTGCACTCGCTGGACGCGCAGGCCAAGGGCCGCGGCGGCGCCTCCGACCTGGTGATCTACCTCGGCACGTTCTCCAAGATCATCTCCCCGGGCCTACGCCTGGGCTGGGCCGTGGCGCCGCGACCGGTCCTGGAGAAGCTGAACCTCGGCAAACAGGGCACCGACCTGTGCTCCTCGCCGGTCACCCAGATGTTCGTGGCCGCTTATTTCCGCGAGCGCTCCGCGGCCGGCGAGCCGGCCTGGCTGGAGTACGTGGGGCGCCTGCGGAACCTCTATCGCACTCGCCGCGACGCGATGTTCGAGGCGCTCAGCGAGCACTTCGGCGAGGGCGCCAGCTGGACCCATCCTCAGGGTGGGCTGTTCGTGTGGGCGACGCTCGACGAGCGGATCGACACCACCGACCTGCTTGCGCTCGCGCGCAAGACCGAGGGCGTGGCGTTCGTGCCGGGACGGGCGGCCTACGTGGACGGGCGCCGCGGCTCCTCCTCGATGCGCCTCAACTTCGCAGGTATGCCCGAGGCCGACATCCGCGAGGGGATCAGGCGCATCGGTAGCGCCATACGCGAGCAGCTCGGCCTGCTGGGCTCGCTCACAGGAGCAAGCGCCGCCCGGCGCTCGGGCGCGCCCGAGCAAGCACCGCCGCAATCGCCCGACGCCGGTGACGGCGCGCGCCTCGCCGACGTGGTGGCGCTGCCCCGCCGCGGGGAGCAGCCCGCCACGCGGCGCCACAGCGATCGATGACCGACGCGCTGCGGGTAGCCGTCCTGAAGGGCGGCCGCTCGCTCGAGCGCAAGGTGTCTTTGCGCTCGGGTGCGCACGTGCAGGAGGCGCTGCTGCGTCTCGGCCACGACGTGGTGGCCATCGACGCCGGTCCCGAGCTGGTGCGCGAGATCGTCGCGGCTGAGGTCGACAGGGCTTTCATCGCGCTGCACGGACGCGACGGCGAGGACGGCACCGCACAGGGGCTGCTCGACGCGATCGGCGTCCCCTACACGGGCTCGGGTCCTGCGGCCTGCATGCGCGCCACCAACAAGGTCCTCGCCAAGCACCTGATGCGCGAGGCCGGAATCCCCACACCTGCGTTTCACTCCTTGCGCGAGACCTCGATCAGGGAGCTCGGCGCGGGCTCAGCTTTGCCGGGCGTGGAGTCGGATCTCGGCTTCCCGCTCGTGGTCAAGCCCGCCACCGGCGGCTCCGCCCTGGGCGTCAAGTTCGCGCGCTCGAGCGAGGAGCTGCCCGCGGCGCTCGTGGGAGCGTTCTCCTACCACCGCGCCGTGCTGATGGAGCGCTACGTCAAGGGGCGCGACCTGGCCGTGTCGGTGCTCGACGGCGACGCAGGCCCGGAGGCGCTTCCAGTGGTCGAGGCGGTGCCACGAGAGGAGGACTTCTACGACTACGAGTCCCGCTATGAGATCGGCATGACCACGTTCGTGTGCCCTGCGGACCTCCCTGCGGAGACTACCGCGCGCGCGCAGGAGCTCGCCGTTGAGGTCTACCGACTGCTCGGCTGCCGTGGCGTGGCGCGCGTGGACATGATGCTCGAGCACGACAGCGGCGAGCCGTGGGTGCTTGAGACCAACGTGGTCCCCGGCATGACCGAGACGAGCCTGCTGCCGCAAGCCGCCGACGCTGCCGGCATCGGCTTCGAGGAACTGGTCGCGCGGATCCTGCAGAGCGCAATCGCGCGCTGAGGCGCCGCTCAGGAGTCGCCCGCGGCGAAATCCTCGGGGGACACCTGGTCGAGGAACTCCTTGAACTTCTCCACCACGTCCTCGGACTCCTCGATGTCGTGCTCGAACTCGATGGCCGACTCGGAGATGACCTCCTCGGCTGCGTAGATCGGCGCTCCCGCGCGCACCGCCAGCGCGATCGCGTCGCTCGGGCGCGAGTCGATCTCGACCTCGCGACCGGCGACGTTGAGGGTGATGGATGCGAAGAACGTGTTCTCGCGCAGCTCGGTCACCGAGACCTGCGTGCACTTGACGTCGAGCTCCCCGAGTATGTCGCAGAGCAAGTCGTGCGTCATCGGCCTCGGCGTACCTGCACCTTGGAGCTTCATGAGGATGGACGCGGCCTCCGGGTGGCCGATCCAGATCGGCAGGAACTTGTTGCCGTCAACGGTCTTCAGGAGCACGATCGGTTGCTTACCAACCATGTCGAAGCTGACGCCGTAGATCACCATCTCCTGCACAAAAGTCCTCCGGAGGGGGGTTGTCAGAGTATAGGTACCGCCCGTGCCGCCGACGAGCAGCCGACGGGTATCGCATCGGGCCGAACCGGGGACTGGCTCAGGCTCCCGCGCGAAAGCTCCAGAGCTTGTTTCCAAGGAAGTTCAGCGGCGTCGCGCCCGCCACGGCGAGTGCCTGGGCGGGGACCTTGGCGATCCCCGCGCTCTCCACCAGCAGCGTGAGCAGCAGCAGGCTGAAGCCGAACGCGACGAGGCTCACGACCACGAAGCGAATCGCCTGAAAGCGTGCCCGGCCGTCGCGGGCGTCGAACGTCCAATGGCGGTTGAGCACGAAGTTGTTGATAACCGCCACGAGCCACGCCACGACCGCGGCGAAGCGGTAGTCGATGCTGAGTGCGTGCACGCACAGCGCGTAGACCGCCAGGTTGACGATGAAGCCGACGCCGCCCACCAGTCCGAAACGAACGAGCTGTAGCCAGTTGGCCGGCCGACGCATACCGTGGAGGAGGCGCAGGTGCGGCCGGATCTCCACCACGGTGGCGTCCTCGCGCATCAGACCAGGGTAGCGGCAGAGGCAGGCGGACGCTCTCGCTAGCCTTGACTGGATGAGCGCGACTCGCACGCCCGCAGCGGTGCCGGCACGTCTGCCGGTGGCGATCGCGCTGCTGGCGGCGATCGCGCTGGCGGGCTGCGGCGAAGGCGCGGTCGGCGCCGCGAGGAAGGGCAGCGCGGGCGCGGAGACGCCAGGTGGGCTCCTGGCCTCCGCAGCCGTGACGCAGGGCGGCGGCGGGGCGGCGGCGGGCGCGGCGCGACAGGTGGCCGACCCGCAGGAAGCGCAGAGCTTCCCGGCGCCCGCATCGGTGAAGCACGCCGTTGCCGCGACCCCGGCGAAGGCCGGCGCGGCCGTTGCCGCGGGCGCTCCCTCCGATGCCGAGGTTCGGCGCGAGCTGCAGCAGATGCAGGCCGTTGAAACCAGCGCCAAGCATGCCCAGCAGCTGCAGATGACAGCCGTGCCGGGGGGCAGGTCGATCGGCGGGGCGGGCGCGCTTGCGATTCCCGGCGGGGTTCCAGAAGCCGTGCAGAAGGTGATCGCAGGCGCCAACGAGATCGCGGACTTCCCATACGTGTTCGGCGGCGGCCACGCGTCGTTTGTGGACAACGCCTACGACTGCTCGGGCTCGGTCAGCTACGCCCTTGCGGCAGGCGGCCTGATTGCCGCGCCGGAGACCTCCGGCGAACTGGAGAGCTGGGGCGCGCCCGGCCCGGGGCGCTACATCACCGTGCTTGCCAACGCCGGCCACACCTACATGTACGTGGACGGGGTGCTGTATGACACCGCGGGACGCAGCGGCGTGTACGCCTCGCGCTGGCAGGTGGGCGCCGTGGACAACTCGGGCTTCGTCGCGCGCCACTACCCGGGGTTGTAGGGAGCATGGGCGTCGTCTTCCTGGCGTTCGCGCCGCCGCTCGCCCTCGACGGTGAATCGGCGACGGGGAACAACACGGCGATCGCTGCGATCGCGCTCGTGTCGATGATCGCCGGCTATCTGCTGCTGGCCTGCCTGTGGTACTTCGTCTTCCGCGAGAAGGCGCGCGCCAAACGCAAAGGCGACTCTCCCGACTGAGCGGCCAGCGCTCAGTGCGTGAGCGTGAAGGAGCTGAGGACCGTCGTCGAGGTTGGTGTGTGGCCTGCGCTGTGGACCAGCAGGCGCATCGTCAGCGTGACCCTGCTCAGCCGCCCGAGGCGCTGCGCGGTGCGCTTGGAGAACTGGATCGTGATCGAGCTGCGACCGGCGGCCGTAGCGATGAGGATCGCTTTGCCGATCACGATCTGCGGAGCCGTGCCGGCGGGCAGGCCGAGGGCGGCGGCACCCGTGATGCCGAGGCGGCGCGCCAGCGCGCGGCCGAGGAAGACTTCGAAGCGGCCGGCGACCTGCTCGTTGACGGAGTAGCGCACGACGAGGCCGTTGCGCAGCGCTCCGCGCAGGGAGTGTGAGGCGACGGCGGTCGTCGCGACCGGTTTGACGATCGCCGGGCCGTTGACCGTGCTGCCGGGCGTCGTTGTCCCGCTGGTCGTACTCGAGCCGCTCCCGGGCCGTGCGGGGCCGATGACCGTGATCGGCTTGGAGAAGGTGTTGCTGTTGCCCGCGCTGTCGGTGACGGTGAGCGTGACGGTGTAGGTCCCGCCGTACTGATAGGAGTGGAACTGGCTGGCGGCCGTGGTGCCCACCACGGTGGCGCCGTCGCCGAAGTCCCAAGAGTAGACCGGGGCGACGAACGGTTCTTCGGGGCCGAGGCCCGCAGTGTGCGCGTCCAGGGTGATGTTCGACTCGGTCGCGTCAAAGCCCACGACATCGCCTGCGTTCACCGGGTTGGGTGCTGTGTAGTGAGCTTCGAGCGCCACGCCCGACCAGCACGTGAGGCCCCTGCCCGCCGTCACACCGACGCTGTCGAAGCCGAACTGAAGGTAGTAGTGGCGCGAGCCCATCGACTGGTTGCCCCACAGCTGCGCGCGGGAGGGTTGCTGTTCTTCGGTCGGTTTCGGCAGCGGTTTGGGCGGCGGTCCGAACACCCACTGGCACATGTCGCTCTGCTCGGCATTGGTGGTGTTCTGGTACCAGCCGTTGAGCAACGGGTCGGTGACGACGTTCTGCTGCTCGACGCTGAGGTCGTTGATGATCACTTCGGCCAGCCCCTCGGTCCATTGACCCCACACGTTCGGCCCGGGCAGCTGGTTGACCTCGTTGAGTTCCTTGTGGTCCTGGCAGGCCAGGACAGCTTCGGTCGATTCTTCGGTGGTGGTGCCCGCGGCCGGGTTGATGACCTGGCCGGCGTTGCCGGCGACCCATGGCTGCACGGCGTAGATGGTGGGACTCGGCGCGCCGGGGTTGATCGCGGAGTGGTAGCCGCAGATGCCTTTGGGAGGTGTGGTTGCGGTGTCCGAGCAGTTGCCGCTGCCGCCACCGTCGGTACACACGACCACGCCGGGAGGGGTCAGCACGTAGTAGACGGGCGTGCCGGTCGCGCCGGGCAGGCTCCCGGATTCGATCAAGTACGAAAGCTCGGCGCGAATCTGCGCGTCGGTCAGGCAGGAGATCGTCCCGGCCGGTTTGTCGCTGCAGTTGGCGGTGGTGGGGTAGGGGCGTTCGTCGGTGTAGGCGCCGCGGAAGGTCGCTTCGTTGGCCACCCGTCCGGAGCCGTCCCGGTACTGGCCGTCGAGCGCGAAGACGTCTTTGAGCGTTCCCTTTTCGGCGCCTACGCCCTGCAGGTAACCGTCGATCAGCTGCTTCCATTCATTGTTGTAGCTGCCGGTGGGATCCCAGTAGATCGCGTATGCGACCGAGGAGTGCAGCACCGGCCCGCCGTGGTACTGCAGCGGCTTGGGGTTGACTTTCAGTTCGCCGCGCTGCTGCTCGCCGAATTCAGGGCTCACCTTCACTGCGCCCGCGGTGGCTGCGCCCGCGCACAGCGCGATCAGCGCGGCAAGCAGCAACGAGAGGGCCAGCGGGCAGCGCGGTGCGCCGGCGGTACGAGAGCGAGGAAAGTTGGCCACGAGGCGGTCATCGGCACATGGGCGGGCCTTCCTTTAGCGTCGCTGGACAAGCTCATCAGCCCGCGCCGGGCGCAGGTCGACGCGAGGCACCTCGGCGCGAGCTGCTAGGGGGCGCGCCTGTGGCGCCTGGCCCTGGCCGCCGCAGCCCGGCGCGCGGCTTCGGCGTGCGCTGCCGCGTGGTAGGCAGAGGTGAGGTTGGCGAGCGCTTCGCCCGAGGTCTCCCCGAAGCCCGGAACGTCTTCGGGCGAGCGCGCTGCTGTAGCCATGATGCCTATCTCGAGATGCGGCGCGGAGGAGATGCCCACCTCGCCGCAGCCGACCTCTGCTATCGGCTGGCCCGCGCTCACCTGGGTGCCCACGGGGACGAGCGCCGGAGCTGCGTGCCCGTAGTAGATGTAGCGTCCGCGATCGGGGCCGCTTTCCACGAGCAGCACCGGGGCGGCCGGGCCGAACCCTTCGATGCCCTCGTGCACGATCGTGCCACCGGCCACCGCGAGCTCGAGCAGGCGCGAGCCGCACTGGTTGGCGTTGCCGCCGAGGTCCACGCCGCCGTCCTGCGACCACCAGCGCGTGGGCGCCACGCGCGCGAGCGGGTAGAGGGGGAACACCCAGCCACCCGCGCTCATCGGGTAGGGGCTGGTGGCAAAGACGGGGGCAGAAGGCACGCCCGTGTTGCCGGCGGATTCGGAGCCGCCGGCCGCGGTCGGGGAGGGCGCATGTGGGGGCAGCGATGGCGGCGGGGCGCTCGGCTGCGGCATCGCGGTGCCGCCGGTGGAGCCCGCGAGCGCGCTCTGCACCATCGCGGCCAGCGCGATGAGGAGGATGGGCACGAGCACAGCAGCGCGCGTCAGGTCACGCCGTATCAAGTCGCCTCTTTTGGTCGGCCGACGGGGTTAGCTGACGGGCTAGCGATCTTCGCCTTCCGTGGATTACCGCGGAACTCGCCCCAACAACTCGGTTCCCCCGCTCCGGGGCGCGTGCCCCGGATTAGGCAGGCGCAAGACTAGCGCACGCGCTGGCGGAGGGACGCCGGAAGCCGTGCGCCCGATTACGCCGAGCCGGCGAACAGCTGACGCAGCAGTTCATCGACCACCGGCGAGGTGGCGCCCACGTCCGGGCAGCACGTGGCGCCGCCGGGCGGGGTGATGCCGATCTCCAGGTGCGGTCCCGATGAGAGCCCCACGATCCCGCAGCCCACCTCGGCGACCGGCTGGCCCGTGCTGACGTGTTCGCCCACACGAACGAGCGCGGGCGCGGCGTGCCCGTAGTAGACGAACCAGCCCGCATAGGGACCGCTGTCGATGCGGACCACCGGGGCGTTGGGGCCGAAGCCCGAGATCCCCAGGCGCACCACCGTCCCGGAGGTGATCGCGACCTCGACCGCTGCGTTTCCGCAGGCCCCGCCCTTGGTGGCGATGTCCACGCCCTGGTCTTCGCTCCAGGTGGGGGGCCCGAGCACGATCGAGACGGGCTGGATCGGAAATGCCCACGTGCCACCGCCACCGCCGCCCACGTAGGTCGCGCCCTGTTCGAAGGACTGCGCGCTGTTGCCCTGGGGCAGGATGATGCCGGCCTTCCGAGCGGCCGCTATTTCGGCTTTGATCTGGGCGTCGGAGGGGGCGCCGGGAGCGACGTAGCTGCCACTGGCCGCGGCCGGCAGAGCATCCGCTTTGCCGACCTTGCCCGCGACCTCGCGTTTGTCGAGTTCGCTGGTGTGTGCGCTGGGGGGCAGGGGCAAGGCCTTGGCGCCGCTCGCCGTGCCGGTGGGCTTCGACGCGTGGTTTGCGGCGGCGTGCGGATCGACCCCCGAGGCGCCACAGCCCGCGGCCGCGAGCGCGGCGGCGCACACAAGGGCAGTCCGCAGCCAGGCGCCTGCAGCGAGCATCGGCTCGATGTTAGAGCCCCGCCGCGTCCGGAGAACGCCGTGCAATTTGGCCAGGCGACCACCAAGGCTAAAGAACCGAACCACTGGGCCCGATCTTGCTGCCAGCCGCCGTTTCACAACAGTCAAGCCACTACGCGCGTACGTGTCCGAGACCGGAGCCCACAGACCAACCCAGAGAGCTCCCGTTGAGAGGGGCCGCCGCGGCATGTGGGTTTGGGTCACCCCGCTGCTGGTCATCGCAGGGCTCCTCGCGGCGGTGCTGGGCTCGCGGGCGGTGGCTCAGACCGACTCCGACCGCGCCCGCCTGGGCTTCCACCTGTCCTCGGCGGAGATCGCCTCCACGCTGAAGCTCGCGATCCAGCACGAGGAAGACCTGATTGTCACGGCCAGCGCGTTGGTGGTGGGCAACCGCAACGTGGGCCCGCTGGAATTCGACCGCTGGGCCCGGCTGGTGCACGCGATGGAGCGCTATCCCGAGCTCCAGAACATAGGCCTGGTCGTGCAGGTGCCGGCGTCACAGTTGCGGGCCTTCGAAACGCGCATCGCCGCGAACCCGGTTGAGCCGCTCGGGCCGAACACGGCGCCCGCGCCCGCGCCGTTTCAGATCCTCCCCCAAGGCAACCGGCCCGACTACTGCTTCGCGGTTGCAGGCCTGTCGCGCAACCGCACGACCTACCTGCCGCCCGGCGTGGACTACTGCGCCCTGGCGAGCTCGCTGTTCACCGCACGCGACCAGGCGCTGAGCAGCTATGCGCCCTTCGTAAACGGCTCGGTGACCACCCTTGGGGTGCAGACACCTATCTACCGGCACGGCGTGGCGCCCGCCACCGTCGCGGCGCGGCGGCGCGCGTTCGTGGGCTGGCTCGGAGAGCTGATCGTGCCGGGCGTGGTGCTCGACAGAGCGCTTGTCGGCCACACAGGCACGGCGGTGAGGTTCAGCTACTCCTCGGGGCTCGCGCATGTGGTGTTCACAGCGGGCAGGGCGCCTTCGCACCCGCAGATCTCCACGATCGACCTCCACAACGGCTGGACCGTGCAGAGCTTCGGTGCGCCCGTGCCCGGTGGAGTGCTCGCCGATCCCAACGCGATGACCCTGCTGATCGGCGGGTGCCTGCTCAGCATGCTCGTGGGACTGCTGGTGGTGGCCCTCGGGACTGGGCGCACCCGGGCCCTCTCGCTGGTGCGTGAGAAGACGCGGGAGCTCTCCCACCAGGCCCTGCACGACGCGCTGACGGGTCTTCCCAACCGTGCGCTGGTGCTCGACCGCGCCGAGCAGATGCTCGCGCGAGTGTCGCGCCAGCCGGGAATGCTCGCAGGCGCGCTGTTCGTGGACGTGGACGGCTTCAAGCACGTCAACGACAAACTCGGGCACGCCGCCGGCGACCGCCTGCTGATGGTGGTCGGGGAACGCCTGCAGAGCGCGGTGCGCACGCAGGACACCGTGGGCCGCCTCGGCGGGGACGAGTTCGTGGTGCTCGTGGAATCGCCCCTGCAGGGCCCGCCGCTTGAGGTGCTCGCCGACCGCCTGATCGACATCCTGCGCCAACCCATCGAGCTGGACGACGGCCGCAAGATCTTCTCGGTGACGGCCAGCATCGGCCTCGCGGTGGGCCAGTACTTCACGCCCGACTCGTTGCTGCGTGACGCGGACCTGGCGCTGTACGCCGCCAAGGCCGACGGCAGGGACCGCTACGTGCTGTTCGACCCAAGCCTCTACGCGGACGCCGAAGAGCGCGTGGAGCTGGAGCTCGATCTGAGCGTGGCCGTGCAGGAGGAGCAGTTCTTCCTGCTCTATCAGCCGATCTTCGATCTCCCCAGCCAGACCGTCATCGGCGTGGAGGCGCTCGTACGCTGGCGCCACCCCGCGCGCGGGGTGATCCCGCCGAACCTGTTCATCCCGCCGGCTGAGGAGAACGGGTTGATCGTGCCGATCGGTCGT
>Ga0210403_10003117_pt1 | contig 14703 bp, 13 predicted proteins | sample IncBWC19MmetaG_FD_150863 | JGI IMG/M metagenome (GOLD analysis project Ga0210403, IMG submission 150863) | Forest soil microbial communities from Barre Woods Harvard Forest LTER site, Petersham, Massachusetts, United States - Inc-BW-C-19-M | ecosystem: Environmental > Terrestrial > Soil >... | reverse complement strand
CGGCTCATCACCCCATTTAGCCCCCGGCGGCTTTTTCAGCGGCTTGCCGATCGTCGGCGCCGCTTCCGGCGCGAGCATCACGAACGCAATCTGCTTGCCGTCCGGCGACCAGGTGATGTCGCTCGGCGCCTCGACCAGATTGGTGATGCTCGCTGTCTCACCGCGCATCCAATGAATCACAATCTGCGTGCGCCCATCTGTGCCCGTCGACAGGTACGCAATCCGCGACCCATCCGGCGACCAACGTGGCGATGTGTGGGAGCCAGGTCCGGTCGCCAGCGGCGTCTGTGCCCCGGTTGCCGCATCGATGAGCCAAAGCGACTGCACCAGTCGATCGGTCATGATGTCGTTCGCGGTCCTTGCGTAGGCGATTTGAGTCCCGTCGCTGCGAATCTGTGGGTCTGTGGCCCACTGCATACGGAACAAGTCCTTTGGCTCCAGGGCGCGCGGCGCAGCTTGCGCGACCGCAGAAATCAACGCAGCGGTTAGAGCGACACTGATCAAACGGCGCATGAATTTGGCCTCGAGTTAAATAGAATGGTGGTGTTCATGTTGAATCGACGATTCGCTATTCAAACGATGCGCTATTTATTTATAGTGGTAGTCGACCTGAACGCCACTGGTGCGCGGCTGCTGGCTGATGCTCGCGAAAGGCGTCTGCGAGGCCAGGGGCACGCCCCGATTGTTGCCCACGTTGTCGGAGTAGAGCATCACGCGCCAATGCGACGGGGCTATGAACGTGAAGCTGGTGCGGGCGGTCGTGATGGAGTTGCTCTCCACGACCACGGGCGGCAACCCGGAACCGCTCGACACCGACGTCGTGGTCTGCAGCGAGGTGTAGCGCGCAGTGGCCGCCACCTCTCCGCGCCATCCGGTCGAGCCGAATGGGAAGTCGTACGATGCCAGGGCGCCGGCGGTGTATGCGGGCGAGTCGTCGATGCGGGATCCGCTCGGGAACAGCAGCTGCCCGCTGGAGAGTACCGTCGAGTCCTCGCTCAGGCCGTTCCAGCTGAAGTTGAGACCGAGCTGCAGCCCTTGGATGGGCCGGTAGGTGACCGCGAAATCCACGCCGACGCCGCTCGCCGACTGGCCGTTCACGCTCGCGACGATGTAGGCAGTGCTGCCCGGCACCGGTATGCCCAGAGTCTGCTGGATGTCCTTCCACTTCATGTAGTACAGGGCCAGATCGAAGGTCACTTTATTGTCGAACAGGTTGCCCTTGCCGCCGATCTCATAGTTGGTGAGCTTGTCGGGTTTGACAGGTATGAAGTCCGGCGCCACCAACTGCACCAGTTCGCTCTGCGGGAAGCCGCTGCGGAAGCCCTGCGAGTAGCTGGCGTACATGGTGTAGTCGTGGCTCGGGAACCAGCTGAGCACAACCCGCGGCGTCAAGGCATGGAAAGTCGAGTCCGTGCGCAGCAGCGGCGTGCCCGGCGGCTCGCCGAATAGCACCAGCTGATTCAGGCCGACGTCGTCATGGAAGTAGCGGGCGCCCACCGCCAGCTCGAACTGATTGTCGAGGAAGCGGCGTCCGAGTTCACCGAAAATCGCCGTCGATCGCGAGGTATCGGCCTGCGAGACCGGCGCGGGTATCAGGTTGCCCAAGGTCTGGTAAGTGCTGTCTTTCGCGTCGCGATAGAACGCGCCGGCTGACCAGCGCCACGGACCATCGAGTTTGGAGTTGAGGTTGAGCTCTTCGCTGAACACTCTCGACGTCTGGTTGGTGGTGAGCGGCGGTGTAGCGACGCCCGGCGCCACGTCCAAAGAACCATTGTTGTCGAAAGTGAAAAAGCTGGTCGCGCTCGATACCGTGAACCACGGCGCCTGGTAATCAACCTTCGCATCGTAGGCGCTGAAGCGCGACGTAATGGGCTGGTCCTTGGTCGAGGCCGTGAAGTCGTTGGTACCTTCGGGCGGCGCGCCGAAATTCGCCTCCTCGTGCGTCGCTCCGAGCTTGATGCTCAGATCGTCGATGGGCTGAGCATTGATCTTGAGGCGTATATTCTTCAGATCGCCGTCGTTGATGTTGTTCTTGATCGGGCTGTTGATCCAGCCGCTGTCGTGCTCCTGGCCGACGACCAGGCGCGCCGCGAGCTTGCCGTCGATGATCGGCATGTTGACGGCCGCGTCTTCGCGCCAGTTTCCCCCGCCGCTGTCCGTGGAGGACACGCTGGCGCGCGCCTTGAAATCGAACTCGTTCAGGTCGGCATCGTTGGTCAGCACGCGCACCACGCCGTTCAAGGCGCTGGCGCCGTACAGGGTACCCTGCGGCCCGCGCAGCACCTCGATGCGGTTGAGATCATAGGAGTTGGCATCCGGCTGAACTGCGGATCGCACCAGACCAAACGGCACGGAATCGAGGTAGTAACCGATGGGGCTCGGCCCTGCGAACAGAGAGCCCGCGGCGGTGACGCCGCGAATGGTCAGGCGCGTCTCACCGCCTTGGCCGGTGACGTTGACGGCAACGCCAGGGACCAAGCTGAGGGCGTCCGACACGCTTTGAATGCTGGACTTGTCCAGTTCGGCGCCGCCCATCACGGACAGCGAGATCGGCACGTCCTGGATGCGCTGCTCGCGCTTCTGTGCGGTGACGACGATCTCGTCGAGCGCGGGAGCTTCGGATGCCGCGTCTGCCGCGGATGCAGCTGCGGCGAGCGCAGGAAAAGATGAGAGCAGAAGCGCGGCGGCAGGCAGCAACGCGACACCGGATCGAAGCAAGGCTGAATTCATTTTCATCCCTTTCATTTGCAAGCTGAGGCGGGAAGCATGTAGGACGGTCTGAAAGTACATCTGCGTCGAGCGCAGAGTCAATTTCGCGACAGCCGTGTCCGAGCGGGATTTTTGCAGGCGCGGAGTCGCATCCGAGGTGCTGCACAAAAAATGAGCACATCCGTAAAACACTGTAAATGAAGCCAATTTATGGCCACCCCGCGGATGCGGGGTCGCCGGCCGTTTATCTCACGGCAACCCCGGTTTGCATGTTTGCGACTCGCACATGCAAAAATCGCATTTACCCAAAAAAGCCGCTGCATTAGTGTCGAGGGCTGACAAGATCGTTCCTGCGCCGCGTGCGTGCGACGTTTTCCACTGAATATAAATATCGCGTGTGGCAGCATGATGAATACGAGCGTATCGATTCTGCGGCAGTTGGTTTCGTTCGACACCACGTCCCGCAATTCCAATCTTCAACTGATCGAGTGGGTGGCGGATCTTCTCAATTCGCGCGGTGCGCGCGTCGAACTCATCTTTAACGCCACCAGAGACAAGGCCAATCTACTCGCGAGCATCGGACCGGAGCGGGCAGGGGGCGTGGTGTTGTCCGGCCATACGGACGTGGTGCCGGTCGACGGCCAGGATTGGAGCAGCGACCCGTTCGCACTGGTGGAACGGGACGGTCGGCTGTTTGGGCGCGGCAGCTCGGACATGAAAGGGTTCATAGCCAGCAGCCTGGCCGCGCTCGAGAATTGGAAGGGCATGAAGCTGCTGCGGCCGCTACACTTTGCCTTTTCCTACGACGAAGAGATCGGTTGTTTCGGCGCACACTCGTTGGTGGATCGCATCATTGGCAGCATACCTACGCCCGCCTTCGCCATCATCGGCGAACCCACGGATATGAGAATCGGCGTGGCCCACAATGGCGTGACCGGTTCGCACACGAGTTTTCGCGGGGTCGCCGCGCATGCCAGCGATCCGTCGCGCGGGGTGAATGCCATCGACGCGGCGGCAGCGTTCGTGCGGTTCCTGGGAGACGTCGCCAAGCTACCGCAAATCGCCGACAACGGCTGCACGCTGAACGTGGGGCGAATCGGGGGCGGTGCGGCAACCAACATCGTTGCGGAGCGCTGCAGCGTGCGCTGGGAATATCGCACGACCCGCAAGCAGGACGCGGCCGTGATACAAAAGACCATTGATGATTATCTCGAGGGCGACGCTTTTGAAGATCTCGACGTCGAGAACGATATTGAAATGGACGTGCCGCAGTTCTCCAGCCACCTCGGCGAGGAGTCGATGCGGGTGTTGACAGGATTCGGCGCCAAGCTGCCGGTGACCACGATCCCGTTCGGCAGCGAAGCGGGTATATTTGAGCGCAGCCGCATTCCCTCAGTGGTATGCGGCCCGGGTTCCATTGATCAGGCGCACAGGCCGGATGAGTGGATAGCCAGCGCGGCGCTCGACGAGGCGGATCGATTCATGTCAAAAGTGGGCGAGTGGGCGTCGCAGACCGAGCCTGATTGAACCCGATCGATTCATCCCATGGCAGGGGCAAACCGCGCCGCGTGCTGCTATCCGTGGTGGTCGGCAGCATGCTGGAATGGTACGACTTCGCGGTTTATGGGTTTCTCGCCTCGGTCATCGCCAAGGTCATGTTCCCCGCCGACGATCCTACAGCCTCGTTGCTGCTGTCCGTCGGCGCGTTCGGCGTCGGATTCCTGACCAGACCGGTCGGCGCTTTGGTCTTCGGCGTGCTGGCGGACCGCAAGGGCCGAAAACTCGCATTGCTGCTGACCTTCGGCCTGATGGGTGCCGCCACGTTCGCCATCGGTCTGATTCCACCCTTCGCCGCCATCGGCATCGCCGCGCCGCTCCTCGTGGTGCTTGCGCGACTACTGCAGGGGCTCGCGGCCGGCGGTGCGATCGGCGGCGCGACCGCGATGCTGACGGAGCATGCGCCACCCGGCCGGACCGGTTTTTTTGCAAGCTGGCAGGCGGCCAGCCAAGCGGGCGCGCTGTTGTTGGGAGCCTTGGCGGCAGCAACCGTCTCGGCGCTCGTGTCGCCCGAGCAATTGAACTCCTGGGGTTGGCGCGTGCCATTCTTCGCCAGTGCGGTGATCGTTCCGCTGGGACTGTATATCCGCAGGCGCGTCGACGACCCGGAGGCGTTCGTACGCCAGCGCGCCGCCTCGTCGCCGGTGATGCTCTTGTGGCGGACACATAGAGCCGCCGTCGCGCGAGGGTTCGGCATCACCATCATCTGGACAGTCTCGACGTACTTCTTTTTTGTCTACGTGCCCTTGTATGCGCACACCGTGCTCAAGCTTCCCATGAGCACCACGCTGTTTACCAACAGCCTGGCGCTCGCGTTGATGCTGGGCGTCGCGCCCGTGGCCGGCCACCTATCGGACCGCTTGGGGCGTTATCATCCGATGATTGCGGCGGCGGTGGCGATCGTGCTCCTCATCCGGCCTGGCTTCGGCTTCCTGTTGAACCATCCGCATGCCTCTGCTCTCGCAGCGTTTCAGGCAGTATCAGCCGTACTCGCCGCGCTGTTCATCGGTCCGGCGCCGGCCGCGATCGCCGAGCTGTTTCCGATCAGCGTTCGTTCCTCGGGCATGGGCCTTGCCTATAATTTCTCGGTCACCGTGTTCGGCGGGTTCGCGCCACTCATCGCCACCAGCTTGATCGCGCGCACGGGAAATCCGCTTTCGCCGACCTGGTATGTGATGTTTTCCTGCGGGCTGAGCTTGCTGGCGCTTCTGCTCACGCTCCGAACCAATTCACGCGGTCCTTGGTGAATCGTTCGCGGAGAAATTTGTGCAGTATCTTGATTCGATGCGATTTGTTGGGTATCGGACGCGAGACCAGCCAGAGATTCAGGTGGCAGCCCGTCGGCAGCGCCAGTGCGATGAGGTCGGGCGCCGCGCGCTTATAGAAATTCGGCAGAAGGCCGATGCCCATTCCGTTACGTATCGCCGCCAAATAGACGGATGCCGAGTCCACCCGCAATTGAATCCTCTGGACAGGTAGCACGCTCTTGGTCCACCACGCGAGGTCGGCGCAGACGCGGTACGGCACGTAGTCCACGAAGTGATGCTGGCCCAGGTTCTTGAGGTCGCGCGGGCGGCCGAATCTCTCGTCATAGGACTTGGAGATGAACAGCGAGTGTTCGACTTTTACGATTTTGGAGGCGACCAGGCGTGGGTTCTTGGGCCGCTCGATGAACACAGCAAGGTCGGCCTCGAGAGAAAACAGGTCGAGTCCCTCGCGATCGGTCACCAGGTCAATATTCACGCCGGGGTGCATGCGGCAGAAGTCCGCGAGGACCGGCACCAGCCAAAGGTAACCGACGCCCTCCGTGGCAAAGACGCGCACGGTTCCCGACAGCCGCGAATCGAAGGCAAGCAGACTGGATTCGATGTCGTTGGCCGCCTCTTCCATCAGGACAGCCTTGTCGTAGAGAATCTTTCCGGCGGCCGTCAGCCGCATGCCGGTCGGGTGGCGCTCGAAGATTTTCGTACCAAGATAGGCCTCGAAGCGTGCGACGCGCCGCCCCACCGTCGACTGGTTGGTCTCCAATGCGATCGCGGCAGAATGAAAGCTGCCGAGCTTCGCCGTGGCGATGACGTATTGGATGTCGCTCCAGTTGTTGAGGCGGGATTTCACCCGAGCGCACCCACCAGGAGCAACGATCCCCACAGATATCGGTACCATCCTCGCAGCGTTTGCCGAATTGTCATTCTCGGCGATGCTAGAGCGTCCAGCACGGGGAGTCGAGCCCGCGGCCGGAACGCGAGGCGCTCAGGCCTTGGGCGCGACCAGCAATTGAACCCAGTACAGTCCGCGTTTGGCGGAATGACCCGGCGCAAAAGCGATTCCCATCTCAGCGAATCTAGGGTCCATGATGTTTTCGCAGTGACCGGGACTATCCAGCCAGCCTTGCACCACTTCATCGGCTGATTTCGGCCCGTAGGCAATATTTTCACCCACCAACTTTTCCTGATAGCCGACGGCACGCACGCGATCCGCCGGCGAGTGACCCGTCCGATCCTCATGCTCAAAATAGTTATGCCGTGCCATGTCGGTCGCGTGCCCAAACGCGACACCCGCCAAGGTGTCGGACAATTTCACCGGCGGCGCAGGCGCAAACGTCCGCTCGCCGCAGCGTGCGCCGCGCGCGCGAACTTCGTTGACCAATTGCAGTGCGCGCGTCGCCAGGATCGGCGCTTGTGATACAGCCGGCGTTACATTCGCGGATGCCAGTACGAGCCAAGTGTTCAAGCCGCGTTGATATACGCCGACGTCGCGCATCGCTTGGTTGGCCACGGTGCGGCAGCCCGCCTGCTTGAGCAGCTGGATGGTCGCAGATGCAGGTCCCGTGATGTGCAATCCGGCTGCCGTATGCACTTGATAGCCGCTGCGTTCGGCCGCGTCCGTGAGCGAGCGCCCGGCGGCCCACTGTTCGGCCGCTTTATCCAATGAAGCCAGATGTTGAAGCGGCCGAGCGGGCGGTAAAACCCCGCCGCATCCGCCTTCGCGCAGCAACTGCATCGCGGATACTGAAACCGGCTCAGCAGCCCGCGACGTCCGCGCCGCCGCGAGTCCGCTGAGTACGGCTAGGAGACATAAGAGCGGTCTTTGAGATAAACGGTTCATACCCAATACAACGCGAGCGTCGCATATTGGATGACCGCCGGCACCGGAACCGGATCACAGAACTCGCGCTCACGGAAGCTTTTGTACGTCCCCGTCTGAGTCTTCGACCCAGTACAGAATCATCGCCGTATTGGGAAAATGCAGTTCCCAGCGGCCGCTGTCGAGCATGCCGGCTGAGCCGCCGGTATCGCGCGCCTTCTTGATGTTGGCCTCGAGATGTCCCATCGCTATCTCCCGTGAATCGCAATCGGTCTTGCGGGGCGGGCGGGAGCTGCAGACGCTGAAATGGAGAGCTTCGGTGGCCATGGTGAGTCCCTCGGTGGATATTGGACCTGGAAGCCGACTTCGCCGCCTGAGTATAGCGCCTACTGCTGCGCAACACGCCAGGGTGACCGGTCCTGCCAGCCTTTCAATGCTTTGCTGGCCCAATCGGTTGTCTTGTCGGTATGACACAGATTGCAGGCATTGGGGATCTTCAGTGAGTCACTCTCGGCAGGGGTAATGAATTTGAAGGTATGCGCTCTGACGTTGACGTCTGCGATGGTTTGCTCGATCTTCGGCATGTGGCAGGCAACGCACTCGCTGCCCGCACTGCCCGGCGCGTGATGGGTGTGCGCTTCCAGGGTTGGTGCATGAGGCCCATTCTGAGTGTTGGGCCCGTGACAGGTCGAGCAGATCTCCTTGACCGGTTTGATCAACATCGCGTCGTTGGCGGATCCGTGAGCATCGTGGCAGCTAAAGCAGGTGACGCCGCGGGTGTACATGAGGCTCTGCACGAAATCATTGCCCTGCATGCGATTCTTGTGCGCCGTGCCGTCCGGAAAGTGTGTAAACGACAGTTCACCGAGTTTGTGGTCCTCGAGCTTCCAGAAGTCAGCGAGCTTCCCGCCCATATGAAAGCCGACCGGCCAATCGTAGTATTTGCCTTTGATCGGATTGCTGAGCGGTTGACCCTGTGAATGGCACTGAATGCAGGTATCACTGGCTTGCACGTAACCGAGCTTCGCCGGATTAATGATATTGGGTTTGCCTTGATGCTCGACGTGATCGCTGCCGGGTCCATGGCATCGCTCGCAACCCACGTTCCACTCCGTGACCTTTTTGGTGTCGATGTCGTAGTTCACCGAGTGGCAACCGTCGCACAGCGGGCCGGTTGGCCGCTGCATATTGTCCGGAGGATAGAGCGGCGCCCACCAATCGGCGCCGTTTTTGACGAAGTACGGTCGCCACAACTTGTGAGTGACGTCCCATTGCGCCGGGAAAACAAAATAGTCATCGCCAACCTTTTTGAAGTAGCGCTGCTTCCATTTGCTGCCGTACGTGAGCGCGATTTCGTCTTTCGTGAATGTCAGCAGCGGGTCAGGCTTGGAGAGATCCGGAATGATGGCCTGCGGATGGGCGTGCGGATCCTGTACGACATTCGCCATCAGGGTTTTCGTCCAGCGCCCGTAGATTTCGGCATGACAGTCCTTGCAAGCGGCCGATCCGACGTAGTGCGCGGTGGCGCTCGGCAGTTGCGCGGCTGCCGTCTGCGGGGACAGCGCTACGACCGTCGGCAGGTGGCGCAGATACGCGCTCAGCTGCCAGAGTTTTCGATCGGGCAGCGTCCACGCCGGCATGCCGGTGTGCCGGATCCCGTTCTTGAGGTGGTAGAACAATTCCCCGTCGGTCATCCGCTGCACATCGGCACTGCGTAAATCCGGCGGCCGGGGATATTGGCCGCTGCCGATCTCGGTTTTGCCGCCGCCGTCGTAGGCATGGCAGATCTCGCATTTCTGGGTATACACGGCATGACCCGCTTCGACTTCGGCGCTGTTCGCTGCCACATCCAAAGGATTCTTCATCGCCCTCGCATCGGCCGGCACGGTGTAGTGCAACAGCCACTGAGCGACCTTCGCCTCGAGCATCGGCGCATCTTCCCGGGCACTGGATCCCTCCCAAAGCACCAGCGAGACCAAGCCAATGATTAGAACGGCGATGACTGCGGTCGTCGTTGCTGCGATTTTCAATGCGCGCTTGGAGTTCATATGCCGGTACCCATGCTTGATGGGCAAATTCTAACGCACGGATGGTGAATCGAATGTCAGTCGACCCTTGTGTCGGTGTGTGAAGCTGCGGCGGTTCACTGAGTGGATGAAGCTACGCGAATGCATCCTGTGGACGGCCCGTGTCTTGGGCGGCGTGTCTAACCCCAGTCGCCGAGCGGCGTCACGCTGGTAGCGTTGCATGGGGCGGCTCACCGATTTGGTGGGTATAGTGTTGACGTTACCCGCAAATGGTGGGTATAGTACCCACCATGAACAGTAAGGATCTTGTTCGTTTACTGCAGGATGCGGGGTGGTACGAAGATCGTGTGGTGGGCAGCCATCATATTTTCAAGCACCGGACGAAGCCGGGCCACCTTTCAGTACCGCATCCGAAGAAGGACCTTGGAAAAGGATTGGTCAGCAAGATACTCAAGCAGGCAGGTGTGAAATGAAATTCACGATTGCAATCGAAGCGGGAACAAAAAAAACGGCGGTCGGTGTGGTGGTTCCGGATTTGCCGGGCTGCTTCAGTGCCGGCGACACGGTTGAGGAAGCCTTTGAAAATGTTCGTAAGGCGATAATGATTCACTGCGAAATATTGGCCGAGGAAAAGAGGGATATGCCTGTGACCAGGTCGATGAGTGAATGGCAAAAGGACAAGGAATATAAAGGTTGGACGTGGGGGATTGTCGATGTGGAGGTCGAGAAACTCTTCGGCCCGGCGGAAAAGATAAACATCACGGTACCTGCGGTCACATTGCGTCGCATTGACGCCTACGTGGAAAGCCACAACGTTGACTCAAGATCCGCCTTCTTGGTGAGAGCAGCCGAGGAAGCGATGCGCCGGGAGACCGAAGCAGCCTGAAAGGCCATGCACGGCGGGCTCGGCAGTAAAGCCACGCAGGAGAAATTCCTCGCTGGCATTCCGCGCTATGCTTGCTGCATCATAAGAATGAGGCGAACAGTATGGCAGGGGAACCCGGGACATCGATTTCGCGACGCCGCTTGCTGAGCATGATCGGCATGACCGCCGGCAGTACCGCCATGTACCAGGCGATGCACAGTCTGGGCTTCGCGGCGGAATCAACCTTTCGCGGTCCGGTGCAGTTGAGTGCGGCTCCGAAGGGCGCCTCGGTGCTGGTGCTCGGTGCCGGTATCGCCGGACTCGTGGCCGCCTACGAATTGCGCAATGCCGGATACCGGGTCCAGGTATTGGAGTACAACGCCCGTGCCGGCGGCCGTAACTGGTCGCTGCGGGGAGGCGATCGCTATACGGAGTTGGGCGGGGAGACCCAGGAATGCCGTTTTGATCCGGGTTTGTACATCAATCCCGGTCCGTGGCGGCTGCCGTATCACCACCGCGGAATGCTCAGCTATTGCAAGCGGCTCGGCGTTGCGCTCGAGCCCTTCGTGCAAATCAACTACAACGCCTATTTGCACAGCCAGAAAGCGTTCGGCGGTAAACCGCAGCGGTTGCGCACGGTCAAAGCCGATTACCACGGTCATGTGGCCGAGTTGCTTTCGAAGGCAACGCGCAGCCAGGCGCTCGACGCCGATGTCACGGCGGAGGACCGGGAGATTCTGCTCGACTCGCTGCGCATGTGGGGCGCGCTCGATGCGAATTATCGATTCGTCAAAGGCTCCGACAGCAGTGATCGGCGAGGTTACGATCGTGATCCAGGCGGCGGCTTGAGTGGCCGCCCGGCGTTTTCGGATCCCGTGGCGTTGAGCGATCTGCTCCATTCGGGCCTCTGGTCCGTGCTGCTGTTTGGCGAGGCCTACGATTTTCAGACGACGATGTTTCAGCCGGTCGGCGGTATGGGCCAGGTCGGACAGGCGTTTGGGCGGGAGCTGGGTTCCTTGATCCGCTACAACGCCAAAATCGTCGATATCCACCAGGACGACAAGGGAGTCGCCGCGACCTTTGAAGATCTTACCGCCGGATCGACTCGGCAAACGCTGCGCGCGGACTGGTGCGTGTGCACGATTCCGCTGTCCATCTTGGGCCAGATACCCATGAACGTCGGCGGCCCGATGGCCCAGGCCATTGCGGCGGTTCCGTACTGCACGGGGCTTAAAGTGGGTCTTCAATTCAAGCGCCGCTTCTGGGAAGAAGACGAACAGATCTATGGCGGCGTGACCTACACCGATCTGCCGATCGGACAGATCAGCTATCCGAGCAGCCGCTACTTCGACAGTGGCAAGGGCGTGCTGCTGGGGGCTTACATTTGGGACCAGATCAACTCCATGGATTTTTCGTCCATGCCGCCCGCGGAACGCGTCGCAAAGGCCGTCGAATATGGCAGCCAAATCCATCCGCAATACCCTCGGGAGTTTGATAACGGGGTCGCGGTCGCCTGGCACCGAGCACCGTTTGCTTTGGGCTGCTTTGGTCTTTGGACGGATGCCACGCGCGCCCAGCACTACGACAATTTATGCGCCTTCGATGGCCGTATCGTTCTCGCGGGAGAACACGCCTCCTATCTGCCGGCCTGGCAAGAAGGTGCCGTGACCTCGGCACTGGATGCCATAGGACGATTGCATCAGCGGGCGCTGGCGCAAGGAGCGGCGGCATGAGAGATCAATCACGCGGCGCCAAATGGCTATGCTTCGCCGCTGCCTGTTGCTTAGGCTTGACGGCCGCGGTGCTCATGGAGGCGCCGGCGCTCGCCCATACCGCTGGTATTTTGAACTCGACGCCGGTCAATACAACGGATGGCCAGCAGATATACGAGCATGTTTGTCGGGGTTGCCACATGCAGGATGCAGCCGGTGCGGTCGGCGCAGGTCATTATCCCGCGCTCGCCAAGAACCCGGCATTGGCATCGCGCCAGTACATGGCGCTGACGATTCTGATGGGAAGACGCAACATGCCGGCCTTTGGCGAAAGACATGCCATCGGATTCGGGGGTCCGGCGGCAGTGCTCAGCGAGACACAGATTGCGGCGGTAATCAATTACGTCCGCTCGCATTTTGGCAACCATTATAAAGACCAGATCACGGCAGCCGAGGTCGGGGCGCTGGACCAAAAGGTGCATTGAGTCACGTCCGAGAAGGACTGTGGCGCTCCTAAAGACGGCCATGCCCGAAAAAAGGAATCAGTGACGGATCTTTTCTCGCAAGCAATGCCAGGCGATTTCGAAGCTCGCGCCGTGGTCCCGGCTCGCGAGCTGGGGGCATATGAAGCAATTTGGGGGCGCGACGGCACAAGCTTCAAAACGATAGCGGACATGTTTCGAGCGCAGCCCGGCGCGGTTCCCTCCGACTTCGCGGGTGCCGGCGAAGCGGAAACCTATTCGCGTATCGCGCTAGGTGCGATAGGCGCAGCCGGTATAAGGCACTTCGGCATTCGTGTACACGGCGCTGGGGAATACCCCGAGAAACTACGGGACGCTCAACATCCGGTGGAGCTTCTCTATTTCCAAGGGAACTGGGACCTCACCGCATCGCGTTGCGTCGCGATCGTTGGCACAAGGACCCCAAGCGAGGACGGACTTCGGCGAACGGCCAAGCTCTCTCGATTGTTCGCAGAGAACGGATTCACCGTTGTTTCGGGTCTCGCTCAAGGTGTAGACACTGCCGCGCACACAGCAGCAATTGAAGCCGGCGGTAGCACCATCGCCGTGTTGGGGACGCCGATCACCGCATGCTATCCGCCGGCAAACATCGACCTGCAGAAACGAATTGCCGATCAATTTCTAGTGATCAGCCAGGTGCCAATCGTTAGATATTCGCGTCAAGGGCCGCAAGGAAATCGACTATTCTTTCCCGAGCGAAATGCAACGATGTCTGCGCTCACGGAGGCGACGGTAATCGTAGAAGCAGGCAACACCTCAGGAACGCTCATACAAGCACGGCACGCTCTACAACAGAAACGCAGGTTGTTCATTCTCGAAAGCTGCTTCCGGAATTCAGAACTAACGTGGCCGGCAAAACTTTTGGAACGAGGAGCAATTCGCGTTACGGAATTCGATGAGATCAAGGCGCATCTTGCTTCCCGACAGAGTCACATGGATCGATGAGACAAATCGAGATGTCCATCATTATTTAAAGGAGGGCGATCGCTGTCTTTTCTTCGGAGAATATTTTGCAGGGAAGGGCTCGCAAGGCGGGGAAACAAATCAGCTCATACATAACTTGAAAATTGAGCCGACTGTCGCAATCGAAAATCCTCATCGGCGTGCTCACAAAGAGCGCGCGATTCGCACCGTTGCCGCCGGAGTGCGCAGAGTGGTCGAGCGAAGTTCCGCCGAGCAATACACCTGGGTGCCGATTCCGTCGTCGAAAATAGAAGGCCATCCCGATTATGATGATCGGATGCTTCGCGCGCTCAAGTTGGCGTTTGCCGGTTATGGCGTCGACATAAGAACGCTTTTACATCAGACAAAAAGTACTGAAGCCGATCACGTCCGCGACGAACGCCGGAGTCCTGAGGAACTCCTGGCGCTACTGCAGATTGACCAACGATCTCTCGCATCAAAGCCATTGAAACGTCAGATCGTCCTCTTCGATGACGTGTTGACCACCGGCAAACACTTCAAGTGCTGCGAAACGAAACTCCGCGAGATCGTTCCGACGGATACCCGCATCATGGGGATGTTCGTCGCACGCCGGCTGCGATCCAACCCGTTCGATGAGTTGCTCCTGGGCCTATCCTTTTGAGTAGATCTTCGAGGTAGTCGAACTGGCTTTGCCAGAACGCGGGCTGATTGACAATGTAGCCTCATGAGGCTACATTTGATCCTATGAAGACGGTAGGCATCCGCGAGCTGAAAAACCGATTGAGCGAATACCTTCGCCAAGTGCGCTCGGGCGAGAGCGTGCTGGTGACGGATCGAGGAGAGGTAATTGCTGAATTCTCACCGCCCGGGCGCGGGCTGGCTGATGCCTCGGTGCCGGCCGGTTTGCTAACGCTCGCGAGGCGAGGCGTCCTGACCCTCGGTTCTCCGGGCGACGCCAGTGTGTACGTGGCGCTGCCGCGCGCACGCCGCGGCCGCCGCAGCGCCGCTGAGCTTCTCGAGGAAGAGCGCGGCTCGCGGTGAACTTGTACGCTGAGTCGAGCGCAGTCCTAGGCTGGCTCCTGGATGAACACTCGGCCGCCGATGTGCGTCGATTACTTAGTGCTGCGGAAATCATTGTTGCCTCGGATTTGACCCTCATCGAGTGTGATCGAGTAGTACTTCGAGCGGCGGCACTCGGTGAACTGACTGAGGCGGAAGCGGCGGATCGACGCGCGCGCCTGACGGCGGCGGCATCTCACTGGCAGATCCTGCGCGTCGCGCCGGAGATTGTGGAGCGCGCACGG
>Ga0210403_10003116_pt1 | contig 14712 bp, 12 predicted proteins | sample IncBWC19MmetaG_FD_150863 | JGI IMG/M metagenome (GOLD analysis project Ga0210403, IMG submission 150863) | Forest soil microbial communities from Barre Woods Harvard Forest LTER site, Petersham, Massachusetts, United States - Inc-BW-C-19-M | ecosystem: Environmental > Terrestrial > Soil >... | reverse complement strand
CCAACTGAGATCCTCTTGCGCGCCAACGGCATCTGCAACACGCTCGGACGCGGCGCGACTGTGGTCTCGCCCTTCATCGTCGGCTCCCTGATGGCCTCCTACAAGCTGCCGGGCGTGCTCTGGCTGATGATCGGCCTTGTGATCGTCCAGATCGTTGTGGTGTGGGCCTGGGGCGTGGAGCCGCGCAATCGCGGGCTGGAGGAGGTCGCGACCGCCAAGGCGTGATCGGGCAGGCACCCCGCACCATCAGGTGCGGACCTTCCATCGGTGCAAAAAAATCGTCATGCCCGGGCTTGTCCCGGGCATGACGACGTTAGGAAATCAGTTCACACGTTCTTCAGCGCCACCCGGAATTCGGCTTCGGTCTTCGACTTCACCTCGTCGAGCGTAACGCCGTCGGCAAGTTCGATCAGCGCCATGCCGTCCTTGCCGTGCTTGTCGATGGTGAAGACCGCGAGGTCGGTCACCACCATGTCGACCACCCGCTCGCCGGTCAGCGGCAGGTTGCATTTCTTCAACAGCTTCGCCCCGTCCTTGGCGGAATGCTCCATCACAACCACGACGCGCTTGACGCCGGCGACGAGGTCCATCGCGCCGCCCATGCCCTTGACCATCTTGCCGGGGATCATCCAGTTGGCGAGGTCGCCGTTTTGCGCCACCTGCATCGCGCCGAGAATCGACAGGTCGATATGCCCGCCGCGCACCATGCCGAAGGAATCGGCGCTGGAGAAATAGCTGGTCGAGGGCAGTTCGGTGACCGTCTGCTTTCCGGCGTTGATCAGGTCGGGGTCTTCCTCGCCCTCAAAGGGAAACGGCCCCATCCCGAGCATCCCGTTCTCGCTCTGCAGCACGACGTCGACGCCGTCGGGGATGAAGTTGGAAACCAGCGTCGGGATGCCGATGCCGAGATTGACGTAATAGCCGTCACGCAATTCCTTGGCGGCACGCGCCGCCATTTGTTCGCGGGTCCAGGCCATCAGACTTCCTCCCCGGCGGCGGCCGCCGCCTCGCGTTTGCGCGTGGTGCGCTGCTCGATGCGCTTGTTGCCGGTTCCGACCTGAACGATGCGCTTGACGAAAATGCCGGGCGTGTGGATCTGGTCGGGATCGATCTGGCCGGCGGGCACGAGGTGCTCGACCTCGGCCACGGTGATCTTCGCGGCGGTGGCCATCATCGGATTAAAATTGCGCGCGGTCTTGCGGTAGACGAGATTTCCGGCGGTGTCGCCCTTCCAGGCATGGACGATGGCGAGGTCGCCGAACAGGCCGCGCTCCATCAGATATTTCTCGCCGTCGAATTCCTTCACTTCCTTGCCCTCGGCGACCAGGGTGCCGACCCCGGTCTTGGTGTAGAACGCCGGAATTCCGGCGCCGCCGGCGCGGATGCGCTCGGCCAGTGTGCCCTGCGGGGCGAATTCCAGTTCCAGCTCGCCGGCGAGGAATTGCTGGGCAAACAGCTTGTTCTCGCCGACATAGGACGAAATCATCTTCTTGATCTGCCGCGTTTCCAGGAGCCGGCTCAGTCCGATGCCGTCGACGCCGGCATTGTTGGAGACCACAGTGAGGTTCTTGACGCCGGAGTCGCGGATCGCGTCCGACAGGGCCTCGGCGATGCCGCAAAGACCGAACCCGCCGGACATGATCATCATGCCGTCCCTTAAGAGCCCTTCGAGTGCCGATTTGGCGTCGGGATAGACCTTGTTCATGAAATGCGACCTGAATGGAGGGTGCGGCGCTGACGGCCTTGGACGAATGAGGGATTATTAGGCGAAATCTTCGCAATGCGTCAATGACAGGCCTGTTGGGCTTTCGGGGCGGTTCGAACCTTCAAAACCGCCGCCAAGACGGTCTTGAGAACCGTGTTCAACACCCCCGAAGACGGCCTTGAAAGCGTCAAGAAAACCCATCAAGTTGCCCAAGTTGGCATGGGCGGGCACCCTGCCCGGCGCCCCTTTTTCAACCGCGACCCGACCTCGACCCCGGTTACGGTTTAATCAGACTTGGTTTAAGCAGACCCTGGATTTAAGCAGACCTGGATATGTCATTGACGATGGCCCAAGGAATGAAGCGCCTGGGGACGCCGATCGCGGCGTTGCTCGGCGTGGCGCTGATCGGCCTGGTCGCGACGTCCTGGCTTCTCAACCGGGATGCACTTCGCGCCGCGGTCGAGGCGCAGATCCGGGCGGTCACCGGCCTCGATCTGGTGATCCACGGTTCCATCGATGTCTCGGTGTTTCCGGCAAGTTACGTCTCCTTTCATGACGTCGGGCTGAAGGGCGCCGCCGCCGACCCCGCGCTCTCGGTCGACGTGCTGACCGCCAATCTGCGCCTGCTGCCGCTGTTGCTGCAGCGGTTCGAGATCGCCGATGTCATGATGCTGCGTCCGCATATCCGCGTGGTCCGCGCGCCCGACGGCGAGAGCAACTGGACCCCGTTCATCGACAACATTGCCCGCACCATGAAGCCCGGCGCCGACAACCCGGTGTCGTTCTCGGAGATCCGGATCCAGGACGGCGTGCTGAGTTATCAGGACGCCGCCAATCACTTGTCCGAAAAACTCGACGATATCGACCTTTCGCTGGCCTGGCCGTCGATCTCGCGGTCGTTCGCCGCGACCGGACAGTTCGACTGGCGCGGCGAGCGCGTCGACGGCGCGATCTCGGCCAGCGACTTCCTCGCCGCCTTGTCGGGCGACCGTTCCGGCCTGAAGGCGCGGCTTTCCAGCGCCCCCCTCAAGGTGGCGTTCGACGGCAGCGTCGCCGACCGCACCAGCATGATGATGGAAGGCACGCTGACCATCGACAGCCCGTCCTTGCGCAGCGCCATGGGCTGGATGGGCGGAGCGCCGCCCGGCACCGGCGGGTTCGGCCGCTTTGCGCTGAAGGCGCGCGCCAATGTGGTGGGACCGTCGATCGCGCTCACCAACGTCAACGTCGAACTCGACGGCAACGTCGCCGAGGGCGTCATGACCTACGCCAACAATGGCCGCCAGACGCTGCAGGCGACGCTGGCCGCGGGCAATCTCGACTTCACGCCCTACATTTCCACCTTCCGCCTGCTCGCCAGCGGCGCGCGCGACTGGAACAGGCAGGCATTCGATCTCAATGCGCTGTCCTCGACGGACCTCGACATGCGCCTGTCGGCGGCGCGGGTGACGATCGGCCCGACACGCCTCGGCCGTACCGCGTTCGGCGCGAACTTGCGCGGCGGCGCGCTGGCGCTGTCCGTGGGCGAGGCGCAGGTCTATGGCGGCATCGCCAGGGGATCGTTCGGCATCGCGCGCTCCGACGCGATCGCCGACGTCAAGGCACAGTTCCAGTTCACCGACGTCGATCTGCAGGCCTGCGCCGGCGAATTGTTCGGGGTGACGAAACTTTCCGGCCGCGGCAATCTCAACGTCTCGCTGGTGGCCTCGGGCTCGAGCCCGTTTGGGCTGGCGTCATCGCTAGACGGCACCGCCTCCCTGACCGGGCATGACGGTGCGATCTCGGGTTTCAATGTCGAGCAACTCCTGAAGCGGCTGGAGCGCCGGCCCTTGTCCGGCGGCGGCAATTTCCGCTCCGGCTCGACGCCCTACGACAAGCTGACGATCGCGGTGAAATTCGCCGACGGCATCGCCACCGCCGAGGATATCCGCGTCGAAGGCCCGGCCGCGCGCCTCACCTTGACGGGCACGGCCTCGGTGCCGACGCGCGAATACGACATGAAGGGCGTGGCCAGCCTGAACTCGCCCCCGGGCGGCGCGCCCGGCTTCGAACTGCCGTTCGTGGTGCAGGGCCCGTGGGACGATCCCCTGATCTTTCCCGATCCGGAAAGCCTGATCCGCCGCTCGCCGGCCTCGGCGCCGCTGCTCGACGCGGTCAAGGATCGCAAGACCCGCGATGCCGTGAAGTCGGTGCTGGAGCGGCTTACGGGCGGAGGCGCGAAGCCGGCGACGCCGGAGGCGGCTGCGGCGGCGCCGGCGAGTGCGCCGGTGGCGGTAGGGGACGGCAAGACGAACTGAGATTTCCGTTCTGCGAACGCCCCATGGTCACGGGCGGCTCGCTTGGCGGGCTCCGTTTGAGGCTGCCGGCGTCCGATGTCGGCCGATCGCTCTGCCCCCTTTTTGACGCTGTTGAACCCTAAGGCAGCCTGGGATGATGGGTTGGGAACGCCGGCATTCGATCGAGATGCTGGGCGCGGTTCGAGGGACAATAGCCGCATGGGGACAGCGTCGGAACGTGCGTTGCTGCGGAAACATTGCTTCCGTCTTCTCGCCCTTGGGGCCGTTTCGCTACTGATCGGCAGCGCCGCACACGCGCAGAATCTCGACCAGGGCAAATCGCCCGCCAGGCTGTTTTCCGATGGTTGCGCGACATGCCATCACAGCGCACGTGGTCTCACCAAGGGCCGCTTTCGCCTCACTCTCTTCATGTTCCTGCAGGAGCACTACGCGACCAATTCCAGTTCGGCCTGGGCGCTCTCCTCCTATCTGGAATCAGTCGATAGCGCAAAGCACGGCCGGTCGCGGGACGCCGCGGCGAAGCCGTCGGCGACCGCTGCCCGCTCATCGCGGTCGGTGATCCGCCCACCCGGATCGGTGCCGGAGCATTAGCCTGGCGACGAACGTGACCGAAGCGTCGCGGATGGGCGTGACAATGGGACTTGCGGCCGTCAAAGCACCTTCGCTCTGACGAACAGCGCGCGCACCGCGTTGGTCGCGGGCACGGTCAGCATCGCGTCATCGGCGGCGCCCTCGAGCCGGCTGATGGCGTCGGCATGCAACGAGCGGAATTCCATCCACTCGATCGAACTGAGATTGGTAAGGAACCGGTAGGCCTCGCCGACGGTCGCGATCGATACGGCTTTGCCATTCAGCTTGATCTTGAACGCCGTTCGCAGCGGCGTTTCGCAGACGGACGCATCGCTCATGACGACGAATTGGAGCGCTGAGCGGCCAGTGTCGCGCCGCTCAGGCTCGGGACGACGACAAGGCGATTGATCTGTCCGTCGTTGAAGGCCTTGAGGAATCGATCGTAGTCCCTGATCGAGACACAGCCGTTCGAATCGCCATCGGGGCCGAGCATATAGCTGTGCGTGAGCAGCCCGGAACGCCCGTTCGTGCTGCTGCCCTCGACGGGAATCATGCGCAACGCCTGCACGCCGTGAAACAGATGTTCGCGCGGCTTCAGCTCATAGACGGCCGGCGGCGTCGCGCCTGCCATCCGCACGCTGACGTGCTCGGGATCATCCTTCAGGCTACCCATTCCCGAGTGCGCCTCCAGGCTCTGGCCGCTCGGCAGGTAAACCGCATGCGCCGAGATGTCGTAAACCGCGGTGAGATTGTCGTAGCCGAGCGACGCCAGATCCGGTCCCTGACGAAACAGCCCGCCGTCCGGCGCGAGCGAAGCCAGCCTGACGCGGCCTGGCAGCAGGTCGGACAGTTTTTGCAGGAGCGTGCGATCATCCGGCTGGGGCGCGTTGTCGGCCTGGGCCGGGAGCGATCCGGGCCGCGATTCCAGGTCTGCGGTAGCGGGACGGGCCCTTGGCAGGGGAATGCCGGCCGGAGCCGACGGCTTGTTCTCGTCGACCTTGCTCTCGTCGGCCTTGTTTTCGTCGGCCTTGCTTTCGTCGGCCTTGCTTTCGTCGCGCCTGCTCTGATCGACACTGCTTGTGCCGAGGCTCGCCTGTTCGACAAGTCGGGCACGCCAGTTCGGAGACATCAACTGCCGGGCAAGCGTGTCCCTGGCAAGGCGGAACTTAAATTCGCTGACCGGCGATCCGGACATCGAGAGCGAAGAAAAGCGTTCGTTGAAGGAGATGGGATCCAGGCCGCGTGGCAAGGCTGCCGATGCGAACGCCGTGGTTTGATCAGAATCGGAAATCCAAGCAGCCGCGCCGAGCGCCAGACCGACGGCGGCCAAAACCAGCACAGCCGTATCGGACCGCCCCATGCGGCGGCGCGACAACACCCCGTGAGCAATCGCGGCGTCGAAAGCCATCAAGTCCCCAAAGCCAATACCCCCGATTTCACCTCGTGGGGTCTGCCCCCGCAAGGATTCGTCGACCGGCCGGTCACAATATGAGAGCCAGAACTGCGGCATAATCGAGACAAGCTCAGGGGCACGAAAGCTGAATTCAAGCCAGCCCCGCTGGCAGGGTGCCGGTTACGGGGCTTCCCAAACCGCTGTCGCCGGTCAGGGACGGGCCGGCCATCCCCCCGCAGGCACCCGCCGCACACACATTTTTGTCGCCGCTACCCGCGATTCCGTGACAGAATTGCTACAGTTCAATGTCGGTTCGGTTACACGCGGAGCGGTCCATGAGCTTGGAAGGGCGGGCGCGGTCAAATTCCCTGGCCTGGTCAAATCCCCTGGCCTGGTGGTGGGCCGTGTTGACGCTCGTCAGCGGCGCAAACATCGCGTTTTGGGTCTTGTTGTACCACCAGTTCCACGAGCAGCCAACCGGCGGTCTCGGCAGCACGTCCGGCATCGAGCTCATGCTCCTGCTCTGTGCGGCCTATGTTTTCGGTTGCGCCTTCAGGTCGTTTCTTCCGCGCGCGGATGTTCAGCGGATCTGCCTGTTCGACCATTGGCTGTCGAGCGTCGTGGTCGGCCGGTCGGTGGCAACCGTGGCCGAGATCTGCTTCGCGGCGCAATGGGCGATCATCCTGCACCGGCTGGGCACCATGACCGGAGCGGACACCACCTTGAACGCCGCGTGGGTGATCGTGCCGTTGATCCTCATCGCGGAATGCTTCTCATGGTACGGGGTGCTGACCACCCACTATCTGGGCAACGCCATCGAGAATTCGATCTGGGCCGTTGCCTTCTTCATCGTCGGGATTGGCCTTTGCCGGCTGCTGCCGGAATTCCATGGTGAGGTCCGCGTGGTGCTGGTCGTCGCGATAACGGGAATTGTAGCCTATCTGGCGTTTCTCATGACCATCGACGTGCCGATGTACCTGAACCGATGGCGGGCGGGGATTGCCGAGGGCGGCAAGCTCCTGAGACCGCTCGAGGGTCTCCGCGACGCGAGCACGCGCTGGGTCGTGACGCACGACCTTGCCGAGTGGAAGGACGAGATTGCCTGGATGTCGCTTTATTTCAGTGCGGCGGTCTGGGCCAGCCTCGCTCTGTGCGTTTGCTATTCGCTCGAGGATCGTCTCCCACACGACCAATCCACGATCGCCCGGCTCGAAAGCGGTCAAACGCTTCCAGGCGCCAACACCCTGCTGCGTTAGACCGGGATAACCGGCAACAGGTTTGACGGGCGGCTAACGGCGGCCTGATCGCCGGGCTCGCAAGGACGCGGGCGCGCTAGCGTTCGCTTCAAGGCCGGGTTCCCGAAGCGCCCTCGCCGCATGCGGCCCCAACCTCTCCATCGTGCTGCCTTGCTTTGGTCAAACCGCGGTGAAGTCTGGGGCGGGAGTGACGTTCATCTCACGGAAATCCGCCGGCCGCGTCGCGATGCCGTGACGTTGGACTGAGTAGGGAGCCACCCCATGCAGACAGCGCCGAACCCGAAACCGACCGATGATCCGCACGATGTCCTCGTGGTCCCGCCCGGAGTAGCCGTGATGGTCCCGACCGATGAAGAGCTTGCGAAGCTGGCGCGCAGCCTGCGCCATCCTCCCTATCCGCAAGCCCCCACCGAGGCCAATCCTTCCCCGCAGGCAACCGTCCCACCGGTCGATACGACGTTTCGCCCCACTGCCGTCGGCGACGTGAAGGTCCCGGGCCAGCAGCTGACGCCGGGCGGAAAGGCGGCACGCGCCCTCGCAGCCGCGTTTGTGGTGGCAGCGTTCACGGGCGGCGCTTCGATCGCCTGGCAGTCCTATGGCGCCGCCGCCGAGGCGATGATCGCCCAGTGGGCGCCGCAGCGCGTCCTCGCATTGCTGCCGCTGGAAAAGACGGCGCAGGCCGCGCAAGAGCCGGCTCCGCCCGCCGTCGAGGCAACCGCCGCGAACGCAGAGCCTGCGCCAGCAGGCGTTGCCGCCCAGACCACCACCGAAGGCGTCGCACCGGCCGCCGCCGCTCCATCGGCCGAAACGGCACCGTCGCTGGGTTCGATGGCGAACGAACTCGCGAACGCGCGGCAGGAGATCGAGCAGCTCAAGGCCACCATCGAGGATCTCAAGGCCAGCCAGCAACAAATGTCCCGTGACATGGCCAAGGCTTCCGACGCCAGGGTTTCGGAGGCCAAGGCTTCGCCAGAAGTCAGGCCGTCCGAGGCCAGGATTTCGGAGGTCAGACCCACCGAACCGAATCTGCGGCCGAAGATGCCGGCGCATCCGCCGCGGACGGCCGCCGCGCGGGTGCGCAAGCCGATGCCGCCGCCTCCGGTCCAGCAGGCCGCGACAGCTCCCGTATTGCCGCAAGCCGCTTCGCCTTACGTGCCACGGCAAGTCGCGCCACCGCCGCCGCAAACCACGGGCGAGACGCTGACCGATCCGGAACTCGCATCGGTGCCGCGCCCGCCAATGCCCGTGCGCTAGTACCGGTCCGTTCACCGCAGCGCCCGCGCGCGCGCCGATCAACCCGGCTCTTCGCTTCCCCGACAACGAAGCACACCGTTTGATTGAACCCGTCCCGCGCTATGCACTGCCCATGCAACGCCTGCCCGGCCGCTGCCGGGATCATGGGCATGGCAAACGTGCGAAGGACTGCTGCCACGATTGTTGCGCTGGCCGGTGTCGCCATCGGCGCCGCCGCCTGCGCGTTTTGCGCCTATCAGATGTATCCCACCGAGATGAACGATTGGGAGTTGCGTCATCTCGGTGCGGGGGTAACGATCGGCCTGCTGGTCTGGGTCATCGTCGCCTTTCCGTTCGCCTGGCTCGGCGACCGCATCGATCCTTCGCCGACAGGCGAGAAGGAATAGCGGCGCGGCCCTACAGGGGCGCCGCGCTCTCGCCGCGCGCGCTCGACAGTTTCGCGACCAGCGACGCGATCACGATGACCACCGCGATCAGCGCAATCACCAGCGTGCAGATGGCGTTGATTTCGGGTTTTACGCCGAGCCGTACTTCCGAATAGATCCGGATCGGCAGCGTCGCCGAGCCGGGGCCGGTGGTGAAGCTGGCGATCACGAGATCGTCGAGCGACAGTGTGAAGGCCAGCATCCAGCCCGCGGCGATCGCGGGCAGGATCAACGGCAGCGTCACCGCGACAAAGGCGCGGGCCGGATTGCAGCCGAGGTCCATCGCCGCCTCCTCGAGGCTGCGATCGAGCGAGCCGAGCCGCGACTGCACCACCACGGCAACGAAGCACATCGTCAGCGAGGTGTGGGCGATGGTCACGGTCCAGAAGCCGCGCTCGGCGTTGACGGCGACGAACAACAACAGCAGCGATAGCCCGGTGATGACTTCGGGCATTACCAGCGGCGCGTAGAGCATGCCGGAGAACAGCGTGCGCCCCCGAAAACGCGCGCCGCGCGACAGCGCCACCGCGGCCAGCGTGCCGAGCAGCGTCGCGATCGTCGCGGATGTCGCCGCCACCCGAAAACTCATCAGCGCCGCCTCCAGCATGGCGCGGTCACGGAAGAATTCCGCGTACCAGCGCAGCGACCAGCCGCCCCATACCGTTACCAGCCGCGAGGCGTTGAACGAATAGATCACGAGGATCACGATCGGCAGGTACAGAAAGGCGAGCCCCAGCGCGAGCGAGGCGGCGTTGAAGCGGGACAGCCGGTTCGGCCCGCGCGCGGTCATGGCGCGTCCTCAAGCTGCCGGCGCTGCAGGCGATCGTAAAAGATCAGCGGCACCACCAACAGCAAGAGCAGCATGACCGCGGCGGCCGACGCCACCGGCCAGTCCTTATTGGTGAAGAACTCCAGCCACAGCGTCTGGCCGATCATCAGCGAGTTGGAGCCTGCCAAAAGATCAGGGATGACGAATTCGCCGACGATCGGAATGAAGCACAACAGCACGCCGGCGGCGACGCCCGGCAATGACAGCGGAAACGTCACCAGCCAGAACGCCCGCCGCGGGGAACAGCCCAGATCGGCGGCCGCCTCCAGCAGCGCCGGATCCATCTTCGCCAGCGTCGCATAGAGCGGCAGGATCATGAACGGCAGATAGGAATAGACGATGCCGAGATACATCGCGCTGTCGGTCGAGAGCCACACCACCGGCGCCGACACCAGATGCAGCGCCAGCAGGATCTTGTTGAGCAGGCCGTCGTGCTGCAGGATATTGATCCAGGCATAGATGCGGATCAGGAACGAGGTCCAGAAGGGCACGATGACCAGCATCATCGCGACCGGCTGCCGGCGTTGCGGCAGCCGCGCCATGCCGTAGGCAATGGGATAGCCGATCACGAGCAGGATCGAGGTCGAGACCGCCGCGACGACAAGGCTGCGCAAATAGGACAGCACGTAGAGGTCGTCGGAGACCAGCAGCCTGAAATTATCCAGCGACAGCGCCGCGAATGCGGACCTGAGCGCGGCGGCGCCCTGCGCCAGGTCGAACACCGGCAAGTAGGGCGGCTGCGCGATCGCGGTCTGCGACAGGCTGATCTTCAGCACGAAACCGAACGGCACCAGGAAGAACAGCACCATCCACAGTGAGGGCGCGATCGCGGCCAGCCGCGCCGGGCGGGCGAAGATGCGTCGCGCGCTCATTGTTCCAGCACCACGCAGTCGTCGGGTGTGAACCACGCCACCACGCGGTGACAGGCCTGATAGGTGTCGATCTCGATCCGCGCCGTGTTGGCCATCGACGAGCGCACCACGGCGCCTGAATCGAGCTTCACCTTGTAGCTGGTGACGCCGCCCAGATAGCTGACGTCGGTCACGACCCCCTCCAGCCGGTTGATCGCATGCGCGGCGGCCGCGTCGCCGGACGCGAGGCCGCGGCGCGACAGTTTTATCTTTTCGGGACGGATCGCCACGCAGACACTGGGGTTTGTCATTGGCTGACGCGGCTCCGCCACCGCGAGGGTGCCGGCGTCCTTTGTCACGATCAGCAGCTGGCCGGCTTCCTGCTTTTCGAGGTGTCCCTCGAAGATGTTGACGTCGCCGACGAACTCGGCGACCCAGCGCGAGGCCGGCTCCTCATAGAGCAGCCTGGGCTTGGCGACCTGTTCGAGCCGCCCCGCGTCCATCACCCCGATGCGGTCGGCCACCGTCATCGCCTCTTCCTGATCATGGGTGACAATCACGAAGGTCATGCCGAGCCGGCGCTGTAACTCGACCAGTTCGAGCTGGGTGCTTTCGCGCAGCTTCTTGTCGAGCGCGGCCAGGGGCTCGTCGAGCAGCAAAAGGCGCGGCCTCCTCGCCAGCGAGCGCGCCAGCGCCACGCGCTGCTTCTGGCCGCCGGAGAGCTGGTCGGGCTTGCGCTTCTCCAGTTCCTCGAGCCTGACCAGCGCCACCATCTCCGCCACGCGGGCGTCGATCTCCGCGCGCGCCAGGCCCGCGCGTCTCAGGCCGAAGGCGATATTGTCGCGCACGGAAAGATGCGGAAACAGCGCGTAGTTCTGGAACATCATGTTGACCGGGCGCTGATGCGGCAACACCTGCGCGATATCCTTGCCGTCGAGCAGGATGCGGCCCTCGTCCGGCGTCTCGAGTCCGGCAAGCATCCGCAACAGCGTGGTCTTGCCGCAACCGCTCGGACCCAGCAGCGCAAAGAACTCCCCGGGCCAAATGTCGAGCGACAGCCGATCCACCGCGCGGAAGTTGCCGAACTTCTTCACCACGGCCTCGATCCGCAGCAGCGGCATGTCGGCTGTTGCGTCCGCTTGCGGTTCGCCTTGCGCGTATTCCTCGGCCATCTTCCTCGCCAGCCCAATCGTGGCAGCACGCTAGCGGTGGATCGGCCCCGGCTCAACCGCGCCGCGGGGCGTAGCCCCAGGATTGTCGGCGTCACCTGACGTCGCCTTCGTCATATACGTCGCCAGCGCCTCGCGATCGGCCGGAATCATGGTCAGACCGAGCTTGGAGCGGCGCCAGAGAATGTCGTCCGGAAACCGCGCCCATTCTCTTGTCACGAGATAGCGAACTTCCGCGCCCGTCAGTTCGGGTCCGAACGCCGGACCGAGATCGGCACGGTCCCTGGCGTCGCCGAGCACATCGGCAACACGGGATCCGTAGGCGCCGACCAGGCGCTGCGCCTCGGCCTCGCCGAGGAACCGCCAGCGCTCGCGTGCGCGGTCGACCTCCGTGTCGAACCGCGCCAACGCGAAGTCGCCGCCGGGCAGCGGTGCCTTCGCGGTCCAGCGCGGCGACATCGGATAGAACGGCGTCAGTTTCGAGACCGCCCGCTCCGCGCGCAGCCGCGAGGTCGTGACATCGCCGCCGAAGATCGTCAGCAGCGGTGCCTTGCGGCGCCGCGCGTCGAACGTCATGGCGCCGTCGCCTGCGGCGCGCCAGCTGGCGGGGTCCACGGTCATGTTGGCGCCGGAAACCGTCCTGATCACGTCGGATGGCTCGATCCGCTCGCGAAAATAGCGGTTGGCGGCGTCGCAGAGATAGGCGACGTCGGCGGCCGCCATCGACACCGCGGCCGGATCGCCCTTGAACGCACGGCCGACGGTGCCGATCAACGTGAAATCGCGCTCATAGGGGCTGGCGAAGATCAGCCGGCGGTCGCTGTTCTGGAAGACATAGACGTTATCGGTCTCGAACAGCCGCCGGACCACGATCTGGCAAAGCTGCATCGCGGCGACGGCGCGCGGCGGCGGCAGCCGCAAAATGGTTTCTGCGACCGACGCGGTCCAGGCGCCCGATGCGTTGACCAGCGCGCGGGCCGTGATGACCCGGCGCCGGCCGCGATCGATCACCGCCAGCCGCCAGATCTCGAGCCGGTCGGCGCGAACACAACGCGCGCCGGTGCAGATGTCGGCGCCGCGCTCGGCGGCGTCGACGGCATTGGCTATCACCAGCCGCGAATCGTCCACCACGCAGTCGGAATATTCGAAGGCGGTGCCGAACGGGCGCTTCAGCGCATTGCCGAGCGGATGATGGGTGACGTCGACGGTTGCCGCACCCGGCAGGCCGCTTGGCGAGGCGAGCCGGTCATAGAGCCATAGCCCCGTGCGCAGCAGCCAGGGCGGACGCTCGTCGGAATGGGCGGGGATCGCGAACCGCATCGGCCGCACCAGATGCGGCGCGATCCTGAGCCAGATGTCGCGCTCGGCAAGCGCCGTGCGTACGCGGCGTAATCCCCTGCGTTCCAGCACCGCGAGATCGCCATGAACAAGCCGTGGCGAGGCCGCGGACGCGGCAGAACCGAGGTCGCCCTGCTCCAGCAGGATCACCCGCAAGCCGCGTCCAGCGGCGTCGCGCGCAATGCTGACGCCGTTCAGGCCGCCGCCGATAATCGCAAGATCGTAGTCCGCCATGCGCGACGTCTAGAGGGTGATTCGTAAAAGTGGAAGCTGCCTTTCCCCGTGATAAGGGCAAGGCGCTGATCGGCAGATCATGCTCGAACAGGAATAAGGTGGGAGAATGATTCAATCCGATTGAATCATGCTTGCTCTAGCCGGTCTTGCGCGTGGCCTCGACGGCGTCGGCGCCATTGCGGCCCACCAGCGCGGCGTACTGGCCGATCGGCAGCGGTTTGCCGATGAAATAGCCCTGCACTGCGTCGCAGCCCTCGTCGGCGAGGAAGCCGAGCTGCTCCTGGGTTTCCACGCCCTCGGCAACGATCGACATCTCGAGGCCGTGACCGAGGCCGATGACGGCCCGGATGATCGCGGCCGATTGCGGATTGCGCCCGAGATTGTTGACGAAATCGCGGTCGATCTTGATCTTGTCGAACGGAAACGCCTGCAGATACGAAAGCGACGAGTAGCCGCTGCCGAAATCGTCCATGGAAATGCGCACGCCGAGCGCCTTCAGCCGCCGCAACAGCGCTAGGCCGCGGTCGAAATCCTCGATCAGCACGCCCTCGGTGATTTCCAGCTCGAGCCGGCCCGGCGAAAGACCGGTTTCGAGCAGGATCGAATGCACGAGACTGACGACGTCGCCGCGCATGAACTGCGCCGGCGACAGGTTGACGGCGATCTGCAGCGGCAACGGCCAGGAAGCGGCCTCGCGGCAGGCTTCGCGCAGGATCCATTCACCCATTTCGACGATCAGGCCGCTCTCTTCCGCGAGCGGGATGAAATCGCTCGGCGGCACGAAGCCGCGCACCGGATGCAGCCAGCGCGCCAGGGCCTCGAAGCCGATGATCTCGCTGGCCGCGACCGTATGGCGCGACATCGCCTGCGGCTGATAATACAGCGACAGCTCGCCGTTCTTGATCGCGAGCGAGAGATCCTGGTGCAGCACCCGGCGATCGCGGATCTGCTGGTCCATCTCGGGTTCGTAGATGCTGATCGAGCCGCGTGATTTGGCCTTGGCGCGGAACAGCGCCGCGCCGGCATTGGCGAGCAGCGAAGCGGCGTCGGCGCCGTTATGCGGAAATACCGAAATGCCCGTGGTGACGCCGGTGCGGACCGATTTGCCGTCGATCTGAAACTCGTTGGTCAGCACTTCGGCAAGCTGCTCGGCCAGCAGCATGCCGGCGACCGGCTGCTTGCCGTCGATGATCAATCCGAACTCGTCGCCCGAGAGCCGCGCCACGACACCGCCGCGCGCCGAGGCCAAGAGACGGTGCGCCACTTCGATCAGGAGCTTGTCGCCCGTGGCATGGCCGAACACGTCGTTGACTTCCTTCAGCCCGTCGAGGTCGAGCGAGAGCACCGCGAATTCCTCGCCGGTGCCTTCGCAGGCCTCGATCATCTGCGCC
>Ga0210403_10003114_pt1 | contig 14715 bp, 13 predicted proteins | sample IncBWC19MmetaG_FD_150863 | JGI IMG/M metagenome (GOLD analysis project Ga0210403, IMG submission 150863) | Forest soil microbial communities from Barre Woods Harvard Forest LTER site, Petersham, Massachusetts, United States - Inc-BW-C-19-M | ecosystem: Environmental > Terrestrial > Soil >... | reverse complement strand
CGGATCCGTGATCACCTGCTCGATGATCGCGCTGATCGTGCTGGGCGCATCGATCCTCGGCAACGCGGCTGCGTTCCTCGGCATTCCGCAGGCGGTGGCCGCGTTCGTGAAGGGTCTCGGTTTGTCACCTTTCATGCTGATCGTCGTGTTGATCGCCTTCTACCTTGTTCTCGGCTGCTTCCTCGACGGCTTCTCGATGATCGTGATGACGCTGCCGATCGTGCTGCCCATCGTGAAGGCCGCGGGCTTCGACGATATCTGGTTCGGAATCTTTCTCGTGCTTGCGGTCGAGATGGCGCAGATCACGCCGCCCGTGGGATTCAACCTGTTCGTCATCCAGGGCCTGACGGATGACGGGCTCGGCTATATCGCGCGCGTAACGTTGCCTTACCTGCTTATCATGGTCACCTTCGTGCTCCTGCTGACGCTTTGGCCAAGCATCGTCACGATCCTGCCCAGACTGCTCTACGGATAGAATGCCGTTTACGCGGCGGAGCCATGCCGCATCCACTGGATGTACCGGGTGTATTCACGAGGCGTGCGCCGCCCGCCGGAGCCGCCGCTTCTGGGAGCCTCGCGGCGGGGCCGGCGATACATGCAGACTACGCCAAAGGTGCAAGAAGTGTTTGAGGGGCGGGCGAAAACGACGGCTTTGTCGGATTATTCAAGACGCCGCCTCGCCAGTTAGGCTGCCCAGCGATAAGAGAACGGGGCTCCTACGATAGCGGGTTTTGCGATGTAGCGCACCCCCGCTACCAACGTTTTCACAAGCACTTAGCTAACATCCGCCGCTGGTTGCGCGAGCGGCGCCTGCACATTTTGCGAGCAACATATTCGACCAAGTGAGTACGTCTACAGGCTGAAACTTGCGCTAGATCGCGATTGCTAAAGAGAGCAGATTACTCAGCAAGAGCCCGCCAAGGGCCGCAGAGGGAGGATGGTCGATGCTGGCTCATGCCGCCTGCGTGCATGGAGTTCCAAGGCCCGCAGCTTTGCATTGCACGGCACCTGCGGACGACGACATCGACCGACCGACTGCACACTTGGCTCTTCCGCAATGCCGTCCGCACAATAGCGTGGGCGTAATCTTATCGACCGACCTAATCGGAACGCATGGGAGGAACGGATCATGACCGAGAAGTGGAAAGACGAAGAGTGGGCGCGGGACATCTGGTATCGCGGCAAGGTCACGCGTCGTCGCGTCATCGGTTGGGGGGGCGGGGCGATTGGCACGATGATGCTGGTGCCTGCGCCTTGGCGCGCCGCCTTCGGCGCCGCCAAGCCGTACAAGATCGGCTCCGAGCAGCCCTTGTCTGGCGCCGGCGCCGCTGGCGGCAAAACCGCGCTGGTCGGCCTGCAGATGGCGGTCGACCGCATCAACCACATGGGCGGCATCATGGGCCGGCCGATCGACCTGGTGATTGCGGATGACGAGTCCAAACCCGACGTTGCCCGCCGCAAGACCCAAAAGATGGTGGAAGAGGACAATATCGACATTCATGTCGGCGGCTTCCTTTCCAATATCTGTCTCGCCTGCATGCCGGTTTGGGAAGAAGCCAAGATCGTCAACATGATCAGCGTGTGCCTCGACACCACGCTCACCACCACCAAGTGCAACCGCTACAGCTTCCGTGTCCACGACTACGCGCCGGCGCAGGCGGTCGCCTTCGGCCCGATGCTCGCCAACATGGGCAAGAAGTGGCACATCGCTTATGCAGACTATTCGTGGGGCCAGTCGACGCGCGACGCTTACGCGGCCGAGATCAAGAAGAACGGCGGCGAGGTCGTCGGCACGACCGGCATCCCGCTCGGCACCGCCGACATGACGCCGTTCCTGTCGAATATTTCCGGCAACTTCGACGGATTGCTCGGCATCTTCTTCGGCAAGGACGGCGTGACCATCGGCAACCAAGCCTATGATCTCGGCCTCACCAAGAAGTACAAATGGGCCGGTGACGGCGCCATCTGCGAATCCGCCAATCTGCCGGCGCTCGGCAACAAGATCGACGGCTTCGTCGCTATCAACCGCTACATCCCGATCTTCCAGGGCGCGCTCGATACGCCCTATCACCATCGCTTCTTTGACGAGGCCAAGAAGCGGCTGGCCGAGATCGATCGGTCCGGCCCGCTGCCCGACCGTTACGTGCAGTCGAACTACGAGGCCATGAGCGCGGTCAAAATCGGCATGGAGAAGTCGAAGTTCGAGACGCGCGAGGACACGATGAAGCTGATCGAGGCGTTGGAGGGGCTCGAGATGAAGCTCAGCGACGACTTCCCGCAGGGGGACAAGACGCTGCGCAAGCCCGATCACCAAGCCTTCCTCAACCAGTTCCTCTATACCGTCAGAGACGGTCAGTTTCAGCTGCTCGACATGGTGCCGAAGGAAAAGACGATCGTTCCTCCGGCTTGCAAGCTCTCCGCTGCGTAAGTGAGCGCGGAAGCCGTCAACGACCTGCGCTCCCCGGCGAATGGCCGGGCAGCGGCGTCGGCTCCTGTACTCAAGACCGAACTGCTAACCGTCCGATTCGGCGGCCTGGCGGCGCTTTCCAAGGTCAATTTCGAGGTTAACCGCGACGAGGTGTGCGCCATCATCGGTCCGAACGGGGCCGGCAAGAGCACCTTCTTCAACTGCCTGACCGGCGTGCTCAAACCTACCTCCGGCCGCATCCTGTTCAACGGCGAGGACATCACGCGGCTGCCATCTAACGCGATCTCGCAGAAGGGCATCGCGCGCTCCTATCAGATCACCAACATCATGCCCAACGCCTCGGCGCTGGAAAATGTGCGCATCGCCGCGCAGTCGCGCCGGCATGCCTGGAACATGTTCTCGCATCACGCGGCCTTCCCCGACATCAACGAGAAGGCCGAGGCTGCGCTTCAATCGGTGGGCTTGCTCGAGAAGGCGGACCAGCTTGCCGCCAATCTGTCGCACGGCGAACAGCGCAATCTCGAGATCGGCATCGCGCTTGCGACCGAGCCGACCTTGCTGTGTCTCGACGAGCCGACCGCCGGCATGAGCGCAGCGGAGACGTATGACACCATGGAGCTCGTGCGCCGCATCGCCAAGAATTTGACGATCCTGATCGTCGAACACGACATGCAGGTGGTGATGGAGCTGTGCCATCGCATCACTGTGCTGCATTACGGCGAAATCCTCGCCGACGGCACGCCGGAGGAGATCCAGCGCAATTCCAGGGTGCAGGAGGTCTATCTCAAGACATGACCGAGACCGCGCCCCACGCCGAGCCAATCGTCCTGGTCGAGGATGTGCACACCTATTACGGCAAGAGCCACATCCTGCACGGCATCACGCTGCACGTGCAGCCGGGCGAAGTGGTGGGCCTGCTCGGCCGCAACGGGGTGGGCAAGTCGACCACGCTCAAGACCATCATGGGTCTGGTGCGGCCGAGCCACGGCAGTGTGCTGCTCGACGGCAATGCCATCACCGGCTTGCCCACACACAAGCTTGCCCGCCTCGGCATCGGCTATGTGCCGGAGGATCGGCGCATCTTCCGCATGCTCACGGTGATGGAGAACCTGCGCACCGGGCTCGACCGCAACGGCGTCACCGAAGAGCGCAAGGCGGCGCTGCTCGACAAGGTGTTCGCCTGCTTCCCCGTACTCGCAGAGCGGCGCAACCAGGCCGGCGGCACGCTCTCGGGCGGCGAGCAGCAGATGCTGGCGATCGCGCGCGCGATGATGCTGGAGCCCAAGATCATCCTGCTCGACGAGCCGACCGAGGGGCTGATGCCGCGGATGGTGTCGCAAATCCGCCAGATCATCGACGTGCTGCATCGCGAGGGCGTCGCCATCCTGCTGGTTGAGCAGAACGTGCCGCTGGCGCTTGAGGCCAGCGAGCGCGTCTACATTATGGAGAAGGGCCTCGTGCGTCACCATTGCGCGGCGTCCGAGATCAAGGTCGACGATCCGGTCATCAGGCAGTATCTGGGGGTCTAGGGATGGACGCGCTCGCGCACTTCTTCCAGAGCATTCCGGTCGACCTGCTGATCATCCAGACGGTGAACGGGGTCGTCACCGGCATGATCCTGGCGCTGGTCGCCTCGGGTCTGACGCTCATCTTCGGCATCATGGACGTGGTCAACTTCGCGCATGGCGAATTGTTCATGCTCGGCGCCTATGTCGGCGTGCTGGTTTTGACCGCGACGGGGAGCTTCTGGATGGCGCTCGTGCTGTCCGCCGTTATCGTGGCACTCCTCGGCGCGGCCATGCAGATCGTCACCTTGCGTCCGCTGCTCGGCCGCGATTCGCTCAACACGATTCTCGCTACCTTCGGCATATCGTTGATCCTGCAGAACTACGCGCTGTGGCAATTCGGCCCGGTGGCGCGCAAGATCGGCGAGCCAATCACCAGCCACTTCAACCTGTTCTATCTCACCTATCCCTGGTACCGCATTCTGATCGCCGTATTGTCGGCGGCGATCATCGGCAGCTTCTGGCTATTCCTCAAGTACGGCAAGTACGGCGTGTGGATACGCGCCACCACGCAGGACCGCGTGATGGCGCAGGCCATGGGCATTCCGGTTCCTATGGTGCACACCGCGGTGTTCGCGATCGGCGCGGCGATGGCGGCGGCGAGCGGTGTGCTGTTTGCACCGCTGGTCGGCGTCAACCACACCATGGGGCTAGACTGGGTTCTCAAGGCCTTCATCGTCGTGGTGGTTGGCGGCATGGGTAATCTCGCTGGCTCAGTCGCGGCGGCAATCTTCATCAGCCTCCTCGAAGCCTATGCGGCGATCTGGGTCGATCCCTCGCAAGCGGTGATCGTCTCCTTCGTGGTGCTGATCCTCACGCTTCTGTTCCGGCCGACCGGCCTCTTCGTTCCGACGCCCAAATGACGACCACCCCGCTCAGCAAATCGACGCCGCTCAAAACGAAATTGAGCCACACCGCCGTTTTCTGGATCGGCTTCTGCGTGGTCATGGCGCTGTTGATAGTCGCGCCGCTGGTGCTACCCGAATATTGGCGGCGTTTCCTCACTGAAGTCCTGATCTGGGGCCTGCTTGCGATGTCGTCCGACGTCCTCATCGGCTATACCGGCATGGTCTCCTTCGGGCATTCGGCCTTCTTCGGACTGGGCATGTATGGCGCGGCGGCGGCGCTCCTGATCGTCAGCCCGCCCAATCTGTGGCTCGCCATTCTGTTCGGACTCGGCGGGGCGGCGGGCGCGGCACTGTTCGTCGCCTATTTCTCCACGCGTTTGCGCGACATCTACTTCGCCATCACCACGCTGATCTTCTCGCAAATCTTCTATGTGATAATCTTCACCTGGACCGAGGTGACCGGCGGCGAGAACGGGCTGATCTTCTCGCGCCCGCATTTCACGATCCCGTTCCTTTATGACACGCGTTTCTCGACCGCGACGCTGCACTGGTTCGTGCTGGCGGTGGTCGCCGGCTCCTATGTGCTTCTGCGCCGCATCATGCGGTCGCCTTTCGGTATGGTGCTGCAGTCAATCCGCGAGAACGAGGCGCGCACGCGGGCAATCGGTTATCCGGTCCAGCGCTACAAGATCATGGCGGTCATGTTGTCCGGCCTGTTCGCTGGGCTTGCCGGCGTGCTCTACGCCGTGCAGAACCAGTTCGCCGCAGCGGAATTCGTGTTCTTCACCACCTCGGGCGATACCGTCATCTTCAACGTGATGGGCGGCATCGGCACGCTTGTCGGTCCCATCGTCGGCGCCGGCTTCTTTCAACTCGTTCGCGAGCTGCTATCGCGCATTTTCGGCGATCAGTTCCCCTATCTCATCCCGCTTGGCGTGATCTTCATCGTCATGATCATCTTCCTGCCGCAGGGCCTGCTCGGCTTCGCCCGGCGCTGGCTCAATCGCTAGCGTCACCGTGTCCCCGGCCCGCTAGAAGGCGCGCGCCTGGAATGTGTAGCCGACCACGTCAGTTGCCAAGCTATCTGCACTCTGCGACGATTTTCTCCAGATTGCTTACTCGCTCGAATGAGACAGAACTGGAGTTTCGATTCGGGCGCGCATATCGCGTTGTAAAATAAGAAGCTGGCGCGCCCGGAACGATTCGAACGTGTGATCTTTGCCTTCGGAATGACTTGTTAAATCAATCGCAAGAATCGAATGTTGCGAGCCCCGCAACCACCGATTCTTGCGATATTAGTTATGAAAAATTCTGCGTTGTCTTTCGTAGCCGAGACTTTTCCGACACTTCCTGACGTTCGCTAAGGCCCTCCATTCTGCTCTTTTGCTTCCTCGCCCGCGCGCGAATTGCCACAAGACCAAGACGTCGAGACCTTGGCGTGATGCGATAGAGGATTGACGCAAGACCGCGCCAAACGCAGCAAGGCGGCCAAAGTCGTCTTCAAGATCCGTCCATACTTCCAGAATTCTTGGGACCATCTGCGCGCGCCGATAGCACCTGCTCCCAGAAAAGAGACCGAAATCCCATTTTCCGACCGTAGCTAGAACGGTGGGTTTTGGTTTAGGAAGGTCGAAAAAGCTTTATCTTTCAATGGGGATTGACTGACTCCCTCTCCGCCACGCCACAGTACTCCTCTGTATCCGATTGTTCGAACCGACAGCAAAACGAACGAGCAGCGCGACAAACGCTGTTGCCGCCAGTTCTGCGATGTTACCCCCTAGTCACCGCGCAAACCGTAGTTTCTGCCCGTGGGTTCGGAGGATGGATCTTCCGCCACCGCACTGTTCTCCTTTGTATCCCATTGTTCGAAGCGACAGCAAAAACAACGATTAGCGCGATAAAAGGCGGTTGCGGCCAGTTCAGCTACGTTACCCCTAGTCACCGTGCAAACCGTAGCTTCTGGCCGTGGGTTCGGAGGATGCATTTTGCGAGGGAGAACCCATGGCCGGCAAGCTCAAGCCGCTCGACGTCGAACGCAAAATTCGCCCCGGCAAATTCTGCGCTTTATGAGCGCTCAGGCGTGAACCCATGTCCCCGACCGGACTGGGCTTGGCGGAATGCGTGGTTATGGAACGACCGGTCATGGCGCGCAAAGCGGACCTCGGCCAAGGTTATATCTTCAAGGTCACAGGTTCGATCACCCCGCAACCACAACGCGTCTTCAACAGGACGACAGATGTCGCAGAGTGGGAAGCTTTGAGAGTACTCAAACCCAAACAGCGGTGTCGCTAGGCTCTCGAACTGCCGCGACGGGCCAGCGAACTCGATGATTCCACCTGCGGCGCGACATCGTGGAAGATCGATCCGGCTGCCAAAGTATTCACCGCATCAATCGAAATATCCATCAACACCCGGCTGCGCTCCGGTGAGATGTGTATCGTTAAATGCTGCACCGGTCGCTGTTCCGTATCGTAGAGCAGACGCGTGATTTTGAGGAGCGGCGAACTGAGCTCGCAGTTTAACTGCTGTGCGTAGAAAGGAATCGCGGCAACAGCCGCGATCTCCTGAACGACGCGCCCAAACTGAATTCCTTGAGCGATGAGAATTTCGTACAGCGCCCGCCTTTTGAGTTCCTTGGAAGTGACATTCCGACCAATGGCTTCCGGAACCCAGGCCTCCGTAACCATCACTGGCGTCGGACCGCGTCTGCGCAAACGGACAGCGTGGACGGCCCTCAAGCCAGCAACAAGGTCGAGCTGTTGCGCGATGTCGGCGGGGGGTTCCTTTGTGCTTACGCTGAGCACCTCGACCTCGGTCTCCGTCGCAGTCTTGCGCAATGACTCGACAAAACCAAGCGTCGCCGACGGACGCAGCTGCGGCAACTCGGCAGTCACAAACGTGCCGCGGCCCTGGCGTTTCTCCAAAAGGCCCTGCACTTCGAGATCGGCGACCGCACGGCGTACCGTGATCCGCGAGACGCCGAACGCAGCACACAGTGCTTCCTCATTCGGGATCATTCCGCCGGCCGGATAGACCCCTCGCAGGATCTGATCCCGCAGGATGACGAAAAGCTGCCGGTGCAGAGCCGTTCCCGGCGTGTGGGGCAATTGCGCGTTCATCTGATTCCGGTTGTTGGCGCGAGGTTAGCCCAGCGGCGATTGACATTGCAACATTATAAGATTATAACGTCATCATTAAGTAATGAATATCATCAAAGCAAAGCCGGGGAGGATCGTTTGCGATGGCGCGTACCGAGTCATCTGTGACCTCCGCAGGCTTGCCGGGGACCGATCGTTTGCTCTTCGATAGCTCGGCCGGAATGATCGCGGCGCGTCTGGACCGATTGCCGGCGACGGCCACGATCTGGAAACTTGTATGTCTGCTGTCTTTCGGCGGCTTCTTTGAATTCTACGAGCTGTTCTCGACGGCCTCTGTCGTGCCCGGGATGGTTCGAAGTGGCATCTTGAAGCAAACGACGGCCACCTTCTTCGCGCTCGATGGCATCGCCGGTTATGTCGCAGCGACCTTCACCGGGCTCTTCATTGGCACCTTTGTCTTCGGCTTCATCGCCGACAAGCTCGGACGCCGTACGGTCTTTACCTACGCGCTGCTGTGGTACTCCGCCTCCGCGGTGGCCATGGCCTTCCAGACCGATGCGACCGGGGTAAATTTCTGGCGGCTGATGACCGGGATCGGACTCGGCGTCGAGCTGGTGACGATCGATGCCTACCTGAGCGAACTGGTGCCGACGCGGATCCGAGGGCGCGCCTTCGCGCTCAACCAGGTCATCACCTATTCAGCCGTTCCAGTGGTCTCATTCCTCTCCTGGCAATTGGTGCCGCTCGCGCCCTTCGGCCTCGATGGCTGGCGCTGGATCATGCTGATCGGTGCGACCGGTGCGGTCGCGGTGTGGGTGATCCGGCTGGCGCTGCCCGAGAGCCCGCGCTGGCTCGCCAGCCACGGCAAGGTCGAACACGCGGCACGCATCGTCGACGACATTGAACGGCGGGTGCTCATTGAGCATGGCGCGCGGCTCGACGTCGCAATCCCGGTCATTGCAAGCAACGAACGTGGACGCATCAGTGAACTCTGGAGCCGCAAATACGCGACGCGGACCATCATGCTGCTGTTGTTTCATTCTGCCCAGGCGATCGGGCTCTACGGTTTCTCCAACTGGATGCCGACTTTCCTGATGCATCAAGGCATCGCGCTGGCCGCGAGCCTCGAATACTCGCTCGTCATCGCCTGCGTGATGCCCCTCGGTCCGTTGCTTGCGATGACGTTCGCCGATCGCATCGAGCGCAAATGGCAGATCGTGGCCGCGGCAATCCTGGTCGGCGGTGCCGGCCTCGTCTTTGCCCAGGTGCGCGAGGGCGGTCTCATCATCCTGTGCGGCTCCCTCGTTACGATTGGCGCGACGGTGATGTCGCTGAATTTCCACGCCTATCAGTCCGAGCTCTATCCGACCCGCATTCGTGCGCTTGCTGTCGGCTTCGTCTACTCGGCAAGCCGGATCTCCGGTATCTTCAGCGGCTTCCTGGTATCTTATGCCCTCACGCAGTCGGGTGTGCCCGGAGCGCTTGCGCTGATTTCCGGCTGCATGGGCATCGTTGCGCTGTCGATCGGCCTGCTCGGACCGAGGACAAGGGGCCAGACGCTCGAAGCGCTCGCGCTCGACGGCGATACGACCGAGGTCCCCCGCTCAGCCTATGGCCTGTCCGGCGATGTGATACTTGCCGTGTCGACACCCACGAAGAATTGGAGTGAGCCATGAAAGCAACAACCAGGCTTCGGCAATTGTTGGCCGCGAAAACCATGCTGGTCGCGCCGGGGGCGTATGACGGCATCACCGCGCGACTGGTCGAGCAGGCCGGCTTTTCCGCGGTCTACATGACTGGGGCTGGCACCTCGATGGCGCACGGCTTTCCGGATTTCGGCCTGCTTGGGATGAGCGAGATGATCGACAATGCAGCGGTGATGACGCGCACCGTCGAGATTCCCCTCATCTCGGATGCGGACACCGGCTATGGCAACGAACTCAACGTCACCCGCGCGGTGCGCGAGTTCGAAGCGCGCGGTGTCGCCGGCATCCATATCGAAGACCAGGTGTCGCCCAAGCGCTGCGGCCATCTCGACGGCAAGGAGATCGTCGCGCAAGGCGAATTCCTTTCCAAGATCAAGGCCGCGGTCGCCGCGCGCCGCGATCCGGATTTCCTCATTATTGCCCGCACCGATTCCCGCGCGGTGGCCGGCTTCGATGAAGCGATCATTCGCGCCAATGCCGCGCTGGGTGCTGGCGCGGATATGGCCTTCGTGGAGGCGGTGGAAAGCTCCGAAGAATTGACGTTGGTGCCAGAGCGCGTGAACGGGCCTTGCCTGCTCAATATCGTGTCGGGCGGAAAGACGCCGCGCATCACGCTGACGGAAGCCGAAGCGCTCGGCTACAAACTGGCGATCCTGCCCGGGCTTCTGCTCGGCGCTGTACTGGTGGCCGTCGATAACGCGCTGCGCACCGTGAAGGAGACCGGCATTCCCCACGTCAGCGGCGGCCCAAAGGGCGCGGGCCCCGCCGATACCTTCCGCCGCTTCGGCGCGGATGAATGGAACGCGTTGCGCCGGCGTTTTGCGGCGCAGGCCTAATCGGATGAGTATTTCCATGGCCCGCACCCTGTTCGAGAAGATCTGGGACGCGCATGTCGTGCGCGACCTTGGTGACGGCTGGGCGCTGCTGCATATCGACCGCCATTTGCTGCACGATCTGTCGGGGCCGCCGGCCCTTGCCGAGATCGCCAAGCGAGGCCTGCCCGTTCGCAATCCCGAATTGACCTTCGCGGTGCCCGATCATGCCGTTTCCAGCGCGCCGGGACGCGCCGCCAGGACGTTCGAACTCGGCGGGCGTCTTCACGGCGCGCTCAAGAATTACGCGGAAGCAAGCCGGATACGGTTTTTCGATCTGGGACAAAAGGGACAAGGCATCGTGCACGTGATGGGACCGGAGCTTGGCCTCGTCCTGCCCGGCGTCACGTTGATTTGCGGCGACAGCCACACCTGCACCAATGGCGCGCTCGGCGCGCTGGCCTTTGGCGTGGGCAATTCCGAAAGCGCGCACGCGCTCGCCACCCAAACCCTGCGTCAACGCAAGCCACGACTGATGCGCGTTCGCTTCGAGGGCGAACTGGGCATAGGCGTAACGCCGAAGGACCTCATCCTGCATCTGATCGGAAAGATCGGCGCCGCGGCGGCGTCGGGCTCTGCGATCGAATATGGCGGCTCGGCGATACGCGCCATGTCGATCGAAGGCAGGCTTACGATCTGCAATCTCTCGGTGGAACTGGGCGCCAAATACGGGCTTATCGCGCCGGATGAAACGACCTTCCTCTATTTGAAGAACAAGCCGTTCGCGCCGAAGGGATCAGCCTTCGATCGGGCCATCGAGTATTGGCGCACGTTGTTCACGGATGAAGGCGTACGGTTCGCCCGTGATGAAGTCATCGATGTGGCGGATGTCGCACCGACGATTACGTGGGGCACGAGCCCGGAACATACGATTGCAATCGACGGTGTCGTCCCATCGCCCGACGACCAGCCTGATCCGGAAGACCGCAAGGCCTTCTCCGCGGCACTGGACTATATGGGCCTTGCGGGCGGTCAACCGATCGCGGGCACAAAAGTGGACTGGGTGTTCATCGGCTCCTGTACGAATTCGCGCCTGTCGGATTTGCGCGCCGCAGCAGTGCTCGCCCGCGGGCGTCATGTCGCGAGCGGTGTCACGGCCTGGGTCGTGCCCGGCTCGGAACAGGTCAAACGCGCCGCCGAGGCCGAAGGGCTGGACGGGATTTTCCGTGACGCCGGATTTGAATGGCGCGAGCCGGGATGCAGCCTGTGCGTGGCGGCCAATGGCGAACGCGTGCCGCCGGGTGCGCGCGCGGTTTCGACTTCCAACCGCAACTTTGTGGGACGCCAGGGTCCGCTCGCTCGCACGCATCTCGCGAGCCCCGCCATGGCCGTTGCCGCAGCCATCACCGGACAACTGTCGGACGTTCGAAGCTCTGAATCATGCAACCCTTTAAGACGATCACCGGTGCCGCTGTTCCCCTGTTGCAGGCAAATGTCGATACCGACGTGATCGTCCGCATCGAGCGGCTGACCGGCAACGCCGATCTGGGCCATTATGCGTTCGAGGCCCTGCGCTATCTGCCAGACGGGTCGGTCAATCCGGACTGCGTGTTCAACCAGCCGCGCTTTGCGAACGCGCCAATATTGCTTGCGGGACGGAATTTCGGGTGTGGCTCGTCGCGCGAGGGCGCGGTGACCGCGCTGATGGCGATGGGCGTCAGGTGTGTGATCGCGCCGAGCTTCGGCGATATCTTCTTTGCCAACTGCTTTCGCAATGGTGTTTTGCCTATCGTCCTTGACGAAGCGTCAATTGCGCGCCTGGCAGACAGCACCGAACTCGCCGTCGATCTGGAACAGCAATCGATATCGGCATCGGGCAAGGCATTTCATTTCTCGGTGGACGCGCTCCAGCGTGAGGGTCTTCTCGAGGGCCTCGATGAAATTGGCGTCACGCTCAAAGGCGCCGACGAAATTGCGGCATGGCAGTCAATGGATCGCGTTCAGCGTCCTTGGGTATGGCAAACGGAGAAAGTCGAAGTGTAATGGTGAACATCGAACGTCCTCCGACCAATCCTGAAGGCGTCACCGGCGCACTTTCCAACTGGCTGACGAGACTGTCCCTGGACGATGTGCCGGAAGCCGTGCGCGCCCGCGCCAAATATCTGCTGCTGGACGGCATCGGTTGCGCGCTGGTCGGCGCGAAACTGCCATGGTCGGCGCTGGCGGTCGAAACCATCACGCGTTTCGAGGGCAGGGGCGACTGCACGATCATCGGCTGGGGCCGCGTGACGTCAGGCCCGGCGGCGGCGCTCCTCAACGGGACCTTCATTCAGGGTTTTGAACTCGATGATTTCCACCCGCTCGGGCCGCTGCACAGTGCGTCGCTGATCCTGCCGTCGCTGATCGCCTGCGCCGAGGAAGTGGGCGGCATCGACGGCAAGGCCTTCTTGCTCGGCGCCGTCAAGGGATTCGAAGTCGGTCCCCGCGTCGGAATGGCGTTACATGGGGCGCAGATGCTGTCGCGTGGCTGGCATTCCGGATCAGTGTTCGGGACGCATGCGAGCGCCGTTGCAGCCGGGTCCGTGCTGAAACTCGACGCCGCCGGATATGAGGACGCGCTGGGTTTGGCCGGCACGCAGTCGGCGGGCCTGATGGCCGCCCAATATGAAGCGATGTGCAAGCGCATGCACCACGGCTTCTCCTCGCGCAACGGCCTCTATGCCGCGCATCTCGCCGCCGCCGGATTTACCGGCATCAAACGCGTTTTCGAGTGCGACTATGGTGGCTTTCTTTCGGTGTTTGGCGAGGGCCATGAACCCGACGCGGGCAAGATTACGGCTGATCTTGGCAGCAAATGGGAAACCCAGCGCATCGTCGTCAAGCCGTACGCCGCGATGGGCGCGCTGCATGGACCACTCGACGCGCTGTTCGAGATCGCGGCCAAGCGGCCGCTGCACGCTGGAGAGATCGAGCGCATCGACGTCGACATGTCGCATGCCGGCTATCATCATGGCTGGTGGGAAGTCGAGCGTCCGCTTGAACCGATCGGTGCACAGATGAATGTGGCCTATGCGCTGGCGGTTGCCATTCTCGATGGTGCGGCGATGGTCGCGCAATTCTCGCCGCAACGTATCGCGCAGGATGATGTCTGGGCGCTCATCCCCAGGATCAAGGCGCATCACGACGCAGAATTCGATAAGAAAGGCGGTATCGGGCGTGGCGCGGCGCGGGTGCGCATCAAATTCAAGGACGGAACGCTGGAAGAGTGCCTGAAACCGGTGTCGCGCGCGGTCCAGACGCCACTGCCTGCCGACGAAGTTGTCGCGAAATTCCGGACACTCACAAGGGATATCGTGGAAGCGACTCGCCTGGCGCGGATCGAGGATTGCGTTCTCAATCTCGAAAAACTGAAAGATGTAAAAGAGCTGATCAGTCTGCTCGCAGCGCCCGTCCAACCCGTCTTCAACTAGGAATCTTCGACATGAATTACGCGGTAATCTTCTTTGCCGGTGCATTTCTCTGCAACTGCATCCCGCATCTCGGCGCGGGATTGCAAGGGTTGCCTTTCCCGACGCCTTTCGCAAGACCGAGAGGCATCGGCACTTCATCGCCACTGGTGAATTTTCTCTGGGGCGTCCTCAATCTTTGCATTGGCCTTTATTTGCTTTCGAGGCAGACGGTGATGATCGGTCCCAATCCCGGCTGTTTCGCACTAATTGCCGGCGGTTTAGCGATCGGTACATATCTGTCACTCCACTTCGGAAAAGTTCGGGCGCACGGATAAGCGAGTGGGACGATTGCGGCATCCGCTATTTGTGTCGCCGCTCGCCAAGACGAGATTAACGCGTCGTGGCTTTGTTAAATCGACCGTCCTTGGCGGCATGGCCCTTACCGCACAGTCCAGTGGAGCGCAGACCGTGGCCGAAACGTGGAGCTCGAAGAGCGTCAACTTTGCCATGCCCACTGCAGCCCTGGCGGATTTCTGCGCGAATTTCGCGGGAAGCGAAATTCCAGTTGCGCTGCGCAGATTGGCGCATACCTTTATCGTGGATAACCTCGCGACCATGTTGGTCGGCGCGGTTCAGCCGGTTGTCCCTGTCGTAAATTCAATCGTGCTGGCAGTTGAGCGAGAATCGCGCGATGCTGGTGCCGATGCTAGATTTGTGTCGATTGTTCCTTGGGATTGCCAGCGACCTGTTGCGGTCGCAAATTGCGCTTGAGGCAGAGATTTTGGTGTTACGGCAGCAAATCAATGTGC